>PR_CR_10_Liq_1_inCRDRAFT_1000211_pt1 | contig 36402 bp, 35 predicted proteins | sample PRCRCaboRojoPR_3_FD_10241 | JGI IMG/M metagenome (IMG submission 10241) | reverse complement strand
GCGAGCGGGCCCAGCAGGAACAGCGACACCGCGATAAGGCTCACAACGTCTTGCGCCCAAAGACGGCGCGAAGGCGGATCGAACCGGTCGATCCGCCGGTCGAGCCCTGCGCCGAACGCTGCGGGCACCGCAACGCGCAACGCGATCAGCGCAGCCCCCCCGGCCAACGCCAGTTGCACCAGTGCCAGCCGCGCCGCCTTGCCCAGGTCGAAATCGAAGCGGAACGCCTGGTAGATCGCCAGCTCGACCGTTGTCGCGCGCGGGCCGCCGCCCAGGGTCAGGGCCACGGCGAAGCTCGACAGGCATATGACAAAGATCACCAGCGCCGCCCCCGGTACCACCGCCCGCAGCATGGGCCATTCCAGCACGCGAAACGTGGTGCCGGGAGCAAAACCCAGGCTGGCCGCAAGGCGCAACCTCTCGGCCGGGATTGCCTGCCAGCCCTGCAGGATCAGCCGCGTGGCCAAAGGCAGGTTAAAGAACACATGGGCCAGCACGACCCCGTGCAGCCCGTAGATCTGGACCGGTGGCAGGCCGACCCAGCCAAGGACAGTGCTCAGCACCCCACTGCGCCCGAACACCGCCAGAAGCCCCAGGATCGCCACAATGACCGGAAGGATGAAGGGCGCGCCCAGTAGCGTGATAAGCAGCGCCCGCCCCGGAAACCTCCGCCGGGTCAGCGCCCGCGCGACCGGGATCGCCAGCAGTACGCTCAGCCCCGCCGACAGGATTGCCTGCACCAATGTGAACCGGATCGCCGCCCAATCGCCCGGGCCGAGGGCACCCGTGCCCTCGGCCCGCAGCAGAACGGCCAACACGGGGCCCAGCAGCAGCGTCAGAACCAGCGCCACCGCCAGCCCGCCGGGCCAGCGCGTTACTGGCTCAGCGCGCGGCGCCATGCCTCGATCGCCTCATCGCGCAGCGCGGCGGCCTCATCCTCGGAATAGAACAGCGCCGTTTCGGGCAGGTCTAGTTCCCGGAACCCCTCGGGCCACTTATCACGCGGCAGGGCAGCCGGGATGGACCAGTTGCCGGTTGCGATCATCGACTGGAAGTCTTCGCTCAGGATGAACTCCATGAATTGGTCGGCCAGCTCGGGTTGATCCGTCGTGGCGACTTTCGCGGCCAGCTCGACCATGAAGTAATGGCCTTCGGGGAAGATCGCGGCCTTCTTGGTCCGGTCGTCCTCAGCGATGATGTGATAGGCGGGCGATGTGGTGTAGCTCAGCACCATGTCGGCCTCGCCATCGGTGAAAAGCCCGTAGGATTCCGACCAGCCCTTGGTCACCGTCAGGATCTTCGGCGCCAGCTGCTCCCAAGCCGTCTGAGCCTCGTCGCCATAGACCGCCTGCACCCAAAGCACCAAAGCCAGCCCCGAGATCGAGCTGCGCGGGTCCTGGATCACCAGTTTCAGGTCGTCGGGCGCATCCAGCAACTCGGCAAAGCTTTGCGGCGGCGTGTCGATGCGGGTCGTGTCATAGACAAAGGCCGTGTGCCCGTAGTTGAACGGCAGGAACACGTCGTCCGTCCAGTCGATGGGCAGGGTCAGCGCCGACAGATCAACGGTGTGCGGCGCAAACAGTCCGCTTTCGCGGGCGCGCTTGGTCACGTCCGTGTTCAGCCCGATCACCGCATCGGCGCGGGTATTCTCACCTTCAAGAAGCAACCGGGGCAACAGATTGCCCGGAACGAAGACAAGGTCGCAGTCGCATCGCGCCTCGAACAATTCCTCGATCTTGCGGCCCGGGCCCCATTCCGACACGAAATAATCGGGCGCATAGACCGTCAGTTCCTGGGTCTGCGCCAAAGCTGTGGTGGCTGTGAAAAGTCCCGCAGCAAGCGTGGTGAGTGCGCGCATGGCATCCTCCTATTTGCGACGGGCGGAGCAAGTGTGGAGAATGTCCAGTCACCTTCCCTCCGCCGGTCCTAACCGGTTCAGGTTCAACGGGTTCGCAGGATTGCATCTCAGGCCCATGGGCCACCCCGAGGTATTGCCGTACGTAGGACGACACAGCCGCGCGGACAAGTCGAAACCCCTTGAGAGCGCGGCAGAGCGCCGGTAAGCCCGGAGCCAGCCAAGGAGACGACCCATGAGCCTCAACAGTTTCGGCCACCTCTTCCGCGTCACCACATGGGGCGAAAGCCACGGGCCCGCCTTGGGCGCGACGATCGACGGCTGCCCGCCAGGCGTGCCCATCGACGCGGTCGCGCTGCAACACTGGCTGGACAAGCGCAAGCCGGGACAGAACAAGTTCACGACCCAGCGGCGCGAACCCGACGAAGTGGAGATCCTGTCGGGCGTCTTCGAAGGGCAGACCACCGGCACCCCGGTGCAGCTGATGATCCGCAACACCGACCAGCGGTCCAAGGATTACGGCGACATCGCCGAAAAGTTCCGCCCGGGCCATGCCGATATCACCTATTGGCAGAAATACGGCATTCGCGACTATCGCGGTGGCGGGCGCTCTTCGGCCCGCGAAACGGCGGCACGCGTGGCCGCCGGTGGACTGGCCCGTGCCGCACTGTCAGACCTCGCGCCCGGCCTGTCGATCACCGGCTACATGGTCCAGATGGGCCCCCATGGCATCGACCGTGACAATTTCGACTGGGACCAGATCGCCCAGAACCCCTTCTGGACACCGGATGCGCAGGCCGCCGCCGACTGGGCCGGGTATCTCGACCAGCTGCGCAAATCCGGCGACAGCGTCGGTGCCGTGATCGAGGTCACGGCGCGCGGCGTGCCCGCCGGTCTGGGCGCGCCGGTCTATGGCAAGCTCGACACCGACCTGGCCGCCGCGATGATGTCGATCAACGCGGTCAAGGGTGTCGAGATCGGCGATGGCATGGCCGCTGCGGCACTGACCGGCACCGCCAATGCCGACGAGATCACGATGGGCCCGGACGGGCCCCAATACAACTCGAACCACGCGGGCGGCATCCTCGGAGGCATTTCGACCGGGCAGGACGTGGTGGTGCGATTTGCGGTGAAACCCACAAGCTCCATCCTGACCCCGCGCAAGACCATCACGGAAAGAGGCGAAGAGACCGAGATCGTCACCAAGGGCCGCCATGACCCCTGCGTCGGCATCCGCGCGGTGCCCGTGGGCGAGGCGATGATGGCCTGCGTATTGTTGGACCATCTCCTTCTGCATCGCGGACAGGTGGGCGCGAACCGAGGGCAGATCGGCTAACGTCCCGATGTTGGACATCCTGTCCATCACCTTTCCGATCTTCGCGGTCATTGCCATCGGCTATGGCGCGGTGCGCGTGGGCGTCTTCCAGCCCGCCGATATGAAGCCATTGGGCAAGTTCGTGCTCGACATCGCGCTGCCCGCGCTTCTGTTCACCGCTGTCGCGACCCGGCCCGCGTCCGAGATCCTGAACTGGGGCTACCTGGCGGCCTATGCGGGCGGCGGGCTGGCCACCATCGCCGTGATGCTGATCTGGCTGCGGCTGACCGGCGTCGGGCCCGCGCGCCGGGCCATCGGGGCGATGGGCGCGTCCTGCCCGAACTCGGGCTTCGTAGGCTATCCGGTGATGCTGCTTCTGTTCCCTGACCTCGCAGGGGTGGTGCTGGCGCTCAATTTCCTGGCCGAGAACGTGCTTCTGATCCCCTTGAACCTGTTGCTGCTCGAGATGTCGCGCGACCGGGCGTCGAAATCGGTGCCGAAACTGATCGGCGCGCTGATGCTGGCGCTCTTGAAGCGGCCCATGGTGATTGGCCTCGCCCTTGGTTTTGCCGTGTCGCTGTCGGGCGTGGCGGTTCCGGACACAGCCCTGCGGCTCCTCGATATCCTCGCGGGCGCGGCCATCGCCGTGTCGCTCTTCGTGATCGGCGGATCGTTGGTGGGCCTGCCGATGCAGGGCAACCGGATGCTGGCCGGACAGATCGCGCTGGGCAAGCTGGTACTGCATCCGGCCCTGACCTTTGCGGCGCTTGCCGCGCTTCCCATGATCGGACTGTCGCTGACGCCCCAGATGGCCACCGCGCTGATCCTGTCGGCGGCGATGCCCATGTTCGGTATCTTCACCGTGATCGCGCAGGATTACGGGCACGAGGGGCTGGCCTCGCTCGCCATGCTGGCCACGACCGCCAGCGCATTCATCACGCTGACGGTTTTGATCGCCTGGCTGGTGTGACCTTGGCTCAGGCTTTGCCAGAGGCCTGGCGACGGGCCTCCTGTTTCGAAAGCTGCACCGCCAGGATACCTCCGGCGATGACGATCACGCCTGCTATGTCCAGCGGGCCCAGCCGTTCGCCCAGGATCACCGCCGCAATGGCAACACCCAGGAACGGGTTGAGAAAGTGGAAGGTCGCCGCCTTGACCGCGCCGATGCGGTGGACCAGCAGGAACCAGACAAGCGTGGCCGCCAGACCGGGCACCAGCGTGGTGTAGACGAAGGCCAGCAGAAGCGGCCAGCTGAAGCTGACACCCTGAACCGTCTCGAGCGCCAGCGCCGGGACCCACAGGATCGCGCTGCCCACCAGCATCTGAAGACCGACCACCATCAGGAAATTCCCGCCCGACGAGGCCCCCTGCACCGACAGTGTTGCCACTGTCAGCGCAATGACCCCCAACACGCAAAGTGCCACGCCGAACAGATCCACGCCGCCGGACATCCGCGCACCCATGATCATCACCACGCCAATCACCCCGGCCAAAAGCCCGGCCACGCCCAAGAAGGGCAGGCGCTCGCCCCGCAGGGTCCAGCCCGCAAAGGCGACGAGCAGCGGCATGGTCGACGCGATGATGGCCGCCAACGATGCCTCCACCGTCTGCATGGCAACGAAATTGAGACCGAGGTAAAGCGCGTTCTGGCACAGACCGAAGATGGCCGTGGCCCGCCACTGCGCCCGCGTCAGGTGCCAGCTTTGACCCAGCGCGCGGGCGATGGCGATGCCGATCAGCCCCGAGATAAGAAATCGCAGCGCAAGCGCGGTCAAAGGCGGCGCTTCCGCCACGATAATCCGGGCCGAGGTAAAGGCAGAGGACCACATCGCCGCAAAGGCGAGCCCCATCAACACTGCGCGCAGATCCATCCAAGCCTCCTGAAACAGAAAAGGGCCGCGTGACGCGACCCTTTCCGAAACCGTTCAGAGGTGCAAGGTCAGCCGTTCACGCTGTCCTTGAGCGCCTTGGCGATGGTCATCTTGACAACCTTGTCGGCGTCTTTCTTGATCTGTTCGCCGGTTGCGGGGTTGCGCACCATGCGCTCGGGGCGCTCGCGGCAGTAGATCTTGCCGATGCCCGGGAGGGTGACGGCACCGCCGCCCGCGACTTCGCGGGTGATGATCGAGGTCACGGCGTCAAGCGCGGCACCCGCGGTTTTCTTGTCGCTGCCCATTTCCTCGGCCAGGGCGGTCACGAGCTGGGTCTTGGTCATCGGTTTTGCCATTTTCTTGGTCTCCTTGGTCCGCCCGAAATATGGGCCTCATGCCTTTAATTTAACGCGATCTTGCGGGTCAACACAACAACTCGCGTCTGAAACCAAGGCATTTCGGCGGATTTTGTGGTCCTTTTCCCGACGTCACAGGAACGCCGTTTCCTCGAACGACCGCAATTTCCGGCTGTGGATGCGCTCCAGCGGCATCTCCGAAATGATCTCCATCGCGCGGATGCCGATCATCAAATGGCGCGCAACCTGGGTCTTGTAGAAGTCCGAGGCCATGCCCGGAAGCTTCAATTCACCATGAAGCGGCTTGTCGCTGACGCACAGAAGCGTGCCATAGGGCACCCGGAACCGGAACCCGTTGGCGGCGATCGTGGCGCTTTCCATGTCGAGCGCGATGGCGCGCGACTGGCTGAGCCGCTGCACCGGGCCGGTATGTTCGCGTAGTTCCCAGTTGCGGTTGTCGACGCTGGCCACCGTGCCCGTGCGCATGACGCGCTTCAGATCGTAGCCTTCCAGCTGCGTCTCATGCGCCACCGCCGTCTCGAGCGCGATCTGGATCTCGGCCAGCGCCGGGATCGGCACCCAGACGGGCAGATCGTCATCCAGCACCTTGTCTTCGCGCAGGTAGCCGTGGGCGAGCACGAAATCGCCCAGCGACTGCGAATTCCGCAGCCCCGCGCAATGCCCCACCATCAGCCAGGCATGGGGGCGCAGCACCGCGATATGGTCGGTCGCCGTCTTGGCGTTCGACGGGCCAACACCGATATTGACCAGCGTGATGCCCGACCCGCCCGGCCGCTTGAGGTGATAGGTCGGCATCTGTGGCATTTTCTCGGACCGTGCCAGCCGCCCGTCGGGTTCCGTGATGATCGCGTTGCCGGTGCTGACAAAGGCAGTATAGCCACTGTCGGGATCCGCGAGCATCTTGCGGGCATAAGCCTCGAACTCGCTGACATAGAACTGGTAGTTGGTGAACAGCACGTGGTTCTGGAAATGCCCCGGGTCCGTCGCCGTGTAATGGGCCAGCCGGGCCAGGGAATAATCCACGCGCTGCGCTGTGAAGGGCGCCAGCGGCTCGGTACCGTCTGGGCCGGGACTTTGGGTGCCGTTGACGATGTCGTCGTTGGTGGTGCTCAGGTCTGGCACGTCGAACACGTCGCGCAGCGGGAACTCGGCCGCCCCCTCTTGCGGTACGGACACCGAGGCATCATTGGCGACCGCGAAATGTACCGGCATGGGCGTGTCCGACGGACCGATCATCACGGGCACGCCGTGATTGTGCAAAAGAAGCCCGATCTGCTGTTCCAGGTAATGCCGGAACAGGTCCGGCCTCGTGATCGTGGTGGCATGGGTGCCGGGCTCGGCCACATGGCCGAAACTCAACCGGCTGTCGACCTGGGCAAAGCTGGTCGTGGTGATCCGGATCTCGGGGTAGAACGCGCGGTAGCGGCAGTCTGGCCGCCCGTCCCGCAAGCTTTCGGTGAACCTCTCCCGCAGGAAAACGGTCGCGGCCTCGTAGAGTTCGCACAGCCGGTCGACGGCAGCCTTCGCATCGCTGAACCCTTCGGGCCCCGGCATGTCGGGCGTGACCACGGGTATGCGGCTGGTGGTGTCGATCATCTGGGGCCTCCTGTGCGCGTGGCGCGCATTCTGGTCAAAGCCGGCCACACTGCAAGGCGGAAATCGGATCACGCCTTGGCGGGCGGGTCCCGGCCTGCAAGGATCGGGGCGAAAGGAACTGCCATGTCGCTCGACCGTTTCGTGACGGCCCAGGACGGGGTCTACCCCGCAGCCCTGTCCGAAATCACCGCGGGCCGCAAGGAAAGCCATTGGATGTGGTTCATCTGGCCACAACTAAGATCGCTGGGCCGGTCGCAACGGGCGCTACATTACGGGCTGAACGGGTTGGAAGAGGCAAAGGCGTATCTGGCGCACCCGATCCTGGGCCCGCGTCTGGTCGAGATCAGCAAAGCGATGCTGGCCCACCAAGACATCCCGCCCGAGGATATCCTTGGTCCTGTCGATGCGCTCAAGCTGCGCAGCTGCGCCACGTTGTTTCGCGCCGTGCCCGGGGCCGACCCGGTGTTCGACGCGCTGCTCAGCGCCTTTTACGGCGGCACTGCCTGCCCCGAGACCGAACGGATCCTTGCCGTTTAGGCCGCGTCGAAATCCAGCACCAGCTTTTCGCTCGTAGGCCGGGCCTGACAGGCCAGCGTGAACCCGGCCTCAAGCTCCCACGGCTCGAGCGAATAGTTCACCGCCATCTCGGCACTGCCTTCGGCCACCATGCAGCGGCAAGTGCAGCACATGCCGCCCTTGCAGGAATAGGGCAGTTCCAACCCCGCCCTTGCGGCAGCATCGAGCACGTTGTCGTCCTGCGCCTCGACGCGGAAGCTGCGGCGCGCGCCGTCCAGAACAACCTCGACCGCGACACCGGTCTGTGCCGCAGCCTCGGCCGCGGCAGAGCGTTCCGGGCGCGGCCCGGCCTCTTCGGTGTAGAAACGCTCGAAATGGATGCGATCCTCGGGCACGCCCACGCCGGTCAGGGCCGCCGACACATCGTCGATCATCCCCCCCGGCCCGCAGAGGTAGACGCCATCGGCGCCCGTCAGGTCAACCGCCCCGGCGCGGCCCAAGGCCAGAACCTTGTCCCCGGTGATCCGGCCATTGAGCAGATCCACATCCTGCGGCTCCCGGCTCAGGATATGTACGAGGGTAAACCGGTCCACATAGCGGTCCTTGAGCGCGTCAAGCGCATCGCGGAACATGATCGAGCCCGTGTCGCGATTGCCGTAGATCAGTGTCACATCGGCCCCGCGCGCCAAGGCCTCGGCCGCAATGGAGACCATGGGGGTAATCCCGGACCCGGCGGCGATCAGCACAACCGACGCCTCGCCCCGCGGGCAGAACCGCCCCTCGGGCGGCATGACCTGGATGCGGTCACCGGGTTTCAGATCCTGCGCAAAGGTCGAGAACACACCATCCACGACCCGCTTCACCCCGACCGTCAGCGGCGCGCCGGGCATCGACGCGATCGAATACGACCGGCGCGTGTCTGCACCCGCCACATCGGCGCGCAGGGTCAGGTACTGGCCCGGTTTCCAGGCATACTCCGACGCCAGCGCCTCGGGCACGTCAAAGCTGATCGCCACCGCGTCGGGCGTTTCGCGGCGCACCGCGCGCACGGTCAATTCATGGAACATGGCGCTCCCTCCTCAGAGGCATTTGAAATAGTCGAAGGGTTCAAGGCAGGCGGTGCAGCGATACTGAGCCTTGCACGCAGTCGAGCCGAACTCGCTCAGCTTTTCCGTCTCGCGGCTGCCGCAGCGCAGGCAGGTCACCGTGGTTTCGCCAAAAAGCGCCCGCACGGAGCCAGAGGGCTCTTCAGGCGGGGCGATGCCATAGGCGCGCAGTTTTTCGCGGCCCTCTTCGGTGATCCAGTCGGTGGTCCAGGCGGGGCTCAGCACGCGTTCGATCCGGGCATCGAACCCGGCCTCGCGCAGCGCCACTTCAATCGCCATCTCGATGGCCAGCGTCGCGGGGCAGCCCGAATAGGTGGGCGTGACCTTGGCCACGGCCACGTCACCGTCCATCTCCACGCCACGCAGGATGCCCAGGTCGGCCACCGTCACGCAGGGCACCTCGGGGTCCGGCACGGCGGCAGCGGCCTCCCAGGCGCGGGCTGCACAGATATCGGCCACCTCGGCTACCACGTTGCCCCCGGATGGGCACGGTAGACCGATTGCATCTCGGCCAGCATATGGCCCAGCCCCTCGCCATGCAGGCCCTTGCGTCCGCCGGTCTGGGGGAACGGCACCTCGGGCATCTCCAGCTGCGCTTCGGCAAAGACATGGGCGATGGTCGCGTCCCACGCTTCGCGCTGCGCGGCACGGCTGGGCAGGGCCGGCGCGCCCTCGGCGGCGCCCTCTTCGAACAGCTCGGCCGTGTAGATCGACAGCGCCTCGACCGCATCGCGCATCCGCTGCGCGCTTTCCTCGGTGCCATCGCCCAGGCGGATCACCCATTCGCCCGCGTGGCGGATGTGATAGGCCATCTCCTTGACCGCCTTTCCCGCGACACCGCGAATGACCTCGTCATCGCTGTCCTGCGCGGCGTGCCAATAGGGATGCATGAAGGCTGCAAAGAAGAACTGGCGCAGCACGGTGTGCGCGAAATCCTCGTTCGGGCGTTCGACCAGCAGGCAGTTGCGATACTCCCGCTCGCCGCGCAAGTACGCTATGTCGTCTTCGCTGCGCCCCTGCCCTTCGAGCTTGGCGGCATAGTCATAAAGCGTCCGCGCCGTGCCGATCAGGTCAAGCGCCATGTTGGGCAGCGCCAGGTCCTCTTCCAGCATCGGCGCATGGCCGCACCACTCAGACAGCCGGTGCCCCAACACCAGGTGATCATCGGCAAGCTCCAGAACCGCGTCCATCAGCGCCATCACATATGCCCCACGTCGTCCGGGATCTCGTAGAAAGTCGGATGGCGGTAGATCTTGTCCGCCGTCGGCTCGAAATTCTCTTCGGCCTGGTCCGGATCGCTTGCCGTGATCGCGCGGGACGGCACGACCCAGATCGAGGTGCCCTCGCCCCGGCGCGTATAGACATCGCGCGCGGCATTCAGTGCCATCACCTCATCCGCTGCATGGAGCGAGCCCACATGCTTGTGCGCCAGGCCGTTCCGGGGCCGGATGAACACTTCCCAAAGGGGGATTTCGCCAGACATCGCGTGCCTCTCTTCTTCTTGGGAAAAATACCTCGGGGGTCCGGGGGCTGGCCCCCGGTCCGCCCTTAGACGTCTTTATTCGGCTGCCATCTTGCGCGCGCGGCGCTTCTGGGCATGGGCCAGGGCTGCCTCGCGCACCCAGGCGCCATCGTCCCAGGCTTTCTTGCGCGCCTTGATCCGGTCACGCGCCATGGGGCCATGCCCCTTGACCACGCGCCAGAACTCGTCCCAGTCGATGGGCCCGTGATCGTAGCCGCCCTTTTCCTCGTTCCACTTGAGGTCCGGATCAGGCACGGTCAGGCCCAGGTATTCGGCCTGGGGCACGGTCGCGTCGATGAATTTCTGGCGCAGTTCGTCATTCGAGAACCGCTTGATTTTCCACGCCATGGACTGGTCCGAATGCTGGCTGTCCGCATCATGGGGGCCGAACATCATCAGGCTGGGCCACCACCAACGGTTCAGGCTGTCCTGTGCCATGGCCTTTTGTTCAGGCGTGCCCTGGGCCAGGGTCATGACGATTTCGTAGCCCTGGCGCTGGTGAAAGGATTCCTCCTTGCAGACACGGATCATCGCGCGGGCATAGGGGCCAAAGGAGCAGCGGCACAGCGGGATCTGGTTCATGATCGCCGCACCGTCCACCAGCCAGCCGATGGTGCCGATATCGGCCCAGCTCAGCGTGGGGTAGTTGAAGATCGACGAGTACTTGGCCTTGCCGGACAACAGCTCTTCGGTCATCTCCTCGCGGCTGACGCCCAGCGTCTCGGCCGCGCAATAGAGGTAGAGCCCGTGCCCGCCCTCGTCCTGCACCTTGGCCAGAAGCGCGGCCTTGCGCTTGAGGCTCGGCGCACGGGTGATCCAGTTGCCCTCGGGCAGCATGCCCACGATCTCGGAATGGGCGTGCTGCCCGATCTGGCGCACCAGCGTCTTGCGATAGCCCGCGGGCATCGCGTCGTTCGGTTCGATCTTTTCCTCGGCGTCGATGCGCTTCTGGAACGCCTCGAGGAATTCGGGTGTTTCATGGGTGCGGCCATCCGCACCGATCAATCCTTGGGAATACATCGGCCTGGGTCTTCTCCCGTTCGCTGGCCGCAGTATACGTTACAAAAAATGCGACACGCAACATTTTTTGTAACACTTGCCAAGCAATCCATTCGCCCGCATCTCTGACCCATGGACAAAACGCTTTTGACACTTGGCCATGGATACGTGGCCGCCGCGCTGGCCCGCAGGCTGCTGCCCGAGGGTTGGACCGTGATCGGCACCACCCGCAGCGCCGACAAGGCCACACGAATCGCTGCTACGGGCGTGACTCCGGTGGTCTGGGACAGTGGCCCGCTCAAGGCGCTGGATGAGGCAAGCCACATCCTGATCTCGGCCGCACCGGGCGAGCTGGGCGATCCGATCCTCGATGCGCTGAGGGACGAGATCGCCGCCCGCGCGGATCGGAGCCGTTGGGTCGGCTACCTTTCGGTCACCAGCGTCTATGGCGACCACGACGGCGACTGGGTGGACGAGGATACGCCCGCGGCCCCCGGCAGCGCCCGCGCCCAGGCGCGGGTGACAGCCGAGGCGGCGTGGCAGTCCATCCCGTCCCTGCCGGTTCACGTCTTCCGACTGCCTGGCATCTACGGCCCCGGGCGCAGCGCGATCGAGCGGGTGCACTCGGGCACCGCCCGGCGCATCGTGAAGCCCGGCCAGGTTTTCAGCCGCATCCATGTGGACGACATCGCCCAGACGCTGCACGCCTCGATCACCGCGCCCAACCCGGGCCGCATCTACAATGTCTGCGATGACGAACCGTGCGGCGCGGATGAGGTGCTGGCCCATGCCGCAGATCTGCTGGGCGTGCCGCGCCCGCCCGAAGTGCCCTTTGAAGAGGCCGACCTGGGCCCCATGGCGCGCAGCTTCTACGCTGACTCCAAACGCGTTCGGAACGACCGGATCAAGTCTGAACTGGCCGTCGAACTGCTCTACCCCACCTATCGCGAGGGGCTGGCCGCAATCCTGAAACAGGTGCGAGGATAGGCCGTCAGGCGCGCCGCTCCCCAATCCTGGCCACGCCCAGAACGTCCAGCACCTTGGCTTCGATATCCTCGGCATTCAGGCCCGCGACGGCATACATGTCCTTGGGGCTTGCCTGGTCTATGAAAATGTCCGGCAGCACCATGGAGCGATACTTGAGCCCGGTGTCGAACACGCCCTCATCGGCCAAGAGCTGCGCGACATGGCTGCCAAAGCCGCCCACGGCGCCCTCTTCGATGGTGATCAATGCCTCGTGGTTCTGCGCCAGGTCCAGGATCAACTCGCGGTCCAGCGGCTTGGCAAAGCGGGCATCGGCCACCGTGGGCGTGATGCCCCGTGCGCCCAGCGCCTCGTCGGCCTCCAGCACCTCTTTCAGACGCGCGCCGAAAGACAGGATCGCCACGCGCGACCCCTCCTGCACGATGCGCCCCTTGCCGATCTCGAGCGGCACGCCGCGCGCAGGCATCTCGACGCCCACGCCCTCGCCCCGCGGAAAGCGGAACGCGATGGGCCCCTCGTCATGGGCCGCCGCCGTGGCGACCATATGGACCAGTTCCGCCTCGTCCGCCGCGGCCATCACGACGAAGCCCGGCAGGTTCGACAGGTAGGCGATGTCGTAGCTGCCCGCATGGGTCGCCCCATCGGCCCCCACCAGCCCCGCGCGGTCGATGGCAAAGCGTACCGGCAGGCGCTGGATCGCCACGTCATGCACGACCTGGTCGTAGCCCCGCTGGAGGAAGGTCGAGTACATCGCGCAAAACGGCTTCATCCCCCCTGCGGCCAGCCCCGCACTGAAGGTCACGCCATGCTGCTCGGCGATGCCCACGTCGAAACAGCGCGACGGGAACCGCTCGGCAAAAAGGTTCAGACCGGTCCCGTCGGGCATGGCGGCGGTGACGGCGCAGATCTGCTTGTCCTCCGCCGCCTCCTGCATAAGCGCATCGGCAAAGACACGGGTATAGCTGGGCGCGTTCGACGCCGCCTTTTTCTGCTTGCCGGTGACCACGTCGAACTTGGCCGTGGCATGGCCCTTGTCCGCGGCGTTCTCGGCAGCGTGATAGCCCTTGCCCTTTTGCGTCAGCACATGGATCAGGATCGGCCCGGTGGCCCGCTGCTGGACCGTGCGCAGGACCGGCAAAAGCTGGTGCAGGTCATGCCCGTCGATGGGCCCGACATAGGAAAAGCCCAGCTCTTCGAAGAGCGTGCCGCCGACAGCCATGCCCTTGAGCATCTCCTTGGCGCGCTTTGCCCCTTCTCGGAACGGCTCGGGCAGCATGCTCACGGCTCCTTTGGCCGCGGCCTTGAAGTCCTGGAACGGCGCCTCGGCATAAAGTCGGGACAGGTACGACGACATCGCGCCCACGGGCGGGGCGATGGACATCTCGTTGTCGTTCAGGATGACGATCAGGCGCTTTTTCAGGTGGCCCGCGTTGTTCATCGCCTCGTAGGCCATGCCGGCACTCATCGCCCCGTCGCCGATCACGGCGATCGCGTCGCCCAGGCCCTCGGGGCAGGTGCCGCCCAGGTCGCGCGCCACGGCAAAGCCCAGCGCGGCCGATATCGAGGTCGAGCTGTGCGCGGCCCCGAACGGGTCATAGGGGCTTTCCGAGCGTTTGGTGAAACCCGACAGCCCGTCCTTTTGGCGGAGTGTTCGAATGCGGTCGCGCCGCCCGGTGAGGATCTTGTGCGGGTAGCTCTGGTGCGACACGTCCCAGATGATCTTGTCACGAGGTGCGTTGAACACGGCGTGCAGCGCCACGGTCAGTTCCACAACCCCCAGACCGGCCCCAAGGTGCCCACCGGTTTCGGATACCGCCGAAATCGTCTCTTCCCGCAGCTCATGGGCCAGCTGGATCAGCTGGGCATCGGTGAACTGGTGCAGGTCCGCGGGGATCGCCACCTGGTCCAGCAGCGGAGTGTCGGGACGGTCTGCCATGGCATGTGCCTCCTTGGCGCTAGCTGTCGCGCGCAATAACGAAGCGGGCGGCCTGTCGCAAGGTTTCGGCCTCGGTCCCGTAGGGGTCCAGCGCCGCGCAGGCCTCGTCGACCAGATGGGCCGCGCGGGCCCGGGCGCCGTCGAGACCCAGAAGCGAGACAAAGGTCGCCTTCCCGGCCTCGGCATCCTTGTGCAAGCGCTTGCCCGCCTTGTCCGCATCGCCTTCGACGTCCAAGATGTCGTCGGCGATCTGGAAGGCAAGACCAAGCGCCTGCGCATAAGCGCGCAGATGGGCCGTATCCGCACCGGCCAGCCGCGCGCCCGCTTCGGCCGACCACACGATCAGCGCGCCGGTCTTGCCCGCTTGCAGCGCGGTGATCTGGTCAAGTGTCAAGGGCGTGTCCGCCGTTTCGGCCGCGATGTCGAGCGCCTGGCCCAGAACCATCCCCTGTGCGCCCGACGCCTGCGCAAGACTCAGCGCCAGATCGGACCGCCTGTCGCCGGGGCCCACCTCGGGGCGCGTGACCAGCTCGAAGGCCAGCGTTTGCAGCGCATCGCCCACCAGAACCGCCGTCGCCTCGTCCCACCTTATATGCACCGTGGGCTGGCCCCGGCGCAGGTCGTCATCGTCCATGCAGGGCAGATCGTCATGAACGAGCGAATAGGCATGCAGCGCCTCGATCGCGCTTGCCGGCCATATCGCCCGCTCCGGCCCGACCCCGTGCAGCCGTGCGCCCTCCAGCACAAGGAACCCGCGCAGACGCTTGCCGCCGTTCGAGGCATAGACCATCGCCTGCGGGATCGTCCCGTCGCCCATAGCCGCGATCACATCAGCCAGATGCGCACCGATCCGGCCCTGCGCGTCTTTCAGCGCAGCGTCGAACATGGATTACAGCCCTTCGACGGGCTTGGTTCCAGTCGGTGCGCCATCGCCATCCAGCGTGATCGCGGCCACCTTTTCCTCGGCTTCCTTCAGCTTCGTCTCGCACCGCTTTTTCAACTCGGCCCCGCGTTCATAAAGCTTGATGGAGTCCTCAAGCGGCACATCGCCCCGCTCCAGCTGTGCCACGACCGTCTCGAGCTCTTTCATCGCCTGTTCGAATGTCATCTCGGCAATCGGGGTGTCGGTCATGCGCCTGCCTCCATCAATACGTCCACATGGGCCGCTACGCTCGCGGCCAAAGCCTCCAGATCATAGCCGCCCTCCAGTGTCGAGACGACACGACCGCCGCAGACCGCGTCGGCGATGGCGCAGAGCCGTTCGGTCAGCCAGCGGAAATCCTCTTCGGTCCACATCAGTTCGGCCAGGGGATCGTCCGCATGGGCGTCGAACCCGGCCGAGATGATGATAAGCTCGGGATCGTAATCGATCAGCCTCGGGAACACGTCGCGATTGTAGATCTCGCGCATATGCGCCCCGTCGGTCCGGGGAGGCAGCGGCAGGTTGACGATATTGCCATGCGGGCCTGTCTCACTGCGTTCGCCCGTACCGGGCCAGAGCGGGAACTGGTGCGAGGAAAAGAAAAGCGCGCGGGGTTCGTCCCACAGCAGGTCCTGCGTGCCGTTGCCGTGATGCACGTCGAAATCCACGACCGCCACGCGCGACAGGCCGTGGTGATCCAGCGCATGCTTGGCCGCCAGCGCCGCATTGCCGAACAGGCAAAAGCCCATGGGCTTTGCGGTCTCCGCATGGTGTCCGGGCGGGCGCATGGCGCAGAACGCATTCTGCACCTCGCCGCCAAGAACCATGTCGACAGCCGTGATCGCAGCCCCGGCACCGCGATAGGCGGCATCGAGCGATCCGGGCGACATCCAGGTATCGGCATCGAGCTGGATCTGACCCTCTTCGGGCAGAGCCTTGCGCAGCATGTCGATATAGCTGGCCGGATGGACCCGCTGCAGATCGTCGTCGGACGCCATCGGCGCCGTGATCCGTTTCAGGTCCTTGCCGGCAAGGGCGTGCAGGACGTGTTCGATCCGGGCCACCCGCTCTGGGTGCCCGGTCGGGGTCACATGGTTCAGGGCATCCGCATGGGTGATCAAGGCTGTGGTCATTCTGGTCCCTGCTTCGTCTTGGGTCAGTCGGGCGCCAGCATATAGCCCGCGCCGCGCACGGTTTGCAGATAGCGTGGCTGTTTCGGATCGCTTTCGATCTTGCGCCGCAGACGGGTGATCTGCACGTCCACCGCGCGCTCCTGCGCCTGTCCCTTGTCGCGGCCCAGATCCTCGACCAGCTTGGAGCGGCTGACCGGTTCACCCGGGCTGGACGAGAAGATGCGCATCAGCTGGCTTTCGGTCGCGGTCAGGCGCACCAGTTCCTCGCCGCGCCACATCTCGCCGCGCTCGATATCATAGCGGATGGGACCCAGCGACAGAAGCTTTGGGGCGGTGCTGACCGCCTCGGGGTCGGGCATGCGCCGCAGGATCGCGTTGATGCGCAACAAAAGCTCCTTGGGCTCGAAGGGCTTTGACAGGTAGTCATCCGCCCCGGCCTCCAGCCCCTCGATCCGGTTCTCGGTCTCACCCCGCGCGGTCAAGAGCAGGATGGGCGTGCCCGAGGTTTCGCGGATCGCGCGGGTCAGGGTGATCCCGTCCTCGCCGGGCATCATCACGTCCAGCACGATCATGTCGAAATCGAGCCCCGCAAGCAGACGCCGCGCATGGGCCGCGTCCCGCGCGGCCGACACGAGGAACCCGTGTCGTATCAGGAATTTCTGCAAGAGCCCGCGAATGCGTTCGTCGTCATCGACGATCAGCAGATGCGCATCGGGATCGGTCATGTGCCGCTCTCCCGCAGCTTGTGGTAGGTGCGGCGCATGTCCGGATCCATCATCGCCTCGAGCACGGTGCGAAAGCCAGCCACCGCCTCGGGCCCGGCGGCGCGGTAGGCGGCACGCATCCGGGTGCGTTGCGCATCGGACAGCCGCTGTTCCAGCTCTGACCCAGCGTCGGTCAGATACAGATGGCGCTCGCGCTTGTCGGTGCGGCCAACGCGGCTTTCCACCAGACCGTCCTCGATCAAGGTGCGCAGCACGCGGTTGAGCGATTGCTTGGTCACGCCCAGGATGCTCAGCAGGTTATTGACCGTCGTACCCGGAGCGCGATTGATGAAATGGATGGCCCGGTGATGCGCTCGCCCATAGGCCAGCCCGGACAGGATGCGATCGGGGTCGGCGGTAAACCCGCGATAGGCAAAGAACATCGCTTCGATCCCCTGGCGAAGCTGTTCATCGGTCAGGTACAGCAGGCTTTCGCCGCCATGCCCCGATGCGCCGTGACCGTCGGCCATGTCCCCCTCCTTTTCGTTCTTTCGGGCAGCATAAGTCAGCCTTGTTGACATTCCAAGGATGAACTGGTAGCGAATCTCAGTTTTGGCGCAATTTTATGTCCACTTCGGACGTATCTGGCGCAACATTTGCAAAGGCTAAGGCGAAGAGGACATATCATGGCCGGCTATGACGACCGCGACGGAAAGATCTGGATGGATGGGCAGCTGATCGACTGGCGTCAGGCGAATGTCCATATCCTGACCCATGCGATGCACTATGCCAGCTCGGTCTTCGAGGGCGAGCGGGCCTATAACGGCAAGATCTTCCTGAGCCGCGCGCATTCGGAGCGGCTGCATTTTTCCGCAGGCGAGCTGGACTTCCAAATCCCCTACACCGTCGACGAGATCGAGGCGGCCAAGCAGGAAGTGCTGACCGCCAACGGGCTGAGCGACGCATATGTACGTGCGGTGGCCTGGCGCGGCGCGGGCGAGGATATGGGTGTCGCCTCGGCGCGCAACCCCGTCCACCTGGCGATCGCCGCCTGGGAATGGGGCGCCTATTACGGCGACAGCAAGTTTAAGGGCGCCAAGCTCGACCTCTCCAAGTGGAAGCGCCCCAGCCCCGAGACGATCCCGGTGCACGCAAAGGCTGCCGGTCTTTACATGATCTGCACCACCTCCAAGCATGCGGCCGAAGCCAAAGGCTGTGCCGACGCGCTGTTCATGGACTACCGCGGCTACGTGGCCGAGGCGACGGGCGCCAACATCTTCTTCGTCAAGGATGGCGAGGTGCACACGCCCAATCCCGACTGCTTTCTGAACGGGCTGACCCGCCAGACCGTGATCGGCATGCTGAAGGATCGCCAGGTCAAGGTTCATGAGCGCGTGATCATGCCCGAGGAACTGGAAGGGTTCGAACAGTGCTGGCTGACCGGCACCGCGGCCGAAGTCACGCCCGTGGGCCAGATCGGCGACTACAATTTCGAGGTCGGCAGCCTCACACGCGAGATCGCCGAGAGCTACGAGAAGCTGGTGCGCAGCTGATCCGCCCGGTATCGCAAGGCCCTTCCAAGGGCCTTGCTCAAACCGCTACGACGCGGTCTTTCCGTCAACCCGGGCTCATGCCCCGCAGCTTTTCGGAGCGTCGCCGCAGGATCTCGACCGTTGTCAGCAACATGATCGAGATTGCGACCAAGATCGTCGCCACGGCAAGGATCGTGGGCGAGATTTGTTCGCGCAGGCCTGTGAACATCTGCCACGGCAGCGTCTGCTGGTTGGCCGAGCCCACGAACAGCACTACAACGACCTCGTCAAAAGACGTGATGAAGGCGAACAGCCCGCCCGAGATCACGCCTGGAAGGATCAGCGGCATCTGCACCTTGAAAAACGTCCGTACGGGGTTCGCGCCCAGGTTGGCCGAGGCGCGGGTCAACGAACGGTCAAAGCCCACCAGTGTTGCCGTCACCGTGATGATAACGAAGGGAATGCCCAAGGCCGCGTGGGCCAGCACGACACCCAGATAAGTGCCCTGCAACCCTATACGGCTGTAGAAGAAGTACATCCCCGCCGCCGAGATGATCAGCGGCACGATCATCGGTGAGATCAGGATCGCCATGATCGCTTGCCGGAACGGCACATGCTCCGAACTCAGCCCGATGGCCGCGAGCGTCCCGAAGCTGACCGCCAGAAGCGTCGCCACCGGAGCGATCAGCAGCGAGTTGCGCAGCGCCTGTTGCCATTCGCTCGACGTGAAGAAATCGCGATAGTGTTTCAGCGAATAGGCTTCAGGGTCGAAGGCGAGCATACCTGGTGTGAAGGTAAAGAAATTCTCGGCGTTGAAGCTCAGCGGCATGACCACAAGGATCGGCGTGATCAGAAACACGAAGATTGCCCCGCACAGAACGCGGAAGGTGTACTCCCACAGCACCTGCCCAGACGTGAGATAGGGCGGCAGCGTCATGCGATAGCGCGCGCGCCCGATCCAGTAGATGAACCAGCCGATGAACCAGCCGAACAGAAGGCCCACAACCAACCCCGGCAGTGCACCTACGAGAAACCCGAGCACCGCGAAGAGGGCGCGCACGCCCCATTTAAAGGTCCTTTCCTGCGGCACGCCCATGACCACCATGGCCAGGTAAGCAAGCCCTGCACAGACTGCCGCGGCCACAACGATCCCTAGAAGGGTCGAGCCCTGGGCGGTGCCGACGAAAAGCCCGAAAAAGCCACCAGCGGCACCCACGACAGGCAGGGTAAAGCTCAGCGGCAGGGTTTTCGGGTCGTTGAGTGCAACTTCATCCGACATGGCTCACCCCCCCAGTTTTACGTTGTCGATGCCCACGATCCGGTCATAGGCCCAGTAAAGCCCAAGCACGACGACCAGCAGTAGCGTGCCCAGTGCGGCCGCAAGACCCCAGTTGAGCGAGCTGGAAATGTGATAGGCGATCCGGTTCGAAATGAACGTGCCGGTGGTGCCGCCCACGATCTCGGGCGTGATGTAATAGCCGATGGCCAGGATGAAGACGAGAATCGACCCCGCCCCAATGCCCGGCACCGATTGCGGGAAATAGACCCGCCAGAAGGCTGTCCAGTTCGACGCGCCCAGCGACTTGGCCGCGCGCACATAGGACGGCGGGATCGTCGACATGACCGAATACATCGGCAGAATCATGAACGGCAGCAGAATGTGGGTCATCGCCACAATCGTGCCGAACTGGTTGTTGATCATGACCAACCGGCTTTCATCGGCCACTAGGCCAAGCCACACCAGAACATCGTTGATCACCCCCTGTTGCTGCAACATCACCTTCCAGGCCGAGGTACGCACCAGAAGCGACGTCCAGAACGGCAGAAGAACGAGGATCATCAGGAGGTTCGCCTTGCGCATCGGCAGGGTCGAAAGCAGGTACGCCACCGGGTAGGCCAACAGGATACAGCTGAAGGTGATGACCAGAGACATGAACATCGTACGCTGGAACAGGAGGCCATAGATCCGCTCGTCCTCGTCGCGCAGGGCGGGGCCGTCGGGCGTCTTTTGCATATCGACGGCATTCAGGAAATATCCCGTGGTGTAATTGGGCGAATAGGTCTGGATCGTTTGCCAGACCTCGGGATCGAGCCAGTCTTCGTCGATCTCTACGAACCCGTCGCGGAAGCTGATCGTTTCGAACTCGCCGACGGCGCCAGCCGCCCCTTGCAGCATCGCGGCTTGGGGGCCTGTGTATCCGCTCACATCCTGTTCGGTCAGATCCTGGAACAGCGCTGTGTGCACCATGCTCCACGGCTCTTCCTCGAGCGGGCTGTCCTCGTCCTCGCGCTGGGTGAATTCGGCAAAGATGCGATACGCCTCGGCGGTGCGTGGCAGGACATCGGAGATGCCCGATTGCAGGCGATAGGTCGGCATCGGCGCCGCGCCGTCCTCGTCCCAGGCCTCGCGGGCGGCGATCCAGTCGGGGTCCGACATCAGTTCGGCCCAGGGGCGGGCCTCATCCCAGTTCTCGTTCAGATCTTCGAACTGGTCTTGGTAGACCTCACCGATATCGTCGAGACCACGGCCCGACTTCCGGAACAGCGACGACACACCGGTCTGTTCGTAATTCAGTCGGGTGCCGAGACGCGTGTGCAGCTTGCGTTCGGCCGCGATGAAAATGTCGTAATAGGCGGCCTCGAAGACCTCGTCAGAGGGAAGCTCGCCGGTGTCTGGGTCCCACTCCTCTAACGCAGCTGTCGTGCGCGGCAGGGTTTCCGAGACGATCTGGTTCTCGACCGAGCGGAACAGCATGTCCACGATCGGCGCGATGAAAGTGACAAGAACAAAGATCAGAAGCGGCGCGATCAGCATCAGCGCCCGCACCTTCTGCATGCGCAGCGCGCGCGAAAGGCTTTTCTTCAGAGGCGTGCCATCCGCGGCAAGAACGGGGCCTGTGTCGGTGGTATCGCTCATGATGTCCCTGTCGGCTTTTGTGGGTCCGAGGCACGCACAAATCACGCGCCCCGGACAGGTCTTGTTCTGATGATGCGGGACAGGCGGTCACCCGCCCGCCCCGAGACGTCAGATTATTGCGCTAGCCACGCCTGGAACTTCGCGTCGATGTCGTCGCGATAGTCAGCCCAGAACTCGTAGTTGTAGAGGAACGTGTTCTCGGCATTGTTCGGATCGGTCGGCATGTGCGGCGCCATCTCGATGCCCAGCTCGGCATGGGTCGACACCAGCGGGGCCGAAGATTCGCGGGCCGGACCGTACGAGATGTACTTGGCCTGATCAGCCAGACGCTGAGTGTCGGTCGCGAAGCGGACGAAGTCCATCACGCGCGCCAGACGATCCTCGGGCAGGTCGGCGGGAATGATCCAGCCGTCCAGGTCGAACACCTGGGCATCCCACATCATGCCGACGGGCTGGTCCTGCTCTTCGATGACGCTGAACAGGCGGCCGTTATAGGTCGACCCCATGAAGATCTCGCCATCGGCGAGCAGCTGCGGCGTGTCCGCACCGGCCGACCACCAGATCACCTCGTCCTTGATGGTGTCGAGCTTGGCCAGAGCGCGGTCCTGGCCTTCGTCGGTTTCCAGAACGTCATAGACCTCGTCCTTGGCGACGCCGTCACACAGCAGCGCCCATTCCATGTTGTTGATGGGGCGACGTTCCAGCGCGCGCTTACCCGGATAGGTCTCCAGGTCGAACACGTCGCAGATCTGGCTCGGCGCATCGACCCCCTCGGGCACCATGTCGGTGCGGTAGCCGAAGGTGGTCGAATACACGATCTGGGGGATGAAGCAGTCCGACACGATCAGGTCGCCGAAATCGTCCGAGGCATCGGTGCCGTCGGGTGCAGGCGCCAGCATCTCGTCATGGTCGATTTCCATGGCGAGACCCTCGTCGCAAAGACGGATCGCGTCCGATGCCACGACGTCGACCAGATCCCAGGTGACGTTGCCGGCTTCGTTCATGGCGCGCAGTTTGGCCACGGCCTCGGCCGAGCTTTCGTCCCAGGTCGCGCTGACACCTTCGTTCATCGCCAGGTAGGGCTCGACATAGGCCTTCTGCTGGCTGTTCTGGTACGCACCGCCCCAGCTGACAAGCGTCATGCTGTCAGCCATGTTGCCGTGGCCTGCGGCAAAGGCCGCGCCTGCCGCGACGGTCAGCGCCGTGCAAGCAAGAAGTTTCTTGGTGGTGTTCATGGATTTCTCCCTATTTTCCGCCCGTTTTTGGGATCGGAGACCGGGTCACGGGCGAGACCACGGGCCTCTCCAACAGTCGCGCCGTATTCGGCGCCAACCATGGAAATCCTAGGGCGCATCCAGCGCCCGGCAATCGTCCGGCAACCAGCCGATCTCGATGGTCTCGCCGGGACGAAGTCGTTTCTGGTCGGGCGCGTTCCGTGTCTTGATCACGAAATCCTCATTTCCGGCGACGCGCAGGCGCGTGCGGAAAATGTCACCCATGTAAATGAATTCAAGCACCTCGGCCTTGAGCAGGTGCGCATCGGGATGCAGGCGCGACTTGTCGATCTCGACACGCTCGGGCCGGATCGACACCAGCGTGCGCTCACCGGGTTTGCTGACATTGACGGGCTTGCAATCGATCACCTCGCCGTCGTCCAGTTCGACTAACGCATAGCCGCCCTTGACCTCTTTCACCGTTCCGAGAAGCGTGTTGTTCTCACCGATGAACTGCGCAACGAAACTGTTGTCGGGGCTTTCATACAGCTGGTCCGGCGGGGCCAGCTGCTGAATACGACCGTCGTTGAACACGGCAACCCGGTCCGACATAGTCAAAGCCTCAGTCTGGTCGTGGGTCACGTAAACAGTGGTGATACCCAGTTCGTGGGCGAGCCGCGTGATTTCGAACTGCATGTGTTCGCGCAGCTGCTTGTCGAGCGCGCCCAGAGGTTCGTCCATCAGGACAAGCTCAGGTTCGAACACCAGCGCCCGGGCCAGTGCGATCCGTTGCTGCTGACCACCGGACAGCTGTGCAGGACGTCGCCCGCCGAACTCGCCCATCTGAACCATGTCCAGCGCGCGCTTGATCTTGCCTTCGCGTTCAGACTTGCCGAGGCCGCGCACTTCCAGCGGGAAGGACAGGTTTTCGGCAACGGTCATGTGCGGGAACAGGGCGTAGTTCTGGAACACCATACCGATCCCGCGCTTGTGTGGCGGGATGTTGTTGATCGACACGCCGTCGAGCTTGATTTCCCCATGGGTCGCCGTCTCGAACCCCGCAAGCATCATGAGGCAGGTCGTCTTGCCCGATCCCGATGGCCCCAGCATCGTCAGAAACTCGCCCTTGGGCATGTCGAGGTTGAGGTCTTTGACGACAAGCGTTTCGCCGTCGTAGCTTTTTTGCACGCGTTCAAACGCGACGAACGCGTCGTTTCGCAAAGTATCGGCCAAGCTTGGCTCCCTGTTTGTTGTCACGGGTTTTCCCGCTTGTGTTATCCGCGACTAAAGCGCGGCGCGGTTCGTCTTTCAACAGGCTAGCGTCATTTTCAGGCGATTTGCAGCATTTGAGGGAAATTTGGGCAGCAATTTGGGCAATTTCGGTCGATATACCCGCACACATACCGTTGCCGACCCGCCTCTTCGGCGGATCGGCTGTGTTTCGAACAACCCGGCGAGGCCGAGAATCAAGCGCCCAACACTTCTTTGACGGCCAAAGCGGTCTTGGCGGCGATCTCGTCCGCCTCGGCCCGGGTCAGGCAGAAGGGCGGCGCATAGCCCAGGATATCACCCTGCGGCATCGCACGTGCGATGATCCCATGCTCCAGCAGTGCCGCAGCCAGGCGCGGGCCAACCTTTTCCGATGCGTCAAAGAAGGTGCGGCTGTCCTTGTCCTTCACGAATTCGACCGCGCACAGCATCCCCTCGCCGCGCACTTCGCCCACATGGGCATGGTCGCCCAGCGCCTCGGCCATGACCTTGTTCAGGTACGTGCCGGTCTCGCCCGCGTTCTGAACGAGGTTCAGATCGTCGATCAGCTTCAGGTTCGCGACGCCCGCCGCCGCGCCAATGGGATGGGCCGAATAGGTCCAGCCATGGCCGATGGGCCCGTTTTCATCGGTGCCCTGCTCCAGCACTTTCCACATCCGGTCGCTGACGATCGAGCCCGACAGCGGCGCATAGGCACTGGTCAGCCCCTTGGCGATGGTCATCAGGTCCGGCTTCAGATCGTAATGCAGCGATCCGAACATCGACCCAAGCCGCCCGAAGCCGGTCACGACCTCGTCGGCGATCAGCAGGATGTCGTGCTTTTTCAGAACCTCCTGGATCGCGGGCCAGTAACCTTCGGGCGGGGGGACGATGCCGCCGGTGCCAAGGATCGGCTCGCCGATGAAGGCGGCGATGGTGTCGGCCCCTTCGCGGTCGATCAGCGCCTCCAACTCGGCCACGCAATGGGCGGTGAACTGCGCCTCGGTCATCGTCGCATCGGGCCGGCGGAAGAAATAGGGCGCCTCGGTATGGATCACCTGCGCCAGCGGCAGGTCGAATTTCTTGTGAAACAGCTCCAGCCCCGTGAGCGACCCTGTCATCAGGCCCGAGCCGTGATAGCCCCGCCAGCGGCTGATGATCTTCTTCTTCTCGGGCCGGCCCAGGATGTTGTTGTAATACCAGACAAGCTTGATGTTGGTTTCGTTCGCGTCGGACCCCGACAGGCCGAAATAGACCTTGGACATGTGATCGGGCGCCCGGTCGAGGATCATCTTGGACAGGGTGATCGACGCCTCTGTCCCGTGACCGACATAGGCGTGGTAATAGGCCAGTTCCTTGGCCTGTTCGGCAATCGCCTCCGCGATTTCCTGGCGGCCATAGCCCACGTTCACGCAATAGAGCCCGGCAAAGGCATCCAGCATGCGCGTGCCGTCCCGGTCGGTAATATGGCAGCCCTCACCACCCGCGATCACCCGGTGGGGGGCGTTGCCGCGCGCGAACTCGGCCAGATGGGTCGAGGGATGAAAGAAATTCTCGCGGTCCCATTGTTCTAGCATGTCGTTCTTCAGCATCTTGCGCTCCTTGTCCTGGCGGGTGCCGGGCCGGGACATCCCGGACCGGCCTGCGTTCACGGGCCTGACCGGGCGGCCATGATCCCGCGCGTTGTATACATCTTGGCAGATTCGGCGTTTCCCAAGCCCTAGAGCGCCTAGGTTTTCAGCGCAAATCGCAAAACGACACACCCGATGTCGCTTTTGATGCGGACCACTTGTGCACAAGCAGTGAGACTACCCGGTACATCCAGTCCACGGAGGTCCCGCCATGATTCGCAAAAACATCCCGTTCAGCGCCGCCGAATACCAGCGTCGCCTGTCGCGAACGCGGGTCGCCATGGAGGCGGCGGGCCTCGATGCGCTTTTCGTCACCGATCCGTCGAACATGGCGTGGCTGACTGCCTATGATGGCTGGTCTTTCTATGTCCACCAGGGCGTGATCGTGCTCAAGGACGCCGACCCGATCTGGTGGGGGCGCAACCAGGACGCCAACGGCGCCCTGCGCACCGTTTGGATGAGCGACGACCGTATCATCGGATATGCCGACAATTACGTGCAGTCCACCGAACGCCATCCGATGCAGGATCTCGCGATGCGGCTGGCCGATCTGGACCTGTCCGAGGCCCGTATCGGTGTCGAGATGGACAACTACTACTTCTCGGCCAAGGCACACGAGGTGCTTTGCGCGGGCCTGCCGAAGGCTGAATTCTACGATGCCACGGCGCTGGTGAACTGGCAGCGGTCGATGAAGTCCGATGAAGAGATCGTGTTCATGCGCCGTGCTGCGCGCATTTCCGAACAGATCATCGACGGGCTGGTGGAACGGACCGAGCCGGGCATTCCCAAGAACCTGATCGTGGCCGAGGCACTGCGCGACGCGGTCACCGGTGCCGACGGGCATTGGGGCGATTACCCCGCCATCGTGCCGCTTCTGCCCTCGGGCTCGGACGCGGCCGCACCGCATCTGACATGGGACGGCCGCCCCTTTGCCAATGGCGAAGCGACGTTCTTTGAAATCTCGGGCTGCTATCGCCGTTATCACGCGCCGCTATGCCGGACGATTTTCCTGGGCACGCCCCCGGACGAGATCAAGCGCGCCGAAGCTGCGCTGGTCGAGGGGTTGGAGGCCGGGCTCGAGGCCGCGCGCCCCGGCAACCGCGCCTGCGACATTGCCAATGCCCTCGCCCTGCCGCTGGAACGCGCGGGCATCGAACGGGGCGCGCGCTGCGGCTATCCCATCGGGCTGAGCTACCCGCCCGATTGGGGCGAGCGCACGATCAGCCTGCGGGCCGAGGACGAGACTGTCCTGATGCCCGGCATGACCTTCCATTTCATGCCCGGCCTCTGGATGCGCGACTGGGGCATGGAAATCACCGAGTCGATCCTGATCCGCGAGGACGGCGCGGCCGAGACCCTTTGCAACCGCCCCCGCAAGATGTTTGTGAAAGAGCATGAACAAGCTATCCCACGCCCAAGCCATCCTGTCGGACCTGATCGCCTTCCCGACGATATCATCGCAGTCGAATCTGGAGATGATGGTCTATCTGGCGAACCGCCTTTCGGATCTGGGCGCGAGAATTGAGCTTGTCCACGATGACAGCGGGCACAAGGCCAACCTCTTTGCCACGATAGGACCGGACCGACCCGAGGGCGGTCTGGTCCTGTCGGGCCATTCCGACGTGGTCCCGGTCGAGGATCAGGACTGGACGACCGACCCTTTCGCGCTGACCGAACGGCACGGGTTGCTCTATGGCCGTGGCGCCTGCGACATGAAGGGGTTCATCGCCTGTACGCTGGCTGCCGCGCCCGCCCTGGCCGCGCGCGACCTGTCCCGTCCGGTCCATTTCGCCTTTACCTATGACGAAGAGGTGGGCTGCCTCGGTGGTCAGGCGCTGGTCGCCGCACTCGAGGATCGGGGCATTCGTCCCTCCATGGCCGTGATCGGCGAACCGACCGAGATGCGGATCATCGAAGGCCACAAGGGCTGCTGCGAATACACCACCCATTTTCACGGACTCGAGGGGCACGGATCGGCCCCCGAGGCCGGGGTAAACGCCGCCGAATATGCCGTACGTTATGTCGCCCGCCTGATGGAGCTGCGCGAGGCACTCAAGCCCCGCGCGCCTGCGAACAGCCGTTTTGACCCGCCCTGGAGCACGCTCAACATCGGGCGCGTGCATGGGGGGGTCGCCCATAACGTCATCGCCGGCAAGGCCGAGGTGGAATGGGAAATGCGGCCCGTCCACCGGGCCGACGCGGAGTTCGTGAAGACCCAGATCGAGGCCTATGTCACCGACACGCTTCTGCCCGCGATGCGCGCGGTCCATCCCGGTGCGGCCATCACCACCGATGTCATCGGCGAGGTCGACGGTCTGGAGCCCATGGACGAGAACGCCGCGCGCGACCTGATCGCCGCGCTGACCGGCGCGAACGGGGCCGATGTGGTGGCCTTTGGCACCGAGGCCGGCCTGTTCCAGAAGCTGGGCGCGTCAGTCGTCGTCTGCGGGCCCGGCAGTATCTCGCAGGCGCACAAGCCCGACGAATATGTCAGCCTGTCGCAGATGCAGTCCTGCCTGGATATGCTGGACGGGCTGACGGAGAAACTGACCGCCCATGGCTGATGCGGGCGCGCGGTTCCACCAGCTTTACGAAACGCTGCGCACGCGCATCTGCCTTCTGGATTATCCACCGGGCACGCAGCTGTCCGAAACCGTGCTCGCCGAGGAGTTCGGCACCTCGCGCACGCCCCTGCGCCGGGTTCTGGCGCGGCTCGAGGATGAGGGGCTGTTGCGTTCGGTCCATGGTGTCGGGACCATGGTCACCGATGTGGACGTGCACGAAATGGCGCAGACCTATGCCCTGCGGATGGAGCTTGCGCAGCTTGCGGGCATGCTCGATCCGGTGCCGGTGACGCCAGAGGTTCGGGCAGTGCTCGATGCGCTCATCGCCCGGGGTGACGGGCTCTTTGCCCAGCCAGACCCGCGCCATTTTGCGCAGCTGAACCTAGACTATTTCCGTTTCGGGCTTTCGCTGACCGCGAACCAACCCCTGCGCGACATGTCCGAGCGGCTTTACATCCGCACGGCGCGCATCTGGCTGAAATCCATCCCGCGCATGGACCTGTCGGACGAGATCGCCGTTTTCCGCGACGAGATGGCCCAGACCCGCCGTGCGCTGGCCGCGGGCGACACTCAGGCCGCGGCGCTGATCCGCCGCGCGCATATCTCGCTCAGCTACGCGCGCCTCAGCCAGACCTGAGCGCGCTCAAGCGCGGGGGGCAGGCTGGAACAGCCCCTGCTCTTTCGCGGCGGCCATGCCTTCGTCCAGCGCTTTCCAGGCCCGTTCGATCAGGATGTCGATCTCGTCGGGCGTGATGACGAGGGGCGGGGCGATGATCATCCGGTCGCCCACATGGCGCATCACCAGGTTGTTGGCAAAACAGCGCTCGCGACACAGGTAGCCCACGGTCCCGGCCTCCGCCGCAAAGGGCGCGCGCGCAGCCTTGTCCGGCGTCAGCGCAAGAGACCCCATCAGGCCCACCATCCTGGCCTCGCCCACCATCGGGTGATCGGTCAGCGTCTGCCATTTTTCCCACAGATAGGGCGCCGCCACGTCGAGGACGTGATCCACTACCTTCTCCTCTTCTAGGATGCGCAGGTTCTCCAGCGCCACGGCCGCCGCAACGGGATGGCCAGAATAGGTGTAGCCGTGGTTGAACTCGGCCCCTGCGATCACGCTTGCCACCTCGTCGCAGACGATGGAGCCGCCGATGGGCTGGTAGCCCGAGCTTAGCCCCTTGGCGATGGTCATGATATGAGGCCGCCAGCCCACGGTGTGGCTGCCGAACCAGTTGCCGGTGCGCCCAAAGCCGCAGATCACCTCGTCGGCGATCAGCAGGATCTCGCGTTCGTCGCAGATGCGCTGGATCTCGGGCCAATAGCTGTCAGGCGGGACAATGACGCCACCGGCACCCTGGATGGGTTCGGCGATGAAAGCGGCGACTTTTTTCTCGCCCAGCCGGTCGATGGCCTCTTCCAGCTCGCGCGCACGGGCGAGACCGAAGTCTTCGGGCGACATGTCGCCCCCCTCGGCCCACCAGTTGGGCTGGTTGATATGCGCGATGCCGGGGATCGGCATGCCGCCCTGGGCATGCATGCCCGACATGCCGCCCAGGCTGCCCGAGCCCACGGACGAGCCGTGATAGGCGTTCTTGCGGCTGATGATGATCGACTTCTCGGGCTTGCCCTTGAGCGCCCAGTAGGTGCGCACCATCCGCAGGTTGGTATCGTTCGCCTCGGACCCGGAGCCTGCAAAGAACACGTTGTTCAGATCGCCCGGTGCCAGCTCTGCCAATTTGTCGGCCAGCGCGATCGCGGGCACATGGGTCGTTTGAAAGAAGGTGTTGTAATAGGGCAGCTCGCGCATCTGGCGCGCGGCCACATCGGCCAGCTCGTGTCGGCCATAGCCGATATTCACGCACCAGAGCCCTGCCATACCGTCAAGGATGCGATTGCCGTCGCTGTCGGTCAGCCACACGCCCTCGGCCCGGGTGATGACACGCGCGCCCTTGGCGGCCAGCTCGCCCCCGGCGGTGAACGGGTGCATGTGATGGGCCGCGTCCAGCGCCTGAAGCTCGGCCGTGGGCATGTGATTCGAGATGACGGGCATGGACGGTCCTTTCCTGCGGGGGAGATACGCGCAGAATATGATCAAATTATGGGCTGTCAATCGAATCGGCCGAGCCCAGCGCAGCCGCGATCTCGTCCATGCCCTGGGTCGCATCGGCGGCGATGGCTGCTGCGGCGGCACGCGCATCGCCGTCGCGGATCGCGGCCAGCGTCTGCTTGTGCCGGTCGGGCAGATTGGCCGTGCCGAAGCGCCCGCAGACCATCCGCAGGGACGGCCCGAACCGAAGCCAAAGCCCATCGACCAGCGCCAGCAGAATGGGCGCATCGGCCAGCGCGTAAAGCCGGGCATGAAAGCGGTAGTTCTGTTCCAGATAACCGCGCACGTCCCCCCGCGCGATGGCCCGATCCAGGGCGGCGTCGATAGCGGTCAGTTCGGCCAGATCGCCCGGCCCCACCAGCGGCACCGCGCGCAGGGCCAACTCGGGCTCCAGCGCGCCGCGGGCCACGCGCAACTCGTCCAGCCCCGCGGCGTCAAGCTCGGGCACGACGACCCTGCGGTTTCCTCGGAACTCCAGTGCGCCCTCGGCGGTCAGACGGCGGATCGCTTCGCGCACCGGAGTCATGCCCGCATCCAGCCTCTCGGTCAGGCCCTGAATCGTCACAGCCTCGCCCGGGGCCAGCTCGCCAAAGAGAATCTGGTCGCGCAGCGCGCGATAGACGATCTCGTGCCCCGGCAGCCCGGCCCCCGCTTTGGTCTGTTCCCTGCCCGTCATCTACGCAAACACGCCCCATATCTGTGCCACCTTGCGAGTCCCCTCGCACCGTGAAAGCATTTGTATATTGCCGCAAAGGGCAAGACTTGATCAAATCCTGACACCGGACGCAGAGCCGGTATCCAACGGGAGAGACGAATGACAAAGAAACTGCTGACCCTCACCACCGCCCTTGGCCTCACGGCCGGCGCGGTGATGGCCCAGGAGGTCCGCGTCTACAACTGGTCCGACTACATCGACGAGGACTTGCTGACCCAGTTCGAAGAGGAAACCGGTCTCGAACTGATCTACGACGTGTTCGACAGCAACGAGCTTCTGGAAACCAAGATGCTGGCCGGCGGGTCGGGCTACGACGTGGTGGTGCCCACCGGCACCTTCCTGCAACGCCAGATCGCCGCGGGAGCCTTTCAGAAGCTGGACAAGTCCAAGCTCGACAATCTGGACAACATGTGGAGCGTGATCTCGGATCGCACGGCCAAATACGATCCGGGCAACGAGTACTCGATCAACTACATGTGGGGCACCACCGGCCTGGGTGTGAACGTGGGCAAGGTCCAGGAGATCCTGGGTGAAGATGCGCCCATGGACAGCTGGGACCTGGTGTTCCAGCCCGAGAACATGGAAAAGCTGGCAGACTGCGGCGTGCATTTCCTTGACGCCCCGGCCGAGATGATCCCGGCGGCGCTGAACTATATCGGCGAAGACCCCGACAGCCACGATCCCGACGTGATCGCCAAGGCCGAGGCGGTGTTTACCCCGATCCGCCCCTATATTCAGAAGTTCCACAGTTCCGAATACATCAACGCGCTGGCCAATGGTGACATCTGTGTCGCGGTGGGCTGGTCCGGTGACGTGCTGCAGGCCCGCGATCGCGCGGCCGAGGCCGATAACGGGGTCGAGATCGCCTATTATGCGCCCAAGGAAGGGGCTCAGATGTGGTTCGACCAGATGGCAATCCCCGCCGATGCGCCCAATCCCGAAGGCGCTCACATGTTCCTGAACTTCATCATGGATGCGCAGAACATGGCGGCGGCGTCGAACTACGTCTACTACGCCAATGGCAACGAAGCCTCGCAAGAGTTTCTGGAAGAGGATGTGATCGGCGATCCGGCGATCTATCCGACACCCGAGGCGCTGGACAACACCTACACCACGACGCCCTACGACCCGCGTGTGCAGCGCACGGTCACCCGGCTCTGGACCAAGATCAAGTCGGGCACCTGACCTGATCCCCGGCCCCGCGCCCGGTGGCGCGGGGCCACCCCCTGTTCCATTCCTGAAAGGACCGGCATGGCGCAGCCAATGGCCCAGACCGTCTTCGCCCCATGGGACGATCCCGACGAAACCCCGCTGATCCGCTTCGAGAACGTGACCAAGCGCTTCGGGGATTTCACCGCCATCGACGATCTGTCACTGGACATCTACGCACGGGAATTCTTTGCCCTGCTGGGCCCGTCGGGCTGCGGCAAGACCACGATGATGCGCATGCTGGCAGGGTTCGAAACACCCACAAGCGGCACCATCCGCCTGGCCGGGCAGGACATCGCCCCGGTGCCCCCGAACAAGCGCGCGGTGAACATGATGTTCCAAAGCTACGCGCTGTTCCCGCACCTGTCGGTCTGGGACAACATCGCCTTCGGCCTGCGGCGAGAGGGGATGGACAAGGATGCTTTGAACGACCGCGTCGAGGAAATGCTGCGCCTGACCCGGCTGGGCAAGTTCGCCAAGCGCAAGCCGCACCAGATTTCGGGTGGCCAACGGCAGCGCGTGGCGCTGGCGCGCAGCCTTGCCAAGGCGCCGAAACTCCTGCTGCTTGACGAACCCCTGGGCGCGCTCGATGCCAAGCTGCGCGAAGACACCCAGTTCGAGCTGATGGACATCCAGGAAAAGACCGGCACCACCTTTGTCATCGTCACCCATGACCAGGAAGAGGCGATGACCGTCGCCAGCCGCGTGGCGGTGATGGACGAAGGCCGCCTGGTACAGGTCGCCACCCCAGACCGCATCTACGAGACGCCGGAGACGGTCTATGTGGCCGACTTCATCGGCGACGTGAACATCATCGAAGGCACCGCCGCCCCCGATGGTGACCAGACCCATGTGATCTGGGCCGAGGGGCATGATCCGATCATCGGCAGCACCGACCGCGCCTTCGAGCGCGGGCAACAGGTGTTCTATGCCATCCGCCCCGAAAAAGTAGCGATCTCGGCCAATCGGCCCGAAGACGCTGTGAACGCGGTCAAGGGCAAGATCCTGGACATCGCCTACCTGGGCAACCTATCCACCTACCATGTTGAGCTGCCGACGGGGCACATCATCAAAGCGCAGACCGCCAACACCCGCCGCATCGCCCGCCGCGCCTATACCTGGGAAGACGAGGTCTGGCTCAGTTGGACCGGCACCGCCGGCATCCTCTTGGAAAGCTGAGCCGATGATGCGCCGCCTTCTGATCGCGATCCCCTATCTGTGGCTCCTGGCGCTGTTCCTTGTGCCCTTCCTGATCGTGCTCAAGATCTCGCTCTCGGACGTGGTGCTGGCGATCCCGCCCTATGCCCCGACGCTCGACCTGTCCGAGGGCTGGGCGGGGATCAAGGCGTTCTTCGCCGCGCTCGACTTCGAGAATTACTGGTTCCTGACCTCCGACGATCTCTATTGGAAAGCCTACCTCTCCAGCCTTCAGATCGCGCTGATCTCGACCGCGATCACGCTGCTGGTGGGCTATCCCATCGCCTACGGCATGGCGCGCGCACCGCAGGAATGGCAGGCAACACTTCTGCTTTTGGTGATCCTGCCGTTCTGGACAAGCTTTCTGATCCGCGTCTATTCCTGGATGGGCATCCTGTCGACCGAGGGAATCCTGAACCAGGTTCTGCTGTTCATCGGCATCATCGACGAACCCCTGACCCTCCTGAACACGAACACGGCGGTCTATATCGGAATCGTCTACACCTACCTGCCCTTCATGATCCTGCCGATCTATGCGGCGCTGGAAAAGATGGATGACAGCCTGCTCGAGGCGGCCGAGGATCTGGGCTGTTCGCGCATCGGGGCTTTCTGGCTGGTCACGGTGCCGCTGTCGCGCTCGGGCATCGTGGCGGGCTGTTTCCTGGTCTTCATCCCGGCCATCGGGGAATTCGTGATCCCGTCGCTTCTGGGCGGGTCGCGCACGCTGATGATCGGCAAGGTTCTGTGGGAAGAGTTCTTCAACAACCGTGACTGGCCGGTGGCCAGCGCCGTAGCGATCATCCTGCTGTTGATCCTGATCATCCCGATCATCCTGTTCCAGCGCAATCAGCAGAAACAGCGCGAGGTTGAGGGATGAGACGCTTTTCCTGGTTCAACGCCACGTCCCTGACGCTGGGCTTCGCGTTCCTGTATCTGCCGATGATCCTGCTGATCGTCTATTCCTTCAACGCGTCGAAACTGGTCACCGTCTGGGCGGGCTTTTCCACCCAATGGTACGGCGAGCTTTTCCGCGACGAGGCGTTCCTGGACGCGGCCTGGGTCACGCTTCAGGTCGCCGTGATCTCGTCGACCATCGCGACGGTGCTGGGCACGATGGCGGCGATCGTGCTGGTCCGCAGCGGACGCTTTGTTGGTCGGACGCTGTTTTCCGGCATGATCTACGCGCCGCTTGTCATGCCCGAGGTTATCACAGGCTTGTCGCTTCTGCTTCTCTTTATCGGGATCGGGCTGGACCGGGGCGTGCTGACCATCGTGCTGGCCCATACGACATTTTCGATGTGCTATGTCTCGGTCGTCGTGTCCTCGCGCCTTGTATCCTTTGACCAGTCGCTGGAAGAGGCCGCGCTTGACCTCGGCTGTTCGCCTTTCGATGCCTTTCGCCTTGTCACCCTGCCAATCATCGCGCCTGCGGTCATCTCCGGCTGGCTTCTGGCCTTTACCCTGTCGCTCGACGATCTGGTGATCGCGTCCTTCACCGCGGGGCCGTCTGCCACGACCCTGCCGATCAAGATCTTCTCGTCGGTCCGGCTGGGTGTCAGCCCGGAAATCAACGCGCTCTCGACCATCATGATCGGGATCGTCGCCGTGGGCGTGATCACGGCATCGCTGATCAGCAAGCGTGCCAGCCTGCGCCAGCAGCAGGACGAGCAGGCCGCGGCCCGCGCCACCGGATGACCCGCATTCACCACGCGGGCGCCTATGCGCCCCTGACCGGCTGCTATTGGCAGGACAGTGTGGCCGCGCCCGACTGGCCGGTTCTGGAGGGCTGCCACCGCACCGAGGTCGCGATCATCGGCGGTGGGTTCACGGGCCTGTCGGCGGCCTATCACCTGGCACGCGACGGGGTCGGCGTGACGGTGCTCGAGGCAGAAGCACCCGGTTGGGGCGCCTCGGGGCGCAATGGCGGGTTCTGCTGTCTGGGCGGGGCCAAAGCCTCGGACCGGGCCTTGCGCGCCCGCTTCGGCGAAGACGAGCGGCGCGCCTACCGCCGGGCCGAACGGGCGGCGGTCGATCTGGTCGACGGGCTGTTGCAGCATCTGGATCTGGAGGTTGACCGCCATTCCGAGGGCGAAACGCTTCTGGCCCACCGCCGGCGCGACGCAGACGGGTTCACCGACGAGATCGCAGCGATCGAGGCGGATTACGGCGTCACGCCCCATGTCCTGCGGAAAGAGGAACTGGCCCAACACGGGCTGAACGGTCCCTTTCACGGCGCGCTGACCGTGCCTGTGGGCTTTGGCCTGAATCCGCGGAAATACCTGTTCGGACTGGCCGAAGCGGCGCACGCCGAGACCGTCATCATCGCCACCAACGGCTACAGCCATGAAGATCTGCCGCCCTGGATGGCCGCCCGCACCATGCCCATGCAGTCGAGCGTCATGGTCACCCGGCCGCTCAGCCGTGACGAGATGGCGGCCCAGGGCTGGACGAGCGGGCAGATGGCCTATGACACTCGCAACCTCTTGCACTACTTCCGACTGATGCCCGATGGCCGGTTCCTGTTCGGCATGCGGGGCGGCTTGCGCGCCACGCCGGGGGCAGAGGCACGGGCCCGCGCTGCCCTACGCCGGGATTTCGACGCGATGTTTCCCGCCTGGACCCATGTGGAGGCGACGCATACCTGGTCCGGGCTTGTTTGCCTGACGCGCGACCTGACGCCCTATATCGGGCCTGTGCCCAACCTGCCCGGCGTCTTCACGGGCTTTGCCTATCACGGCAACGGCGTGGCCATGGGCAGCTATGCGGGCGCGCTTTTGGCCGATCTGGTGCAGGGCAAAACGCCCGACACCCCCTACCCGGCCCCGCTGCGCACCCCGCCCGCACGCTTTCCGCTGGGCCGGTTGCGGCTGTGGCTCATGCAACCGGCCTACTGGGCCTTTGCCCTGCGCGATCTCTAGCCCTGGGGCGTCATTCCGGGCCGCGCCTTGCCCCGTTGCAGGCCCAGTTGCCGTTCGCGCCAGATGATCAGCCCCCCGGCCGCGATCACGAGCCCCGACCCAATCAACATGGGCACCGTTGGCACCTCGGCGAACAGAACATAGCCGAAGACCAGAGCATAAAGCATCGAGGTGTAATCGAACGGTGCCAGCACGGACGCATCCGCGTAGCGATAGCCCGATGTCAGGAAAATCTGCGCGACCCCACCGATCAGACCCGCGCAGACCAGCATCAGCGCCGTGGCGGCGTCGGGCAGTACCCAGCCAAAGGGCAGGGT
>PR_CR_10_Liq_1_inCRDRAFT_1000209_pt1 | contig 36434 bp, 36 predicted proteins | sample PRCRCaboRojoPR_3_FD_10241 | JGI IMG/M metagenome (IMG submission 10241) | reverse complement strand
CCAGCCCCAAGACTCGATGGCGACTGTCGCATTGGTCATGGGGCTAGTGGACCCGTTGGGCGAGCCTGCGGCTGTCCCAGACCCTTATTTTGGAGATCGCTCAGGATTTGAGTCCGTCTTTGAAATGCTCGATCAGGCCGCATCGGCGTGGGCCGCCCAAGTGACGCTGGCGCACAAGGGTGGTTGACCCATGGCGGCGTTTGATGGAAAAGCGTTCGCAAAAAGTTTGAGCACCGCCCCTGGGGTGTATCTCATGCGGGATGCCGAAGGGCAGGTGCTCTATGTCGGCAAGGCTAAAAACTTGCATCGTCGCGTAGCAAGCTACTTCAATGGCCAAGACAAAGGCCCGCGGATCAATTTGATGATCAAAAAAATCGCTGCGATGGAGGTGTCATTAACCCGCACAGAGACTGAAGCGTTGCTGCTTGAAAATGAGTGGATCAAGGCATTCAAACCCAGGTTTAACATCAATCTACGTGACGATAAAAGCTACCCATGGATCCGTCTGAGCACTGATCATTCTTTTCCGTTGGTGAGCTTTTATCGCGGTCAGCGAAGACAAAAGGGCGAGTTTTTTGGTCCGTATTCTTCAATCCATGCCGTTCGCCAGTCACTCAATCAGATCTATAAGCTATTTAAGCTTCGCCAATGCCGAGACTCTGTATTTGAGAACCGGACCCGTCCGTGCCTGCAGTACCAAATCAATCGCTGCTCGGCGCCTTGCGTTGGGTTCATTTCAAAAGCGGATTATCAGCGCGATGTTGACGCCGCGAGAGCGCTTCTCAAAGGCCATGACGATACGGTCATCGAATATTTAATTGACCGGATGAACGAGGCCAGCCAAAGCCAGGATTATGAACAGGCAGCGGTGTTCCGTGATCACATCCAGTCCCTGCAAACGGTCCGAAGCCATCAATATGTCATTGGCCAGCAAACCGATGTTGATGTCATTGGGCTATTCATGCAAGCGGGTGCAGTGGCGGTGCATGTGGTGTCTTTTCGGAACGGTCGCAATGTTGGCGGTCGGACCTTTTTCCCCAGCAACGTCCGGCAAGACGATGCGGCCAGTGACGTGCTGGCGGCCTTTTTGGGTCAGTATTACCAAGACCATCGCCCACCCAGGGAGCTGATTGTGTCGACCGAGCCGACTGAGGTCGATCTTTGGGCAGATGCGCTAAGTGAAAGACGCGGCACCAAGGTCGCGATTAAGGCCCATATCCGAGGTGAGCGGCGTCAGTGGTTGGACTCTGCAGTTCGAAATGCTGAAGACGCGCTTCGCCGTCGTCTTGCTCAAAAGGATCAGTGGGGCCAAGGCTTGGATGCCTTGGTGGCGCTCTTACAGCTCGATGATCGCCCGGAGCGGATGGAGTGTTTTGATATCAGTCACTCCAGCGGGCAGGACACCATGGGCTCGTGCGTGGTCTTCGGTCCCGACGGACCCATCAAACGTGAGTACCGCCTCTATGGCATCAATGATGCACCGGCAGGTGATGATTATGCGGCCATGGCGGAGGTTTTAAAACGACGCTATCAGCGCGCACTGAAGACTGAACAAACCTTGCCGGATCTGATTGTGGTTGATGGTGGTCAAGGTCAGCTGAATCAAGCTAAAGCGGTGTTGGCAGAGTTGGGCATCACCGAAGTTACCCTTTTGGGCATGGCCAAAGGACCAGCGCGCCAAGCAGGGCAAGAGCGACTGATTTTGGGTGAGCGCGAGGTGGTCCCGGGTCCACATCATGCGGCGTCTCATGTCCTGCAGCGTATCCGAGACGAGGCCCACCGTTTTGCATTGAGTGGGCATCGACGGCGCCGACAAAAAACGGCCCATCGGTCGGTGCTGGATCAAGTTGAGGGGGTGGGGCCCACCAAACGAAAACGTTTGCTTGAGCATTTTGGGGGTCAAGAGGGACTCATGAAAGCCAGCATAGAAGACCTGACGCGTGTCCCTGGAATCAGTCAAGCGCTCGCACAGCGGCTCCATGAGAGGCTGCATGCCGGTGGTCAAACTGAACCCAAGAGTGGTGGAAAAACAACGCTGGCGCCCTGATCGACGATCGGCCCGGTCTATAATGGGTTTTTGAGCGTCGAATGTTTGGGGAAGCTTGAAGGATATGCACATCACGATACCCACGATTTTGACGTTGGCTCGAATTGGTTTGATCCCAGTGTTGGTGTTGGCGTTCTATTTGCCGGTGGCGGGGGCCAATCAAGTGGCGGTGGGGGTGTTTATTCTGGCCGCGGTCACGGACTGGGCGGATGGCTGGATTGCCAGGCGTTTCGAGATGTCATCTCGCCTGGGCGCCTTTTTGGATCCGGTGGCGGATAAGTTGATGGTTGCGGTTGCTCTCGTGCTCATCGTTCAAGCGAGTCCAACCATCTTCTTGGCGCTGTCTGCTGCCATCATTATTGGACGAGAGATCACGGTGTCTGCACTCCGTGAGTGGATGGCTTCCATTGGCGAGAGCGCCCGCGTTCAGGTGCTTTGGATTGGCAAGGTCAAAACCGTTCTCCAAATGGCAGCGATTGGATTTTGCTTATACCGTGAGCCGCTGTTCTCACTGCCCATTCTCTTTATTGGAGAGGGCCTTTTGATGGTGGCTGCGGTTTTGACGTTGGTGTCGATGAGCATGTATCTCAAAGCAGCGTGGCCAGCGCTGCAGTCAAGTCAATCATCAAAAACTGGATAAATTGTTATGCGTGATCCCTCGAATAAAGTTGGCACAATGGCAGATCGTGCCGATCGGCACAAGCTCTATGAGGCCAGTGTTCAAGACACCGAGTCCGAACTTGAATTTGTCGCTGAAACGTTCCAGTCCTTGGTCGGTCGGCCATTGCGGCACTTACGAGAGGACTTTTGCGGCACGGCCAATACGGCGTGTGACTGGGTCCGACTGCACCCTGACAATCGGGCGATTGGCGTGGACTTGGACGAAGAAGTGCTCGACTGGGGCAGGCGTCATCACTTTGCTCGGCTGGATCCTGACGCTCAGTCTAGGATGACGATGGTGCATGCGGATGTGATGGGTGTCTCTGAGCCCAAAGTCGACGCCATCATCGCAATGAATTTCAGCTACTACTTGTTTAAAAGCCGCCAGAGTCTGCGCGCCTATTTCAAACACTGTTTGGATAATTTGTTGGACGATGGGGTGTTGATCATGGATTCGTTCGGCGGTTTTGAAGCCCATCGGGAGCTCGAAGAGAGCACCGAATATGACGACTTTACCTATGTTTGGGATCAACATTACTTCGATCCCATCACCCACGACACCATCTGCCAGATTCATTTTGAATTTCCTGATGGGTCAAAGCTGCCTCGAGCCTTTGAATATCACTGGCGGCTTTGGACATTGCCCGAGATTCAGGAGCTTCTTGGCGAGGCCGGTTTCAACGATGTTGGCGTTTATTGGGAGGGCACAGACAGTGATACAGGTGAGGGGGACGGTGTTTACACCCGGCAAGCCCACGGTGAGGCCGACGCCGGCTGGATCGCCTATATCGTGGCTCGCCACGTCAAATCCAACAAGGAAGGTGAACAATGAGCGGGTTCAGAATTGAGCGTGACAGCATGGGCGAGCTGGAGGTGCCCGAGGAGGCGCTGTGGGGCGCGCAGACCCAACGTGCCGTGAATAATTTTCCCATCAGTGGCCAGGGCATGCCGCCAGCGTTTGTGCACGCCCTTGGGCGGGTGAAGAAAGCCTGTGCCAGAGCCAATGTCTCACTGGGGCTCATGTCTGAGGACTTGGGTGCGGCCATTGAGGCCGCCTGTGATGAGATCATTCACGGCGTGATGGACGACCACTTTCCCGTCGACATTTATCAGACGGGCTCTGGCACCAGCTCGAATATGAATGCCAATGAGGTGATCGCTCGGTGGGTGTCGATGCACCATCCAGAGGTCACGGTCCACCCCAATGATCACGTCAACATGAGTCAAAGCTCAAACGACGTGATTCCGACCACCATCCAGGTCAGTGCGAGCCTGATGACCGCGGAGTCGCTGCTGCCGTCACTCAAGCACCTTCACCAGGTTCTGAAAGGGCGAGCGGATGAGCTTCGGGAGGTGGCCAAGACTGGCCGGACCCACTTAATGGATGCGATGCCGATCACCTTAGGGCAAGAGCTTGATACATGGGCCTGTCAGATTGAGCGATCAATTGAGCGTCTCCACAGCGTGCTCGATCGATTGAGGCAGCTGCCACAAGGAGGCACCGCTGTTGGCACGGGCATTAACGCACCGGCTGATTTCGGCAACGAAGTCGCCAGCGCACTGGCTGAGCAAACGGGTTTCGAGTTTGTGGCGGCAGACAATCCCTTTGAGGGGATTTCCAGCGTGGATGGTGTGGTGGAGCTGTCGGGTCAGTTAAAGACTTTAGCGGTGTCACTGATGAAAATAGCCAACGACCTTCGGTGGATGAACTCAGGGCCGCTGGCTGGCTTGGGCGAAATCGAATTGGTGCCGCTGCAGCCGGGCAGTTCAATTATGCCGGGCAAGGTCAACCCTGTGATTCCAGAGGCCGTGTGCATGGTGGCGGCACGTGTCATGGGCAACGACACGACGATCACCGTGGCAGGCCAATCAGGCAATTTCCAGCTGAATGTCATGCTGCCGATTGTGGGCGCCACGGCGCTCGACAGCCTCAACGTGCTGAGCAATGCGTGCCGGTTATTGGCGGATAAAGCGATCGCTGGCTTTGAGGTGAAAACGCAAACCCTAGAGTCGGCTTTGGCCAAAAATCCCATTCTCGTCACCGCGCTCAATCGCGTCATTGGCTATGAAAAAGGGGCAGCCTGTGCCAAGAAAGCCTATCAGGAAGGTCGACCGATCGTTGATGTTGCCGAGGAAATGACGGATTTGTCGCGAGAAGAGTTACAGGCTTTGCTCGAACCGTTGAGTCTCACCAAAGGGGGCATCGCGTAAAGAGGCCTTGAAATCCACTTGTGATGGACCCATTTGTTGTCATGAGGGCGCCTGCTGGGCCCTCATTCGTTCAACACTTATTGCTTCTAAGGAGAATAAGATCATGACAACATTTGATTTGACACCCTTGTATCGGTCCGCCATTGGTTTTGATCGCTTGGCCGATTTGCTGACAAGCGCGGCGCGCAGCGATGCCAATACGGGCTACCCACCCTACAATATTGAAGCGCTCGGTGAGGACCAGTACCGCATTACCATGGCGGTGGCCGGCTTTACCGAGGACGACCTCAATATCGAGACAGAGCGCAATACGCTGACTGTTTCTGGTCGACATGCCGAAAAAGACGACGATGAGGCGGCGCCACAGTATCTGTACCGCGGCATTGCCACGCGTGCTTTTGAGCGTCGCTTCCAGTTGGCTGATCACGTTGAGGTGCGCCATGCACATCTCGAAAATGGCTTGCTGCACATTGAGCTCAAACGCGAATTGCCCGAGCAGATGAAGCCGCGGACAATTAGCATTAATCGAAATCGGTTGATTGACGAGGCCAGCGACAGCGAAGCTGCGTGATTCAACGCTAAATTGTAAGGCGATGTTGGGGTGCCCAAGGGCACCCCAACTTGTGTAGGATAGGGCCATGGACAGCGCCGTGAGTGACGCCGCTCGATCGCGGCCTTTGTATTTCCTGTATCAGTGGGGCATTTATGTTCCGGTGTGCGTGCTGGCCACCGTGGTGGGCGCATGCATTGCCGTTCCGCTGGGCCTTTTGGTTTCACCAAAGTGGGCCAATCTGTATGTCGCAGTCTGGTGGGCTAAGCTGCTGACGCGACTGTCGGGGGTGCGTGTTGCCATCAAAGGCCGGCATCACATCGATCCTGATCAGTCGTATGTTTTGGTGGCCAATCACCAGAGCGCCTTCGATATCCCTGTGATTTACGGCTACAGCGGGATGGACTTACGGTGGGTGATGAAGGCCGAAATTAAATGGATTCCGTTTGTCGCGGCCGGATGTCGGGCCATTGGACATGTCTTTGTGGAACGCGGCAATACACAACAAGCGACAGCGGCGATCAATGAGGCGGTTTCAAAATTAACGCCAGGTACGAGCGTATTGTTTTTTCCTGAGGGCACGCGCAGCCTAGATGGTCAGTTGCTGCCGTTTAAGAAAGGCGCCTTTCGGTTGGCACAAGACCAAGGGCTGGCGGTGTTGCCCGTGACGGTCAAGCATACGCGTGAGGTGTTGCCGCCCAAGCGATGGGCCATCACGCCCCAGACGGTCGAGCTGGAGTTTCATCGCCCCATTGAGCCGAACGCAGTCGATGAGGGCATTGAGACATTGATGATCGAGGCCAGGTCGGCCATCGCAGACGCCTTGTGATCACGCGGCATGCTTGACGTTCCCGACCCAGACTTCACCAGCTCGCCCCGCGCCCAAGCCAATTTTAAATTGGCCGCCGTGGTGAGCGGGTTCGTGACGATGGGGCTGTGGTTGGTCTATGGCATCAACCTTGTCGTGCCTTTCGACTTGATTGGGTTGGGGCTCTCTCCCCGTCAGGGCAGCGGCTTGCTTGGCGTGCTTTTGACCCCACTGCTGCATGCCTCATTGGAACATCTTCTGTCCAACACGCTGCCGTTGTTGTTGGGGTTGACGCTGATGCTTTATTTATATCCCAATGCCAGTGTTCGGGCCTTGCCCTGGATTTATTTAGGCAGCGGCGGTTTGGCTTGGCTGTTCGCGCGTGATGCGCTGCATATCGGTGCCAGTGGCGTGGTCTATGGCGTGTTGAGCTTTTTGTTTTTGTCCGGCGTTTTGCGCCGGGACATGAGGTCAATGGGCGTGTCTTTAATGGTCGCGTTTGTTTATGGCTCGATTATTTGGGGGCTGGTGCCCATTAATAATCAAATGAGCTGGGAGTTGCATGTCTCAGGCTCACTGATTGGGGTCGTGACGGCATGGTGGTTGAAATACTTCGACCGACCGCCTATGAAAATTTATGATTGGGAGCATGGTGAGGACGACCCGGAGGTGGACACCGATCGATGGTCATAGCGGAGCTTGTTCCCATGGCATCTCACCGACAACATGTTCGATATCCGACCAGTCCCCCGCGCGTTGTCGAGGATGGCCGCCTGAATTTTCCAAGCCGCGTTTGAGTCGATTGAGAAACGCCTTGCGGGACATATCGACTGCTCCAAGCCTGACCAAATGCGGGTTGTGCACTTGGGCATCCACGAGCTCAAAAGACGCGTCCCTCAGCGTCTGAAACAGGCCTGCTAAGGCGACTTTAGATGCATTGGTTTTGTGGTGGAATTTGGACTCGGCACAAAATATGCGCCCCGCGACGAGGCCGTAAACGCCCCCGATGAGCTGGCGCTGGTCCCAAACCTCAATGCTATGCGCCCATCCCATTTGATGAAGATGTTCAAAGGCTTTGATCATCGCTGGCGTGATCCAAGTGCCCGTTTGCCCCTCTCGAGGACCGGCGCAGGCCCGAATGACCTCATCGAAGGCACGATCGCAAGTCAAGCGCCAACTCGAGTGGCGCAGGTGGCGAACCAGGCGACGCGGCAGTTGATGATGGGCCAGATCAAACACCATGCGTGGATCAGGTGACCACCACAGCACCGGTCCGCCCTCTTCGTACCACGGGAAAATGCCTTGCCGGTATGCCGTCAGCATGAGTTGGGGCTCGCATGTGCCACCCCAGGCCACGAGACCCTCGGGATGGGAACACAGGCTTGGATCCGGGAACGTCAGGTCTCCAGAATCGCGGGTTTCAGTCATTTGGAACACTTCAGTCTCGGGCATGGTCCGCTGCAGCCTTGTAGGGGTTCAGCGCCTCCAGGTCTTGGCGGTAGTCCATTAAAGCGCGCGTTTCTCGCTGGAGGTAGTCGCCAATGCCTCGATGCAGCTGGGGCATGGAGAACCAGTGATAGGAGTGGGTTTGCTGTGGCATAAACCCGCGTTTGATTTTGTGCTCCCCCTGCGCGCCCGGCTCGAACCTTTCAAGGCCGTGACGAATGCAAAACTCAATCCCTTGGTAATAGCACACTTCAAAATGCACATCGCGAACCTCGACCAGGCTGCCCCAGTATCGACCATACAGGCAAGTGTCGTCTTTAAAAAATATGGCACAAGCCAACGGCTCGCTCTCCTTTGAGGCGATGCACAGCAAAAATTGCTCTCCAAAGGCCTGCGCCACCTGCGTAAAAAACCCAAGATTCAGGGCAGGGTGGTTGCCATAGCGGTGATGAGTCATCTCGTAACAGCGATGTGCAAGGGACAATGTTTGGTCATCGGCGTCCACCCCAGAGATCCATTTGAATGTCCAGCCTTGCTCAGCCGCCTTTTTGCGTTCGCTTCGGATATTTTTTCGGGGTTTTCGTTTGAGTTGATCCAAAAAATCATCAAACGTCTCATAGGCTTGGTTTTGCCAGTGAAACTGCCAATCGATGCGGTGAAGCCATTTGCTTTGATTGAGTATCTCGACGTCGAGTGGAGCACAGAAGTTGATGCCCGCGTTCGTGAGTCGGTGTGACTGGCAATACGACTCAATGCTGTCGAGTGTTTTCAACATTGCCTCAGGACGGCGATCAGAAAGGCTCAGGCGCTCACCGGTCACTGGCGAAAAGGGCGCCGCGATCAAAAGTTTGGGATACCACGGGATCCCCGCTTGATGCGCTGCACGGGCCCACATCCAATCAAACACAAATTCACCGTGCGAATGGTCTTTGAGATACGCCGGTGCGTCAATGTCTGGCACCGGGCGCCAACCAGTGGTGGGCCCCACGCATCCGTGGTCAATCAGTGCCTGGATGAATCGAGGGTCAACAAAAGGGGACAAAGAGGGCGTCACTTCACTCCCGTTGCTGGGCTCGAGCTTTGACCGAAAGGATGCTCATCCTGCAACGATTGAACGGCTCTAATGCTCAAGGCCATCGAGATATTTCTCGGCATCTAAAGCCGCCATGCACCCAAATCCGGCCGAGGTGATTGCTTGTCGATAGACATGGTCAGCCACATCCCCCGCGGCGAAGACACCTGGGATGCTGGTCTGAGTCGCCATGCCTGTCTGCCCAGATTGGATCTCAATATAACCGTCATGCATGATGAGCTGGTCTTTGAACAGCTGGGTGTTTGGATCATGTCCGATGGCCACAAAGACGGCATCGACGTCAATCGACCGTGTGCTGGAATCTTCAGTTGAACGGATCACCATCCCAGTCACGCCATCATCATCGCCGGTGACCTCATCTAAGACATGATGCCACGCAAACCCCACCCGACCCTCTGCCTCACGGGCAAAGAGCCGATCTTGCAGGATTTTTTCCGCCCTCAGTTCATCGCGACGATGGACCACGGTGACATGGCTGGCGATGTTCGACAAATACAGCGCTTCTTCAACGGCGGTGTTGCCTCCCCCGATCACAGCCACCGGCTTATCTCGGTAAAAAAAGCCATCGCAGGTCGCACACGCGGACACACCCCGACCCAAAAAGGCCTGCTCGGATGCCAGGCCAAGGTAGCGGGCTGATGCGCCGGTGGCGATGATCAGCGCATCGGCCGTGTACTGCCCGCTGTCGCCGGTCAGGAGGAAAGGCCGTTGGCTAAGTTCAGCGGTATGAATGTGATCAAAAATCACATTCGTATCAAACGCTTGGGCATGGTTTAGCATGCGCTCCATGAGCTCTGGGCCCTGCAAGTTTGGGTAGTCGCCCGGCCAATTTTCCACATCCGTCGTGGTGGTCAACTGGCCCCCTTGTTGAATGCCCGTGATCAGCGTGGGGTTGAGGTTGGCGCGAGCGGCATAAACGGCAGCGGTGTAGCCTGCAGGGCCAGAACCTAGGATCAGCAGCGGGCAATGTTGGGTGTCAGCCATGTATAATTTTCCAATTGGGCGAGCGGGCCTGTGGCAAGTATTTTAAGGAGTTCATCCATGCGCATCGGTATCCCGAGCGAGACCAAAACATTAGAAGGCCGAGTGGCACTGGTGCCTTTCGCCTGCAGCGACCTCGTCAAAGCGGGCCACGAGGTTTTTATTCAATCAGGCGCGGGCCTAAAAAGTGGCTTCAGCGATGCTGATTTTAGCAAGGTTGGCGTCAACGTGGTGGCCGATGCGGCGAGCCTGTTCGAACGGGCTGAATTGGTGGTGAAGGTCAAAGAGCCGATCGAAGGTGACCTTGCGCATTTGCGACCAGATCATCGCTTGTTTTGTTACCTGCACTTGGCGGCCGAGCCTCAGCTGACCACAGCCCTGACGGACATTGGACTGACAGCGGTGGCGTTCGAGACGGTGGAGGACGCCGACGGCAATTTGCCTTTGTTGGCGCCCATGAGCATCATTGCTGGGCGCATCGCAACCCAGGTGGGCACCCACTTGCTTCATCAGCCGCAGGGGGGACGAGGTGTCCTGCTGGGCGGTCTGGCCGGTGCGGAGCGCGGCCATGTGGTGGTCTTGGGTGCAGGCGCTGCTGGGGGTCATGCCGCCACGCTGGCGGCCGCCGGGGGTGCGCGTGTGACGGTGTTTGATAAGCGGCCGGACCGTTTGGACTCGATGATGGCTGCTGGCGCCAACATTGCCGCTTTGTACCCGTACACGGATGCCGTCGCCGAAGCAGTCGCGCATGCCGATTTGGTGATTGGAGCCGTGTTGGTCACCGGCGCGCGCGCCCCGCACGTGTTGACTCAGCGGATGGTCGAGCAGATGCCGGAGGGCAGCGTGGTCATCGACATTTCGGTTGACCAAGGGGGTTGCTTTGAGACCACGCGGCCAACGAGCTATCAAGATCCGACCTATGTCATTGACGGGGTCACCCATTTTGCGGTGACAAACATGCCGGGTGCTGTCCCTAGAACGGCATCACAAGCCCTGTCGGCGGCCATCTTGCCTTATGTCATGAAAATGGCCGACGCGAGCTGGGAAGATGATGCGGCGCTTCAAAAAGGGGTCAATGTCCGCTCAGGCCAAATCATTCACCCCGCCTTGGCGGCCGCCTGAGTCAATGAGCCCGCGTCGCAGCCCATCCCAGCCCGTGGTTGATGAATCCCGGGCAATGCTGATTCGGCGTCTGGCTGAGGCGGTGTTTCTGATCCTGTTGGTGATCGCGGTGTATTTGTTGTTGGCCCTTGTCAGTCACTCTCCAAGTGATCCAGGCTGGTCACAAAGCGCACGCTCAGACGACATTTCAAACATCGCAGGGCCCTTCGGCGCGTGGATTTCGGATGTGTTTTTGCTTTTATTTGGTTACACCGCGTATGCCGCGCCCATTCTACTGGGCGTGGGCAGTGCGCGCGTGTTGACCGAAAAGAGCGCGCCCGCACCCTTGATGGCGTGGGGCGTTCGAGCAGGGGGACTGTTGCTGGTGATTTTTGCCGGCTGCATTCTGTTTCATTTGCAAGATGGGGGATCTCTTGAACAGACCGGGGGTGTGCTTGGGGACATGCTGGGCGAGCCCATGGTGGCCGCTGTGGGGCGCGCAGGAACCGTGTTGCTGAATTTTGCATTCCTTCTCGCAGGCGTGACGCTTTATACGGGCCTCTCTTGGCTGACGGTGGTCGAGAAAGTCGGGCATGGGGTCCTGTATGCCGCAAGAGAAAGTGCGCACTGGACAGCCAAAGCGCGCGATTGGGCCGCCGGTCGACGGGCCCGTGCTGAGCGTGTGGTGGTCCGCAAAAAAGACACGCAAAAGCGAAAAAATCGGGTCGAGCCCAAGATTGAAAAGCGAGTCGAGCCAGAGATCAATCCGCGCGAGGAATTTAAGGCGGCACAACAGACATTGTTCAAGAATTTACCCGAAGGTGGTGTGCCGCCTTTGGAGTTGCTCAACGAGCCGGGTGAACAGCACGTGGGCTATTCTGAAGACACGCTCAAGGCGATGAGTCGCCAGGTTGAGTTGAAGCTGTCTGATTTTGGCGTGGAAGTCGAGGTGGTCGAAGTTCACCCCGGCCCGGTGATTACGCGCTTCGAACTGCAGCCAGCGCCAGGTGTGAAAGGCGCACAAATCTCCAACCTGGCCACCGATTTGGCGCGCGGGCTCAGCGTTGTGGCGGTCAGAGTGGTCGATGTGATCCCAGGCAAGAGTGTGATTGGCTTGGAGATTCCCAATGAAAATCGCGAGATTGTGACGCTCAGAGAAATCTTGGCTTCCGAGGTTTATCAAAAGTCCAGCTCACCGCTCACACTTGGGTTGGGCAAAAGCATCTCCGGAAGTCCGATGGTGGGTGATGTTGGGAAAATGCCGCATTTATTGGTCGCTGGAACCACGGGTTCGGGTAAGTCGGTGGCTTTGAATGCAATGATTTTGAGCCTCCTGTACAAAGCCACCCCCGATGAGGTGCGCTTGATCATGGTCGATCCAAAGATGCTGGAGCTGTCCGTCTACGAGGGCATTGGGCATCTGTTGACACCGGTGGTCACTGACATGAAAGAGGCGGCCAATGCGTTGCGCTGGTGTGTGGCTGAAATGGAGCGGCGATACAGCCTGATGTCGGCATTGGGCGTTCGAAACCTGGCAGGCTACAACCGCAAAGTTAAAGAGGCCAAAGACAAAGGCCAGCCCCTTAAGCATCCGGGGATTGACCCCGCGCATCTGCCGCCGGGGGAAGACGTGCCGACGCTCGAGCCGATGCCATATATCGTGGTGGTGGTGGATGAGTTTGCGGACATGATGATGATTGTTGGCAAAAAGATCGAGCAGCTGATCGCTCGGCTGGCCCAAAAAGCCAGAGCGTCAGGCATTCATTTGATTTTGGCCACCCAGCGACCGTCGGTCGATGTGATCACCGGCTTGATCAAAGCCAATATCCCCACGCGCATCGCATTCCAGGTCTCAGCGAAGGTTGATTCGCGTACCATCCTCGATCGAGGGGGAGCAGAGCAGCTTTTGGGTCACGGTGACATGCTGTATTTGCCGCCGGGTTCGGGTCTGACAGAGCGGATTCATGGGGCTTTCGTTGATGATGAGGAGGTCCACAAGGTCGTCGAGTGGCTCCGCAAGCAAGGCGAGCCGGAGTATTTGGAGGAGGTGCTCGCGGAGAGTCAGTCCACGGCAGATGGCCAAAATATCGGGTTGACTGGGTTGCCCGAGCCTGGAGAGGCGGGGTCTTCTGAAGATGAGCTGTATGATCGTGCGGTCGCGTATGTCTTGGAAAGTCGCCGTGCTTCAATATCGAGCGTGCAACGCCACCTTCGCGTGGGCTACAACCGTGCCGCACGGTTGATTGAGGAAATGGAGCAGCAAGGTGTGGTCAGTCCACCTGAGCACAATGGCCAGCGTGAGGTTCTGGCACCGGCGCCGCCAAAGGATTGATTGATGGCTCCACGGATGATTTTCGGGCTGAGTTGGCTGTGTTTGGTCGGCGTTTCAACGTCAGCGGGTGCAATCGATCTCACCCAATCCGGTGCCATTGCACAACTTGAGCGCTTCAGTGAGACAACACAAACACTCCAGGCGAATTTTGAACAAGTCACCCGTGACAGCGATGGCTATATCATTGATCGAAGTGAGGGCGTGTTTTATTTCAAAGCCCCAAATCGGTTCCGGTGGACCTACATTCAGCCATTCGAGGAGGTGATTGTCGGTGATGGAGAGCGTCTCTGGCATCATGACCCGAACCTGGAGCAAGTCACAGTGCGGGCGCAGCCCGATGCCAGTGAGTCTCCCGTTTTGGCGCTCACCGACTTTAATGTGTTGCAGGCGAGGTATTCGCTGGCCGCCGCTGAGGACAGTCCGCGCATTGACTTAACACCCAAAGCGTCCGCTACCGATGCACATGCTGCCTGGGTTGTTCTCAACAAAGGTCAACCGAGGGTGGTGGGTTGGCAAGATGGTTTTTCTCAGACCACCCGTATTGAATTTTCCGGCCTGGAATATAACGCCGAGCTTGACGATGCGCTGTTTGTCTTTCAGCCTCCGGCAGGCGTCGATGTGTTGGAGGGCCTTTGACCGCCCCTCATTTTTTGGGGGCGGTCACCCAGGCGCTACTTGCCGTCGGGCTTATGAAACAGCCGACGCAGTCGCCCTGTCAGCGTGTCGGCATTGACGACGATGATAAATACCTTCCGGAGCCGGTCTTCTGGGCATTGCAACGCTTTGACGCCGTGCCAAGAATTGCCTTGACGCTGAAACAGCAATGAGCGGTTGCCCATCGTCTCCGCGGTCCAGCTTCGATCAAAATCATCAAAGTCGGGTGCGCTGGAGGCTTTGAACTTGCCGTGATCATCTAAGATCATGGTCTCGCCACCCCAGCTTCGATCCCAGTCTTCTTCGGTATTGAAATAAAAGATGTGCGAGCCAATCTTTCTTTTCGCATCGCAGTGCGGTGAGACTGAGGCGCCTTGTGGGGCATAGTGCCAGTGATAGGTTAATGTGAATCGATTAGTTCTAAAAAGCCGAGCCAACCACTGTTGATAGACCGGACCATTGAGTTCAGCAATAAACTGATGCCAGAGTGGATGGATCTCCAGGTCGGGGTGATACTCCAATGCGTATCGATCATGGGGCTTTTGACCATGCGAGCGCTTTCGGCCGAAGCTGGCTTTCATGATTTCAGTCGGCGGCATATTCGCCCGCAGCTCATTGAACGCCTCGCGTGTCAGGATGTCTTCAGGGTTAACCCAAGGGTAGGGGTCGGCCTGCTGAAAGCTCTCTGGGGCAATGTTCTCGAGCGTTTGACGGTTCAAGACAAAAGGGGTCGTGCTGCTCATCTCAGTCCTCTTTGGCTTTGTTGGCTGCTTGTGTGGTGGCCGGTTCGCGCGTCAACGACAGGCCTTCTATGATGCGCTCAATACTCGAATCCAAGTACTCATCGGGCACTGCACCGTCGGTGGGCCAGGGCTCTCCCAGAGGCGCTGCCAGGCGGTGATTGTACAGCCACTGGTGGAGCGCCGGTAAGTCCCTTGGGGGCAACACCCAATGCCGTTCCAAGGCCCGAGCACACAAATATTGTAACCCTTGCTGGGGGCGTATCGAGCCTCTTCGGTTATAACGCGGTCGGGTGGCGCGTTCACTGACCCAATGCGAGAAGCGATCAAAAAGGCGTCTGAAAGGCTTTGGCGGATAGAACACGGCAAACGGCTTGCCTGCAGCAACTGCATCGGCCAGCATGGACTCACTTTCGCCGGTGAGCACCAGCTTCTGAGCGTGACTCAAAGCCAGCGCATAGGGGTTGTCAGCGCCATCTGCCTCCCATCGATATGCCAGCACGGGATGAGACATGGTGTTTTGAAGCTCGTCGATCAGGGGGCCTGTGCGTCTTGATCCCACCAACAGCACCGGGCCCGATTGTTCGGCGGCCAGACGGTCGAGATGAGCCCCGAGAACCGTCATGTCTTGAGGGGTGTAGTGGTATGACTTGGTGTTGCCTCCGAGCAGACACGCCAATTGGCCGCCCTTGTTGACCCACTCTTGGCCTGGCCCCGAATGGACCGATGGTGCGTTTGGGGGCGCATTGAGTGGCAGCGGCGTGGTGATGCGGTTGGGATGCGGTGGCAGGCCAAAGTGGGCACACTGCACAATGACACCGCCATGGACGGGTGGCGGCCCACTTTTGCGCCCCGCCAGGATCAACCGCAGATGCGGGTGGCGCTTTTGATGTGCCCGGGCCAAGCGCGTGGCCATCCAGCCCCCAGCCACCACAATGGCGGCATCACGAGGCAGTTCTGGTTGGGGTGGGATGCCCACCCAGTGACGCAGCGCGAACACCCACTCTGGCGTGCGAATCTCCACCGCTGTGTGTGTTCGGTTTAAGCGTTGGGCGAGTGCGGTGGCCACAGTTTGCGTTTGCGCAGTGTGACCAGGTTTATGCTGCGATAGGCTCACAATGCTGCCTTCGTGGGCTGGGCCACCAAAATGGTGCGTGGGCCTGGCCAAGGGCGACGCTTGATGAGTCAGATGCCACCGCGAGGTTGGCCGCCACTGAGAAACCAACGTCAGGTGTTCGAGCCAAAAAGCCAGCGATCGGCGGAAACCCCCTTGACCGTGGGTCAGGGGCTCTTTGATCTTCAGTTTCAAAAAGGCGGTGGCCTGCAACAATCGATCAAGCACCCAAAGAACATCCTGGTCGGGCACATGTTCCAAAAGTGAATTGACCTCGAGGGGCTCATCTGTCTTCGGCGCTGGATGAGGCGAAAGGTAATCGAGCAGCGGGGCCGTATTGGCTTTCGACGTTAAGAAAAGATTGACTTCTGGCCAGTGGCGCGATGGCCGAGTCGCATTGAACGGCAAAAATTGCGCTCGGTTGGCTTCGTCTTCTAAATCAGGCCACAGCTGATGGGTCGGATTAGAGAAGTACACCAGCTGATCAGGGAATGGTCGCCACGGCTGCGTATGTAAGGTTGTAAAGTGAACCAGCTTGGATGCAGCGGGATCGTATTCTTTATCGCGCGCGTTCCAGCCATCGTCTAAATTGCCCCACAATGTCTGAGCACGCGCCATCGCCTCGAGTTGCTTGCGATTTTTTTGACGAACGGTCTTTTCTGTCCAGACTGCTTTCATTTTTTCGCAGTCAATCAGCATCACCGAGGTGTCACGATCATTGATCGACAAGAAGCCTTTGTCTTCCATGTCCAGATCAAATAGCTCCGCCGGGTCGGTGAGATAAATTTGATCGGCATCGTTATATATGGCACGGCCTTTGAACTGGCAAAACTCAGGTATGGCAAACCGATAATTGGTAAAACCTGTGAGCCAGAAACCTCGGCTAAACCCTTTAAGGTCGCGCATGAGGTAGATCTCATAGCTGCGACTGGGGTCGCGGTGCTTTTCAATGGACCATAAAAACGCGCGTTCTGCGCGAAACTGATGGCGCTCACTGCCCAGATAAATCCTCACCGGAGGTTTGGGGCTGGGCGTGCTTCCGTCCCGCGGACCGAGCAAAATGCGGTCAGGACGCTGTTCTGTGGCCGGGGGTCGGGTGCGGCTGAAACGCGCGGGGCTGAGGCCACCAAGGATACGTTGAGCGAGCAAAGCCATGGGGTCAGTGGGCTCCTATTTCGGGATGATCAAATGCTTCTTTTGACCAGCGGCGTTGGTGCCATGACCACCACTGGGGATGTTGCAGAATATGTCCTTCCATCAGCTCGATAAGCCTTTGATTTAAGTGCTCTATCTTACCTGAACCCTCCGGCCAGATGGGTGGAAGGGCATCAAACTGCCAGCCGCGCCCGACGTTGGTTAAAAACATCGCCACCATTGGCGCGCCGGTCTTAACGGCAAGCTGCGCGGGGCCAGTGGGCAGCAAAAATGGTTTTTCTAAAAAGCGATGGTCTGGCGTGGCGCCTTTGCGGCCCTGATCGGCCAGAATAAAGAGCATCTCGTCGCGCTTGAGGACCTTTAGACTGGCGCGCAGGCCACCATCCACTCCGTCCGTTCCGATGGCTGAGGCCATTAAACGGGTCAGTCCCTGATGGAAAAACCCCCGTGGAATCTTGTTTGATTCGCGGTAGACCACATGCGTTGGCGCCACGTGCTGGTTGAGGTGCGCCGCCAGCGCCACACCATTGCCCATGTGCATCCCCACGAGAATCACACCACGTTTTGCAGCGCGCGCCTGATCGAGCTGATCGATGTTTCGGACATGGATGGGCGGCAGCAGGGCATCAATCGGCGCGCGACTCGCGTACAGTGCAAGCACTTCAAGCAATGCACGATCGTTGGTTTGATAGGCGGTCTTTAGGATCAAAGGAATGGGCTGGTTGAGCTGAAGGTCGTCACGGCGCCTGTCGAGCTCTGTTAGGGCTTCAATGAGCCGATGCTTGAGGCGCGGTCGAAGTTGAAAATCCGCTCTTCCCAAGCGCTCACCCCAAGCCCTCACTCGATCGGGTCCTCCAGTGGCGGCCACAGTAGCGAGGTTTTTGAGTGCATGGAAACCGAGCCGTCGAAGTGGCCGTTTGAGCTTCATTGGCGCTGTCCACCAACCAAATGAATATGTTGATCGGCAATGTCTATCATGGATTGATCATGACTCACCGCCAGCAGTGTTAACCGGCCTTTAAGTGCATTGACCGTCTCGATGATGGCGTTTTCTGATGCGGTATCCAAGTTACTGGTGGCCTCATCGAGAATCAGCAGCTGTGGCTTTTGGATTAGGGCACGTGCAATTGCCAGCCGTTGTCGTTGCCCGCCTGATAACCGACCGCCTCGTTCACCCAGCACGGTGTGGATGCCGTGATCCAGGCTGTCAACAAAATCCAGGGCGTTTGCCATTTTTAAGGCCTGATGGGCATCGGTTTCAGTGAGTTGCTCATCCCCCAAGGTGAGGTTATAAAACACGCTCTCATTGACCAACAGGGCCTCTTGAGGGACATAGCCAATTAAACGGCGCCACTGACGTTGATCCAGGTCTCTTAAGCTTTGACCATCAATTTTGATATCACCTGTGCTCGGCTGAAGCAGGCCGGCCACCAGATCAATCACCGTCGTTTTCCCTGATCCTGAGGGCCCAGTGATCACAGTGAGCTTTCCGGCGGGGATGGCCAGGCTTAAGCGATTGAGCGTCGGTGCTTGGTCATACTGAAACATGACATCCTCAAACTCGATGCCCTGATTGAGTGATGGCGTCTGTTGACCTTGTCCGGGTTCTCGCTGGCTCAAGGCCAGATCGGTTGTCTCTCTCAGTGACCAGTAGGCACTCTCGCTGATCGCGATATGTTGATAGGCGCGCTGTGCTTTGGCGAGGTGATTGATTGCTCGAGCAATGAGGAAAATCATCACGACCACCGTGGCCATGTTCATGCCCATCTTGACGACAAAGAAGAAAAAGCCGGTGGCCACCAGGATGGCCAGCAGTGGTTCTTGTAACGCGATCAGCGCCGCTTTTGAAAAGACTTGACTTTTCAGCGCTGTCTTAAGGTCTTTGGTTTGCGCCGACATCAAGGCATCGATGTGATCCTCACGCGCCATGGCTTTCAGCGGCTTGATCGCACCCAGCTGATCTGTCATGACAGACAGCAGCTGTTTTAACAGTGAAGTTTGGTCGCGACCGGCTCGACCGGCGATCGTGATTAAGGTATGCAATAGGCCCAGCAGCAGCCCGCCACAGGCTAAGGCAATCAGCGTGGCCTGCCAAGAGATCAACATGGCCAGCGCGCCAAAAATGGCTGCATTGATGAACTGGGTCGTCATGACGGCGCCGTGATAAAAGCCCTCGGAGGCTCGGTGCGCCTCTGTGGCCAACGCATTCGACAAGCGGCCAACCGGTTGACTGATGTAGTAGCGCCATTGGCTGTTGGTGATGGCGCGAATAAGGTTGAGCCTTAAGTCTGTCGCGACATGCGCGACGGTGTAGCCCACCTGACGATTGGCCAGCAGGACAAACACGGCTTTGACCGCAATCAATGTCACCCCCAGGCTGAGCAACACCGCTGTGCTGGGCGTCAATCCCATCCACTCGGTCAGCGATAAAGCCCACTGCTCGGGCAGTGACGGGTCGGTGGTGTCCCCCGTGGCGAGATTAAGCATCGACAAGAGCATGGATAAGCCCAGCCCATCCAAAATGCTCGCGATGACGAGGGCCACCACCACCACAGCGCTGCGGGTCGGATAGGCCTTCACAAACTGCTTGAGCATCTGCCAAGCACCTGAAGAGTGAGCGCTCATCGAAATCCCCCTCGCCGGAATACGCGCCAAGCCAGCGATAGGCCGCCAATTCGCGGATGGCGCCGCATCCAATCTTGGATGTCCATGTGCACACCGCTGTGGCGCGCCACTTTCCAGGCAATATAGTCAATGCCTTGGCTTACCGTGCTGGCCGCTTTGATCAATCTGAGCATGTTCAATAGTTTGCCCGTCAATGGCCGAATGCGCCAGCGCTGACGTAGGCTCCACTGCGATCCGAGGTCGGGCAGCTGTTCGTCTCGCAGCGCTTCAAACGCTTTGAGCCAGTAATGGTGATTTTTTTCAATTAAGCGCACAGCATGCCCCACCGGCTCTGGGCGAAGCTCACAGGCATAGGTTTTTGTTAGGCCTGCCGCCCAAAAGGCCATCGCTTCGTCGGCTGATTGATGGAGCGCTAAAGTGTGCTGATAAAAGGTCCGCAAGGCGGTTTGTTGCATCTCCACCAACCACCGGGCACTGGCGTCGGATCGGGCATAAAGCCGGGTCAGTGGTTGACAAAAACGCGCCCAAAAATACTGATCCCACTTGGCTTTTAGCTTTTGTTCTAGTGCGCGCTGGCTGATTAAGGCATATTTTGTTTTTAATCCGGCTTGTTGTGCAAAATAAACATTGGGGGGCAAGACGGCATTGGCCCATTTCGACGCCCAGTTTGAATGCGCGTGATCATAGCGATCAACAACCACACATAAATCAATCAGCCCATCTTGGACATCGGTCTGCGTCCGGCAAGACCCATATAAGAAAATGGCCACGATTGCCTCGCCGTATCGAGAATGCAAGAGCTCAAGAAGCGGCTCAATGGCGGGTGTTTTCTGAGTCGGCGCCTGCGTGTTTTCGATGAGGTCGGACAAGACTGTCATGAGGTGACAAAGCGGAAGCTGGGTCCAGCGCTGACCTGAGTGAGTGCCTCAGGATTGAGTGTGTACTCTTGGCCGTCCATACACACTTGACCAAGGCCACGGATTGAAACGGTTTCACTTCTGCCAGAAAAATAGCCGTTGGCCGAGGTGAACGCCGGTGAGGCTCGACCCAAAAGCAAGTTGGGCAAATGCCGCCAAAAGCCACGGGCATCGCGGCAAACGGCAGTGAGTTTGACAGGGCCTTGACCCACGGGAAGATAGGGGTGAATGCTCACCTGCGATTCGCTCAGGGTGGTCATGACCAGCAACCGAACTCGACCCTGCATGGTGCCCAAAACGTCGGCGTGCAGCCTCATCTTAGGGCTTTTGTAGTGAACTCGGCGCAACAGACCCAACGCGGCCAGCTGTATCAGTCGCCACAGCGTGGAGTATCGGCCTTGCCGAAGACGACCCCGACCGCTGGCTCGGTATTGGTGACAATCTCGAATCACATGATCAACCAACGCGCCCCCAGCAAAAAAGCCGTAGATGTTTGAATGCGCTGCCTGTGATAGACACAATGCGGGTGTCTGGGTGAGTGACAGAGAGTCTGGCCGCATAAGGGCACGCTCTATCAAAGCCACAGGCCGGGTCTTCGTGCCCAAGTGGCTGGCAATGTAATTGGTGCGTCCGCCGCTGAGCATCAAAATGGGGGGTGGCGTCGCATCGGGGTATTGGTCAGCCAGCAGCGACACGGTGCCTTGGAGGGTGCCGTCGCCACCGACGATGATGATTAAGTCCAACCCCTCAGGCAAAGCTTTGGCCAGCAAGGGCTCAATTTCTTGAGGGCCATAGACCACGTGCGGGTGAAGGCCCAGTGCTTTGGTCTGCTGTCGGAGTTTTGAAAACGCACCTGGCAAAGACAGCCGGAAGCTCAGTGGGTTGACCAACAGCAGCACACGGTCAGGGCAAACGGGTCCAAGCGTGGCCACGGCTTCGTCTCATCGACCTTTTGTGTTCAACCGCGCAAAGGGCACCGCAAACGCCGCGCGCATTCGTTGTTTGCCACCGACCCCCGAGCACTGCCTTGAGGTCTGGCCATTGAGCTCGTCGATATGGATGGGTTGAGCGCGCCCAGCCAGACTGGTTCGCGCGGCAGGGTGGTCCACTGAGACTTGCTTGAATGCATGCATGGCGCGGGATTATACCTCGGCTTTAGTGGTATGGCACAAATCAAGGCTAGGCGCTGATGGCTTGAGTGCGCTCCGATTTCAACGCGCTAAGTGCGTGGATGATGGCGTCGATGTCCTCATCGGTATGGGCGGCACTTAACGAGAGCCGCAGCAAACACAGCCCTGCCGGTGTGGCCGGCGGGATCATCAGGTTTGCATACACCCCCTGGGCCAATAATTGTTGCCAATGGGCAAGGGCGGTCGCCTTGTCGGGCAAAATCAAAGCCGCCACCGGCCCGGGCTGGTCTGAGCCCAGGGCATAGCCCAGATCACTCGCCGCGGAATACAGCCGAGTCATGTTTTTATGAAGCTGGCGCCGGAGGTCTTGGCCTGAGGTCAGTAATTTCAAGGCCGCCCGTGTCCCCGCAATGACTGCAGGCGACGGTGAGGCCGTGAAGATGTAGGGTCGGCTTGCCAGACGCATCAACTCAGCTTCAGGGTGTGGACTCACACAAAAACCACCGATGCCGGCCAGGCTCTTGGAGAATGTGCCGACAATAAAATCCACCTCATCAAGAAGACCAAAATGCTCTGTCAATCCCAAGCCGTGGTGACCGAACACGCCAAACGAGTGCGCTTCGTCCACCAGCAGCCAAGCACCATGCCGATTTTTGACTTCCACAAAATCGGCCAGGGGGGGTTGATCGCCCAGCATTGAATACAGGCCCTCAACGACCACCAAGGTGCGCTTGGCGTCGTCGCCCAAGCGCGCCAACTTGCGGTCGAGATTGGCCACGTCGTTGTGGCGGAAAGTGATGGTTTGGGCTTTGCTCATTCGACAGCCGTCGTAGATGCTCGCATGGCTGTCGGCATCGATCAGCAGTGTCTCACCGGGGCCGACAATGGACGACAGGACACCCACATTGGCCTGATAGCCGGTGGAGAACACCATCGCAGAGGGCCAGTTGAAGGCCTGCGCTAAATCGCACTCCAGCTCGCCGTGATCAGCGTAGCTGCCGTTGGCCATCCTTGAGCCCGTTGTGCCCGATCCTAGCGTCTCCAGCGCTTCTGTCGCCCGCTGGATGACTTCAGGATGAAACGTCAAGCCCAGATAGTTGTTCGTGCCGGCGAGAATGACCTCTTGGCCAGCAACGGTGCCGCGGGTGGGCGAGGCAATGTCTTCAAACGGGGTGGCCACTGGGGCAGGCCCATCGAAGTCCAAAGCGCGACGTGACTGGACAAGGGGATCAAACTTATCAAAAAGGCTCATGGCAAGATCTCTCAGGGTCAGGTGGCTGCGTCCCCAACAAGCTTTTCGAGCTGTGCGGCGAGTTCGTTGAGTGTATGGGCATCCGCCAGCACATCGACCGGCACTGACACATCTAAATGATCTTCAATTTCCATGACCAGATTCATGATCTGGATGGAGTCCAGCCCGGCAGTGGCGCTCAATGCCACATCCCAATCAAGGGCTTGGTGATCGGGTAAGGCGGCCGCCAAAGACTGTTGGATGGCAGCGCGTACGGTTTGAGTTGCTTCATCCATCACTGCATTCCTTACGCTTGAGCCACTAGAGTATCACTAAGCCGTCGTTGGGGCGACCAACCCGGCAACCAAGCCGGATCATGATCCGCACAGACCCAGTTGTTGTGTCTGAGCTCGCCCAACTTGTCGGGATTCAATACGGCGGATCGACCTTGCGCACGCGCCGCCATGGCGCTGATGCGGGCGGATGTTGCGAGCACCCACGAAGGCACCGGGATGAAGCGAGCTCGCCGACCCTGAGCGGTTTGGGATGCCTCGGCCAAATCCAACCAGCCATAGCCGCGTTGACCATGCCGCTGGTGGCCATCATCAAGCTCGATACATTGCCCCCGGGCAGATGCAAACGCATTGGGCTCAATCAGCAGCGCCAATGCACGTGTCAAATCATCCACGTGGAGCAAAGAAAAGCGAGCCTCAGGCGGGCCAAAACGCGGCACCCAGCCGCGTTTAAGAAGGCCCCACAGCGGCGCCATCACGCGGTCATTGCCGCCATAGACTGCCGGAGGGCGCAGTAGGGTCCAGGGCAGTTGAGATGTCCGAACGATGCTTTCACCAGCCCATTTGCTCGCGCAGTAATGGGATAAGGTCGGCATTCGAGCGGCCAGGCTGGAAACATGAATTAAGCGCGCCCTCGGCGCCTTGGCCTTGAGCGCTGCCACCAGCTGGGTGGTCCCGGCAGCGTTGATTCTGAAATAGTCGGTCCGACGCGGGGCCGATGTCGCGCCGGCCAGATGGATCACGGCGTGTGCGCCATCCACCCATCGCTCCAGGCTGTCACGATCCTCTAATCGCCCCGGAATGTGTTCGATGTGATCGTCGGCATCCCGAATCGACGGGCTGCGCGAAAGCAGTTTGATGTGGTGTCCCCCACGCCTCAGCTGCCCCAGGAGGTGTTGGCCGATAAAACCGCTCGCCCCCGTGATGGCAATCCGGGTCACAGCAACCGTAAGCGCTTAAGGGCTGGCATCGGCCGTCGTCGCGGCGACGGCGCCTCGGTCCAGGAGGGCTTTGGACAACGTGCCGTTTGCATCGAGCGCGTTGCGTTTGAGGAAGTCCAGTCGGGCACCCGAGCGGGACAACTTGCCCGATGAGGTGCGTGGCAGGGTGTGCAGCGGGACCAGTTCAATCAAACAGGCGATGCCAAATTCCGATTGAATCCGATCTTTGAGCCTTTCGATCAGGCGGGCTTGCACAAAGGCATCGGTTTGACGGCACTGAACCACCAGCACCGCCACTTCGCTGCCTTCTTCGCTGGGCACAGAAAAAGCCGAAGCGTCCTCTGGACGAACTTCGGGCTGCTGCTCGGCAATGTATTCCAAGTCCTGTGGCCAGATGTTGCGACCATTGATGACCAACAGATCTTTGGCGCGTCCGGTGATAAAGAGCGCATCACCTGCGCGGTAGCCCACATCGCCAGTGTTCAGCCAGCCGTCCTCGCTGAGCGCCGATTGAGTGGCCTCGGGGTTGTTGGCATAGCCGCTCATTAGACTGGGGCCCTTTAAAAAGATAACCCCGCACTCGCGCTCGTTAACCACCTCTCCGCGGTCGTTTCGGATTTCGACTTGGTAATCAGGGAGCGGTCGGCCGCAGTTGACAAACTCATTGACGCGGCAGGCAGACCCGTTCGGATCGACCGCTTTGGCCTGCTTGGTTTTCGCTAAGACATCGGCATCAACGTAGTCAATGTCCAAGCCTTGAGTCAGCGGCGAAAACGACACCGCCAGCGAGCACTCGGCCATTCCGTAACAAGGCATGAACGCCTGGGGCGAAAAACCGGATGGGGCCAATCGGTTTGAAAATGCATTTAACCAACCCGACCGAATCATTTCCGCACCCACGCCAGCCACTCGCCAATGGCCGAGATCGTAACGGTCAAGGTCGCTGTCACGCAGGCGCCGCGCGCACAAAGCGTAACCGAAAGGTGGGCTGAAAGAGATGGTGGCCCGGTTGGATGAGACAATGCTCAGCCACAAGCGTGGGCGCATCGCAAATTCACGGGTGCCGAGATAATCGACAGACAGCTGGGACACCACTGGACCTAAGATCAATCCAACCAGCCCCATGTCGTGATAAAACGGCAGCCAAGACATGAACCGATCCCCGCGACGAATTTGTACGCCGTATTGCAAAATCCCGGCGAGGTTGCTGAGCACTGCGCGTTGAGTGATCATGGTTCCACGGGGAAAACGGGTGCTGCCGGATGTGTACTGTAAGTAGGCAAGCTCGTCAGATTGCGGTGGTGCGGGCAAGCTGGCCGCGGCAGGCAGGCTCATAAAGTCAGCGAGCGCGCCGACCGCCACCAGATCGCGACCGCTGGCCGCTTCTTCTAAGAAATGCACATACTCAGGCGGCGCAAAGGCCACCTGCGCTTGGCAATCATCGAGCATCATTGCAAGGTGCTCGACAAACGCCTCGTGACCGCCCAAATGCACGGCAGCAGGCAGGGGCACAGGAACCAAGCCTGCATACTGGCAGGCAAAGAAAAACGTCAAAAACTCTGGATGGGTGTCGGCCACCAAAGCGACGGTGCTGCCACGGCTGAGATTCAGTTGATGGAGCCGCTGGGCCAAAGCAATCGCTTGCTCGCGAAGGGTGGCGTAGTCTAGGGTCGTGGCCAGCTCACCGCGACCATTGTAAAAATTGACGCCCGTGGTGCCTTTTGCGGCATAGTCAAGCGCCTCGGCGAGACTCTGAAAGCCCGATGTTTTGAGCGGCAAAGCATTGTTGGTTGGCGTTGGCTGCTGCATTAAAACGACAGTTCCCTGCTTTGGTCTCCGGCACTGGGGCCGACTGGAGGCCCTGGGCGGGGAGCGGTTTGCGTTGTTGTTGTGGCCTATTGTTGTTGTACTGATCGCTTTGGCATCGGTTGCGATTTGGACACTGACTCGTCAAACTAGCGCGTATTATAAGGGCTTCGCGCAATAATGAAAACCTTATGACAAACGCATTATTCTAGCAAATTCCCAAAAATCAGGTATTTTGGGCACAAGCTCAAGCCATTGACATGCCGCAAAAGGCCAATCTCCGCGATGACCGACCGCTCGACCGTGACCATCCAGCCTGTCCACAAACGCCCTCAATGGCGGGCTTTTCACGACTTTCCAAGACGCGTGTATGCCGGTGATCCTGCTTGGGTGCCGCCGTTGAAAAAAACGCTGCAAAGCCGATGGCATCGGCAGCGGCCTTGGCGTCAACACGCTGAAGTGGCTGCCTGGTTGGCGATGCGAGGCAAAACGGTGGTGGGCACAATATCCGCGCAGCTCGATGAGCGCAGTGTCGACCCCGCCCGAGGCAAGGTGGGGTACTTTGGGCAATTTGAGACGCTGAATGAGGCTGGCATTGCCCAGGCTTTGGTTGATGCAGCGTGCACATGGCTCAAGCAACGCGGTTGTCAGTGGGTGAGTGGGCCATTTGACCTCAACATCAATGAGATGTGTGGGCTTTTGGTCGAAGGCTTTGAGACACCACCCATGATCATGATGCCTCACCACCCGCGCTACTATGCCCGCTTGCTGACTCAAACGGGGTTATCGGAAGAGATGGCGCTTTGGGCCTACCGGATCCCACCCAATTTTTCACCACCGAAGACCATGGCGCGGTTGCAGGCGCGGGATGGGCAACGAATCAGCCTAAGACCCATCGATCGATCGCGCTACCGCGACGAACTTGAGTTGCTGCGGACACTATTTAACGATGCCTGGCAAGACAATTGGGGGTTTGTGCCTTTCTCAGCGTCAGAATTTTTGGCCTTGGGTCGAGAGCTTCGCCCCCTTTTGAATCCCGATTACGCGGCGATTGCCTTTGTCGATGAGGCGCCGGCAGGGTTCATCATTGCATTGCCCAATCTCAATGAGATTACTCAAGGCTTCAACGGCAGGTTGTGGCCTGCGAATGCGGTGAAACTCATCTATGCACTGGCAACGCATCAATTCACAAGCGCACGGGTCCCGTTGATGGGTGTGGCTCAACGGTTTCAACGAGGCCCGCTGGGAGCCCTGGTGGCCTTTTCGATGATCGATGCCATACGTCACCCACTGCATGCCCATGGGGTCAAGACCGTGGAGATGTCGTGGATCTTGGAGACCAATCAGGGGATGAATCGATTGATTGAGTCCATTGGGGGAGAGCGTTACAAGACCTATCAGATCTACGGCAAAAGCTTGGGATAACGCAGCATGAGTGATCCAGCACAGGCGGTGCGCGTTTGTATTCTCGCCGGCGATCGAACGGCCGATGACCCGCTGTGTCGAGCGCAAGGCGTGCCCGGCAAAGCGTTGGTGCGGGTGGGCGATGCGCCCTTGTTGGGGCATGTACTTAAGGCCATTCAGGCTTGGCCCAGGCGCGGTGACATTGTTTTGGTGGCCCACAAAACGCCGCCATTTGAGCGGGTGGTGGATGAGTTGGACCAATTGCGCGCTCGGGTGGTTTGGCGCGAACCCGCTGAGCGTTTATATGACTCAATCCGGAATGCTTTTGCTGATCAGCCCGCGGGTCAACGGGGCCTGATTGTCTCGGGCGATCATGCGCTGCTCAAGCCCGCGTGGCTTGAGCAGGTCTATCAGGGTTTGTGCGCAGGCGCTGAGATGACCGTGGCGCTGGCCTGGCACAAGACGGTGATGGCACAGTTTCCCAGCAGTCGACGGACACACTATCGATTTGCAGACGGTGCCGTGTGTGGCGGCAATGTGTTCGGCTGTCAAATGCCTCAGCTGATGAAGGTGCTGGACATTTGGCAGCGCATGGAAAGCGAGCGAAAAAAACCGTGGAAGGTATTGTCTTTGCTGGGTGTGCGACAAGTGGCGCGTTATCTGGCTGGACAACTGACCGTGACCGAGGCGTTTTCCAGCCTATCTTCAAAGACCGGCGTGGCCGTTGCGCCAATTTTGATCGACGATGGCGAAGTGGCAGTGGATGTTGATTCCATGGCCGATCTGCAATTGGTCGAGCGCGCCATGGCGCAGCGGATGTCGACCGATCAATCAGGCCAAGCATCGACGTGTTGATTGAGCGCTACCTTGCCCGTGCCATGCTCAGGCCCGCTTGGGGTGTGCTGCTTTTTTTGGTTGCGGTTGTGGCGGTGTTCTACTCGGCCCGGCTCTTGGGTCAGGCCGCCACCGAGAACCTGCCTGTTGAGTCGGTGTTGGCCATGGCCGCGCTTCGCTTGCTTTTGTATCTCGACGTATTGATCCCGGTGGCGGTGTTGTTGGGTGGGGTCATTGGTTTGAGCCGTATTCATCAAGCCAATGAACTGACGGCGCTGCACGCTGCTGGCTTGAGTCGCTTCCAGATGTTTCGAACATTGGGCTTTTGGTTGTTGGGCGTCGTATGTTGGTCGCGGCGTTGTCAATGGCGGTCCGGCCTTGGGGGTATGGCATTTTTTATGACATTGAGGCGCAGTTGGCCAAACAATTGGACATCACGCGTTTAGAACCTGGTCGCTTCCAAGTGGGGGATGCCGAGTGGCTCATCTATGCCCAACAGCGTGAAGGCACAACCTTGAAAGATGTGTTCGTTCACCAACGCACAGCCAGCAGGAAAACAGTATTCACTGCCGAAGAGATGACTCAGACCGTCGATCCAGACGGACTCATTCGACTTCGATTTAAAGGCGATATTTCGAGTCACACGCTGCCCATAATGGACCAGCGTGAGCGCGAGGACGATTTGGTGGCCGCCTTTCATGAGTTGACCGTGCTCGTAGAACCCAAACCGATGGCTGCGCGCCAAAAAATCCGGCGTGCCATGTCAATGGCTCGCTTGACAGGCGCCAAAGCGCCGATTGAAATTGCGGAGTGGCAGTGGCGATGGGTGGCTCCGCTGTCGGTGCTGGTGATGGCGCTGAGTGTGGGCACATTGGTCTCCACGAAACCTCGGGGTCATCGAGCCTGGGGGCTTTTCGGTGCACTGGTCTTGGCGACGGTTTATTTCAGTGGCGTGGGCGTGTTGGTCAATTGGGTCGAGCGAGGAACGTTGCCACCGACCCCGGGTGTGTTCCTCGCGCCAGCGCTGGTATTGATAGGCGTGGTCCTTGCAGGCTGGGTTCGGCAAAGACGGGGGCTGCTGTGACTTTATTGCGCGGCTATGTGATTCGTAACGTGTTAAACGCTTATGCGGTGGCCGGCTTTGGCATCGCGGCTTTATTTTGGTTGTTGGAGCTTTTGCAACGCTTAGAGACTGGCGTGGATGGTTGGTGGGCCGTGGCCTACACGGCCGTTGAGTCATTCTCAGTGTGCCAGAGGCGGTGATTGATCTGTTGCCGGTGATCAGCGTGTTGGCCACGGCGATGGCCATGGGACGACTGCAAACCTTATCGGAGCTCAGCATCATGCGCGTTTGTGGGGTGTCCATCTGGCGGTTGGCCGGCCTGGCCATGGTGCCAGGCATGTTGATTGCTTTGTTGGGTCTGGCGGTGCTGCAGTGGGGGTTGCCCAACATGTATCAGCAGCCCGAAAGAGTGGTGGGGGCCTCACTGGGTGAGAGTGGTTTATGGCACCCGCAGCACGGTTTGTGGCTGCGTCAAGACAATCAATTTCTCAATGTCGCCGACCTCGAGTTGGGGCGATTTCCGGTTGGAATTGATATTTACCAATTCTCAGCAACGGGGCAGATGGTGGATCACACTTTCGCGCGCAGGGGATTGGTCCAAGCCGATGGCCGATGGCTGCTGTCTGATGTGACCACCACAACCTATCAGCCCACCTTCGAGCGACGACAGACAGACACGCTGATGTGGTCTTCTTTTTTATCAGAGCGGCAGTTGAGTTTGCTGCTGAACCCCCCAGCCAGTTTATCGCTCACCGATTTGTGGCAATACGTGGCGGGACTGAAGTCGCGCGACCAGCCGCATGCCGAGTTTGAGTTGGTGCTGTGGCAACGCCTAGCCATTCCCTTGGCCTGTGTGGCCATGATTTTGGCGGCCATGGCCACCGCCGCGGTGCCGCTCAAAAGCCGGGTGATTGGCGTGCGTATCGTGGGCGCGCTTGTATTGGGGCTCAGTTTCCAACTCTTAACCGAGCTGGGCGCTTACTTGGGGCTTTTGATGGGCTGGCCGGCGATCCCAGTGGCGTTGGGTCCGCCGGCCGCGCTGATCTTACTGTCGATTGGGCTTGTCGCAAAAGCCCGCTGAGCCCTATTTCAGGGGTTCGGGTGGTTGCTGTGGCGTTGGGGCTTAGCCTTGGCGCTGAACCCAGGCGTTGCACCAGCCCTTCTTAGCCACTTGTTTGCCCGGGAAAATGCCGCAGTTCATCCAGTCAGCGGTCACATCGCCCTGCGCCAATTGACAATTTGAGCACTGTTGGCCCGCTTCGTAACGGGCCCAGACCGCCTGATCGACATCGTCGTAATGTTCAACATAGCCCAGTGCTTTGGCTTGCGGGTCTTCAGGATCGAGTGCATTGTCTTGAGCCCATGCGCTGCCTTGATTTTTCAGGGCAAAAGTGGGGGCCAGCAAGGCCAGTGAGCCGGCACCGGCGATTTTAAAAATGTTGCGACGTGAGCATTTGGTCATGGTCTCGACTCCTTGAGGTGATATGTTGAGTTCAGTCTAGCATCCCAATTTGATAGCAAAGGCCTATGGAATCTATTCAACTTCCGCCTGGTGGCTGGCTTCGATTTTGGCCTGCGTTTTTTGAGCCCAAGCAAGCCGATGCGCATATGGAAAACCTCATTGACGACTTGGCCTGGTCGCAGCGCAGCATCCGCATGTTCGGTCGCGAGATTCCGCAGCCGAGGTTGACGGCCTTTTATGGGGCGCACGCCATGGCATACCGCTATTCTGGATTGACTTGGCATGCTGAGCCTTGGGCTGGGGGACTTGCGGCCTTGGCCGATGCAGTGGCCAAGGCTGCAGGTTGTGCTTTTAACTCTGTGCTGTGCAATCTTTACCGTGACGGACAAGACTCGATGGGCTGGCACGCTGATGATGAGCCTGAGCTGGGGGTGAATCCAGTGATTGCGTCAGTCAGTTTCGGGCAAAGTCGACGGTTTGATCTTAAGCCAAAAGTCAAAAACAGCGCCGAGTCCGTTCGGCTCACGCTGGGCCATGGAAGTGTCTTGATTATGGGTGGTGACACCCAACACCACTGGGTTCATCAAATTCCCAAAACCCGACAAGACTGTGAGCCGAGAATCAATTTGACGTTTCGCTGGATTCATCCGAGCTAGACGACTCGGCCAACAATGCATCGACCTGAGCTTTGGCCTGATCAAGATGGTTTTGACAAGTCTTTACCAAGCCCACCCCCTTCTCGAAGTCCTCAAGGGCTTGCGCCAATGGGAGGTCGCCCGTCTCGAGTTTTTTGACCAAGTCTTCCAACTCAGCCATGGTCTTTTCAAAATCTACGCGCTCATTCATGGCGACAGTGTAGCGGATTCACGCCCATGATGGATCGGTGCCAGACCAAGTGAGTCCCGATTCGAGGCGTTGGGTTTGCCATCGATCGCCGCAAGCAATCAACTCATCGTCCAGCCACACGCGCGGCCAACGGTCCCGGCGCCAGGGTGGGATATGGGCCTTGGACATCAATGATCGGATCCTACGGACTTGCGGCGACGCGCCCAGCGCAATCGTTTCGCCGGGTTGACCTGAGCACACGCGCAGAAGCAATGCCGAGCCGTGGGCTTTGATGAGGCGTTGGCGCGCCTCGGGGCTGAGGGTGAGTTGCCCCAGCGGCCGGGGCAGTGGCAGGGGTTGGGCGCCGGTCCATGTGAGCGCATAATCGTGCAGCGCTTGCCGGTGTTTCGAGGATCCGGGCTCGAGCCAAAGCTGATTTTGATAGTGATACAGACTGGCGTGTTGCCAGTGAAGAGTGGGGCATCGATCGGGGTCAGCGGTCTTGAGCTGATCAATAAAGGACCTCAGGGGTTTGCCAGGCGGTGGGGAAAGGGCATGGTCTCGGCACCACTGGCGGATCAATTCGCCTTGATGAAATGCGCTGAGCTCAGCCCAGCCCTGGGTGCTTAACCGATAGGGCGATCGCATGTTCGATTGGAGGTCTTGGCGCAAATATGTGGTCAGTGTCTTTGCTGCGTCTGCATTGAGCTGAGCACTTTGATTGAGGGCCGCCACCGCGCCGGGGAAGCGATCAACCAAACGGGGCATGATCGCCGAGCGGATAAAGTTTCTGTCCAGACTGAGCACGTCGTTGGTTGGATCTTGAAGATGCATCAGCGCATGCTGGGTCAGGTGGTCGGTGATCATTGTTTTGGACCACGCCAGCAGAGGTCGAATCAATCGCCCCGGGCCGAAAGCCTGATCCTGTTGGATGCCCGACAGGGCGAGGGTTGAGCCGCCCCTAAGAAGGCGCAGCAACATGGTCTCGGCCACATCATCGGCGTGGTGGGCAGTCACCAGAACATCGCCATGGCGCATGTGACCTTGCAAGGCCGTGTAGCGCGCTTCTCGGGCACGGGCCTCAACGTTGCGGGTGATCTGAAGCCCCAGGGTCTCCACCTGACAAGGCAAGCCCAAAGCCGCTGCAATCTTTTCAGCGTGCGCGGCGCGGTGAGCCGATTCGCTGTCTAGGCCATGATCAATGTGAATACACACCAACCGCTCAGGGTCCAGCGTCTGTGTCAGCCAATGCGCCAAACAGACCGAATCGCCACCACCGCTGAACGCGATCAAGACCCGACCCGTGGCCGGGATCAAGTCACTGGCTTTGGATGGATCCATACGACATCAAGCGATCATAACGCGCCTGAAGACGCGCTTCATTGCTCATTTTTTGCAGCGCCGACAGTTGAGCTTCTAAAGTCTCGCGCACTTTTAAAGCGACGGCATCCAGGTCCCGATGCGCGCCGCCCAGCGGCTCTTTAATCACCTTGTCGATGAGCCCATGCTGGTGGAGTTTTTGTGCGGTGAGCCCCATCGCGCCGGCCGCGTCTTTGGCTCGAGCGGCGTCTTTCCAAAGAATGGAGGCACAGCCTTCGGGTGAAATGACCGAATAAATGCTGTATTCAAGCATGTTGATGCGGTCGCCCACACCAATGGCCAGGGCGCCGCCGGAGCCGCCCTCTCCGATGACCGTGCACACGATGGGCACCGACAGTCGCGACATCTCGGCCAGGTTTCTTGCAATCGCTTCTGATTGTCCGCGCTCCTCGGCCCCGACGCCGGGGTAAGCCCCGGGGGTGTCGATCAATGTCACGATTGGCAGCCCAAAGCGCTCCGCCATTTTCATCAGGCGAAGTGCTTTTCGGTAGCCCTCGGGGCGGGGCATGCCAAAATTGTGATGAACTTTGTCTTTGGTGCTCCGCCCTTTTTGGTGGCCGATCACCATCACAGACTGGCTGCCCAACCTCGCCAGTCCACCCACGATGGCTTTGTCGTCGGCATACTGGCGATCCCCATGCAGCAGCTGGACGTCGCCGAAGAGTTTCGGCAGATAGTCAAACGTGTAGGGCCGTTGGGGGTGTCGGGCCAGCTGCGCCATTTGCCAGTCTGTGAGTTCGGAAAAAATGCGCTGGGTTTGGTCGCGGCATTTGCTCTCGAGCTTGGCAATCTCATCGTCCAAACTGAAGTTTGATTCGGGAGCGAGGCCACGAAGCTCATCAATTTTTGCTTCAAGCTCAGCGATGGGCTGCTCAAAATCCAAGTAATTCATGGGCATGAGGTCAATCTTTATGGTTGGACAACAGACCCCTCAGTATACTCGTCGCCGGGATCACAGGGAAACCGGACCTGGGGGAACGCGCTCAAGTGACCAGTGTTTCAGGGCCCAATCCCATTGAGCGGATAAGCTGATGCAGCCGGGGGGTGGCTCATGCCCCAACGCCCGCAGCGCCAAACGAAAACACTCGTTGGGTGAGTGGCGCTCGAGGGGGTCAGCGCCGTCGGACTTTGAGAGTTTCCGCCCGTTGGCATCCACGACCACAGGGAGGTGCAAGTAAGCGGGCGGGGTGGTTTTGAGGGCGTTATACACCAGCCATTGGCGCCCCACGGATGACATCAGATCATGACCCCGGACCACCTCGGTCACCCCTTGGGCACGGTCGTCTGCGACCACCGCCAGCTGATAGGCGATCAAGCCATCGCCTCGGCGAATGACAAAGTCACCGACCTCCGCATGCGGTGACTGCGTCTGAGGGCCTTGTAAAATATCATTAAATTCAATAGATTGAGGGTATGTCTTTAAGCGAATTGAACGCTCTGTTTTGCCTGCGGGCAGGCCATTTCGACAGGTGCCGGGATAGCGTTTGAGCCCGCCCAATGTTCGGTTGGTGCAGCCACATGGGTAGGCCAGCCCGGCGCGCCTAAGCCCATGGATGATCCGCTCGTGTTGCGCGCGACGCTGACTTTGATACACCACAGGCCCTTGAGAAACGAGCCCGAAGGCGCGCAAGGTGTCCAGCTGGGCTTGGGCGGCGCCGGACACTGTCCTGGGCGGATCCAAGTCATCGATTCGAACGAGCCACAGGCCATTTTGGCGGGCAGCACGCAACCGGCTGCCGAGTGCGGTGGTCAGCGAACCAAAATGCAGCGGCCCGGTGGGTGAGGGCGCAAAACGCCCCACATAGGGGGCATGAAACTTGTCTTCCGTGGGCATAGGCCTCATATTACCTGGGTGGGTGAAATTGATGGCCTTTGAGTTCTGGATAAGGAGTGTGATGTGCTAAAGCGGGTGGGTTTATTCATTTTGACCAACTTGGCGGTGCTGTTGGTCTTGAACTTTGTGCTCTTGCTGATCGAGCCGTGGCTGACCGAGCAGGGCATCAGTGTCGAAAACGCTGCGATTTGGATTATTGCGCTGGTGTTCGGCATGGGTGGTGCGTTGGTGTCTTTGGCCCTGTCTAAAACCATGGCTTTGCGCTCAACCGGCGCCACCATCATCAAAACACCGCGAACCGAGCGCGAACGCTGGCTTTTGGAGGTCGTGCAACGCCAAGCCAAAGAGATGGGGGTGGGGACGCCGGACATGGCGATCTATCAGGCCCCAGAGCCCAATGCGTTTGCCACCGGCGCCAGTCGAAATCGTGCGCTGGTGGCCGTGTCCACTGGACTGTTGGAGCAAATGTCCCCCAATGAAGTCGAGGCGGTGATCGGTCATGAAATGGCGCACGTGGCCAATGGCGACATGATCACGCTGACCCTGCTTCAGGGTGTGCTGAACACCTTTGTGTTGGTGCTCTCTCGCGTGCTTGGCCAAATCATCGACCGGGCCGTGTTCAAATCCAGCCGCGGCTATGGACCGGGCTATTTCATCTCGGTGTTGGTGCTCCAGGTGGTCTTGGGCGTGCTCGCAAGCATGATTGTGATGGCCTTTTCGCGTTGGCGCGAGTACCGAGCGGATTCTGGTGGGGCGCGGTTGGCGGGCCGGGCCAACATGATTTCGGCGCTACAAACCCTGGGTCGCGTCAGTGGACGGGCGAACTTGCCCGAATCAGTGGAGGCGTTTGGGATTCGAGGTCGTGTTGGCGGCGGCTTTAAAGCCCTGTTGATGTCGCACCCACCGATCGAAAAACGAATTCGCGCGTTGGAGATGGGCAGCTAGGCGACCGGTTAAGCCCTACAAGAGGGGCACTTTATAAGGCTCGCCCGCCCGCTCTTCGACAAAGCGGGGCACCAAATAACCGCTGAGCCGCCGCCGAAGGCCATCCATGAGGGTCAAACCATCGGCGGTGTCAAGGTCGAAGTGAGCCGACCCGGCCACTCGGTCCAATCGGTGGAGGTAGTATGGCAACGCACCGGCCTGAAAACTTCGCTCCATCAGCTCGGTTAACGCGGCCAGGTTGTCATTGATGCCCCGAAGCAGCACCGCCTGATTGAGAATGGTGGTGCCGGTCGATTGAAGGGCGGCCAGCGCTTGGTCGACGCTGTTGTCGAACTCTTGGGCATGGTTGGCGTGAACCACCATGACCGACGGCCAGGGCAGACGAGTCAACCAGTCGGTCAGGGCCTGGGTCACCCGATCCGGTAAAACGATGGGCAGTCGCGTGTGGATTCTGAATCGCTTGATGTGCTCAACCTCAGACAGTTGTTGAGTCAAACGCTCAAGCCGATCGGTCGCGAGCATCAAAGGGTCACCGCCCGATAAAATCACCTCTTCGACGCTGGGCGTTTGGGCGATGTAGTCAATGGCCGCCTGGCTGAATGCGCCCGATGCATGCTCGCTGGCGTAGGGGAAGTGCTGACGAAAGCAGTATCGGCAGTGAACCGCACAGGCCCCTGTCGTGATCAGCAGCGCGCGACCGTGGTATTTGTGGAGCACACCCCGCGCCGATTTGGCGGCCTGATCACCGACGGGGTCATCGGCAAATCCGGGCATGATTTGGCGCTCTTGTTGAGTGGGCAACACCTGCTGCAACAGGGGGTCCTGCCAATCGCCTGGGCGCATGCGCTCAGC
>PR_CR_10_Liq_1_inCRDRAFT_1000204_pt1 | contig 36619 bp, 37 predicted proteins | sample PRCRCaboRojoPR_3_FD_10241 | JGI IMG/M metagenome (IMG submission 10241) | reverse complement strand
CGGCATCCCCGCGCCGATGGCGGCGGCGATCGGCTCGGCCACAAGGCCTGCGCGGCGTGCGCCGGCGGATAGAACCGATTGACGAATGGCGCGTTTTTCAACCGGCGTTGCGCCGTGCGGAACGCAAACGATGATCTTTGGCTTCGAAAAGGTCGAGCGTTTGTGCACCTTGCGGATGAAGTGCTTGATCATCGCCTCGGCGGTGTCGAAATCGGCAATCACGCCTTCGCGCATCGGGCGGATCGCCTCGATGCTGCCCGGTGTCCGGCCCAGCATAAGCTTGGCGTCTTCGCCCACCGCCAGTACTTTTTTCACGCCATCCTTGACGTGATAGGCCACCACGGATGGCTCTGACAGGATGACGCCACGGCCTTTGACATAGACCAGCGTGTTCGCGGTTCCGAGGTCGATTGCCATGTCCGACGAGAACAAGCTGGGAATATTATTGAAAATCGGCATTTGCGTCGGCGTCCTGTGATCCGAATAGATAATCGGGCCGCGACTCGGCATGAGAAGGGCCGTCGCCCTTATAGAGTGGCTCCGCGCCCTGCGAAAGGGACACTTTTGCTCGCCCCGGATTGCATGCGCGTCAATCCGCCAAAAAGGAGAAATGGTGCTGCTGGGGAGGATTGAACTCCCGACCTCACCCTTACCAAGGGTGCGCTCTACCACTGAGCTACAGCAGCAACTCGTGGCGCGCTCCTTAGACCCTTCTTTGGTTCTGCGCAAGGGTTATCTGGACGCTTTTTTATGGGTGCTGTAGGAAGGGGGTATGGAAAAAAAGACGTCCCAGAAAACGCCCGGTAAACGGGCCGATGCACGCGAAGAACGCCTCAAAGCAGCCTTGAAGGCCAACCTTTCAAGGCGTAAGGCGCAAACGCGTGCCCGCACGGCACCCGACAAGGCTGAGACGCCCGAGCAGAAGGACAAATAACCGATGGATTCGATTATCGTGAAGGGCAATGGCCCCTTGAACGGCCAGATCCCGATTGCGGGGGCGAAAAATGCATGTCTCACGTTGATGCCTGCCACGCTTCTCAGCGATGAACCGCTGACGCTGACCAATGCGCCGCGCCTGTCGGATATCAAGACCATGTCGGCCCTGCTGCAATCGCTTGGTTGCGAGGTGTCGCAGCTGCAAGGTGGGCAAGTTCTGGTGATGTCGAGCCATGACCTCAACAACCACGTGGCTGACTATGATATTGTACGCAAAATGCGCGCGTCCATCCTTGTGCTTGGGCCTATGCTGGCGCGCGACGGTCATGCGGTGGTCTCACTGCCCGGCGGTTGTGCCATCGGCGCGCGGCCTGTTGACCTGCACCTCAAGGTACTTGAGGCCATGGGCGCGGAACTGGAATTGAAAGAAGGCTATGTGCATGCCAAAGCTCCGGGCGGCCTCAAGGGGGGCACCTTCGAGTTTCCCGTCGTTTCCGTGGGGGCCACGGAAAACGCCCTGATGGCGGCAACGCTGGCCAAGGGGGCAACGGTTCTGAAGAATGCCGCGCGTGAGCCTGAGATCGTTGACCTTGCCGTTTGCCTGCGCCGTATGGGCGCGCAGATCGAGGGGGATGGCACTGACACGATCACCATCCAAGGGGTAGATCGTCTGGGCGGCGCGACGCACCCGGTTGTCACCGACCGGATCGAACTCGGCACCTACATGCTGGCCCCGGCGATCTGTGGCGGCGAGGTGGAGTGCCTTGGCGGGCGCATCGACCTTCTGGGGGCCTTCTGCGAAAAACTCGATGCGGCGGGTATCGAGGTGGCGGAAACGGATAAAGGCCTCAAGGTGGCCCGGCGCAACGGTCGCGTGAGCGCCGTGGATGTGACGACCGAGCCATTCCCCGGCTTCCCGACAGACCTGCAGGCGCAGATGATGGCCTTGATGTGCACCGCGCAAGGCACCAGTGTTCTGGAGGAAAAAATCTTTGAAAACAGGTTCATGCATGCGCCTGAACTGATGCGCATGGGGGCCGAGATCGACGTGCAGGGCGGCACCGCGACTGTCACTGGGGTCGAGCGCCTCAAGGGGGCGCCCGTCATGGCCACGGACCTGCGCGCCAGTGTTTCGCTGATCCTTGCGGGGTTGGCGGCCGAGGGCGAAACCATCGTCAACCGCGTCTATCACCTTGATCGCGGCTATGAGCGGGTCGAGGAAAAACTGGGCAATGTCGGCGCCCATATCGAAAGGGTTTCAGGCCAGTGAGCGAAGACGCCAAGTTCGAAGACGGGGCCGAGGCCCCGCTGAACCTCGGGGCCATGGACCCCGAGGATTTGCAGGTTATCTCGTCGCTTTCCCAAGACGCCGTTTTCCCGATCTCTGAGATGACCTGGCGCGCGGGCGAGCAGCGATTTGCCATTCTTATCAATCGCTTCCGTTGGGAAGACCAAGGCCGCACCCGCCACGCCCCTGAGCGCGTGCAATCGCTTCTGGTGATCGACAACGTTCTGCGCGTCGCCAGTCAGGGCATCGACCGCAATGACCGCGATACCGTTCTTTCGCTGCTGTCTGTCACCTTTGAGCCGGGCGAGGAAGGCAGCGGGCATTTGATCCTGACTTTGGCGGGCGATGGGGCGATCCGGCTTGAGATCGAGGCGCTTGAAGTCACGCTGAAGGATGTCACGCGCCCTTATCGTGCGCCCTCGGGGAGGGCACCCAATCATGACCTCTGATCACTCCTGTATCGACTCAAGGTAAAGCGCCAAGGATAGAATCCGGCCCCGTATCAGGGTTTCGGAACCATATGGTCCGGCATCTTCGACATCCGCCTCGAACCGTTTGCCCCAAACGGGCATTGGGTATCCGTGCCCCTTGATGCCGGGCCGCCCGTCGATAGTATGAATGACTCTCAACATGGGAAAAACACCGTCATTCTGGGCGCTTAGGTTGGTGAGTGACGGGACCGGAACGGTCATCAATTCGGCCAGCGGACCCGCCCCTTTTCCCATCTCACCATGGCAGGTGGCACAGCTGTTCATGTATTCTTCCTTGCCCAAATCTTGGGCTTGGGCGAACCCGGCCCCGAGTAGAACAAGAAGGGTGGTTGCGGTGATCTTTTTGAATGACATCATAGTGCCTCTCCGTGTGTATGAGGGAGTCGCGCGTTCCCAGAGCATCCTGNAAGAACTTTGCCGGGATTGTGTTGATGNTCGTCAACGNGCCCTGCGCCTTGAGGCTGGCGGCGCATCGGTCTAAGGGGAACGCANCAACCAACGGAGGCTTTCAAATGCCGGTTTTTCTTGATGCGGATGCCGCAGATTTCGAAGTGCAGTTCACCGCTCTTCTGAGTGCCAAGCGCGAAGAGTCCCCTGATGTGGACGAGACCGTGGCCGCGATCATCAAGGATGTGCGTGAACGGGGGGACGCGGCGTTGATCGAGCTGACCGCCAAGTTTGACCGGCTGGACCTGACGCCCGAAACGCTGCGCTTTTCTGATAATGAAATCAATCAGTTGGTTGCTCAAGTTCCGGCGCATGAACGGGACGCACTGGAACTGGCCGCCGAACGTATCCGCGCCTATCACGAGCGGCAAATGCCCGCCGACGAAAGCTGGACCGACGAAAGCGGCGCCACCTTGGGTTGGCGCTGGACGCCGGTTTCGGCAGCGGGTTTGTATGTGCCGGGGGGCTTGGCGTCTTACCCGTCCTCGGTGCTGATGAACGCCATTCCGGCCAAGGTGGCAGGGGTGGAGCGGCTCGCCATCGTGGTGCCCACGCCGGACGGTCAGGCCAACCCGCTCGTCCTTCTGGCGGCCCAGATCGCAGGCGTTGACGAGATCTATCGTATCGGCGGGGCGCAGGCAGTGGCGGCCTTGGCCTATGGCACCCAAACTATTGATCCAGTTGATAAAATCACTGGGCCGGGCAATGCCTTTGTCGCCGCGGCCAAGCGCCGGGTGTTCGGCAAGGTGGGGATCGACATGATCGCGGGGCCGTCGGAAATCCTGGTCATTGCGGACCGGGACAACAACCCCGATTGGCTGGCGCTGGATATGCTGAGCCAAGCCGAGCACGATGAGAGCGCGCAGGCCATCCTGATCACCGATGACCCGGCCATGGCCAAAGCCGTGGAGGCGGCGATTGAACGCAACCTGATGAGCCTTGAACGCCGCGAGATTGCCGGGGCAAGCTGGCGCGACTTCGGTGCAATCATCACGGTGCAAGACATTGATAAAGCGGCGGAATTGTCCAATCGTATCGCGCCTGAACACCTTGAGCTTTGCGTGGCGGATGCCGAAGGTTTGGCCGAAAAAATCACTCACGCGGGGGCCATTTTCCTTGGCGCTTGGACGCCCGAGGCCATCGGCGATTACGTCGGTGGGCCGAACCACGTGTTGCCCACGGCGCGCTCGGCGCGGTTTTCGTCTGGTCTGTCGGTCATGGACTTCTTGAAGCGTACAACGCTGGCCCGGATGATCCCGGAAGCCCTGCGCGCTATTGGCCCCGCTGCCGAAACTCTCGCCATTTCCGAGAGTCTGGAGGCGCATGGATTGAGTGTACGGGCGCGGTTGAATCAGCTTAACGAGGGGTAGGGCGGACGAATCGCCCCTAACCCATTGGTTAACAACAAAAACCCCGCTCGGTAACACGTCGGTATAACGTCGGTATTGCGTCGGTATCTTGATCTGTAACCCGGCAGATTAACGGAGCGTCCGCAGGGTTTTGTACGAAACGTACAGGAGTTTCGTACGTTTTCGGTCACAGCTGTGCGCGACGCATTCCTCTCTCGTTCAAGCTGCTTTTTCCTGCGCTATGAAACCACCTGGACGCGGCAGGTTTCGCCTTGGCAAGGGATCGTCCCGGTTACTTCAGACAAGCGCGAGAGTGCCGCAGCCATGCGGAGATTGAGGTCGATCTGGCAGCGGTGTGATATCTGGACAAATTAGCGGCTTTAGCTACGGTGATTGCATGTTGAGTGGGATGACAGCAAACGAGAACGCGGGCATTCTTCAACCGTTTCATGTCGGCTATGTGCTGATCCCGGAGTTCTCCATGCTTGCCTTGAGTTCGGCAATCGAGCCTCTGCGATCGGTCAACCGGCTATTGGGGGGCAACCACTATCGCTGGAGCATCGTGGGCACCGAGGAAGGCCCCGTACCAGCCAGTAACGGTTTGGAAATTCAAGCGGATTTTGATCTGGACAATGCGCCGAGTTGTGACCTTACGATCATTGTCGCAAGTCTTGAACTTGCGAAATACGACAACAAGAGGCTTCTGAGGCATATTCGCAAGCTACGGCGGCAGGACAAAATGATTGGTGCGATAAGCAACGGTGCCCTGCTTCTTGCCGCGGCGGGTGTTCTTGACAACCGCCGTGTCACAACCCACTGGGAACGGCTTGAGACACTGGCGGACTCGTTTCCCAACGTCATCGCCTGCACGGATCTTTTCTGCATCGATGGCAAGATATTCACTGCGGCTGGTGGAGCCAGTTCCATGGATATGATGCTTGAATTGATCGCGCGACGGGAAGGCCCATCCGTGGCCAAGGATGTGGCCGAGCAGTTCCTGCATGGCGAATTGCGGCCCGGTCATGTCAGCCAGCGCAGCGACATAGGCTGGCGCTATGGCCTGCATGACAAGCGGCTGGAGCGCGTGATCCGAGTGATGGACGAGAACCTGTCGTCGCCGGTCACAGTGGCCCACCTTGCGGAGTTGGCCGGACTGTCGCAACGCCAGCTTGAAAGAAAATTTCTTGCGGCGCTGAACGAAACGCCGTCGCGGTTCTATTTGAACCTTCGTCTGGCACGCGCCCGTGAGCGCTTGCTTGCAACGACCGAATCATTGGAAACGGTGGCGGAAACGACCGGCTTTTCAAGTCAGGCGCATTTCAGCAGGGCCTTCAAATCATGGAGCGGCGTCTCTCCGAAAGCTATTCGCAAGGGATATGATGGCCATTGTGTCGGATAAGTGCAAAAAAATGTCGACACAATGTAGCGCCCTTGCACAGTTCGAAACCTAAGCTGGAATTCGTTGCCCAAAATAGCCGGGAGGAGGTTTTTTGGAGACGCTTCAGTTTATTTTCGCCAACCTGGATGTGATTGGCGGACTCGCGATCGAGCATATCTCAATTGTCACGGTTGCGGTTGGTCTGGCCATCCTGACGGGGGTGCCCATCGGGATTGCCATTACGCAAAACCGCGCGGTGGCGGATGGCGTGCTCTACGTGGCATCCATTATCGTGACGGTGCCGTCCATCGCGCTGTTTGGTTTGATGATCCCCGTTCTCTCGCTGATTGGGCAGGGGATCGGTTGGTTGCCGGCGGTGATCGCGATCTTGCTGTATTCGCAACTGCCGATCATTCGAAACACCTATACCGCGATCACCAACGTCGAACCGGCGCTGCGCGAGTCGGCGCGGGGTATGGGCATGACGCCCCTGCAACGGTTGTGGCAGGTGGAAATCCCGCTGGCCATTCCGGTGATCATGGCGGGTGTGCGCACGGCCGTTGTGATGAACATCGGGGTTGCCGCGATTGCCGCCTACATTGGTGCTGGCGGGCTGGGGGTCTTGATTTCTCGCGGTATCAGCCAAACGGACCCGCGGCAGTTGATCGCCGGTGCGGTGGCCGTCTCGCTTCTTGCCATCGTGGCGGATTACGCCCTCCTCAAAATTCAGAAACGGCTGACCCCAGAGGGTTTGAGACGTTAAGCGCCGGAGTACTTCCTAATGATCAGACTCGAAAAACTCACCAAGATCTTTGACACGCCGAATGGCCAAATCGTGGCTGCGCGTGATGTCGATATGGAGGTGCCCGAGGGAGAAATCTGTGTGTTGCTGGGGCCTTCGGGGTGCGGCAAGACAACGGCACTCAAGATGATCAACCGGCTGATCGCGCCCACCTCGGGCAAGATCTTCATCAATGACGAGGACACCTCGACGCTGAACGACGTCGAATTGCGCCGCAATATTGGCTACGTCATCCAGCAGATCGGCCTGTTTCCCAACATGACGATCGAAGAGAATATCTGTGTCGTCCCCAAGCTATTGGGTTGGGACAACAAGAAAGCGAAAGCGCGGGCCTCGGAGTTGCTGGATCTGGTGGGGTTGGATCCTTCGCTTTTCTTGAAGCGGTATCCGAAGGAATTGTCGGGTGGGCAGCAGCAGCGGGTTGGCGTGATCCGGGCCTTGGCCGCCGATCCCCCGGTGATGTTGATGGACGAGCCCTTTGGCGCCATTGACCCGATCAACCGCGAGGTCATTCAGGACGAATTCCTCAAGATGCAGGCGGAAATCAAGAAAACCATCATGTTCGTCAGCCACGATATCGACGAGGCGGTGAAGATGGCGGACAAGATCGCGATTTTCAAAGAAGGGGTGATCGAACAGTATGACAGCCCCGACAATGTTCTTGCGCATCCCTCAAACGCCTTTGTGGCGGATTTTGTCGGTGCCGACCGGACGTTGAAACGTCTGCGGCTGGTCACGGTCGAAGAGATCACCGATCAGGATGCGCCCGCCGTGTCGCGCCATTCGAAGGCCAAGGACGCTTTGACCGCCCTCAACGACAGCGCTGCCGCGGTCGCGGTGATGATCGACGGGGATCACCACCCGGTTGGATACGTGAGTGCAGAGATGCTCAAAGGAGCCAGCGGTCTGGTTCAGGACTTGGCCAGGCCGTTGCCCGCCGTGGTGCCGCATCATGCCGATTTGCGCGCCGTGGTCTCGGAGATGTTTGCGAACGACGTCATGTGGCTTGCCAGCGTTGATGATAGCGGGCGCTACACCGGCGTGGTTACCCAGCCCGCCGTGACGGCGGCCCTGGGCGAGACCTATCGCCGGGCGTCGGCGAAGGCCGAGCGGTAAGGGAGAGCGCAATGGCCAATTCATCCGCATCCGCGCCAAGTCTTCGCATCTTGCCATGGCTGATGCTGGCCATCGGTATCCTGATCGGGTTCTCGGGGCTGATCGACCAGATGATCACTTATTGGGAGGATATCGTTTATCTGACCAAGCAGCATGTCGTGCTTGTTCTCGCCTCTGGTCTGGCGGCGATAGCTGTTGGTGTTCCGGTTGGTATCTGGCTGTCGCGTCCGTCGATGGCGGGCGTGGCCGAAACCGTGATGCAGGTCTTCAACATCGGGACGACCATTCCGACGCTGGCGGTGATCGCGCTGTCGATGACCCTTTTGGGCATCGGCTTCACGCCGGCCTTCTTCGGCCTTTTCGTGGCCTCGCTTCTGCCGATTGTGCGCAATACCTATGCCGGTCTGCTGGCGGTTCCCGGGCATTTGAAGGAAGCGGCGCACGGGATGGGCATGCGCCCGATGCAAATCCTGTTCAGGGTGGAGCTGCCCAATGCCCTGTTCGTGATCTTTTCGGGTATCCGCACGGCCTTGGCCATCAACGTCGGCACCACGCCCTTGGCGTTTCTGATCGGCGGCGGCGGTTTGGGCGAGCTTATCTTTACCGGCATCGACCTGATGGACACCGGCATGTTGCTGGCGGGGGCAATCCCGACGGCGGCGCTGGCCGTGTTGGTCGATTTCCTGATCGGGCAGGCGCAGCTTTGGCTGATCCCGAAAGGTGTTAACCCCCTGCGCTGAACCAGCGCTTCTTTACTCACGTATGAAAGGAACGATGTTATGTATCTACGCTTTGCCAAAATGTTCGCTGCGGGTGCGGCGATGCTGGCTTCGGTGGCGCATGCTGACGAGATTACCATCGGCGGCAAGAACTTTACCGAACAGCAATTGCTGTCTTCGATGACCGAGCAGCTGCTTTCGAGCAACGGTTTCGACGTGGACAACCGCGCCGGGATGGGCTCGGCCGCGTTGCGTCAGGCCATGGAGAACGGCCAGATCGACGTATACTGGGAATACACCGGCACCTCGCTGATCACCTACAACAAGGTGACCGAGAAGCTGAACGCCGAAGAAACCTATAACCGGGTGAAGGAACTTGATGCCGAGAAAGGCATTGTCTGGCTGAATGCATCGGACGCCAACAACACCTATGCGCTGGCCATGCAATCGGGCGAGGCCGAGGAGCTTGGGATCAGCACGCTTTCAGACCTCGCCGAACGTATCAATACCGAGAACGACCTGACCTTGGCATCGAACGCGGAATGGTACGCGCGCCCCGACGGCCTGAAGCCGCTGCAAAAAGAGTATGGTTTCGAGCTGAGCCGTAGTCAGGTCAAGCGAATGGATTCCGGCCTGGTCTACGAGGCGCTGAAGAACGGTGACGTCAATGTGGGCTTGGTGTTTGCCACCGACGGGCGCATCCCGGCCTTCGATTTCGTCACGCTTGAAGACGACAAAGGCTACTTCCCGGCTTATGCCTTGGCGCCGGTTGTGCGTGACGAGGTGCGTGAGGCCAATCCGAAGATCGGTGAGCTGTTGAACGAGCTGTCGGCAAAGCTGGACGATTCAACCATGGCCCGCCTCAACGCACGCGTTGATGTCGAGCGGGTGTCGATCGAACAGGTGGCCGAAGATTTCCTTGCCGAAGTCGGCATGATCTAAACACCCTCGGCCGGAGCGGGCTGCCTGCTCTGGCCAAATTTGTCACAAGGCGACAAGGCCACAAAGCAAATGCTTAGAACCGGAGTTGCGCAATTCGCCAGCGAAATCGGCGACTTCGACGCAAATATCGAAATCCATCTGGATTGGATTTCAAAGGCGCACGCGGAGAATACAGACCTATTGGTGATGCCGGAGTTGTCACTGACCGGGCATCACGGCTGCGAAGACCTTTTGGACACTGCCGTTGATCGCAGGGATAAACGCCTGCGCAGGCTGGCCGAGGCCGCCGGAGACATGGCGGTGGTTGTCGGCTTCATCGAGGAAGGCCCGGCGGCACAGTTCTACAACAGCAGCGCGATCCTTCAAAACGGCCGGGTGCAGTACCTGCACCGGAAGATAAACATCCCTAGCTACGGCAAGTTAGAGGAAGGCAAACATTACGCCACGGGCCGGTTTGTCGACACCTGCCATTTGCGTGATCAGTGGACCGCGGGCCTATTGATCTGCGCCGACCTCTGGAACCCGGCGCTGACACATCTGACCTTTCTGCATGGCGCGACCCTGTTGATTTGCCCGGTGAGTTCCGGGGTCGAGGCCGTGGGCGCGGATTTTGACAACCCCGGTGGCTGGGGGCTGACCATGCGGTTCTATTCCATGATGTACGGCGCGCCGTCGATCATGGCCAACCGTTGTGGACCGGAACGCGACCTGACCTTCTGGGGCGGGTCGCGTATCGTCGATGCCTTCGGCAAGGAACTGGCCACAGCGGGTACCGGCGAAGAATTGATTGTCGCTGACTTGAACTACGATCAGGTCCGACGGGCGCGGCATTTGCTGCCGACCGTGCGCGACAGCAACATGGGCCTTGTTCACCGCGAGACCACACGACTTCTCGAAACACTTGGCGTGCCCGATCTGGTTCGGGACGACACGCCTTAAGGAGAGCCCTATGCAAGACTTTTTCATGTCGAACGAGGACCGCGTGTTCCGTTCGGAAATTCGCGATTTTCTGCAGCGCGAACTGGCCCCTCATGCCGAGGCCATCGAACGCGATGAGGATTGGGAAGCGGTGAAGCGGGTGGTGCGCGCGCTTGGGCAGGCCGGATACATGCGGCTCATGTTTCCCGACCTCTATCAAGGGTCCTTGCCAAAGCCGGGTTTGACCCATGCCACGATGCTGTCGGAAGAAGCGGCGTATTTGAACTATGCTTTCGAGACGACCATCGCGACGGCGCTGTCCTGTGCTTTCCCCTTGCACGCCTATGCGCAGCCGGAGGTGCGCGAGCGGTTCTTGACGCCCATTCTGGATGGTACGGCGATTGGGTCCATCTGCATGACCGAGCCCAATGTCGGATCAGACAGTGCGGGGATGGAGACACGGGTGCGCTTTGACAGCACCACCCGCGAATGGGTGATCGACGGGTTCAAGCGCTATATCTCGAACGCGACGAAATCGGATGTCTATATCGTCTGGGGCATCACCGACCCCGATGTGGCCCCGCAGAAGGGCATGACGGCGATTGCCGTGCCCGCCGGCACGCCCGGCATCAGCTTTCCGCGCACCTATGATTTCATGGGGCGGCGTGGGTGCGCGGTGGGCGAGGTGACCTTCGACAATGTGCGCGTTCCCGAAGACCATTTGCTGGGCGAGGAAAACAAGGGGTTCCGCATCATGCTGGGTGCCTTCAATTTCGAGCGGGTGATCCTTGGCGGGTCGGGTCTCGGGGTGGCGCGGTCGGCCTTTGATATCGCCAAGGCCCATGCGCAGGAGCGCGATTCTTTCGGTCAGAAACTGGGCCAGAAGCAGTTGATCTGGGACATGATCGCGCAGATGAGCTGGCGGATTGATGCGGCGGAATTGCTGACCTATCGCGCGGCCAAGATGTATGACGCGGGGCACGACGGCAAGGAGCTGATGCGCGAGGCCGCGCAGGCCAAGCTGGTCTCGACGGAGACCGCTGTTTTCTGCTCGGACCGGACGGTTCAGGTGCTCGGCGGGGATGGCGTGACGCGGCAGTTTGGCCGGGCGGAACAGATTTACCGCGATGCTCGTGCCCTGCCGATCGTCGGCGGGTCTTCTGAAATGGCGAAATACCTGATCGCGGCGCGCGAAATGCCCGCGATTAAACCCAACCTCTGACTGGATGCTGTCCAATGCATATCGCCCGAGTCCTCGAAGCCTCTTACGAGAGGTACCCCACGCATACCGCGCTGATCTTTGGTGAGCGCCGCTGGACCTATGCGGAGTGGTATGCCCGCGTGCGCCGGTTCGCCCAGGCGCTTTCAGATATGGGCGTGCGTCCGGGAGACCGGGTGGCGTTTTACGTCTCGACCTCGGAAAACTCGGTCACGACCTATTTTGCCTGCCAGATTCTCGGGGCGGTGGCGGTTCCGCTCAATTATCGCCTGAGCCCGGGCGAGGCGGCTTATATCATCAGCGACAGCGGCGCGCGGGTGCTTGTCTATGGGCGGCACCTGACCGAGAACACCCTCAAGATCGAAGAGCAGGTGAGATCGGTTCATGATTTCATCAGTTGTTCCTACGATCCCGCCGCGGTGCCCAGCCATCATAGCCAGTTCGAACAACTGGCCGAAGACACCGAGGACCGTGATATTCTGCGGCCCGCGCCGGCGGGGTCGGATGTATCGGCGTTGGTTTACACTTCGGGCACAACGGGGCGNCCCAAGGGTGTGATCCATACCCATGCCAACGATATCGCCATCGCGATGAACTGCGTCATGGAATACGGGCTGAACCATCGCGACAATGCCCTGCACATCGCCCCGCTTTATCATGTGGGGGGGATGCAGGCCTATTTCCTGCCACACATGATGGTCGGGGGCACCAATGTCGTGCTTGGCCGCTACAACGCGTTGGAAACGCTTGAGACCATCGCCTCGGAAAAGATCACCACATTGTTCGCCGTACCGACCCAGATTCAGGAAATGCTGTTGCACCCAGAGTTCTCAGGGATCGATACATCCAGCCTGCGATTGATCACCACCGGCGGGGCGGCGATCAATTCGGCGACGATGCAAAAGGTGATCGAGGAGTTCTGCCCGAAGATTTTCAATGGCTATGGCATGACAGAGGCGTCCTTGGCGCTGATCCTGCACCCCGAGGACGCGCTGAGCAAACTTGGATCCTGCGGCAAGCCGACCCTGATTTCGGAATGTCGCGTTATTGATCGCAAGCCCGATGCCACGCCGCGGGACCTTTTGGCCCCCGGTGAGATCGGTCAGTTGATCGTGCGCGGACCGCAGGCGATGAGCGGCTATTGGAACAATCCGCTGGAGACGTCGAAGAAGTTGCGGGCTGGCTGGGTCTATTCGGGTGATTTGTTCTCGCAGGACGAGGAGGGCTTCTATTACTTCCACGGTCGCGGCGACGACATGATCGTGTCGGGCGGCGAGAACATCTATCCGCGCGAGGTGGAAGAGCTTCTGTACACCCACCCCGGTATTCAAGAGGCCGCCGTGCTTGGCCTGCCTGACGAAAAATGGGGACAGGTGGTTGCCGCCTATGTGGTTGTCACCGACGCAGGTTTGACGGCGGAGGATCTGGACGCCTTTTGCAAGCAAAGCGACGATCTTGCGCCATACAAGCGGCCCAAGCGCTATGTGTTCATGGACGAGTTGCCGACCAATCCAAGCGGCAAGGTTCTCAAACGAGAGTTGCTGGCCGCGCATGAAATGACCCGAGGCGGCTAGGCGACAGCGCCCGACCCGGAGAGTTGCATCGACATATTGAGCGACGCCCTTGGGGGCCGACCCATGGCCCCGGGACGCGCAGAAACGGAAAGAGCCAATGACTGAAAAACTGCTTTATGACCAAGACGGTCATGTCGTCACCCTCACCTTCAACATGCCCGAGACCCGCAATGCCTTGACCGACCGTGATCTGTGTTCGGCCATCGTGGCGGCGATGCACCGGATCAACGCCGACCAATCGGTTCGCTGTGCCATCGTGACCGGCGCGGGCAAGGCGTTTTCGTCGGGTGGGAACCTGAAGCACATGCGCGACAAGGAGTCGATTTTCGGCGGCGATGCGGTGGATGCCAAGGACGGTTACCGGGCTGGGATTCAGCAGGTCGCCAAGGCGATGTGGGAATGCGAGGTGCCACTGATTGCGGCGGTCAATGGCCCGTCCTATGGCGCAGGCTGCGATACCACCTGTCTATGCGATATCCGCATCGCCTCGACACAGGCAACATTTGCCGAGAATTTCGTGCGTGTGGGCCTGATTTCCGGGGATGGCGGCGCGTGGTTGCTGCCGCGTCAGGTGGGCCTGTCGCGGGCGGCGGAGATGACCTTTACCGCCGATCCGGTGGATGCGGCGACGGCCTTGGAATGGGGGCTGGTCTCAAAGGTGGTTGAGCCGGAGGAGCTATTGCCCGAGGCCCGCAAGCTGGCCGCACGCATCGCCAAGAATCCGCCGCGCCAACTGCGCATGGCCAAGCGGCTGCTGCGGGAAGGCCTGAACACCCGGCTGGATACGGTGTTGGAACTGGCGGCGGCCTATCAGGGGGCGTGCCATCAGACGGAAGATCACATGGAAGCGGTCAATTCGCTTTTGGAAAAGCGTGATGCCGATTTCACCGGACGATAGGCCATGACCCGAAGCGGCAGACCTCGCGCAGGATCGCATGGTGCAACCGGTTTTGTGCATGACCTGCGGTTCACCGATATTCCGGCCGAGGCACGGCAATATGCGCGTCGTTGGTTGCTGGACCTGATTGGTGTGGCGGCGGGCGGGTCTGGCACNGACCTTTCGGGAATCATCCGGGGCCATGCCCACAAGCATTTCGGCGCGGGCGAGGGCCGGGCGCGGATGTTATTCGATGGACGCGCCGTCAGTCCGGCGGGCGCCGCCCTTGCCGGGGGGATGACCATTGATGCGCTTGATGGCCATGACGGTCATAAGTTGACCAAGGGGCATGCGGGTTGCGGCGTCTTGCCTGCCGCTCTGGCTTTGTTCGAAGCCGAAGGGTTGGACGACGGCGAGGCCTTTCTGACGGCGCTTGTTCTGGGGTACGAGATTGGCACACGGGCGGGTATCGCCCTGCATCGCACGGCCTGTGATTACCATACCTCGGGGGCTTGGGTGGCGGTAGCCTGTGCGGCGCTGGGCGCACGGGCGCTTGGCTTGTCGAAGGCGCAAACCCGCGAGGCCATCGGGATAGCCGAGTATCACGGGCCACGCAGTCAGATGATGCGTTGCATCGACCATCCCACGATGCTCAAGGATGGGTCGGGCTGGGGCGCGATGGCGGGGGTGTCAGCGGCCTATCTGGCGGCGGATGGCTTTACCGGTGCGCCGGCGGTCACGGTGGAGGCAGACGAGGTTGCGGATATCTGGGCCGACCTTGGGCAGCGCTGGTTCATCCTTGAACAATATTTCAAACCCTTTCCGGTGTGCCGCTGGGCGCAACCTGCGGTGCGCGCCGCGCTTGACCTGCGCAAGCGGCATGGACTGTCGTCGCGGGATGTCGACCGGATCGAGGTGACCACCTTTCACGAATCTCTGCGTCTGGCGACGCGCGCGCCACAGAGCACCGAGGCCGCGCAATATTCCACTTCNTTCCCGGTGGCCGTGGCCATCGCACGTGGCAAGGTGGACCCCGAGGATATCAGCGGCGCGGCCCTGCACGANGAGGAGGTCCTGCGTCTGTCGCGGGATATGCGGATTTCGGAAAGCGACGCCTTCAACAGCGCCTTCCCGGCGCGGCGGATTTCGCAGGTGACACTGCATTTGCATGCGGGCGGGCAGGTGACATCGGAGCCGACCGAGGCGGGTGGTGATCCCGAGAATCCGGCCCCCGACGCGGAGGTGCGCGCGAAGTTCCACGCCTATGCAACGCCGGTGCTTGGCGCCGAGCGGGCCGGGCGGATCGAGGCCTCTGTCGATGATCTTGGCGCGGCACCGCTGTCACGGCTGACTGACCTGATCCTGAGCGATGTGAAAGGGGTAAACCCATGACCGCACTGATGGACGACGGTGTTGCGGGGGGCATCGCGACGCTGACGCTGAGCCGGCCCGAGGCTCACAGCGGGATCAACGCTGAGAGGACCGAGGCGTTGCGTGCTGCGCTGCGCAGTCCCGGTTGGACAACGGGCTTTGAGCCTTGACCGATCTATCTTGGGCAAAAGTACAGGATTCGGATGACGCGAGTGAAGGGCCGAAGGCCTTTGTCGAGAAACAAAAACCAAATTTGACGGGTGCGTGACCGCCCCGCCGTAGCAAATCGAAAGAGGATGAGAACCATGGCTACACGAGCACGACGCCGACGATCTGCTTCCCCGCGCGACCGGGAGGCGGGCGCGCATCTTCTGCCGCAACTGCGATGGCAACAGCCACGCAACCCCTATGCGCCGATGCGGGTGTTGTCGGACGATCAGGTCGAGGCGATCCATCATGCCTCATTGCGGGTGCTGGAAGAGCTGGGCATCGAACTGATGAGCGCCGAGGCGCGCGATCTGTTTCGCAATGCCGGGGCGGAGGTTGACGATACAACCGGGGTGGTGCGGCTTGCGCCCGAGTTGGTGGAGTCGCTGATTTCAACGGCACCGCGCGAATTTACACTGACGTCGCGCAATGCGGAAAAGCGCCTGACCCTCGGAGGCGACCACATGGCGTTTGGCTTGGTCGCGGGGCCGCCTTCGGTGCATGACAACATCAATGGGCGCCGTTCCGGCAACATGCAGGATTTCGAGAACTTCACGCGGTTGGCGCATCACTTCAACGCGATCCATATCATCGGCAATCAGGTCTGCGCGCCGATGGAGCTTCCGGCGAACAACCGACATCTGGATACCTATAACGCCAACCTGACGCTATCGGACCTGTGTTTCCACTGTACCGCCATCGGCAAAGGCCGGGCAGTGGACGGCATCAACATGATGGCGATTTCCAAGGGAATGACGCTTGATCAAATGGCTGACGACCCCGGCGTGACCACGATCATCTCGGTCAACTCTCCGCGCCGNTTTGACGGCGATATGGCCGATGGGCTGATTGCCATGTCATCGCACGGGCAGGCCGTGGCGGTGACGCCCTTCACCCTGATGGGGGCCATGACGCCGGTGACGTTGGCCGCCGGGCTGACGCAACAGAACGCCGAGGCCCTGTTCGGTATNGCCCTTACGCAGTTGGCCCGCAAGGGCGCGCCGGTGCTTTATGGATCCTATACCTCGAATGTCGATATGCGCTCGGGGGCTCCCGCCTTCGGGACGCCGGAAAACACCAAGGCCAATATCGCCAGCGGGCAGCTTGCCCGGCGCTATGGCCTGCCCTATCGCGCCTCGCCGACCAATGCGTCCAACGCGGCCGATGCGCAGGCGGCCTATGAAACGGAAATGGCGCTATGGGGCTGCATGTTGGGCCATGCCAACATGTATTATCACGCCGCGGGTTGGCTTGAGGGCGGGCTTTGCGCGTCGTTCGAGAAGCTGGTGCTTGATGTCGAGATGCTGCAGCACAAGATGGCCTTTCTGGAGCCGATCAAGGTCGATGAGGCCGAGCTGGCCTTCGAGGCAATGCGCGAGGTTCCGACAGGCGGCCACTTCTTTGGCTCGTCCCATACGATGGAGCGCTACGAAACGGCGTTTTATCAACCGCTTGTGTCGAACTGGACCAACCACGAAAACTGGGAAATGGCCGGCGCCAAGGATGCCACGACACGTGCCACCGAGATATGGCAGCAAGCCCTGAAAGAGTATCAGCAACCGCCGATGGATCCCGCCATCCGTGAAGAGCTTGACGCATATATTGCCAAGCGAAAGGAGGACATCGGGGATAATGAACCCTGATCGACCAAGCCAGGACTCAGGAGGGCATCGCGCTTTGTCAGGGCAAGTCGGGCTGACAAAAAAACCCCCGCCCCTTGTGCGGGCGGGGGGAAACGGCTGAACGCGGGACGAAGCGAGCGAATCGCTTCTAACTCATTGGTTAACAAGGAAAACCGCTGTCTGTATCGCGTCGGCATTTGTGCGGTATCGCGTCGGTATTTTTCACGGCACCCCCCGAAATTAACAGGGCGCGCGGTGAGAAACGTACAAAACGTACGCCAGTTTCGTACGGTTTCATTCTGCGAACAGCCCGGCCTTGCGGAGATATTCACGAGGCTGTCTTGCCCCTCACCCTCCGGCTGTCCGGGCAAGGACTTTGCTGAAGTCGCGCCGCGCCAGATCTTCGGGATCAATCCAGAACTCCGCCATGCCGCAATCACAAAATTCGAAGTCGAGGCCACTGTCGCTGTCGAGGCTCAAAAGGCGAATGCCCGGGCCGGCGGTTGAATTGGTTTTGAATTGCGGGTGGCCCAGCATCATGTGCTGCGATTGATCTGGATTCGGGCGCAGGTCGGACTCGAAAAAGTCGAAAAGGGCCTGTGGCAGAATTGCGCGCATCTGTGGGTCTGTCACAGCTTGTTGCGCAACCGATTTGAGCGCCCCACGCAGCGCACCTTCAAGTGCGGGGAGTTCGGCGTTTCGCACCGTGGTCAGCCAAGCGGCAAACTGCCGCGACGCGTTGTCGGAGGGTTTTTCATAGTCGTCCCAAGCGTTCAGCGCAGCCGAAATTTTCTGCAACCGCGACACGCCATCGGACATTTCGCCAAGGTCAGTCGTTATCTTGTCGATGCATTTTTGCAGGTGTTCGGCCTCTGCTTCGGTTTCGGTTTGCAGGTCGTCTTGCCAGCGTTGCTTGATCCAGCGATCCAATGTGATTTTCTGCACAAGGCTGTTTTCCAGCCGTGTTGCGAAGCGCGACATAACCGCGCCGCAAAAGGGAAATCCGGCCTTGATCAGATCGGGCGCGACGACGTGCTCATAGAGTTTTCCGCCCTTTTCGTTGCGGAGCGGTTCGCCGGTTTCCGGATCCGTGCGCACGATCCTTTGGAAGACGGCGTTTCGTGTGGTTTCGACAGGCTCGGGGAAATGCGGCTTTAGCGCGTCCATCTGGGCCATGCCCGCGATCTGGAGGCCAGCGGGGGGCAGGTCATTGTCTTGGAAGCTGAGGGTTTCATGGATCGTGACAGGCCAGCGCGGATAGCCGCGTATGCCTGCACGGGCGGAACTGCCGCTCAGCTGTCCGGGTGTGTAGCTCAGGTCGGGCAGATCGCGTGGTGGCTTGGCAGGCTGCTCGGGCACGATCTGCGGCGGGACATAAAGCACTTGACCGCTGCCGGTTTCGTCATCCCAGAGCATTTCCTCGTCGATGAAGGCGAAGAACAACAGAAGGCCATTGTTTGGCAGGGCTTCACCGCCTGCTATCCGGGGCAGGTCGGCGCAGTCGATTTGGGCCAGAAAGTGCAACGGTTGCCCGGTTTCGGGACGTTTGGGCCATTCCATGCTGGTCGGCAGCAGGGGGCAGCCGCCCAACCATGAGCGGCCCTCTACATCCTCCCCAATGGGCCAGGCGCGTTTGAGCAGGAGTGCCGGCACAGCCGAGTCAGTGACCATGTCCCGTAGATCGTCCTCAGAGGCGGGTGTGGCCGGCTGGGTGGTCTGCGGTGCGGGCTTTGGCTGATCGTTTGTCGGTGTGGCGTCCCAAAACCGGGGGTCGGGCACGGGCGCGTCATCCAGCCGATCCTTGAGCTGTCGCAGGGTCTTGATCTGACTTGGGTCGGTCCATGCGATGCGCCCGATGTTCGCGGTGCCAAAGGCCAGCTCCGAGAAAAGCACGATCCGTCTTTGCACCCGGAGTGGCAGACCTTCAATCGGGTCAAGTGGATTGTCCGGGTTCTGGCTCAATCCGTGGCCCCGGCGCGTTGTCTGGATCAGGTCGCAGAGCGCCAAGAGGCGCGCGTTCTTCTGGGCCTGACCGGAAAGAAGAGTTTGATAGAAGGCCACGCCAATTCGCCGCCGCTGTTTGGACGTGCCGGCCAGTGGTGACAAGAGGGCGCGCAGGCGGGCCTTTATTCGCCCCGGCCATCCGCGGTGCCGGGTTTCGCGAACAGCCTTGCGCAATGCGTCGATCAGGGCGGTGCGCGGTGCACCCGTCAAACCAGCGGCCTCGGCCAGCGCTTTGCCCAAGGTATCCGCCGTTAAACGGCGTTGCAGAATCGGTGGATAGGCGCGGTTGATCCTCTGGGTTTCCTGCATCATGGCCGCGATCTGTTTGGCCTGTTCGGGAAGGCCCGCTTGGGGGGCAAGGTTGTAGGCCGTGATCACCGCCTTGGCTGCCTTGTCGCGGCGCCGTTCGAACATCGGCGCGCGCTGATGGCTGAGTGTCCAGCGGAGCCGCAGGAGGCTACGTTGCTGTTTGCGGCCTAGTGTCTGCGCGATTGACTGACGGAGCAGCAGGACGATGAGCAACGGGATTGCCAGAAAAAGGAAGGGCAGTAGGGCTGCCACCGCCGTCATCATGTGTTCCCGAAATAGAATGAAAGCCAGAATGCCAGCCGCGATTTGGTAATACCTGTCTAAAATCATTACGCGTTTACCAGTGTTGTTTTTCGCTTTGGGTGTTTTCTCATAGGTTGTATTTCAAGCTGGCCATTCGATGATTGGATTATGGCGTTTTCAGGGAGTATGTCGCCGATGGCGCAATACCCGCTCTTCTCCCCCGCGCCCGCCAAGCCACAGCGCCGCAAAATCCCCTTGCCCTGTCGCGGCCCTGCATTGCCCAATGGCCAGCCCTGCGCTAGGGAAGCTGCCAAAACCTGCCGCGAGGGATACCCATGTCCTATATCAGCCATATCGAGTTGGATGATGCCAACCTGCCGCCGCCCACGCCCGAGATCGAGCAGGAGCGCAAGGTGGCGATGTTCGATCTGATCGAAGAGAACTCATTCGCGCTGCCCGAACGCGAGGGTCGAGAGGTGCCCAAAGGGCCGTATCGCGTGGCGCTGTCGATTCGGGAAAAGCGGCTGGTCTTTGACATCCGCACCGAAAGCGACGAGCCAGCGGCGGAGTTTCATCTGTCGCTCAGCCCGTTCCGGCAGGTGGTCAAGGATTATTGGGCGATTTGCGAAAGCTATTTCGATGCGGTGAAAAACATGCCGCCCAGCCAGATCGAAACCATCGACATGGCCCGCCGTGGCATCCACAACGAGGGCGCGCGCATCCTTGAGGAGCGGCTTGAGGGCAAGGCCAGTGTCGACAATGACACCGCGCGGCGCCTGTTCACCCTGATCTGCGTTTTGCATTTCGGGGGCTGAGGCGGGGATGGTGCAGGAGCTTCCTCAATCGGTGCTCTTTTGCTGCGACCACAATGCCGTGCGCTCGCCCATGGCCGAGGGCATCATGAAGAAGTTTTACGGCACCGATACCTATGTGCAAGTCGGCCGGTGTCAAAAGCGATATGGAGATTGACGGGTTTTCCATCGCGGTCTGTGACGAGATCGGNGTGGAGCTGGCCCGGCACCGCACCCGCAGCTTTGACGAGATGGAGCAATGGGGCGATGACCTGTCATCCTTTGACCTGATCGTGGCGCTGAGCCCGGCAAGCCAGCGCCGCGCGCTGGAGCTGACGCGGGTGTTTCACCTTGAGGTGGTCTATTGGCCGATCATGGACCCGACGGGCCTTGGCGAGAGCCGGGAGGCCAAGCTGGATGCCTACCGGCAGACCCGCGATCAGATCATTTCCCATCTCACCGACCGCTGGGGCGACCCAAGGAGCGATACATGAGCACCGCAACGATCCAAGCCTATTTCGATGCCTTCAACCGTGGCGACGTGGCCGCGATGCTGGCCTGTTTGTCCGAGGATATCGCGCATTACGTCAACGAAGGCGAGGTGCGGACCGGCAAGGAGGCTTTCCGGTCGTTTTGCGAGCATATGAACCGCTGCTATCGTGAGAACCTCACCGATATGGTGATTTTCGAGGCGGAGGGCGGTACGCGCGGGGCGGCGGAATACGTGGTGAATGGCACCTATCTGGAAACCGATGAGGGGCTGCCCGATGCGAAGGGCCAGACCTATCGCCTTCCGGCGGGGTCGTTTTTCTCGCTTGAGAATGGGCTGATCACGCGGGTGGTGACCTATTACAACCTTGCCGATTGGATGCGACAGGTTTCCGAATGATCCGGGTGGAGCGGCTGACTGGTGCTGCGCTGGCCCGCGCGCTGGGGGATGTGGCGCGCCTGCGGATCAAGGTGTTCCGCGCCTGGCCCTATTTGTACGACGGCGATGCGGCCTATGAGGAGGCTTATCTGCAAACCTACCGCGACAGCGAGGATGCGATCCTTGTGGGCGCCTTTGACGGGGATCGTCTGGTGGGCGCGTCCACCGGCACACCGATGCAGGACCATGCCGAGGATTTCGCGGCGGCCTTTACGGGGCAGGATATCCCGCTCAGCGATATCTTTTACTGTGCCGAAAGCGTGCTCTTGCCCGAGTACCGCGGCCAAGGCATTGGCCATGCGTTTTTCGATGCCCGCGAAGATCACGCCCGCGCGTTGGGCCATCGCTACTCTGCCTTCTGCGGCGTGGAACGGCCCATAGATCACCCCTTGCGACCGATGGATTACCAACCGCTCGACCCCTTCTGGTGCAAGCGCGGCTATGCGCCGGTTGAGGGCGCCGTAGCCCAATTCGCGTGGAAAGACATCGACCAAGAGGTTGAAACCGACCACCCCCTGCAATTCTGGATGCGCCGCCTGTGACCTGATTGAGCGCGCTGTCGCGCGCGCTTGATATCTCGTCATCGGCCTTTGGCCTCTTCCTCGGGTGCCTCCGGCGGGAGTATTGTCAAGGCAAATAGTCAATTTTTATCAGTTACATGGCGAAGATGTGCTTTTCTAAACCACATTTCCACCCACGTTTTGTTATTGAGTGGATTTGTAATTGGCATTGTTCCGCTCGATTGATTTGGTACCCAGCCACAGGCAGTGAAGTGGTCCCATTTTTTGGACGAGTTGCGGCGTTTCTAAGGTGTATCAGGTTTAGGTTTCATGCTGCTTTTTGTTCTTCCAAGCCCAGCAGAAATGCGTCGTCGAGCGTCTGTCGGCCAAGTGCGCAATGCGGAATAAGGGCGTCAGGTATTTTAGAAGGTCATCCATTCCTTTATCATCCAACGGGCTTGGAAGCTGTCACTGATTTCTACTAGGGTCTGTGGACAATCAGGATTCCCATCTGGTCTGATTTCTGATTCAAGCTTCCAAAATGGCGGTTTGAATGAACGAACAGCGCTTTGTAGTGATGGATCATGTATGGCAGCGGATTGAGCCACATTTGCCGGGAAAGGCCAGCGACGCGGGTGCCACGGCAAAAGACAATCGACTGTTTCTGGAAGCTGTCTTCTGGCCCTGACGACGGACAAGAGGCATAGCGACACGTTATGACAAAACAGATTGCAGCTATACAGCCAATTGGAATCTCGCCGCTGTCTTGATTGCATCAAGATGAATGTCCACAGACCCTAGAATTAATTTCCGGGTTTTTCCGTAGTTTGAGATAAAGCCAAGTTGATTTGTATCGACAACGGTGATGTTCCCGCCACCGTTGAAGCTAAGTTTGACGCTATCACCAAGACGTGCTGATTGCGGAATTTTTGTCCGCTGTGAGCTTAACGGATGTCTTATGTATGAGTGGTTGCATGCGGTCTCGTGTGCACAGTTTTGCCCGGTCGAAAAATGTCGAGGCTTGCATTATGTGCCTTCGGATCAATCAGTTTGCGAAGTTAATCTGGATATTTCGGGAGTGTAACGCTGCAATTACGCCGCGCAGTACATTACCGTTGACGATACCTTCTTTGAGGGCTTCGTCGATTTCGGCATCTGGAATTGATGAGTCGCATATCTCCAAAATAACCCGGCGCCCGTTTTCCGCATCATATACCACTTGTTTGCGCCCCCCAAAGGAGGTTCGCAAGCCCACGAAATCAGAACTTGTTTTAGCGTGATAAACCATAATGGCCTCAAACCGTTAACAGCTCCGTAAAACTCGTTATCTGCGCGCGCGAGTCAATTAATCTAATGGGTGTCGCAAACGACTAAAGATCTGGTTTCCGTCTCATGCGCGCTTGGTTGACCGTTTACCGCTTGCATAAATCTACTTGTTAACCGCGAGGTGAGCTTTCTGATGCCTGATATTGATTTGACTAAACAAACCTCCGCGATTGATGCGTTCCAAGACGCTGTGCGGAACAGTCCTCCTGGTACTCGAATAATATATTGCCGCGGCGAATTTCTTGGAGGATCGCGCTTGGCACGCATCGCTCTGAAGTCTTTTGAATCAGGCCATGTTGAGCTTGTTCAGCGCAGAGATGTTCGCGGAAAGAAAGGTTTGTTCGAATTTATCGCTGTAAAAAAGGCAGGGGCGCTGTCATCTCTGGGGAGTAAGTTGGCGAAATGATCGCCTTGCTACTGTCTTTCCGCCCAACGTCTCTATCCTTGACTTTTTCCAACCGTTGACGCGTCATCGTTTGCTCGGGTTTTTTCTATAGTTAAAGCCTAGTCAGAGCACTTGAAGTACCTAAGTTCGTTTGATCGCTCAACTCGACACAAGACTTATTGCAAAATGCACTTGAGCTGCAACCCATTGCGTCCGACCCGACGTTTATGTTACCCGTACATTAATGACGCATCGCAAAATGCAGTCGAATATCACGTTCCCGTTCGCGTCAAACGAACACGCCCGCCTGAGAGAGGTGCGTGAGGTCGTCGATCCGGAACAGCGTGGTGATCGCTTTGTCCAGAAAATCGCAGAACGGGTCTCGAACCTATTTGGTACGCCGTCGTCGCTGGTGTCTGTCGTCGAGTCCGACCACCAATGGTTTCTGGCCAAAACGGGTATCGACTTGGAGACGATGCCGCGTGATTATTCGATCTGTTCGCGCGCGATCATGTCGGATCAGCCGTTGATACTTCCTGATACGCTTGAGCATCCTGAGTTCGCCAATCACCCTGCCGTCATGCTGTCGCCCAAGGTACGGTTTTTTGTCGGGGCTCCCATAATCCTGAGTTCCGGATTTCGAGTTGGGTGCGTATGCGCGATTGATGTCTCGCCCCATGACACGCCATCACAAGAGGCTATCCAAGAGCTTCAGGAACTCGCAGACCAAGTCGTGACACATCTTGAGCGGCAACATGCCAGTCGATCAGGTGGAAGCCAAAGCAGGCGGGATCAAATCGTTAATGATGCGCGGCAGGACTTTTTGGCTTTGGTAGGGCACGAATTCAGGACGCCTCTGACGGTGCTCTTGGGAAACGCCAAGCTTCTGGCAGGATACTTCTCGGGGGAGGTTCACATAGAGCCTCAGCAAAGAGATGAGTTTACACATCGATCACTTGCTGCAATTGTCTCATCGGGTGACCACCTGCACAGATTGATCGAACGCGTCATTCATTTTGCCAATTTGCAGAATGGAGAGCTATTCCTCGCAGAAGAAACCATCCCTTGCTCTGATTTTCTTCAGTCCGTTGTTGAACCCGTCGAACCCGTCGTCATAGCGGAGCAACGCACGGTCGAAACACGGTGCTCTGATGAAGTTCCGGCGATCCACGGGGACGGGGAACAACTGCTTCTGGCCTTGTCTTCATTGGTTGTTAATGCGGCCAAGCATGGCGAAGGAGACATCGAGTTATTCGCGGGGCTGGGTGAGGGGCACAAGTTACGATTGACATGCGCTGATCAAGGCCCGGGTTGTTCAGAGGAACAAATAAAGCGTTCAGGTCAACCATTTTCGGTTGGCGGTGATCTAGATAGGCGCTCGGTCAGCGGCCTCGGTTTGGGGCTGCCTTTGGCCAACAAGATCGCCGAGCTACACGGCGGAATGCTGCAAACCGGGAAAGACACAAAGCAATCCTGGGTGGAAATTGTCCTGCCGGGTTGGCGCTGTGGTGCATTGGCACGTTAGCGCGTCGCACAGGACGTGACTACCGGTTGTGCCATCGCCGCAATCTAACAACCCATTGACTTACTATGGTCTGAAAGGCATTCACTAGATTGAGCGGTGGACAGAGACGCAGAAGTCATATTGATGACCTGAAACAGCTTGATTGTTGTTTCGTAGCAAATGGTGTGCGCAGGATCAAAGCATCGAATCGCTGCCTTGGGCAGTGGTTTGATCGAATAATCAAGAGGCGTTTTATGATCTTTTTCGTTCTCTATCAAAGCGATGCGACCACAGATTTTCCCAGCGATGAGGATCATAAGATTTTGGAAACCGCATATCACCGCAACCGCGCGGACCAGATAACGGGGTATTTGGTCCGTACGCCAAACAAATATTACCAATATTTGGAGGGTCCCAGTGCAAAGCTTGATGCTTTGCTGCAGGATATCAAGTCTGATGTGCGCCACACTGATTTCGAGCTGATCCAGGACGGAGTTATCGCGCAGCGACGCTTTAGTAGCTGGACTATGGGTTATCACCTTATGTCCGATAAGGACCTTGATGAGTTTTATAGCTGGTTACACGAGGGTGAGGGATTTGGTGAGGTTCTGATTGCTTATATGGAGCAAATGGCACGGCAGCGGGAAGAGCAATTTAACCGCCCCGGTCTTCGCGGAGGCTGATTACTCTGTTCTATGAGATGTTAACCAACTCGTTGCACTGTTCATAGAATTTGTCCTCGGCCTCTGCTGACGGGTTGGTTTTGATGGGTTGCAGCAGGCGACAATGGTTGAACCAGTCGGCCCATTTCAGTTTTGCCCGGGATAGTCTTGACAACCGATGCCGGCTCGCGTTTGCTCGTGCACCGTATTACTGACGTGGCGCGGAATTTAGGGCTTGATTGGTCTGCCATGATGTTTCTCCTTCATGGTAAAAACCAAGTCANAGGAGCGGAACAATTTCGTGACAGGCCCAGCTGGGCCAGATCATGACGAAAACTTTTGGCGGATGTTTGTATCTAAAGCGCATTTGCTAAGTTGATTTCGCACGTTTGTAATATATTTCTTCTGACTGTCGCCATTTGCCGTGCTGCCGCGCTCATAGCTTTCGCTTATCCTGAGATAAAGTGAAAGAGGTGTAATAATGAAAACTCGATTTGCCGCTGATAGAGCCACTGCGGTTGTTGTATCCAAAACTTGGGATGTGTTATCGGATTTCAATGAGTACCTCCCCGAATTCGATATTCCCTTTATGTTCGCGGACAGTCTAGAGGCGGTTCCGTACGATTTTCTGCGAGACTATCAAGCTACCTATGTCTTTGTCAGCATTGATGACTTTGGCGGTCCGACCATTGTGTACAACCAGCTTCGTGGCCTTCGTCAAAACATGCCAAACACAGCAGTCATATTGGTATCCAGTGAATTTGCCGTTGACGAATTTGGAACTCATCGTTTGATGCTGGCAGACGTTTCACTTCGCTTTCCGTTCTCCAAGTCGTCACTTTTATTCGCTTTGAACCAAGCACCAGTCAACCTTTCGACTTGGAGAGAGCGTGTCGCTTCTCAGGCACATTCTCCGACACCTCTTGATGTGAGTTCTCAAGAGGTTGTCACTCGCAGAAGCGCATTCGCAGCGTTGTGAACTCGGCTTTAGTGCTTTCAACTGCATCACGCAAATTCTGTTTGAGCTCAATAGGTGGTGCGGCCTCTTGGCTCAATATTGTTTCGTATATACGTGCGATTTCCGCAAGGCGCGTTGCTCCCATCATAGCTGCAGCGCCCGCAAGGTCGTGAAATAGGTGTGACAATTCAAGCAAATCTTCGTTGCTGGATGCTTCGAGAGATTTATGAGCATCCATTGCTTGATCCACAAGAGATTGTATTAAAGGCGCNAAGCCTGAAAATCCGTCCAATGCTAGAAGTTGGTCAATGATGTCCGTGTCCAAAACACCTGTTGAAGTAGCGGGAGGAGTTGGATCATTCTTAATTTTATCATTATAAAATTGGATTAGTTTCGTATGTAGACCCTGAGTTGTTAAAGGTTTTAATAGAAGGTCATTCATCCCGGAGCTTTTGAAAAATTCACTGTTTTGATCGACTGAGGAATCGGCGGTGAATGCAATGATATGCGCGTTCTGAGAAGAACTCTCTTTCCGGATCTCTCGTGCGACAGCGTAGCCATCAAGCTCGGGCATACCAATATCAAGGAGGATAACGTCAAAGAAAGTCCTTGAGGCTTTTTCCAAAGCCTCCTTGCCACCACTGGCTAATTCGTAACTGAGACCAAGCTTATCAAGCATTCGGCCCAGCAGATTAAGATTAAGGTTGTTATCATCGACGACCAATAGCTTCAGTGTTTTGGGGAGAGCAATCTCTGAGGGAGCTTCCGCTTTTTCAGCTGAACTTTCTCCAGACACAGCTAGCTGTATGGGAAAGGTGAACCAAAAGCTGCTTCCCTTGCCAAGCGCACTTTCAACGCCAAAGTTTCCTCCCATTACCGAAACAGCACGTTTGAATAGCCCCAGACCAAGCCCTGCACCCTGCCAGCTCGCACTGACCTGATCCGACTGTGTCATGTAGTCAGAAAAAATCATTCCTTGTTGTTCAGGGGTTATTCCGATGCCTGTGTCTATAACTTCTACGCGTAGTGTGTTCGGCTCGCCACTTGAGAGCAGTTTGACAGTTATCGTCCCGTTTTTGGTGAATTTTATCGCATTACTAAGCAAATTGCTTACAGAGTGTCGTAACAATTCGGCTTGTCCCAAAATGGTCATGTCAACATCGCTACCTAACTCGGTTAAGATCCTGTTTCCCTGATTAGCGGCTGCAGGTCTAAGCATCTCGACGACTTCGCGAATGACATCGCGCGGTGAGAATTCGGTTTTTTCCGCGACCAGTGGGTTAAGCTCTATTCCGACAAGCTTCATAGCATCGTCTGCATAACTCAAAGCGGCTTTTGAAGATTCTAAAGCAACATCGATCAACTTCTCACCTTCGGAGGTGAGATTTTGCTGCTTTGCGAGATCAAGTGCAGCGATCACGCCGTGCAAAGGGGTACGCATTTCATGGCTCATAACACTGAGCACCCGCGAATTTCGCGTTGCCTTTTTATGGGCTGCTATCCGGTCGCGTCGCAAAGCACGCATTGCGCGTTGTTCAAGAGCAATGCTTTGAACGATGAAGAGGTATGCGCTTCTGCCTGCGTCTTGTAGGTGCATCACCAATATTTCGACCGGAAATCGATTGCCGTATTTGTCAACAGCGATGTCCCTCACTGTTGTGCTGTGACCAGGCTCCAAGTCAATTTGTATGCATGCCTGATGCTCTGCCTTCCAATACTTGCGGCGCTTTCGAGGAAAAATCTTCCATATCTTGCGCCCCAAAGCTTCGGTTTCGGACCAACCCAAAAGTTTTTCGACAATTCTGTTCGAGCGAAGAATTGTTCCGTGTTTATCAGTCAACAAGAAGGCACGCGGAATTTGACGGATAAGCTGATCCTGCGAAGACAAGACTTTTTGCAATCTTGAGTATTGATTGCGTGAATCTTTCAGCATAGCCAAGAATGTGGCGCTAACGGCAATAAGAAGCGCAATGGCCAAGACTGATGCAGCAATGTTGAATTGCAGGTAGTTGCGAGCGGTACGGCTCTCAAAATCCGCACGCTGTGATAGAACGAGCAAGGTATCCACTGCGAGTTCACGTATGGGGACCTCAACTTCTGCAAGTAAGGTCATTGTCCGCTGAAGCGTTTGTCTATCTGGTACGTCGACAGAATCTAGGATGTGCGAGACTTCAGTCCGATTATTTTTTATAAGAGATATATAGTTCTCATAGTTGGCTGGAACGTCCTCTTTGGCCTCCAAAAGTTTGGCGTGGTTTGCTACTATATCGACGCGACTGTAGTAGATGTCGAAAGCCAAAATCACATCCGACCATTGCTCAGATGGGATTTTTTGCAAGCCAGGCTTTTCAGCTTCAAGTTCAGCCTGCAAAAGACTGGCTCTTAGTTTTTGGTAGTCAACCTCCAGCTGCGAGACGACCCATGTTTGATTATCGGAGACGTTGCCTGCGTTCAAAGCGTAGAAGCGGTACAAAGCTGCCTGACTGAATCCGAACGCCAAGATTTGTACGATCAATAGAATGACGGAAACAGACAACCAAACCTGCGCATTACGAGTGCCAGGGCGGAGATTTTTAAACATGGAACTTAGTCAGTCTTTAACCGCGTGCAGTTCGATGACCTGCCAAACGCTACTGGAGAAAACAAGTTCGCGCTGGAACTCCTCCGATTGGTCAAACGGAAACACAATCCACAAAGGCCCCTTCTCGCGACGACTAAAGGTTTCACCATCTCGTCGGGTGGCCACGATTGGGAACCTGTCGCCAATTAGCTTTGCGGGGATGATGGCCTTGTAATCATTGATAGCAACTGCCTCCACTGACTGGCCGTCCAAGCCAACGGTTGCCAGAACGTCCCTCAAAGAGGGCCCGGAAAATGCGATTTTACCCTCAGTCCAAATTGTTGTGGTTGTGAAACTGTTTTGGGTGAGGTGCTCCAAATCTGATCGGCTGAGTGCGATAACTTTATTGCCATTCTCTACCCGTAGCAACGTCAGCTCCTCGGCATGAAGCATCGGAATAGACGCGCAGCAAATCAGGATAGACGAAAGAAGCGCATAATAGCTACGCTTTAGTCTCCGGGCGAAGGTGTCCATCATAACACATGTTCCTAACTTTAATGCCGCCAGCACATCGCGCGCTGAAGTAGTGCCCATCCGCATGAACAATCGTTTTGCGAAAGTAAATTGCTCGAAATAACATTGCACATAAACCTAATGGTGCTCAATATATCTTAAGATACCTAAAGCACTTTATATAGATTCAAACGGGATTTGACGACTTGAAGTCCCGCTCCACTTCAAGGTTTAAATAATAAGATGAGGCGCGCAAATAATATCAAACTTAAAGCGGGCAAGACGAGAAAGTGGTTAACTGATGGCCGAAAATAACCCAATCTCCATTCTTCTTGTTGATGACCATTCACTGGTCACGGAATTGATCTCAAAGTATTTGCCATTACAAGGTGCTTTTGAGATTGATGTGGTTGGGTCGGCACGAGAATGTCATGAAAAAATTAAATCTATGGGTGCATTTGATGTTGTACTGCTCGACATTCTTTTGCCGGAACGACTCTCTTTGGATGGCGTTAGCGAAATTGTAAAAGCCAACGCTGAAGGCGCGGTCGTCCTTTTTTCAGGGAACGTAACGGAGGAGTTTGTCCACAAATGCCTTGATGTGGGCGCATTGGGCTTCATCCCCAAAACTCTTTCACTCAGGTCTCTTGCTAGTTCGATTACATTGGTCGCCTCTGGTGAGCCGTTTGTGCCAGCGGGTTTTTTTTCGACGAAAAGCTATACGCATACCGAGAGTGAGAGCGGGCTTAATGCCGATGAACTTGCCATCCTTGAAAAGCTGGGCCAAGGACTGGCAAATAAAGAGATCATGGCCTTGCTGAGCCTGACGGAATCTACAGTCAAAATGCGTGTTCGTTCTCTGTGCCGCAAATTGGGAGCGCGAAACAGAACACACGCTGTCATTGTAGCTCGAGAAGTCGGATTGCTCTGACCAGCCTCTAAATGGGCGACATTACGGTGAAATCTTAGTGCGGCGACAAATTTTTGGAAACTACGCTCTCGGTATTGAGCCTATACCCCACACCATATACTGTTTTAATTATTTCCGGTCCGAAGCCAACTTCGCCAAATTTTCGGCGCAGTCTTTTTACCTGGGTATCAACTGCCCGCCTATCTGACCGCGACGTATTGGTACCGACTGCCTCCATAAGCTCCTCACGCGATACAAGGCGATAGGAATTTTCATTCAGGACTTTTAGCACAGAAAGTTCCATCTTGGTCAATTGAACTGTCTGTCCAAGCAACTCCGCAATCAGAGTTCCGTCATCTAACTTAAGTGCCGGTGGACGGTTTGAGGCAGGTGTCATGTTGCCCTCCTCAACCCGTTCCGTATTCACGAAAAGGGTTACAGCTCGACTTATACGCTCTGCCATGACGCGCACTGTCATGTCCGCACGCAACACATCGACGGCGCCAGCCCTCAGCGCCAAAAGCTCCGTCACCTCATCATATTCGGCAAGGTACACAACGATGGGTTCCTCCGTGGACCGCGTCAAACATCCTCGGAGAGCGTCGTTGACATCAGAGTACTCATTCGCAACCAGAACTCTGACGTCCACCCTTCCACCGCGGCTTCCTACATCATTTAGACCAGGTTCAGTCGGGATTGTCCCAACCTGAACAAGACAACGCGCACGATTTATTGCTTCCGAAATCTTGCTGTTTGATTCATAGGAACTTGAAGCATTTTTGTAGTGATGCTTGATAGGTTGAACCGACATTAGATTGCTTCCTTACCAAAGGTCGTGCGCTATTGATTTGGCTATTTACGGATACCAAAAGGCAGAATTATTGTGTGCACTCTCATGAGAGAATCGGAAATCAATGGGGTCGCTATTGCGCAAAAGTTACCATGCTCAGAGTGATTGACTGGCTGTATGGTGTGGGCACATTCTTTCAAATCTAGGGCTATCGTTTGTGCCGCAAGCATTGGCGTCCCCGCAGCCCCAGAGGTTCGTGCGTGACGGCTGACCCGCCCCCCGAAACTCTCCGCGTTCTGATTTAGAGTCTGCTGAACCTTTTGAAGGAGCAAACGAATGCGAAAGAACCGTTTTACCGGCGCGCAGATCATCTGGATGATCAAGGAACAGGAAGCTGGAATGCCGACGGCCGAGGTGCGCCGCAAGAATTGCCTAAGTCAGGGCATCTTTTAAAAATACAAACCTAAGTATGGCGGCATGGAGGTTTCCGACATTGCCAAGATCAAGTCGTTGGAAGACGAGAATGCCAAGCTCAAGCGACTGCTGGCTGATTCGATGCGGGACAACGTGGTCCTGAAAAATTTGCTGGGAAAGAGCTGGCGACGCCGAATGCGTGGCGAGAGGCAGGGCGTCTCGCGATGTGGGATCATGATATCTCGCAACGACGGGCCTGCCGACTTGTCCATTGTCCCGAGAGCGGGGGCGATCCGAAGACGGTCCGGCGTGAACGCCAGCCGGACTGAACCTGTCACAGTTTGATGCTGCTCATTTGATAGCATTTATTGCAGCAAAGGAGACGAACTATGGGAACGAAACGAACGAATGCTGCGCTGATGCGGTGCGGTTCGCGCTGACGAGCGGGCTGACACGCAGGCGGGTTGCTTCAGATTTGGGTGTTGGCCTGTCGACGCTGAACAAATGGGTGACGGCACATCTGGAACTGATGTGGTGTCGGACAAGGAACTGGACCTTGTCTGACGTCAGCGGCAATGGGAAAGTTGAGGGTGATTTGATAAGAGAGGGTTTCTGGCACATCGTAACCACCAAGGAGTGGATATGAGACAGAAACCCGGAATCAAGCAGAGCCACGGCGAGAAGGCCGTTAAGTTAAGGACATCCGCTGTGCGACCCGCAAACAGTATTCTGCAGAAGAGACGATCAGGATCGTGCTGGACGGCCTGAAGGGTGAGGACAGTATTGCAGAGCTGTGCCGCCGCCAAGGCATTGTCCAGAGCCTATATTACAGCTGGTCCAAGGAATTCCTCGAAGCTGGAAAGAAGCGCTTTATCACAAAGCGTCGCACGGTTCCGGACAATGCCTCGGGCGCGGATGGGAGCCGGTCAAAATAGAACAATTTTCGCTTCCATCCTTTTAACCCGCCGACGAAAAAGGGGCTGGCATTTCTCGTCTAGGGGGTGAAACGATCATTGAAGCCAGCCCCGTCCCAAGCTGGGGAGCTAGCAGGGGACACCAATAGCGTCCGATTTTTACAGACCCGCGTCGATGCAGTAAAAAGATAAAAGGGAAATCTTAAGAGAGTAAGTAGTTGTTCAACGGTGGCCAAGTTCTCGCGCACAAACGTCTGAACGATTAGGGTGGCACAAATACGCAACACGTCCAAAAATCTGCCAGACGCGATTGCCGCCATGACGGATGGCCCGAATTTCGATTTGGTTTTGCTGGATCCGCGGATGCCCGGTGTAAAAGGCCTCGACAGTCTGAAGCGGGTGATTGACATAGGCAGCGGGGCGCGGACCACCCTATTCACTGCAAATGCTGATCGCCACATCGTCAGGCGTGCGACCGAATTGGGTGTGCATGCTGTCATCCAGAATACGATACCGCTCAATTCTATCGAAAGCGTGCTGCGCCTAATCCTGTCTGGTCAGACCTTTTTGCACTCTTCGTTGATCGAAGCGCCAGCCACTGGCCGGGCAGCTAAGCCCTGATTGAGTTCGAGCGGCTGATCCTCAAATTTGCGGGTGAAGGGATGACCAACAAAAGCATCGCAAGTCAGATCGGTCTGAACGAGACAACCGTCAAGATACCCATGCGCGCCATCTACCGCAAACTCAAGGCGTCCAACCGTGTGCAGGCCTTTGTCATCACCGCAACAATGCCGTGATCGATTTCTGATCCCAGTTATCCTGCGGGCTTGCACTGCATCCCGTATTAGAGTTGAAAATTCCGCCATATCCGGTGGTTTCTTACCGGCCTTGATCGTGAAGCGTCTATAGGCTTAGATGCCCGGTCCCTTGGTGGAATGATCCAGTAACCCCAAAAGCATGTCCACCTGTTCAGAATCGAACGGTTTGCGCAGGACGGCGTTCATGCCTGCCTCAAGACACATCCTCTGATCCCTTTGGCTGGTATGAGCGGTCAGCGCCACCACAGGCAATTGGCTGCCCGCGGCATTGCTGCGAATGTGGCGTGTTGTTTCCAGACCATCCATGCCAGGCATGCTCAGGTCCATAAGCGCAACATCGAAGGTTTCGTCCTTTACCAGTTCCAGCGCCTCGGGGCCACTCGCGGCTTCGACCACACTGTAATTCCGGCGCTCCATCAGAACGCGGACAACCATTCGGTTGATAGCGTCATCGTCGACAACAAGGATCTTTCGCTGATTAACCATCGGCGTTATCGATCCGTCAATCGCGTCGAGCGAGAGGTTATGCCAACTCGATAGGGATCCATATCTCAAACCGTGTTCCTTCGTGCAGTTTGCTTTCGCAGGTGATGCTGCCTCCAAGCATTTTTGAGATTTCCTGCGCCACAGACAGCCCAATTCCCATTCCGCAATAGGATCTTGTAAAGGACGCTTCAACCTGTTCGAAGGGCATGAAAATACGCTCTAGCTCTGACTCTTTGATCCCGATACCTGTATCGCTTATAGTGATCTTAAGCAATTTGCGCTCGTCCTGCTGTAGAATTTCTGAATTCAGCGAAATCCCGCCGTCCTTGGTGAACTTGATCGCGTTTTCCATAATCTTCGAGATTATCTGCGACAGGCGTTCAGGATCAGATACGATCATCGTGCTGCCATCGCCAAGTCCTGTGCGCTGGAAATCCAGTCCGGCATTCCGGGCAAGGCTTTTATAGAGCGCCTCCATCTCACGCAACTTTGCTTCGATATCGAACGGCATCTTCTTAAGCTGGATAGACCCGGTTGTGCCCTCGGCGAAATCCACCATGTGATCGACCAGCCCGTTCAATGCTCTTGCCGACGTCCACGCCACATCCAGATATTTGTCAAAGTCCTCGTCGTCCCTTTGCTCGCGGCAGATTGTCAGCATGCCTAACACTCCGCTTAACGGCGTGCGCAGTTCATGCCCGGCGATCACCAGAAAGTCGCTCTTGCGCTTATTCTCTTCCTCTTCCAGCCTCAGCGCCTCCCGCAGTTTGTTGTCCGAGCTGCGCACTTGGTTGATCATCGACTTCAGCGACTCGTTGAGTTTACACATCTCGGTCGAAGAGCTTTCCTCGTAGGGCAGGGTGACGGTGTAATCCCCGTCGCTGATCTTGCTACTTATCTCGGTGAACCGCCGGACCGGACGAGCAAGTCTGCGGGATACCACCCATCCTGCGCTACCCAGAAGGACGGCCATCGACAACGCCAATAGATAAGATTTCGACAGGCTGCCATTCACTGCGTCCGACAATTCATAGATCGGCTGCGGGACCATCACAGGCCAGCCAGTCTCTGGAACAAAGGTGATCCCCGCGATCATGTCCATCTGCATGGGAGGTGAAAAGAAAACCTCGACGCCGGTTTCGCGGTTCAGCATCCGCCGCACTGCCGAGATACCTGAGGCATCCACCATGTTCTCTTCGACCTTGGGGGATGGGTGCGCAACGGCGCGCCCGTACTGGTCAAAGATCGCCGAATGTCCGAATTCGCCAAAGGCGATCGCCTGCTGAATCTCCTTGATATAATCGGTATTCATATAGCCGATCGCCAACCGCTGATCTGGGAGTTCGTATCCCAAAATAAAGTATCTTTCGCCGCGGATCTGCTGCAGCCCCGAGATCTGAACCCCGTTCAGCATCGCGTCGGGGGACAAGCGCAGATCATCCAGTACCACTTCCTCCGGCAGAGGTAGATCCTTACCAACCCTAATGCGTGGCGCTGACACCTCCCCGAAAGCCGGCAATAGAACCATGCTCTCCACATTCAGCGTATTCAGCAAAGTTAGATGGATGTCTCGCGTGATCTGACTGTCATTGTTGCTGATTTCTTGGGCTGCATGAGCAAACACGCGCGCAACGTCGGTGACATAGCGTGATAGCGATAGCGACATGTTTTGCGCGATCACAAGGTGCTTTTCCTGCGTCCGCTCAATTTCGGTACTCATAAAGGTGCGATAGTTCCATAACTGGATAACCGTCGCGAAAATAGCAATCGCCATCACAAGCATCGCTGCAATTTGTCGTTGCAGTGGCCAGATCCATCTCTTGGTACGGGTCAATTCCGCGCCGCGGCTAGACAATTCGGAAATCTGGCGTTTGGGGTTTTTTATATGCGCGCTCACGACGCCTCCTGCGATTTGTTAGCTTTTCAATAAACTATAGGTGTTGTTCGAACAGAGCGGACGGTCTGATGCTGTATTAGACCAAAGTCCCATACTCCTTTGTGCTCGTACCAGTTTCTGTCCAAAAGACCCGGTCGCGCCCTGTCGACGGTCCCAGTGCCGTCACCGACGAAAGTCGGAACTTTGATCCGACATAGCGTGGAGGGCTGATCCCCGGCTTTGCGTCATAAGCTTTGGGAAACGTCTAACCCAAAGGAGCACATGACATGGCCCGATCCTCTGCACGACAGTCTGAAAAGGATGCACGCCTTGCCCGCCTGACAGCAGGGCTGCGGCCGGTGTTTCTTTACGTCTTTGGTTTGTCCGGGATCATCAACATCCTGGCGCTGACCGGTGCATTCTACATGATGCAGATCTATGATCGCGCTTTGATGAGCGGCAGCATACCCAC
>PR_CR_10_Liq_1_inCRDRAFT_1000203_pt1 | contig 36800 bp, 39 predicted proteins | sample PRCRCaboRojoPR_3_FD_10241 | JGI IMG/M metagenome (IMG submission 10241) | reverse complement strand
TTGACCGCCCTCACCCAGGGGGCTTATGCGCCTGACGCCGGAGATGTTTGAGCCGGGGCAGCGTGCGCAGGCGAAGACCGGCGCCCCAGGTGGCCCCTGAGCCGCCGCACCTGGACCGGGTCCGCCTGGATCGGGTGAATAATGCCATCAGTGCCCCGACTTCTCCAAAATCAGCGCCGGTGCGCGTCGCCGTCACGGCACCCTCGCACCCTGCGCACACGCAGCAGGCCCGTAGCCAGCGGCCCAATCCGAACGGAGGAGTCAGATGCCCGATCACTCGCCCGATCACTCGCCCGATCTCTCGCAGGAACAACAGATCCTGGTCGCCATGCGCAAGACACTGGCGGCCGTGATCAAGGACGTGACCCCACCCCCTGGCATGAAGCATCCATTGTCCAACGACACCATCCAGGATGTTCGACAATGCTTGGCGCTGATCTCCGCCCGCGAGAAAGCGCTGGCCGACGCCGACGGCCGCGGTGGTGAGCGGCCGTATTACATCGACGAGCCTCAAGCCGCGACCGTTGTTCCCATCGCAGGCCTGAAGCGCTCGCGCAACAACGACTGAGCCGGCGCCATCCGTGGCTATGAGCCTGGTGCCGATCGAGCGCAAGACCGCCCGGCGAGGGCGCCCGCCGGTTGCGCCTCGGGCGCTCGGCGCACTATTGGCCTTGGCATCGGTCGTCGCCGCGACGCCTGCCATCGCCTGGCAGAGCGGCATCGCCGTGCCGGATCCCAAGGCCATGCCGCAATGGCGCTACACCGGCGAGCGGGGGCCGGAGCACTGGAGCGAGCTGGATCCGAGCTACGGTGCCTGTGCCCACACCGACACCCAGTCCCCGGTGGCCCTCACGGAGTCCATGGCGGTGGTGGCTGCCTGCGAGCCACTGCGTTTTCGTTATCGTAGCAGCCCGCTGTATGTCACCAATGATGGGCGCGCGTTGCGACTTGGCTACGATCGCGGCAGCCATCTGCTGGTGGCGGGGCTGAGCTACGAGCTGGTGGAGCTGCGCTTCCATGCGCCCGCCGAGCATGTCATCAACGGCAGCCGCGCCGACGCCGAGCTACAGTTGATCCATGCCAACAACCGCGGCGACATCGCGGTGGTGGCCGTGGCGCTCATGCCGGGGCCGCGGGCAAACAGCATGTTGCAGCGCTTGTTGGAGCATGCCCCTCGGAGGTCAGGCGAGTCCTTTTACGGCCGCAATGTCGGCGTGAATCCGCTCTTTCTGCTGCCGGGGCGCAAAGACTACTTCGCCTACAGGGGCTCGGTGACGCGGCCACCATGCACCGAGGGCGTGCACTGGTATGTCATGCGCACGCCGCTGGAGGTTGCCGACGCCGACCTGCAACGTCTGGCGGGCTTCATGGAGCCCAACGCCCGTCCGCTGCAGCCCCTCGGCGGACGTCGGGTCACCAAGGCCTGCGGACCATGAGGGTGGCGAATCCTACACATCCAGCCGCCGCGCGCAGCAACGTCCGCGCCCGGCGACGCGGACGCTGTGCTGCGCGTCGGGTCGGCGGTTATTCGCCCTCGTCCTTGAGCTTTACCACGTCTTCGTTGAGGTCCACCATCGACTGATCGCGCATCTCTGCGAGCTTGGTCGCGACTTTCTGGCGCTTGACGGCCGCCTCCAGCTGGGCCTTGGCCTCTTCAAAGGCGGGTGGCTCGGCATTGCGGGTTTCTTCCAGCAGGATGACATGCCAGCCGAACTGCGTTTGTACCGGCTCTTCGGTCCATTCGCCGGGCTTGAGCTGAGCGACCGCGTCGGCGAAGGGCTTCACCATCTGCCGATTGTCGAACCAGCCGAGATCGCCGCCCCTGTCCGCCGTGGGGCCGAGGGAATGCTCCTCGGCCAGCGCTTCGAAGTTCTTGCCCTTCTTTTTGCCCACCTGCTTCGCTAGATCCCGCGCCTTTTCCTGATCGTCCACCAAGATGTGCCGGGCCTTGTACTCGGTGCGCTTGGCCTGCTCCGTGAACTGCTCGTAGGCCTGCTTGAGCTCATCCTCGCTGACCTCGGTCTCGGCGGCGATCGCCTGCAGCGCCACCTGCGACAGCACCAGCATGCGTTGCAGCTGCAGCGAGGCCTTCACCTCCCGCTGCGCGGCGAGCTCGCGCTGCTCGGCCTCCTGTGCCGCCACGACCAGATTCATGAATTCATTGAAGATCTGCTCTTGCAGCTGGGGTGAGTTATTGGCACCCGCCTGCTGCAGACGCTGGGCATAGAAGGCGCGGAACAGATCGAGGCTGTAGGGCTGCTCGTTGATCGTGGCGATGAGGGTGTTTTCGTCGCTGGCATCCTCTTGCGCCAGCACAGGCTGGGCCAACAGCGCCGTCGCCAGGGCGGCGGCGAGCAACTTCTTCGGTGTTGGTTTGACAGGCATCTGAGCTCTCCTTCAGGTTGGTGATAATGGGGTGACTCGCGGCGCTGGTTTGAGCCCAAAGGCCAGGCGGTAGCAACCGCACCGTCCATGCATCGTTGGACACTCAGCGTGGCAGAACCTGCTTGAACGGTTTGACACAGACCTCTCGATAGACGCCGGCGGCGACATAGGGATCGGCGTCGGCCCAGGCTTGCGCGGCGCTGAGGTCATCGAATTCCGCCACCACCAACGAGCCGGTGAAGCCCGCCGCGCCCGGATCCGCGGCGTCCACGGCCGGATGCGGCCCCGCCAGGACGAGGCGGCCCTGTGCCTGCAGGGCTTCGAGCCGTCCGAGGTGCGCCGGCCGGGCGGCGCGACGCGCCTCCAGGCTCTTGGGGTGGTCGGTGGCGATGATGGCGTAGAGCACGGTGTGATCTCTCCAAGGCTAGCGGCTGCGGGACTCGGCCTCTGCCGGGGTCACGTCTGGGGTTCCGTCTGGGGTCACGTCTGGGACCGTATTTGGGGCCATACCTGGGGCCGCGCCATCCGCGCCGGCCGGCACAGCGGTGGGCCGGGTGTCGGCGTCCGGGTGGATATGGCGGGCGAGGTAGAACGCTTGGGCCAGGACGAAAACCAGGGTCATCCCCATCATACCGAACAGCTTGAAGTCCACCCAGGCGGCCTCGGCGGCATGTGCCCGCTCGCACAAGCCGAGGACGCCGCCGGTGAACAGCTCGGCGCAAGCGGCGAGGTCCACCGCCGGCTCGCCGCTGGCGGCGATCAGCGCTTCCTTGGCCGCATAGAAGCCGCTGCCAACATAGACGACATACAGGTTGGCGAGCCCCGAGACGACGAAAAATGCCACCCAGGCCAGGTTCAGGCGTCGCCAAACGCGGGTTGGCGCCGTCACCGCATGGCCCATGATGCGCTGCACCAGGGGTTTGTCGCCGATGAAATGACCGCCGAGGAAAACCAGCGCGAAGAGCCAGTTGACGATGCTCGGCTTCCACATGACAAAGGTCGGGTCGCGCAGTGCGAGGGTCATGCCGCCGAACAGCAGCAGGAGTGCGAGCGTGACCAAGTGCATGCGCTCGATGCGCCCCTGGCGCCAACGCACCCAGGCGACTTGCAGCGCGCTCGCGGCGATGGCGACGACGGTGGCCGCGTAGATGCCCTGGAGCTTATAGGCGACGAAAAACAGGATAACCGGGAAGACATCGAACAGAAATTTCATGGGTTGCTCGGGTATGTTGCCGGGCTTCTGATGCCGGGGCCACCGACGCCGCCATCCGTGCGGCGATCAGGCCCTCCTTGAGCACGCAAGCGCTCGTGCCGGACACGGCGGACGTCGGGGCGCCTCGATGCCGATGTCCGCGGCTCCCCGGGATGTGGTGCAGGCCCGGGCGTGGTGTTGACGTGTATACACGCCCACCGCGGCCGGCCCGCTTGAGCATGGCGTCGGGCCGAGGACCCAGCGCAGGCGCAATCACCAGACCCGCGGCAAGACGGACATCCACGCCTTCGCGTCCCGGTGTCAGTGATCTCAGGCTTGCATGTGGGCTTGGAGAATAGCAGCCGTGCCTGTGCCGATGTAACCGGCGAGCCATTGTCGTGCGCGGGTGCACCTGCATCGCGCATTGCGCGGGGGCAGTTCCAGGTAGCGGTCCCAGGGCAGCGGTCCCAGGGCATCGGCCGCGCGTTGTCCGCCAGCGACGAAGCAGAATCGGTTAAACTGCCTGGATGCTCAAGATCCCTGATTTGCACACGCATTCCACCGCTTCGGATGGCACCCTGTCACCCACGGCCCTGGTGGAGCACGCCGTCGCCGCTGGTGTCGAGACCCTGGCGCTGACCGACCACGACACCCTCGCCGGCATCGCCGAGGCGCAGGACGCGGCTGCACGCTGCGGTCTGCGCCTGATCCCGGGCGTGGAAGTGTCCGTCACCTGGGGCGGGCGCACCGTGCACATCGTGGGCCTCGGCGTAGACACCGCCTCCGCGACCCTGCGCGAGGGCCTTGCGGGCCTCCAGGCGTATCGGCTCTGGCGCGCCGAGGAGATCGGCCGGCGCCTGGCCAAGGCGGGCTATGACGGCGCCCTCGAGGGTGCCAGACGGCATGCCGCCGGCACCCTCATCGGCCGTACCCATTTTGCGCGGTTCCTGGTGCAGCGGGGTGCCGCCAGCGACCTGCGTGATGTCTTCAAGCACTTTCTCGTCGCCGGCAAGCCGGGCCATGTGCCGGGCGAGTGGACAACACTGGANCANGCNCTGGGCTGGATCCACGCCGCCGGCGGTATCGCCGTCATCGCCCATCCGGCGCGCTACGATTTCACCCGCACCAAGATGCGCCGTCTCCTCGGCGAGCTGAAGGAATGCGGCGGGCGCGGGCTGGAAGTCGTCTCCGGCAGCCACAGCAGGGACGATTACTTTGTCTATGCCCGCCACGCGCGCGACGAGGGTCTGCTCGCCTCCGCCGGCTCCGACTACCACGGGCCGGAGAAGCCCTGGATCGAGCTGGGCCGGCTGCCGCCGCTGCCCGATGGCTGCACGCCGGTGTGGACGGCGCCGGCCTTCGCGAGCGCCAGCGGTGCTGGCGCTTAACGCGCAGCCCGGGGCTGCGCTGGGCGCATCCCGCGTGCCCGCATCGCGGCCGAGGGCGCGGGCGGCCGCCCCAGCTGCGATATGGCCTGCGATGTGGCCAACGACATGGCCGACTACCTCGAGATCCATCCCCGCAACCCCCAGCGACGGCTGATCAGCCGTGCTGCGGAGGTGCTGCGCGGGGGCGGTGTCATCGTCTACCCGACCGACTCGTGCTACGCGCTCGGCTGCCGCATCGGCGAGAAATCGGCATTGGACCGCATGCGCATGATCCGACGCGTCGACGACAAGCACCACTTCACACTGGTTTGCCGGGATCTCTCGGAGATCGCCACCTATGCGCGTGTCGATAACGTCGTCTATCGCCTGCTGAAGGCGTTGACGCCGGGTCCTTATACGTTCATCGTCCAGGCCACCAAGCAGGTTCCGCGTCGCCTGCTGCACCCCAAGCGCCGCGCCATCGGTATCCGTGTGCCGGACACACCCATCGTGCGTGACTTGCTTGTGGCGCTGGATCAGCCCATTCTCAGCACCACGCTGATCCTGCCCGGCGACGAGGAGCCGCTGGCGGACATGCTGGACATTCGCGACCACATGGATCACTGCGTCGACCTCATCATCGATGGCGGCGCCTGCGGCACCGAGCCGACCACGGTGGTGGACATGACCAGCGCGCCGCCGACGGTGCTGCGGCACGGCCGGGGTGACACTGCGCTGTTCGACGCCTGAGCCCTGCCGCGGCGTGTAAGCCCAGGAGCCAATCGTTGCAAACCCTGCTGCTGCTGATGCTCATCGCGCCGCCGGTGCTGCTCGCCATCACGGTGCACGAGGCCGCGCACGGCTGGGTGGCGAGCCGGCGCGGAGACCCCACGGCGCTGTTGCTCGGACGCGTCACCTTCAATCCGCTGAAGCACATCGACCCCGTGGGCACGCTGCTGGTCCCGGCGGTGATCTTCCTTATGTCGAAGACCCTGGTTGGCATACCCTTCCTGTTCGGCTGGGCCAAGCCGGTGCCGGTGAACTGGCGGCGGCTCCACAACCCGCGCTGGGATATGGCCTTGGTGGCCGCCGCGGGCCCGGGCGTGAACCTGCTCATGGCGTTTGGCTGGGGGCTCGCCATCGAGCTCATGGCGCTGCTGGCCCTGGTGGTGTCCGTGCCAACCTGGCTGCTGGTATTGTGGGTGGACATGTGCGTGGTGGGCATCGTCATCAACCTGGTGCTCATGGCCCTGAACCTCTTCCCGTTGCTGCCATTGGATGGTGGCCGTATCCTGAGCGCATTGCTGCCGCCGCCCGTGGCGGCACGCTTCTCGCGACTGGAGCCCTATGGCATCCTCATTCTGCTGCTGCTCCTGTTCCTGCCGAGCGGCCATCCCCCCGGCCTGCTCGGCGCCGCCTTGCGCCCGGTGGTGAGCGGTGTGCTGACGGCGATACCCGCGCAGGCCCTGGTGCGTGATCGATTTCCCATTTGACATGTCGTCTGGTCGCACAGGCGGCGCGCCGGCGAAAGGCCCTCATCCGTGACTCCCGTATCCGCACAGAATCCACGCGTCCTCTCCGGTATGCGGCCCACCGGGCGTCTGCATCTCGGCCATTATCATGGTGTGCTCAAGAACTGGGTCGAGCTGCAGCACGAGTTCGACTGCTTTTTTTTCGTCGCAGACTGGCATGCGCTGACCACGGACTACGAAGACCCCTCAGGTATCCCGCAGGCGACCTGGGATATGGTGGTGGACTGGCTCGCCGCCGGTGTCAGCGCCGGCTCTGCGACGCTGTTCATCCAGTCACGGGTGCCCGAGCACGCCGAGCTGCATCTGCTGTTGTCCATGATCACGCCGCTCGGCTGGCTGGAGCGGGTGCCGAGCTACAAGGATCAACAGGAAAAGCTGAAGGAGAAAGATCTCGCCACCTATGGCTTCCTCGGCTATCCGCTGCTGCAAAGCGCCGATATCCTGATCTACAAGGCCGGCCAGGTGCCCGTGGGCGAGGATCAGGTGGCCCATGTGGAGATGACCCGCGAGATCGCCCGGCGCTTCAACCACATCTACGGCCGCGAGCCGGACTTCGCAGAGAAGGCCGAGCAGGCCAAGCGCAAAATGGGCAAGAAAAACGCCAAGATGTTCGATCGCCTCCGTCGCAGCTACACCGAGCAGGGCGATCATGAGGCGCTCGACAAAGCCCGTGCCCTCCTGGAGAGTCAGGCCAATATCACCGTTGGCGATCGCGAGCGCCTGCTCGGTTATCTGGAAGGCGGCGGACGGGTGATCCTGCCGGAGCCACAGTCGCTGCTGACCCGGGCGGCGAAGATGCCGGGGCTGGATGGCCAAAAAATGTCCAAGTCCTACGGCAACACCATCGCCCTGCGCGATGATCCGGACGAGGTGGCTCAAAAGCTGCGCACCATGCCGACGGACCCGGCACGGGTGCGCCGCAGCGATCCGGGCAATCCGGAGGTCTGTCCGGTCTGGCAGTTCCACGTCGTCTACTCCGACGACGGCATCAAGGAATGGGTGCAGGCGGGCTGCCGCTCCGCCGGCATCGGCTGCATCGAGTGCAAGCAGCCCATCATCGAGGCGGTGCGCGCCGAGCTCGCGCCCATCCAAGCCCGGGCCGCGGCGCTCGAAGCGCAGCCGGAGACGGTGCGCAGCTTTATCAACGAAGGCTGTGAGCATGCCCGGGATGTGGCCCGGGAGACCATGGACGAGGTGCGTCACGCCATGTCCCTGGTGCAGGGCTGAGCGCACCGGCCATGACGGCGCCCGGGACCCCGCAGCGCGAGCCGGCCACAGCGGATGCCATGGCCGAGCAGCCGATCGCCATCGTCCGCGGTGCGCCGTTGCTCAAGCTGCCGGAGGACCTCTACATCCCGCCCGACGCCCTGGAGGTCTTCCTGGATGCCTTCGAGGGGCCGTTGGACCTGCTGTTGTATCTGATCCGCAAGCAGAACCTCGACATCCTCGACATCCCTATCATCCAGATCACCACCCAGTACATGGATTACGTGGAGCTCATGAAGGAGCTGCGCCTGGAACTGGCGGCGGAGTATCTGGTGATGGCTGCCATGCTCTGCGAGATCAAATCGCGCATGCTATTGCCGCGCCCGGCGCTCACGGACGAAGAACAGACTGATCCTCGCGCCGAGCTGGTGCGCCGGCTCATGGAGTACGAGCGCTACAAACAGGCGGCGCAGGCGCTGGACGGCCTGCCGCGCGAGGGCCGGGACAACTTGCCGGTGACGGCCGAGCTGTCGTCGGAGCACATCCGGCGCATCCCGCCGACGGTGGAGCTGAGCGAGGTGCTGGCGGCGCTGCGCGACGTCATGCGCCGGGCCGACTTGTTCACCAGCCATCGCGTGGCGCGCGAGTCGCTGTCGCTGCGCGAGCGCATGTCCCGGGTGCTGGCGGCGGTGCAACGTGGCGGCTTCGTCCCCTTCGAGGCGCTGTTCGATGTCACCGAGGGCCGTGCCGGTGTGGTGGTGAGCTTCCTCGCCATCCTCGAGCTGGTGAAGGCGACGACCCTGGAGCTGGTGCAAGCGCAGCCCTATGCGCCCATCCACGTGCGCCTGCGCGGCGGCGCGGCATGAGGCGCGATCGGGGGCAGCCCGACACGGCAGAGGCGGCCACCGACGGCGCCGAGCTTGTGCCGCTGAACGCCTTGTCGTTGGCCATGCCGCCCGTCAAGCAAGTGGTGGAGGGGGCGCTGATGGCGGCCGGTGGGCCGCTCACCCTGGATCAGATGCTGGGGCTGTATCCGGAGGATCGCCGTCCCGCCGGCGGCGAAGTCCGTGCGGCGATCGACGCTTTGATGACGGATTACGCGGAGCGCGGCATCGAATTGGTGGAGGTGGCCGGCGGCTGGCGCATTCAGGTGCGCCGGGCGGTGGCGCCCTGGGTGGCGCGTCTGTGGGAAGAGAAGCCGGCGCGCTACTCCCGCGCCCTGCTGGAGACGCTGGCGCTGATCGCCTATCGCCAGCCGATCACCCGCGGCGAAATCGAAGAGATCCGGGGTGTAACGGTCAGCACTCAAATCGTCAAGACCCTCACCGAGCGCGAGTGGGTGCGGGTGGTCGGCCACCGCGACGTGCCGGGACGCCCGGCGCTGTATGCCACCACCCGGCGGTTCCTGGACTATTTCGGCCTGCGCTCTCTGAACGACCTGCCGCCCCTGGCCGAGCTGCGCGACCCGGCGTTTTTTGAGCAACAGCTGCGGGCCGCCGGCGATGCTGCCATCGATGCGGCGATGGACGAGCCCGACGATGACAAGCCAAGATAAACGCCGGCCGAGACGCAGGGCCTTGCGACGCCCAGCCGGGCCCGAAAACACCAGCGCGCGCCCGCAAGAGCCGCGTACCGGCCTTCAGACCGACGACAACGGCCGGCCGCGGCGGCCGCAGGCGCCGGACACCGGGGCGGTGCGGCTGCAAAAGATCCTCGCAGAAGCCGGCCTCGGCTCGCGGCGCACCCTGGAGGGCTGGATCAGCGAGGGGCGGGTGCGGGTCAACGGCCAGCTCGCCAAGCTCGGCGACCGTGTGCTGCCCAGCGACCGCATCAGCGTCGACGGCGAGGCGGTCAAACGCCGTGGCCCGCGCCAATCACGCCTGCGGGTGCTCGCGTACCACAAGCCCGAGGGCGAGATGGTCACGCGTCGCGACCCGGGGGGCCGTCCGACCATTTTTCAGCGCCTGCCGGGCATCCGCGACGGGCGCTGGATCACCGTCGGCCGCCTCGATCTGAACACCGCGGGCTTGCTGCTGGTCACCAACCACGGCGAGCTCGCCAACCGGCTCATGCACCCGTCCCGGCAGGTGGAGCGCGAATACGCCGTGCGCATCCACGGCGACATCCCGGACGGCGCCCTGGAGGCGCTGGTGCAAGGCGTGGCGCTGGAAGACGGCCAGGCGCGCTTCGAGGAAATCGTCGAATCCGGCGGCAGCGGCGCCAACCGCTGGTTCCATGTGCTCTTGCTGGAAGGCCGTAACCGCGAAGTCCGCAGGCTGTGGGAGGCCGTTGGCTGTGAGGTGAGCCGCCTCAAGCGCGTGCGCTTCGGCAACGTCATCCTCGGTGCGCGGCCGCTGCCCGGGCAGTGGCGGGAGCTCACCGGCGAAGAACTGGATGCATTGCTCGCCATCGCCGGCCTGCCGCCGGCGCGCCACCCCCGCCGAGGCACGACGGCACGCGTGCCCGGGCGCAGGCGCTAACGGGCGGCGCACAAGGCTGCGACTTGCGCGGTGCGCGCCGGCGCCCGCACCGGCACGCGTGCCAAGCCGCATCCGTGTCGGGGTTCTGGGGTATTCAGTGCCGCCCTTGGCCGGTGCCTTCGGCAGCCGTGGGCCCCAGGCGCATCCGTAGTCCGATCCAGCAGCCGATGCTCGCCACCACCGCGGACAACAGTACGCCCCAGGCGGTGTCGATGAACACCATGGTCAGCGGCCAGGCGGGCAGCGTGGCACGGTTGGTGAGCTCGTAGGTGATATAGGTGAAGAACCCGAACAGCCCGCCGTTGACTGCCGCATCGCCGATGCGCCCGGACGCGAGCCCGGGCCGCACGCCGAAATACTGAATCCCGCCGATGAACAGCAGGTAGAACGCGACCGCCGCCGCCCAGTCCACCTGCGGGCTCAGTAGATGGCCGATCTGCGCTTGGTAGAAGTCCACGGCGATGACACCGAGCCAGAGCAGATCCACGGCGAAGAACACGGGGACAAGGGCGAGGTAGAGCTGCAGGTGTCGGATTGGCTCAGGCATGGGGTGGTGCTCGCTGGCGGCGTCGACAAGGCGATGATCATACCCCCGCGCCCGGGGTCTGAGGGGAGCGGCGAGACAGGATCTCCATGGCCGCTGTGGCTCCTGCGTGCGTCTGCGGTTGAGCATTCTCAACGCAGAGTATTAGCTAATACTAATATACTGTCTCCAATCGTCGACTCCTTTGGAGCAGTGCCATGAAACGGATCGAGACCTCGGCCTATCACCCGCTGTATTTCCTGTCGGCGCTCGGTGCCGGCGGGCTGACGGTGACCTTCTTCCTGTATTTCCTGTTCCTGGTGCCGCATCCGGGCACACCGCTGGTGACAGCGGACAACCTGCTGGCGCTGTGGGCGCAGGGGCCGGATTGGCTGCGGCCGCTGTTGCTGCTCGGCGTCATCGGCTTGTTGGCGATGGCGGCGCTGCATCTGCGGCTGTTGGCTTGGAACCTGGCGCACTACCGGCGCTGGCGGCGTAGCGAGTCCTTCGAGCGCCTGCGCGCGGACAACAAGGATGTGGCGCTGATGGCGCTGCCGCTGACGCTCACCATGAGCATCAACGTGCTGTTCGTGGTGGGCTCGGTGACGGTGCCCGGACTTTGGGACTACGCCGAGTATCTGTTCCCGGGCGTGCTTGCGGTGCTGCTGGCCCTCGGTGTTTGGGCACTGCGTCTCTATGGCGGTTATCTCGCCAGGCTGGTGATGACGGGCGCCTTCGACTTCGTCGGCAACGCCAACCTGGGCCAGATGATGCCCATTTTCGCCTTCGCCATGATTGCGGTGGCCTTCGCCGCACCCGGCGCCATGAGTGAGCACCAAGTGGTGAACGCCGTTGGGCTCTTCTTCGCGCTGTTCTTCCTCAGCCTGTCGGCGCTGCTTGGACTGGTGAAGCTGGTGGTCGGGGTCCAGGCCATGCTGCGCCACGGCATCAGCGCCAGTGCGGCGCCGAGCCTGTGGATCCTGATTCCGATTCTGACGCTGTCCGGTATCACCCTGGTGCGGATGATCATGGGCCTGCAGCATGCCTTCGACTTGGAGACGCCGCGGCCGGCGCTGTTCGTGCTCACGTCCGTGATCCTGTCGCTGGAGATCCTGTTTGGGCTGCTGGGCTATGTGGTCATGCGGCGGCTCGGCTATTTTCGTGACTATGTGGCGGGTGATCTGCAAAGTCCCGGTGCCTACAGCCTGATCTGTCCTGGTGTCGCCTTCTTCGTCTTCGGCTGGTTCTGGATTATGTTCGGGCTGGTGGGTAATGGCCTGGTGACGCCGCTCACACCAGCCTTCTTCGTGCTCCTGCTACCGCTGATGTTCGTGCAATGGAAGAGCTTGGAGACGCTGCTCCGGCTGAACCGGAAGCTGCTGGGCAAGGCATCGGCGGGTTGCTGCGCGCAGACCTAGGGAGATGCTGATGTATTGGGCATCCTGCCCAAAAAGCAGACGGAGCCGGAAAACGCGGTTTCCCGGCTCCCTCATTGTCAGCGACTTGCGTCGCTGCAAATGGCGGGGCGTCCTGCCCCGCTCGGGAAGCGCCAACAAATCGGCGCTTCCCTAGGTCAGGGATAGACGCCGGACGCTGCTGGTCGGGCGCTGCGCGCGCACAGCGGCTGCACCTGCGCCAGCGGGGGCCGCGCGCAGGGCGGGATGAGCGGGCCGGAAGCGGCGGGCGGCGGCGTCGCTCAATCGTCCCCGCTGACTTCGGCCAGCACCAATCCGGTGGCGCTGGCCTGGCTGCGGGTGAAGGCGATGCAGTGCCCGGCGCTGGTGACGAGGTAGAGATTGAAGCCATCCGCCTCGCGGTAGGGGGCGATACCGGCACCAATGTCGTCGTCCAGACAGTGGGTGAAGTGGACGTCTGGAAAGGCGTCCCGGAGCGCCGCCACGGAGTCGACGGTCAAGCCGGCGCGGGTCATGATCGTGGTGACCTGGTCGAGGAATGCGTCGGTGAGCATGGGTGTCGGCCTCGATTGGGATGCCTCGGATGGGACTCGCGGCATGGGGGCAGCGCAGACGCGGATACCGCCGGATCGCTTTCAGCGCTGGGCTGAGGGCACAGTCAGGCCTCGTCGACGCTGCGCTCGAAGCGTACCCGCTCATCGACGGCTTGCCCCATGACCTTGGCGAGCCAGGGCGGGGCCTGATCGGCGAGCAGGCCGGCGAGGACGGTGACCTGAGCGCGGGCACCGCCGCCCTGGGGACACTTGATGGGGTGGATATCCTGCTTCACCACTTTGGCCGCGGCGGGGCCGCCGATGCTGGCGACGAAGAGCACCTGGCAATCCTCGATGAGCGAGGCGCGGTGCGTGTTCTTGTCGTCCGCCGCCTGGCTGTCGTCGATCTCGCGGACATCCACGAGCCGCTGCGCACCTGCGGCCACCTGATAGATGAGGAAGCGACGGCAGGAGCCGAAATGGCCATCCAGCAACTCACCGCCGTTGGAGGCGCAGGCGACGCGGATGCTGCCGGCGCGGGCCTGCGCCTCGGTGAGCGGGGCTTCGACGGGTGGCGGCGGCTCGATGTCCGCGCCCTGGCCCTTGAGCAGCGCGAGGGCAGCCTTGAGGCGCTCGGCATCCACCTCGGCGAGCTCGCCATCGACGGCGGCCTTGAACTGCTTCGCCGTCAGGCCGTCCAGTTGGGCGGCGGTGGGTGGCAGGCCCACGCTGTCCGCCAGCACCTCGAGCAGGCGCGCGGGGTCGGTGTTTGGCAATGCGCGCGCGGCGAGGCCGATGCGCAGGGCAATGTCCTCGGACAGGACGTGTGGGTTCTGGGCGTCGTTCATGCGCATCTCGCGTCGGCTGCGGTTGAGAACTGGGGCGCGGGACCGCCGGCGCCGGAGACTGCGTCGGCCGGGTGGTGAGCCCGAAGGGCCGCTCCTGCGGTGTCGGCCGTCCCTGGCCCAAATCCCGGCGCCGGGGCCGGAAAGACGCTGCGCGTCGGTCCGGTTGTGCGGCCGGCTCAGGCCGGCACGATGCAGTCGTCTTCCATGCACACATCCAAGCACTGCGGGTCGGCATCGTCGCACTCGGTACAGCTCTCGGCGTCGATTTTGAACACGCCCTTGAAGGGCAGGATGCTGTCGGTGGGGCAGACGGACTCACAATCGCCGCAGGCGGTGCAGAGGTCGCGGATGATTTGCAGGGCCATGGTTGGTCTCCTGTGTGGGTGGTGTCGGACAGACGGAGGGCTTGGGCGCGCCGTTATGCCTCGGCGCGCTTGAACCTGAGCGTGGTCGGGAAGCTCGGCGGCGGGCTGACGGGGTCGATATACCAGCGCGAGCCGTCGGTGAGCTCGACGGCGCCGCCCCAGGCATCGGCGGTGTCGGTCTCGACGCTGGCGATGGTCTCTTCCATATCCTTCTTGGCGACATAGAAGAGCAGACCGCCGGCGTCGTTCTTTCGAATCATCACAGTGGGCATCGGGTGCTCCGGGTCACGGGTGACGAGTGCCGAGTTTCGAGGGGACGGGCAGGGCGCCCCGCCCCTCGAGACTTGCCTCAACGGATCAGGTCGTAGTTGTAGTCCGTGACGCCCATCTCGCGCGTCTCCTCATCGAGGCGCTCCAGCACCGCGTTCACCAGGGTGGTGACCATGTACATGGCGCCCTCGTAGCCCATGGTGGTCATGCGGTGCAGGTGATGGCGGTCGAAGATCGGGAAGCCGATGCGGATCAGCGGCACCTCGTGCGCCTTGCCCTTCTTCAGCGTATCGCGCTGGATGAACTTGCCGTAGCTGTTGCCGATGAGGAAGTCGGGCTTATCCGTGAAGCACAGCGAGCGCAGATGCCAGAGGTCTTTGCTGACGAAGACCTCCGCCTGCTGGCCGTAGGGCGAGTCCGCCAGCATCTTTTCCATGGCCTTCTTCCAGCGTTTGTTGGCGTGTGCGCAGAGGATGTGCTTCGGCTCGGCGCCCAGCTCCAGCAGGAACTTGGTGAGGCCCATGACGAAGTCCGCATCGCCGTACAGGGAGAAGGTCTTGCCGTGCAGCCACTGGTGGCTGTCCTGGATCATGTCTACCAGCCGGCCGCGCTCCTTGGCGAGGCTCGCCGGGATCTCCTTGCCGGTGAGCTCCGCCACCTTCATGAGGAAATCATCGGTCCACTCCAGGCCCATGGGGATGTTGATGGCCGATGCCGGCTGCTGCCAGGTGGACTGGACGAACTTCTTGGTCTTCACCAGTTGCCAGGGCTGCAGCAGCAGGGTGTCGATGGCATTCGGCGCGTCCTTGACCTCGGCGATGGTCGTGCCACCCTCATACATGCGGTACTCGCCGTCGGAGGGCGTGTCGAGCACCTCGGTGGGGTCTGAGAGCAGCGAATAGCCGACGCCCATCTCGCGCATCATGCGGTGCATGACCCGGTAATTGCCGAGATAGGTCTCGAAGCCGGGCACCAGATTGAGCTTACCGTTGGCGCCGACCTGCTTGTCTTCCATGTGGTTCAGCGTGAAGTAGCGCAGCACACCCTCGAACATGTTGTCCCAGCCGGTGGTATGGCTGCCAACGAAGCTCGGCGTATGCGCATAGGGGGTCGGGAACTCCGCCGGGATGTGCCCTTCCTTCTTCGCATTGCCGATGAAGGCGTTCAGATCGTCACCGATGACCTCGGCCATGCAGGTGGTGGAGACGGCGATCATCTCCGGCTTGTACAACGCCTTGGCGTTTTCCAGGCCGCTGAACATGTTCTTCTGGCCGCCGAACACCGCCGCGTCTTCGGTCATGGAGTCCGACACGCAGGCCACGGGCTCCTTGAAATGGCGGTTGAAGTAGGTGCGGAAGTAGGCGACGCAGCCCTGGCTGCCGTGCACATAGGGCAGCGTCTTCTCGAATCCCAGCGAGCAGAGCACCGAGCCCAGCGGCTGGCAGGCCTTGGCCGGGTTGACGGTGAGCGCCTCACGGGCGAAGTTGAGCTCCTGATAGGCCTTGGTGGTGGTCCACTCGAAGGTCTCCTCCAGCTTGGCCACATCGGGTCGCTCTTCCACGCCGTTCTGCTTGGCACTCAGGGTGACCTTGTAGTCCTCGTCACGGAACAGCGGATAGCTCGGCTTGATGTTGTCGACGGTCTGGCTCATGAGAAGTGCTCCTGCCGCGCCGCTCATCTGCGGACAACGGCCTCGGGTTGAATGCGGTGTCTCTGGTCTCGTTCCGGTCTCGTGCCCACGCCGCTGCGCGGCAATGCCCGGCGGAGCCTCCGTGTCCCCGGTGCTGGCCCGCCCCGGTGGGGTGCGGGACACCGGCGCTTGCACTCACGCCGGCGCGTGGGCGTCAGGCGCCGGGCATCTGGGCGGACTCAGGCGCCGGCGCCAACGGGTGCCGCGGCGGCGTCGGAAGCCGACGTCAGCCAAGGCGCCTGCATGTGCTTCCAGCAGGGGTTGTTGATGGTCATGTCCATGTCACGGGCGAAGATGGCGAAACCGTCGTAGCCGTGGTACGGACCGGAGTAGTCCCAGGAGTGCATCTGCCGGAACGGCACACCCATCTTCTGGAAGATGTACTTCTCTTTGATGCCGGAGCCGATGAGATCAGGCTTGACGCGCTTGACGAACTCTTCGAACTCATAGCCGGTGACGTCGTCGTAGAGCAGCGTGGCGTTGCCCATTTCCTTCATGGTGCGGTCGTAGTCGTCGTTGTGGGCGAACTCGTAGCCGGTGCCGACCACTTCCATGCCGAGGTCTTCGTAGGCGCCGATGATGTGGCGCGGACGCAGGCCGCCGACGTAGAGCATGACCCGCTTGCCTTCGAGCCGCGGGCGATACTTGGCGATGACCGCGTCGTACTCGGCCTGGTACTTGGCGATGACGCGCTCGGCGCCGGCCTTGATCGTGTCGTCGAAGCGCTCGGCGATGGCGCGCAGGCTCTCGGCGATCTTGGTCGGGCCGAACAGGTTGTACTCCATCCACGGAATGCCGTACTGCTCCTCCATGTGCCGGCTGATGTAGTTCATCGACCGGTAGCAATGGATGAGGTTGAGCTTGACCTTGGGCGTCAGTTCCATTTCGCTCAGCGTGCCATCGCCGGACCACTGGGCTACCACGCGCAGGCCCATTTCCTCCAGCAGGATGCGCGAGGACCAGGCGTCGCCGCCGATGTTGTAGTCGCCGATGATGGCGACGTCGTAGGGCGTGCTCTCGAAGCTGCTGTCCGTGTCGCGGTTGTGCAGCACGTGATCGCGGATGGCGTCGTTGGCGATGTGATGACCGAGGGACTGCGACACACCGCGGAAGCCCTCGCAGCGCACGGGCACCACCGGCTTCTCGAGCTCCGCGGTCTTCTTCTTCGACACCGACTCGATGTCGTCGCCGATGAGGCCGATGGGGCACTCGGACTGCACCGACACGCCCTTGGCCAGCGGGAACAGCTGGTCGATCTCGTCGATGAGCTTGTCGAGCTTCTTGTCACCGCCGAAGACGATGTCCTTCTCCTGGAAGTCGGAGGTGAAGTTCATGGTGCCGAAGGTGTTCACGCCGGTGTAGCCGACGTAGTAGTTGCGCCGACCGGCACGCGAGTACTGGCCGCAGCCCACCGGGCCGTGGGAGATGTGCACCATGTCCTTGATGGGGCCCCAGACCACGCCCTTGGAGCCGGCGTAGGCGCAGCCGCGGATGGTCATGACACCGGGCTGGGACTTGCGGTTGGAGGTGATGCACTTCTTCGATTGCTCCACGCTCTGGTCGTTGACGGCCAGATGCTTGGCGCGGTCTTGCTTCGCCTTCTCGGGATAGACCTCGAGCACCTCCTGGATGAGGGCTTGGGTCTCTTCGCGGGTCATTGCTGCCATGTCGGCTTTCCTCGTGTCGGCGCCGCCGCCAATCCGCGGACGGTCGCGCGGTGAAGAACCAGTAGGGTCCCTCTCCCCTCCGGGAGAGAGATAAGGGGAGAGGGGGCATGCGGCCCCGGCAGCCGTCGGCAACGGCCACCAGCCGGGGCTCGATGCCGTTTAAGCGACGGCCTCTTCCTGGGCGGTCTTACCGACGATGCTCTCGTCCTCTTCGTCCATGAGGCCGAAGTCCATCAGCAGATCCTCGAGGGCATCCATCGAGATCGGCGTCGGGACGACGAAGTTCGTGTTGTCGATGATCTTCCGCGCCAGCGTGCGGTACTCGTCCGCCTGCTTGGACTTCGGGTCGTATTCGATGACCGTCATGCGGCGGATCTCGGCGCGCTGCACGACGTTGTCGCGGGGCACGAAGTGGATCATCTGGGTGCCGAGCTGGCGCGCCAGCTCCATGATCAGCTCGTCCTCGCGGGCGGTGTTGCGGCTGTTGCAGATGAGGCCGGCCAGGCGCACGCCGCCGGAGCTGGCGTACTTGACGATGCCCTTGGAGATGTTATTGGCCGCGTACATGGCCATCATCTCGCCGGAGACGACGATGTAGATCTCCTGCGCCTTGTTCTCGCGAATCGGCATGGCGAAGCCGCCGCAGACCACGTCGCCGAGCACGTCGTAGAAGACGAAGTCCAGTTCCTCGTCATAGGCGCCTTCCTCTTCCAGGAAGTTGATGGCGGTGATGACGCCACGGCCGGCGCAGCCGACACCCGGCTCGGGGCCGCCGGACTCGACGCACTTGATGTCGGCGTAGCCGGTGCGCAGCACGTCTTCGAGCTCCAGGTCTTCCACCGAGCCGGCACTGGCGGCAAGGTGCATAATGGTCTCCTGCGCCTTGGCATGCAGGATCAGGCGGGTGGAGTCGGCCTTCGGGTCGCAGCCGACGATCATGACCTTCTTGCCGAGCTCGGCGAGGCCGGACACGAGATTCTGGGTGGTGGTGGATTTACCGATGCCGCCCTTACCGTAGATGGCGCATTGACGCAGTGCCATGGGTCTGTCTCCCGGTTGTGTCGCCCCGGCATGGGGCGATGGATGAAGTTGCGTTCACCCAGGAGCTAGCAGTTGCCGTGCCAGGCGCTCAGAGAATTTTTAGTCTCTTTTAATTCAATGGGTTATGACATCTTGTCCGCGGCTGACCCATGGTCGCATAGCCGACAAAGACCCACAGTTTGTGGGTGTAGCAACATCCGGAGATGCCCGGTATCCATGACGACAACCCTGCCGCGCCAAGCCCGCCTGCCCCTCAATCGTTGCAACCTGCCGGCGGTGATCCTGGGCGGGCTCACCTATCAAGCGCACCCGGTGCCGCTGGAGCTCGACGGCGTGCGGGCCTTCCACCGTGAGCTGTTCGTGCTGCTGGCGGCCGTGGCGTCCCACCGCGAGCGTGCGGCCCTGTTCGTGGACTACATGGCCGCGCATTTCTGCCTGGACGATCTCGAGCAGGCGGGACTTGCGCTGGGGCGGGTGCGCAAGTCCCGGCGTAACGCCAACTATCTGCGCATGGTGCGGGGTTGGTCATTCGATGCCGACGGGCGCGAGGGCGCCGTGCTCAAGCACTGGGTGGAGACCCGTTTCGGGCTGCGTGCCCGCTACCATGCGGGCCCGCTGGACGGCAGGAGCAGTGAGGCCTATCAGCAGTATGTGGCCGCCGCCAGCCATGGGCTGTATGCCACCAATGCGCTGGAGGCGCAGCTCGATCTGCTCTACACCTACTGCCAGTACGAGCTCATCCGCCAGCATCCCGAAGAGACGCATCTGACGCTCTACCGAGGCAGTAACCGCCTCGAAGCGCACGAGTTGCTGGGGCGCAGCGACGACGGTGGGCGCCTGGTGCTGCTGAACAATCTGAACAGTTTCACCAGCGATCGCGAGCGCGCCGACGAGTTCGGCGACTACATCCTTACCGCCGAAGTACCCTTGCCCAAGATCTGCTGCTACAACGGGCTGCTGCCCGGGATGCTGAAGGGCGAGGATGAATTTGTCATCATCGGCGGTGTCTATGCGGTTCGCATCGGGACGCTGTAGGTGTGCTTGTGCCGGCCCGGGGGCTGCCAGCGTGATGCCCCGGACGTGGCGCGCCGGATGCGGGCGGTTACCAGCGCGGCGCGCCACCCGCGTCGGCGCCTGATCTCGCTGGCGGTGGCGACTTCCATCACCTTGACCCGGAGCCTTTCCATGTCCGATATCCTCTCGCGCCTCGCCGATGTGCTCGAAGCCCGCAAGAGCGCCGACCCCGAGACCTCTTACGTCGCCAAGCTCTATGCGAAGGGCTTGGATGCCGTCCTCAAGAAGGTGGGCGAAGAGGCGACGGAGACGGTGATGGCCGCCAAGGACGGCGCGCCCGAGCGCGTGGTGGCAGAGGTGGCCGATCTGTGGTTTCACACGCTGGTGCTGCTGGCGCAGCAGGGTCTGCACCCGGATCAGGTGCTGGCGCAGTTGGAGCAGCGCTTCGGACTCTCCGGCCTCGAGGAGAAGGCACGCCGCGGCGGCTGATCCGCCGAGCGGGGTGACGTAGATCCCATGACCGGTCGCGAATACGGTATGATCGCGCGTCTTTAACCCGACGGCGGGCGCGCCCGCACATCATGGGGAGCGGTCGTGCGGCCCGATCTGCCGGGTGCACGGCTTTCCTGAACGTTCGAGGCTCACCCGACGCAGGTGGGCTGGGAGGTCGAAATGGGTATGGGTGGTATCAGTATTTGGCAGCTGTTGATCATTCTGGTCATCGTGCTGCTGTTGTTCGGCACCAAGCGACTTCGCAACATCGGGTCCGATCTCGGCGGCGCCGTGAAGGGCTTCCGCTCGGCGATGGGTGATGCGAACAAGGGCGGCGACGACGAGTCCAAGCAACTGGAAGATCAAAAGGCCGAGCGTACGGCGGATTCCGATACCGGCGCCGCGTCCGGCAGTGACGCCGGCACGGGCAGCGATGCCGACAAGCCGAAGGTCTGATTGCGGAGCGATGTGCGCTGTGCCCGCAACCCTTGCTTCGTCACCGAGCCGGCGCCCGGTGCGCGGCCCTGCTGCCCGCCCCGCGGCAAGGTCGCATCGTGCCCGCTGTGCGCCTCGACGCTGAGCAACAACGATGTTCGACATCGGCGCACTAGAACTGATCCTGATCGGCGTCGTCGCGCTCCTTGTGGTGGGTCCGGAGCGTCTGCCGAAGCTCGCCCGCACCGCCGGCCTGTGGGCCGGACGGGCGCGTCGTGCCTTCATGTCGGTGAAAGACGAGATCGACCGGGAGATCAAGGCCGAAGAGCTGAAAGAGGTCCTGCGTAAGCAATCGGCCTCCAATCCCCTGGAGCAGATCATCGAAGTGGACGGCAGCATCGATGACGACAGCAGTCCGCCGAAACAGGCGACTGCCCCGAAGTCTGGCCAAGCAGGGCACCAGGCCGAGGCGCGAAGCATCGATGGCGTCGCGCCGGAGCACCGTGGGGACCCCCCCGAGTCAACCCGTCCATAGGCTATAGAGCGCCCGCGCGGCACAGTCCGATCCAACCCGCCCCGCGGCACGAGCCCATGTCGGCCGAGGCTCGGGCAGCGTTGGTGCGGGCCGATGGGCCGCCCGGGGATCAGTCATCGCACAGCGTCCGGTCAAGGGCCGTCGCCACGGCGCCGAGGCAGCACCATGAATCCCCAGCAATCCCAGGATCACACCGACGATGGTCTCGGCGGCGAGCAGCCGTTCATGTCGCACCTCACGGAGCTGCGCGACCGGCTGCTGCGCATGGTCATTGCCATCGTCGTGGTCTTTCTGGTGCTGTTTCCGTTCGCCAACGAAATCTACACCTTCATCGCCGGACCCATTCGGGCGCAGCTGCCTGAGGGCTCGCAGATGATCGCCACGCAAGTGGCGTCGCCCTTCCTGACACCCTTCAAGCTGGCGCTGGTGGCGGCGGTGTTCGTCGCCATGCCCTACCTCCTCTATCAGTTCTGGGCCTTTGTGGCGCCGGGGCTCTACACCCACGAGAAGCGCCTCGCGCTGCCGCTGGTGTCATCGAGCATCGTGCTCTTCTACCTGGGCATGGCCTTCGCGTATTTCGTGGTCTTCCCGCTGGTGTTCCGCTTCTTCACTGCGGTGACGCCCGAGGGCGTCGCGCAGATGCCGGACATCGCGTTCTACCTGGAATTCGTGCTGAAGCTCTTTTTCGCCTTCGGGGTCGCCTTTGAGATCCCCATCGCAACCATCCTGCTCGTGGCGGTCGGTGCGACAACGCCCAAGGCACTGGCGCAAAAGCGGCCCTATGTGATCGTCGGCGTCTTCGTCGCCGGCATGTTGCTGACACCGCCGGATGTGGTCAGCCAGACCCTGCTCGCTATCCCCATGTGGCTGCTGTTCGAAGCCGGCATCTTCTTTTCGCGCTGGTTCGACAAGCGTCAGCCCGCTGCGACGCCGGCACTGGCCCCCGAGAGCGGCGCAGACGGCGCTGGCATGAGCCGCAATGACAGCCAAGGCGATGGCCGGCCGACGCCCGGACCCGCGGGCGGCGCCGTCGAGGTGGGCCGGGAAATCGACGGCGGACAGATGGAGGAGTCCGGACGCTACCGCCCCATGACCGAGGAAGAAATGGAGGCCGAGCTCGACGCCATCGAGGCCGAAGAGGCCGCCGATGCGGCGGCGCCGGTGACGCAGGATAGCGCGCAGGCGCGCATCGAGGCGTTGCTGCGCAGCGCCAACGAGCGCCGCGCCGAGGGTGACACCGCATCGGCCCGCACCCTGCTGTACCTGGTGCTCGAAGAGGGCGATGCCGATCAGCGTCGCGTCGCACGCAACATCCTTGCGGATCTCGATCAGGACTAACAGCACATGACGCGGGCACGATGGCCCGCTGTGGCCGCTTCTGGTCGGCTGGGGGCTGGTCGGGCAGGGCCGCACCACCGCCCGGCGCTCGCCGTCGTTTGCGGCGCTTGGATGGCTGGCGCCCAGACGTCCCGTTGGACGAAACCCACGGCGCGCCGGACACGCGCGTTCCGGGCAGCCGCATAACGAGAGCTCCACGTAGGTGGGTATCGATGGCCACGCCGCAGCAGATCCATTACAAGCAGAACCGGCTCAAGCAGTTGCGGGCCTTTTGTCATGCCGCACGCACCGGGAGCGTCAGCGCGGCGGCGGAGAAGATCTTTCTCAGTCAACCGACGGTCTCCCTGCAGATCCAGGCGCTGGAGCGGGAGCTGGATACGGTGCTGTTCGAGCGCCGCGGTCCGAAGATCCGCCTGACACCCGAAGGCGAGCTGTTGTACGAACTGGCGCAGCCTCTGGTTGAAGGCATGGACAAGCTGCACGAGACCTTCGCCGTGCACTGCGGACGCGTCGATCAGGGGAGCCTCGACATCGCCGCCGGCGAGGCGACCATTCTCTACATCCTGCCCGAGCCCGTACGCCGCTTCGTCGGTCAGTACCCGGGTATCGATCTGCGCCTGCACAATGTCACCGGCCGGGACGGTCTGGAGATGCTGCGCGCGGATGCCGTCGATATGGCGGTGGGCTCGATGCTGGAGGTGCCGGACGACATCACCTATCGACCCGTGGTGACCTACACGCCGACGCTCATCACACCGAAAGATCATCCGCTCGCCGACAAACAGGATGTCACCCTCGCGGAAATCGCCGAGCACGGGCTCATCCTGCCCCCGCGTCACCTCAGTACCTGGCGCATGGTAGACCTGATGTTCCGCCAGCAGGAGCTGGACTACAAGGTGACGCTGGAGGCTGGGGGCTGGGAAGTGATCAAAAAGTACGTGGAGCTCGGACTCGGCATCTCGGTCGTCACGGATCTCTGTCTGACCGGCCGCGAGCGTCTCGGGCGGATACCGCTGGAGCGTTATTTCCCAAAACGCAGCTACGGTATCGTGCTGCGGCGCGGCAAATTTTTGTCGCCGCAGACCAAGCGTTTTCAGGAGGTCATGGATCTCGTGTTCCCCGGTGAGCCGCGGGATCGTTTGGGTCGTCAGCGTCGTGGCGAGGGCGATCTCGGGGACGGCCTGATGGGCTGAGCACTCTGGTTGGTGCAAGATTGTGTAGCCGAAGTCGGCTTGGTGCAGCCATGATCACACCGGCGAGCACGGTCCCCGACATGCGCACCGACAAGAGCCCCTGTAAGAGATGGCTCGATGGGCCGGGGGTGTGGCTCCAGGGCAAGCCCCCAGGCCATGGCCCGAAGGCGCGATTCGGACGCGTGGCCTGGTCGACGCGGCAAGTGGGGCATCTAACGCGGAAAGATGCGATCCTGATAATCATGGCACAACAGGTGTTTTGCCCGGTAATTGCGGACTTACGGCACAAAAAGTGTGCTAAAGTGACGTTTCAGCGAGCAAATTTCGTGCCTGATGTGTACCAATTTTGTAGCCATCTTCATTAACCTACGCCAATGACACTGAACAAACAGATCGGCCAACGCCTGCGAGCTGTGCGCCTGGCCCATCAATACAGCCTATCCGAGCTCGCGTCGCGAACCCGTACTCTCTCGAAGTCGCGTATCAGCAACTACGAGCAGGGTATTCGTCGCATGGGAATCGAGGAGGCCCAGGAGCTCTCCGAAGCCCTCGATGGGATCACACCGGCCTACCTGCTCTGTCTGGATGACACGTCGCCGCTGTCGCAGGAAGAATGGCAGCTGCTTCAGCGCTATCGCAAGACAGACGACCGCGGGCGCTTCGTCATCCTGCAGGTGGCAGAGTCCCAAGGTCACCGGGAGCTGGATAGCACCGTCGTAGACGACCCCGTGGCCACCAGCTGACGTCGTCCATTCGCCGCGGCCACGGCCGCGCTCAACCGATCATCCCGATGGCTGCTTGATCCTGCCACCCGGATGATCGCGCGCCTGTACCATTCAGCGCGTCGCCAGCGAGCGTTCGGTCCCGGCAGCCCGGACCATCAGTCGGGTGTCGCGGGCCGGCTCGCGAAAACGGCCTTGCACCGCAGCCGCAACCGCCGCCGTCCATCACGTTGCGCGCGGCGAGTGAGCGCGCGCCACGCCGCCCCGGGGGCCCCGTGCGATCGGGCCTTTACCCGATGTCCGTCGCCGATTACAGTGGCGCCGATCAGCGGGAGACCTGCACGCGACAGCAGACCGGGTCCACCGCCTCACGCGCACGGCATCAGGCAGAGCGACCCAAGATGGTTGAAGCGTATCCCCGTCGGCAGCCCCATCTGGCACGCCTGCGGTTGTGCATTTACATCGTGCTGCTGAGCACGGTGCTCGTCGGCTGTGCCGGCTCAGCGCGTCGGGCGGACCCGCCCTATGCGCCGTCGGCCGACTTCCCACTGCCGGCGGGTCTCGAGGCCAACGTCGACTTTTGGAAGAANGTCTATACGCGTTGGAGCCGGGACACGGTCGTCATCCACGANGATCGCTACATGGCCGTGGTCTATCAGGAAGCCACGCTGCCGGGGCCGATCGAGGGCATCTATACGCCCGCGCAGCGCGCGTTCGTTCGCGCACTGCGTGAGCGCTGGAGCGAGCGGCTGCGGACGCTCGAGCGCCAGATCGCAGCCAAGGCCGCGCTCAGCCCCGAACAGCGCGCGCTGCGCGACAAGCTCGAGCGCGCGGGTGGCCCGGGCGCTGTATTCGGCGCCGCCGAGCGGGTGCGCAGCCAGCGCGGTGTGCGCGAGCGCTATTACGCCGGCCTGGAGCGCAGCGGCCGCTGGCTCCCCGTCTTCCGGGACGTGTTCCGGCGCCATGGCTTGCCAGAAGACCTGGCGCTGCTGCCGCATGTCGAGTCTTCTTTCGTCGCGAACGCGCGCTCCAGTGCCGGGGCCTCCGGCATGTGGCAGTTCATCCGTTCCACGGGCGGCAGCTACATGACCGTCAATGGCGTGATCGACGAGCGTCTGGACCCTGTCATCGCCGCGGATGCCGCCGCCAGGTATCTCAAGAACTCCTACGCCAAGCTGCACGACTGGCCGCTGGCGCTCACCTCCTACAACCACGGCCTGGGCGGCATGCAGCGGGCAAAGGCGAGCCACGGCACGGACTTCGTGCGCATCGTGCGCGAGTACGACGGACGTTACTTCGGTTTCGCATCACGCAACTTCTACGCGCAATTCCTCGCCGCGCGCCATGTGGCCAACAACGCCGAGGTCTATTTCCCCGAAGGCATTCGCTATCAGGCGCCGCTGAACGATGAGCCCGTGCGGCTGCGCTTCGCCAAGAGTCTCGACGACCTGGCCCTCCAGTACCGCGTGCCACACTCCATCCTGGTCGACCGTAACCGCGCCTGGCTCGATCCGGTGCGAAACGGCGCGCGGCCCGTGCCGGCTGGCACCACCGTCTGGGTGCCCGCCGATGCTCACCGCGCCACCGGGGGCGGCTCCGACGCCAGTACCTTCTGATGGCCATGACCGATGCGATCCGGCCCGGCCGTTGCCCGCTTGCTCGTCCCCGTCACCGGGTGAGCGCCCGGCTCACATGCATCGAATCTTCCGGTTGATCCGCCTATGGCCATCAAGTCCGATCGTTGGATTCGCCGCATGGCCGCAGCGCACCGGCTGATCGATCCCTTCGAGCCCGCACAGGTGCGCGAGCACGCCGGCGGTGGCCACGTCATCTCATACGGCACGTCGAGTTACGGCTACGACATTCGCTGTGCCGACGAATTCAAGATTTTCACCAACATCAACTCGGCGGTGGTGGACCCGAAGCAGTTCGATTCCTCGAGCTTCGTGGACATCAAAGCCGATGTCTGCATCATCCCGCCGAATTCTTTCGCCCTCGCCCGCACGGTGGAGTATCTGCGTATCCCGCGCAACGTCCTGACCATCTGCCTCGGTAAATCCACCTACGCACGCTGCGGCATTATCGTCAACGTGACGCCGCTGGAGCCCGAATGGGAAGGGCACGTGACCCTGGAGTTCTCCAACACGACGCCGCTGCCGGCGAAGATCTACGCCCACGAAGGTGTGGCGCAAATCCTCTTCCTCGAGTCGGACGAGCCCTGCGAGACCTCCTACCGCGATCGCGGCGGCAAGTACCAGAACCAACGGGGCGTCACGCTGCCGAAGCCTTGACAGGCAAAGATCGCGGGAGGAGAGCGAGCTCCGGCGGGTGACCGCGCCCGAGACACGCCACGATGCTTGCCCCGCGCAACAGCATTGACTGACGGGACTTCCAAGCGGCCGCTTCAGGCCCCCCAGATTCCCCCCAGCGCCTCCCCCTAGCGCCCATGCCCAACGATCGCCCCACCGCGCTGTTCGTCGTCCTCGGCGGCTTTTTCGTCTGCAACGCCCTGATTGCCGAATTCATCGGCATCAAGATCTTCGCCCTCGAGGCCACTTTGGGCCAGGAGCCCCTCAACTGGAATCTATTCGGCGAGCAGGGCTCGCTCAGTTTCACCGCTGGCGTGCTGCTCTGGCCCGTGGTCTTCGTGATGACCGACATCATCAACGAATACTTCGGCCAGCGCGGCGTACGCTTCATCTCGTACCTCACCGTTGGCCTCATCATCTACGCCTTCTTCTTCGCCTACGTGGCCATTGGGCTGGCGCCGGCCGAGTGGTGGGTGGGTATCTCGCAGGAGCGTGGCGTGGCGAACATGCAAACGGCCTTTGCGGTCATCTTCGGCCAGGGGCTGTGGACCATCGCCGGCTCCGTCGTCGCCTTCCTCATCGGCCAGCTCATCGATGTCGCCGTATTCCACCGCGTGCGTCGGCTCACGGGCGAGCGCTTCATCTGGCTGCGGGCCACCGGCTCGACCCTGGTCTCGCAGCTGGTGGACAGCTTCGTGGTGCTGTACATCGCCTTCGTGCTCGGGCCCCAGCAATGGCCGCTGTCGTTGTTCCTCGCCGTTGGCACCGTCAACTATCTCTACAAATTCGGCGCCGCCCTGGCCCTGACGCCCGTGATCTACTATGCGCGTGCCCGCATCGAGCGCTTCCTTGGCCCCGCGCGGGCGGCGGAGCTCAAGGCCCGGGCCGCCGCCGCTTAGCCGGCCCCGGCGGCGACGTAGTGATACAACCGCCAGGCTTGAATGGGATCACTGCAACCGGCGGCACTCCAGGGGGCACCGCCGTCGACGACCTGCAGCGGCTGACCCTGGCATTGGAAGAGGCTGCGGGTCTCGATGGCACGGAAGCCCGGGATCTGCGGTGGGCCGAATCTGTAGGCGACCAACCAAAACCCCGTCGCCTCGAGTGCCGACTGTGGGGGCGGCGCCACCAGGCGCCCGCGGCTGTACTCCGATGGCCGGGCGATGTTCGGCCATTGCCCCACCGCCAGCTCGGGGGCATGGAAATTCAGCATGGCGACGAAGGGATAGCGATCCGCGAACACGGGCTTACCCAGCGTTTGCACGTACTCGGCCAGGGCCGGGTAGCCATAGCTCTCACGCAGGATGCGCTGAGCCGCATCCGGCAGCGGCAGCGCGGCCGTGGCCGCATGGAAGGCGTAGAGGCTCACCAGCAGCAGATTGCCCGCGGCGGCCAGTAACACCCATCGCCCCAGCGCACGCAGCACCACCGCAGCCAAGGGCACCGCCGAGACGAGATAGAGCGCCGACCAGTTGGCCTCGACGTCGCTGGTGAGCGACAACATGCCGAACAGCCCGAGGGGAACCAGGGCCCCAGCCGTCACCAACGCCCGAGCCGGGGTGTCGAAGACGCCGGTGAGCGCTTGCTTCGCGCCGCCCCGCCAGAGCGCAACGCCGAGGGGCCACAAGAGCAGCCCCCAGAACGCGAGCTGGGTCGCGAAGAAGGTGACAAGCTGCGCGAGCCGCTCCAGCGCCGTCATGGGAGCGCTGCCGGATGGCGTATAGGACTGTGCGCCGATGGCCGCCGGCAGCCCGCCGGCGGCGAGGTCGAAGCTGCCGAGCTCGGTGGCGAGTCCGTGGCCGAGCTGGAAACGCAGGCTCAGCCAATCGTGCTCGGCATTCCATGCCAGGTGCGGCAAAAACACCAGTAAGGCCAGGAGTCCGCCGAGATAGGGCCAGGGGGTCCGCAGGGCGCGCCGATCCGCCGCCAGTATCGCCCAGAGGAATACCGGACCGATCACGGCCATGCTGTACTTGCCCAGGAGGCCGAGTCCAGTGGCGATACCGGCCGTGAGCCAACGTCGGCGCGACCCGCGCAGCGCCGCCAGCGCCTCGTGCAGTGCCAGTGCCCAGCACAGGGCGAGGACCGTATCCGGCGTCGTAATGACCCCTGCGATGAGCCCGGGCGCCGTTGCGGCGGCCAGCACCAGCGCCAACAGCAAGCCCTTGCCTCGATCCAGCCCGAGCGCCGCGTAGAAGCGCCACAGCACCATCAGCGTCAGCAGCCCGGCGAGCACTGCACCCAGGCGGGCCATGAAGACCGATGCCGGCGCCAGCCGCGTGCCCAGTCCCAGCAGGGCCACACCCGGGGGATGGTCGAAATAGCCCCAGGCCAGGGATCGGGCCCAATGGAAATAGTAGGCCTCATCCTGGGTCACCGGCACCGTGGCAGCCGCCCACAGGCGCCACAACGTGATGCCCAGCAGCAGCGCCAGTGCCGGCGCGAGCGCCCGGGCAGGCGTGCCCCGCGTGGGCACGCGCGGCTGCTGATGTGTCCTGAGCATGCTAGATGCTGCGCTGCGGTGGGCAGTCGTTTTCGCGCAACTGCCGTTGAACCAGCGAGCGCATGCGACGATGCTCGTCGGCGAGCGCATGTGGCGGTGCTGGTGAGCGCTTCAGCATGGCCTCTGCCTGTCGCAGGTCATTGCAGCGCTCGCGATCCGGCGGCCTCAGCGTTGTCCGGTAGAGGTGCGCCGAGGCCCCGTACAGAAACCCGAGCGCGCTGTCGGGCGCCTCGCGGCGGGTGTCCCGGGTGGCGATCAGCAGCTTCTCGTTCTGCTGGTGTAGTTGTTGTGCGCCGACGTTGTCCATCCGGTTGCGGCGCTCGCTCAGCGTCAGCAGCAGGCCGCCGTGGTAGGAGGTGCGGCTCCGGGCGCCGCGATCCGGCTGTAACGCCAGCGCCTTGCGATAGCCCCGCTCGGCGCAGTCCAGCAACGCCTGGACGCGGGAATCGCGCAGCGATGCGTCCGGTGGTTGCTGGATGGCCAGCCTGAGACACGCATCGCCCTTGACGGCATGACTTTTGGCGCAGGCCTCGGTGGCGGCATTACACCGGATGTTGGTGACGGCAATGGCATTGAAGTCGCCGGCGATGGCGTGTGCGCGCAGACGCTCGCCCAAGGCGCCGTCGTCGGTGGCCGCACAGCCGCCCGTGAGCGCCGCAGCCAACAGGGCCGCCGCCGACACCATCGGTGCCCGCAATCCAAACCCTCTGCTCAACGCCAATCCTGTGCTCAACGCAGCTGCTCCGCTGTGGTGTGGGTTCCGATCGCCCGGCTGTCGGTCTGCGCTATGGTCTGACCGACCGCCAATTGTCGCACAGACGTTACGTCGCGGCGGAATCCGAAGCCCAATCGCGGGCCACCGGCGTGTCACCGCCGCGGTGGCGGCAGATGAGCCGCCGCAGCGCCAGGTAGCCCAGGAGCACGAGAAACACCGACGTCATCGTGTCACTGAGAAAATGCCCGCCGGCGGCCATGCGCGCGAGGGCCACCAGCGCCGTGTAGAGCACCGCCAGCATGACCCAGGGCGAGCGCGGTCCGGCCAACACATGCGCTGCGGCGATGACGTAGGCCGCCGCGGCGACATGGCCGGAGCTAAAGGCACCGCCGCTGCCGCCGGTGTAGACGAAGGCCGGCGTGAAGGCCTGTGTGCCGCCGAACTGTGCGACCTGCACCGGACGCGCCCGCCCCCAGTGCTCCTTGAAGACCTGGTTGACCAAAAGCCCCGGCACCAGTGCGAGCAGGCACAACAGCAAGGCGAGCTTACGGCCCGTGAGCCCGAGCAGCCGCCGGCGGCGGCGCCGATTGATCAGCCAGATCCCCACCAGCGCGAAGTTGCCCACCACCATCAGCACTTCCACCGAGTGATACAGCAGCCGCTCCCAGGGCTGGCCCAGGGCCGGGAACCCGACGCCGGGGCTGTAGAACAGGCGGGCCACCACCAGGTCCAGTTGCGGATAGGCCAGCGTCAGGTTGGCGAAGGCGAGGAACAGGATCAGCCAGCCCAGCGGAATCCCGGCAATACGCGCCCGCCAAGGGGCGAGCCAGCGCGGCTCGCGGCGACTCACGCCAGCGTCCCCGGCGGGCGTTGCCGGTACCCTCGCATCACCGGTCTCTGCGACGTGCGCCATCAGAACAGGGTGTAAATGAACGGTGCCACCGCCGAGCCCTGGGCGAGCACGATCAACGCGCCGAGCAGCAACAGCACCAGGATAATGGGCGCGAGCCAGAACTTCTTGCGCTCGCGCATGAAGCCCCAGAGGTCTTTGAGCAGTTCCAGCATGGGTCGAATGTTCTGTTCTCGTGGGGGCGGCGTTGGATCGCGCCGGCGACGTTCGTGACTCCGCGACGGCATCGGCGCGCAGTCTAGCCGTTTAGGAATATCCCTGGGTATGGCGCTTACCTGCCCCGCAGGCGCGGCCGACACCGGACGAATGCCTGCTCATTAAGGCATCAGTGAACGGTTGGCCTCAGCGTGGCGAGGACGGCAACCCCATCGCCGCCAGATAGGCGGTGGTGGCGGCCTCGATGGTGTAGGGCCTGGCCACCGCACGCAGGGCATCTGCAGAGGGCGGCGCTTCCAGCGTGGCCGCCATCGCCGCTGCCAATGCGGTGGCATCGCCCAAGGGAACCAGCCGACCGTGGCGGCCGTCAGCGAGGAGTTCCCGGGGGCCGCTCGGGCAATCGGTGGCCACTACCGGCGTGCCTAACGCCAGCGCCTCCACTAGCACGAGCGGCATGCCTTCCCAGCGGGAGGTCAGTGCAAAGAGGTCCGCGTGGGCGATTTCGGCGTAGGGCCGCGGCACGAAGCCGGGCAGTGCCAGGTCATCGCTGATCCCCAACGCCGCGGCCTGTGCCAGTAATGCCTCGCGCTCGCCGCCGTCGCCCAGAAGCATGAGTCGACAGCGCCGCCGGGTGCGCAGCAGGGCGAAGCCTCGCAGCAATGTGGCGAAATCCTTACGCGGACTCAGCTCGCCTACGCCCAGGATCAATGGTGCCGCCGGGTCATGGAACCAAGGATGCGCCGGCGCCTTCGGTGGCGCGCTCAGCACACTGGAGGCCACCACGGGCGTCGGTACCACTTGGACCAGCGCCGGATCGAGCCCCGCGAAAGTTGTGAGGTCCGCGGCCGCGCCCTGGCTCGGCACCAGCACACCCGCCGCATGGCGATAAAGTCGGGCGACCGACCAGCGCTGGATACGACGCTGTAGAGCGCTCCGGCTGGCCAGGTCCACCGACAGCGTGGTGCCAGAGCGCAGATACAACCGTGTTGGCGTGCCCGCCACGGCTNTNGCGAGCAAGGCGATACGGTTGACTCGGTCTTTGTCGGACAGCATGACCTGCGGTCGCTTTCGGCGCAGATACCGGGCGATGGCGGGCACACAGCCGTAGGTGTGGCGGTTGCCGAGGTCGATGATATCGAGATGGGCCAAGTCGGCCGCGGCAGCAGCCAGATCCGGCCCGTGCCGGCGTACCTTGAGCAGATCCACGCGATAGCCGCGATGGGCGAGCGCCGGCAGCAGGTGCTGCGCGAGCCGGTCGACGCCGCTGTGTCCAGAGGTAGAGAAGAGGCATGCGATGCGCGTGGTGTCCATCGGGCGGTCCTCAACCGGCGTCAGCGATCCAGTCGAGCACGTCTTCGTCCGGCCGCGGCCTTGCGGGGGCGCCCTCGACGAAGAGCCCATACCAGATGGCGAACTGCAGCAGGCCGAACAGTTCCCGCTCGCCGCCGCGGCCGGCCCGCCGCGCCGCCACCAGCGCCGGTATCGCATCGCTATCGAACCACTCGCGGACACCCCGGTGGCGCTGCAGCAGGGGACCGATCCGCGCGGCATTGTCGCCGTTCAGCCAATCCGCCACCGGCACATGGAAGCCGCGCTTGGGCCGGTCCAGGTGCCCCGCCGGCAGCCGCGGTGCGGCCCAGCGCCGCAGCAGCCATTTCCCGGTGCGGCCGCGGCGCTTGAGGCCGTCCGGCAGCGCCAGCCCGAAGGCCACCAGGCGGTGGTCGAGCAGCGGCACCCGGCCCTCCAGACCGAAGGCCATGAGCATGCGGTCGGTCTTCACCAGCAGGTTGTCCGGCAGCGCCGTGACAAGATCCGTGTATTGGCGACGCTGGAGGTCGGTCCACGCCGGCGGCGCCGACTGCCAGGCATCCACGAACGGCTGGCGACTGCGGCCGGGCAGGGCCCGCAGGCGCGCGCCGAACAGGCGCCGAATCCAGTGCGGCGACCATTGTGGGCGGGTGCGAAAGCCGCCGCTGCCGGGGAACAGCAGGCCCTTGCCGAGGCGCTCGAAGGCCGCCGGCCGGTAGCGGCGATAGCCGGCGAAGACCTCGTCGCCGCCTTCGCCGGAGAAGACCACCTTCAGCGATGTCGCCGCGGTTTGCGCCAGCACCGAGGTGGGCAGGCAGGCATAGTCCCGCATCAGGTCATCCGCCGCCCAGACGCTGTGCGGCAGCCGTGCGAAGACCTGGGCGGGCTCGAGCGTCAGGGCGTGATGCTCAAAGCCGAACCAGTCGGCGATGCGCCGCGCGCCGTCCAGCTCGTCCGCCATGCGGGTGCCGCGCCAGCCCACCGAGAAGCTGCGGATGCGCCCGGCGCCATGCTCCGCCAGCGCCGCGGCGAGGGTGGCCGAATCCAGTCCGCCGGACAGGAACAGCCCATAGGGCACATCGGCACGCATGTGCTCGCGCATCACCTGGTCCAGTAACGCATCGAGTGCCTGCGCCGCGTCTTCGGCGTCGAGGGGCGCCGGCACGAGCGCCTCGCGCGGCGACCAGTAGCGGTGGTGGGCAATGCGCAAATCCGCATCGATGCTGAGCATTTCGCCGGGCAGCACGCGCTCGATGCCGGCGATGATGGTCTCCCTGCCGGTGCTGAACTGTTGCAGCAGAAACTGCCGCAACGCCGGGGCATGCACCTCGGGCTGTGCGGGCAGCAGCGGCAACAGGGCCTTCAGCTCCGAGGCGAAGGCGACGCGGTCCGGCAGACGGATGTAGAACAGTGGCTTGATGCCGAGCCGATCGCGCACCAGCAGCAACCGGCGCTCGCCGTGGTCATAGAGCGCAAAGGCGTACATGCCGCGCAAGTGCGCGACGGCCTCGGCGCCGTGCACCGCGTAGGCGTGCAGGATGGTGGCGGAGTCCGAGCCGCGGGCGGGCGCCGGCATCGCCCGGGCCAATGTCGCATCCAGCTCCGGATAATTGTAGATCTCGCCGTTGGCGACCAAAGCCCATTGACCGTCATCGCTCAGCATGGGCTGGTGACCGCTCTCCAGGCCGATGATGGACAGCCGGGTTTGGGCGAGCCCGACGGGTCCGAGCACGACCGTGCCCTGGTCATCCGGACCCCGATGCGCGAGTCGTGCGCGCATGGCTGCGAGCTGGTCAGGCTCGGGTGGCGCGCCATCGGCACGGATGAAGCCCGCTATGCCGCACATGGCGACAGATGCGATCGGTGGTATGGATAGGAATGCACGGGAGCTTAAGGCTGTATGGCTCGGGTCAGTGCGCTGTACAGTGCGGCGCAATCTTGCCATGCGCGGGTTGTCGGCACCAACGCAGCGCTGGCAGGTCTGTCGCGTGCGGTCCTCTGTTACCATCGGCGATGTGCCCTGGCAGGCGCGACGGATTCGCCGCACCGTGCCACTGCGCTTGAGCTTTTCACACGGCTGCATCAGCCATCGCCCCACGCAACGCAACCGGAAACCTCGTGCTGCAAGCCTGGATCGAGCGTCTGCGGCGCTTGGGACTCGATGTCACCGCACTGTCTTTGTTTTCCGCACCCGCGGGTGTCTCCGTGGGGCTCGGGCTCGTCGTGCTCACGTTCTTGTTGGCGCTGGCGCGACGCCCGCTCTGGCCGCTCTCTGCCGGCGTGGTGCTCGCGGTGGTATTCGTGGGCTACGTGCTGGTGCTGGGGGTTGTCGGTGACTACCCCGGCGGCACCCCGGCGGTGCGTATGGAGGCCGCCGCGCAATGGGCGCAGCTCCTCGTGTTCGTGCCCGTGGCCTATGTGCTCGCCGGGGATCAGGCGCGCTTGCTGCGTCTGCTTGGACTCGCCCTCGTCGGGCTCATTCTGGGCGCGTTGTGGCGCCTGGACTGGGCGCTGCTTTTCACCGACACCGGGGCATTCGTCGAGAGGCGTCCCGGGTTCGGCTTCCCGGCGAATGTGGCAGCGCTATTCAGCGGTACGGCCCTGCTGGGCCTCGTGATGCTGCGCCAGCGCTGGTGGCGTGCTCGCGGGCCCCGAGCCCTGTGGCTCGGGCTTTGGTGGCTGGCGCTGCTGTTGGTGGCGCAAGGTTTCCTGCTCAGCCTCTCGCGGGGCGCCTGGCTCGCGCTGGTGCTGACGCTCGCCCTCGGACTGCTCTGGACGGCGCGCACGTCGGCCTCGCAGGCGCCGCCGCGGTGGACATTGCCGGTGACCGGGATCATCGTGGTGTTGCTGCTGCTCTACGCCGGCCCCATGGCCGAGCGGTTCGCAGCGGAGTGGGGGAGTGTGCAGGCCATGCTCGCCGGCGATATCGACTACGCACCAGAATCGTCCTTAAGCCAGCGCTGGCATGCCCAGCGCTTCGGGCTGCACGCTTGGCTGTCGCAGCCCTGGCTCGGCTGGGGGCCGGGGGCGGCCAGGGCGCTGCTCGCCGCCAGCGACGACCCGAGCCTGATGGTGATCGGGTATGGCCCCCTGAAGCACTTGCACAACACCTACCTCGAGGTGCTGGTACAGCTCGGACTGCTCGGACTGTTGTTTTGGCTCGGGCTGTTCTGGCTGTTGCTGCGCTCGGTCTTCCAGGCGCGGCGGGCACGGCGGATCGACGCCGATGTGACACGTTTCCTGGCGCTGGCCTTGGTTTACCTGATGCTCTGGAGCTTGTTCGATTTCCACGCCATGCAACAAGTCTGGCGGGCCTACTGGGCCTTGCTCGCCGGTGCTGCGCTGAGCGTCGGCCTATTCGCCGGGCGCTCCGCCGATGCCCACGGGCCGCGCTGATGCACGTCGCGCTGGCAGTAAGCGCCTTCGGTGACGGCGGCGTCGAGCGGGTGATGACCGCACTCGCCGGCGGCCTCGCGGAGCTCGGCTGCGACGTGGATTTATTGGTCGGACGCGTCGAGCATGCGTATCTCTGGGAATTGCCGGCGCAAGTACGGGTGGTGCCGCTCGGAGTCGGCGCGCCCGCCCTCATCACCGCATTGCGATCCCGGCCGCCGGCCCTGGTGCTCACCGGCAAGCTGACCGACGATCGGGCGGCGCTCGCCGCCCGGGAGGCGCTCGGCCGGGGCCTCCGGGTGGTGGCCACCGTCGGCACGCCGCTATCGGTGAGCCTCGCCGCCAAGCGCTTCAATCCGCTGCACACCTGGCGTCAGCGCTTACGGGTGCGGCGGGAGTATCAGCGTCTCGATGGCATCACGGCGGTGTCACACGCCGTCGCCGATGATCTCAGCCACCGACTCGGTATCACCGGCGTGCCGCTATGCGTGCTGCCGAATCCGGTGATCCCCGCCGATCTGGACCGGCGCATCGGCGCGCGGGCGCCCCATGCCTGGCTCGAGCTCGGCGGTCCGCCGGTGGTGCTGGCGGTGGGCGGGTTGCGGAAGGTCAAGGACTTCCCGACCCTGCTGCGCGCCTTCGCGCTGCTGCCGGCGGATTTGAATGCGCGCCTGATGCTCTTGGGCGAAGGCCGCGAGCGCCGCAGGCTCATCGCGCTCGCCGGTCGTCTCGGCATCGCCGAGCGCGTGGCGATGCCGGGCTTCGTGGCGGATCCCTTCCCCTATCTGGCACACGCCTCGGCGCTGGTGGTGTCCTCGCGGCGCGAGGGACTCGGCAATGTCTTGGTGGAGGCCATGGCCGTGGGCACCCCGGTGGCTGCGACCGCCTGCCCGGGCGGGGTCAGCGAGCTGCTCGAAGACGGCCGGTTGGGCCCACTGAGTCCCGTGGGCGATGCGCCGGCGCTGGCCGCCGCCATCGAGCACCTGCTGCGGGATCCGACGCCGCCGAAGCGGCTGCGTGCCGCCGCGGCACCGTATCGTGTCGCGGCCTCAGCCGCGGGCTATCTCGATTTCTTTCGCGCCATCGTCGGCGGTGCGGCTGGAGGTTCCGCTTGATACAGCAGGCGGAGCCGGTTCTCACGGCAGCACCCAAGCGGGTCCTGCTGGTACGCCTCAGCGCCATCGGCGATGTGATCTTCGCCTCGCCGCTGGCCGCCGCCTTCCGCCGGGCCTATCCCCAGGCTCACCTGGCCTGGCTCGCGGC
>PR_CR_10_Liq_1_inCRDRAFT_1000202_pt1 | contig 36814 bp, 54 predicted proteins | sample PRCRCaboRojoPR_3_FD_10241 | JGI IMG/M metagenome (IMG submission 10241) | reverse complement strand
GAACGTCGATGTAGCACCACCCGTTCGGTAGTAGTCATCATCGAAATCAGCGACGAGCTTGGGGGATTGGCCGCCTATGGCGTACAGGTCGGCTATGGCCTGCCTAACTGCCCTGGTGATAACTCCGAGGCGGTTTAATGCGCCAATAAGCATTACACCATCTCCGTCACATAAACGGTGCCTGAGTTAGAGTCATGAATAAAACTAATAGTGTCTTCTTGTGCTACACGTACAAACTCAATAGCGCTTTGAGGAAGCAGTGCATCTGAAGTAGTAGCTGTTCCTGTCAGACTAAAATGACAATCTGCGCTAGAAACAATACGGTACACTCCTTTATTTAAAGAAGTGGTAGCTGAAGCAGTGTTACCAGAAAAGCTAACAGTTTGAGTGGTGCCATGCTTTAAAACTTGAATGCTGTTAGAGTTTGCGTCTGAGGCTAGTAAGGGCATTTTACACTCCTTGAGGTGTTAAGGTAGCAGTGTTTGTTCGCTGCTTTAATTCTTGCTCTTTAATCATTAGCTCGGCTAGCTTAACGCGCTTATCGAAGTCATCGTCTGCTACTCCGTCCTTGTCCATGTCGCTATACTTAAGCGCCAGCTCTTGTGGAGATAGCTGCGCCTCAACGGCGTACTTTTGACCACGCGCCTGCGACTCAGCCGCCTGTGCTTGCAGCAGCTGTATCTGACCTTGCGTAACAGCCATCTGCATTTGCTGCTGTTGCTGTGCCATCTGCTGCGCCTGTGGGTCTGGCTGTGAACCTTGCTCAATAGCTGACACCAACTCTTCGCGGTTAGACACGTTAAGGTGGTCGAGAATACCTTTAATAATGGCACCGTGTGCTGGGCTTTCTGGCGGCACCACCTGTAGGATTTGCGACAGCTGAGCCACTTCATACTCACGGGCCATAGCACCCAAAGAACTAAACGGAATAAACCGATAATCACGTATAGGGTATTCTTCCGGGTTGTACTGCATATAACGCATAGCTGCTTTATACACAAATGGAATAAGGAAGTTTTCTTGGAAGTTTAGCAGCGTACGCTTTTGACGCTTAACAATACCACCTTGGCTCATAGACATACCGGCAGCCGTTACGTCATTCTGCACCTGCGACATAGAGCCGTCAGCAGCCCCTGTAGCCTGACTGACCATCTGTTGAAGCTGCGCACCTTGAGCAAACGTAATCTGATCTACACCGCCAAACTTAAACGGCATAATCGTTTCGCTAGGCGCTCCGTTAGTTAGCAGCATCCTTCCCGGACGTACTTCTAGCTTGCGGTCGCGTGGCATACGGGTAGCATCTACCGCTAGCATTGGGTGCGTAGTAAGGGCGAGGGCGTCTATGCGTGCTCGCAGCTCGGCGTCCAACGCTTTTTGGCTCATGTAGCCCTTCTCGCATACGCCCCTCCCCCAGAATCGCGAAGGTACAATATCCCACTGGAAGGCTACAATGGGGCGGTCTTGCATCATGTAGGGATTAGGGATGGCTTTAAGAACGACTCCCTCGTTAGCCAGCACCACAATAGCCTCTACGTAATGGCCGTCTTCTTCAATGTCGTCTTCGTCTACGCCTTCAGCAACAAGCATAGCACGAGGCACCTTGCCGTACCACTTGGTGAGGCGTATCTTATCTTTAGCTAGGTTTGCTAGCTCTGGGTCTGGCTCAATTTCTTCATCGCTAGCTGCATCGCCAATGTACTCGTCGTTTCTGTACACGCCTTGCTCTTGCAGTTCCTCTACAATATGGCGAGACACAAACTCGTCAATGGCAACACCCATCGCATCCTCTACGCAAGTGGCGACTGGGTCGATGAGGAAGTTTTTAGGCATTACGGGGTTTAGCTTAACAAGAGGGCGATACGAAACCTGTACACCATACTCGTCCATATCTCCTTCCATAGTGGGGCGAGAGGTAGGCGTTCTTGTTTTGTACTCTTCCATTACAATCTCGGCACACCCTGTGCCAAAGACAGCAGCATTGATGAGCACTTCAGCTACAGAAGAGCGTATGCGGGCTGTTGCAAAGTCATCGTGCAGCTTGTTACGTAGCATCACCATGTCTGCTTTTTCTTGATCGCCTGCGTCGTCACGGATGTCAAAGATTTTACCGCGACCGAATGTGGCTTCTTCTACTTCCGCTACGTTAGACTCAACAGCCTGCGATAGCGCAGGGGCGATTAGCTTAGACCGCTCAGACATTCGCTCCTTGTCTTCTGTGGTCCACTGACTGCGATACAGGCGCATATACTCATCGTGCTGCTGGGCGTAATTGGAATCGTAGTGCTCACGATAGCTTTCCACCTTACCCATAATCCAGTTGGCTAGTTCGCCGTCGTAGCCATACTCTTCTTCGTCTTTAAAGATTTCGTAGTCCATTCTTATAGGTCCACCTATATATACCCTATATTGTATCAGAAACCAGCTATTTTGTCAAGAGGCTCCCACTCATCTTCTAAGTCCATGCCGCTATCGTAAGGCACGACGGCTAGCTGATCGATGTAAGACAAAGCATCTAGTAAATCGTCATGCACAAGCTGTGAGGGAAACGCAGCGGCTTCGTCAGCAAACGTAGCGTTCCAGTTGGAGTTACGCTTCAGCTTAATCTTACCGTGCTCAAAGCGCCCCTGCAAGGCCCAGAGGATGCGGTCTTGTTTCTTCTGGTTACCGTGAGACAGCTGCTCAATACGGAAAACACGATGCGTGCGGCGCATAATATCACTCAACGGTCCCATGACTGCCTGCTGAGCAATACCTTTTTCTATCCCTACGCTTATTGGCTTGTAGTCCCGCACAGCGTCGAAGATGACTTGAGCCGTTTCGTCTAGTGTCCACCGCCCATACTTAATGTCTTCAACGTACCAAGTGCCTGAGTGGCTAACGAAAACCACGGCCATTGCCGAATTGTCTCTACGCTTTGTCTTATTACCTCTGTCTGACTCAAAGCCAGCAAGATCACAAGCAATGTAATAATCACCAAGCTCCGTATGAGGACGTTCTTCATAGTAGTCAAACTCCTCTACGTCAAAGTATTCGCTACCTTGCGCATCGAACGAGGCCATGTACTCCTGCTGGAAGGCCCAGCGTGGGAGAGTGGCCTTGGCGTGCTCAATCTCTTCTTTGTCTACGAACGGGTTGTCGTAGGAAGAAAAGGTCCAAGAGGCCCAGTCCTTCCACCCCATACAGCCAACGTACATATCGTAGAAGTGGTTGCGGCCTTCGGGCGTTCCAATGAACAGCGCATGCCCTTTCTTGTCCGACAAAGCAGGACGCAGGATGGCTTCCCATACGTCCTTCTTCATAAACGCGTATTCGTCCAAGACAAGGTACTTTAGACTAACCCCTCGCAAGGTGTCCGGCCTATCCGCTCCCTTGAGGTAAATGGTGTTGCCGCCAGCCAGCTCAATCGTTAGATTGTTGACGTTGCTGTTAACTACAATGTCCCCAGCTAACTCAAACAGCTTTTCCCACAAGATGTCACGGGCCATGCCTTGCGTAGGCGCTACGTAGAAAACCTTTCCGTCCTTGCCGTTCAGGGCGTTCACAATCAACGCTACGGCAGCTAGGTGGGACTTACCCGTACGACGGCCAGCAGCTACCACCTTAAAGCGTGACGGGTCTTCAAAGACCTTCTGCTGCCACGGTGTTAGAGAGAGGTTGACGTTAGCCATTAGTCTGTACTATCCGCGTGTTCAAACAGCGTACGGGCGTTACGTTCCATACGGTCCGCAATGGCAACCTGTGCGTCTGTAGCGCCCTTACGTCTGCCTTTGCGGAATTCATCATGATCTAAGTATTGAGCAGCTGCTTCTCGCCACTTACCAGCCTTAAGGTTTGCTTTTGTGTTAGGCCCCCAGTCTCCTCTGTAGGCCATAGAGACAATAGCAGCTTGCACTTTCTCAGGAAGGCTGGAAAAGTTTTTGGTGTTGCGGGACGCTGTCCTCTCATACTCAGGAAGCACTTCCGTAAAGAAGTTCTTACCTATCATATCCTTAGTTTGGCCTACACCTTCTGTCTCAATGCCCTTAGAGTCAGCGTATACGCCGGGAACAAACCCCTCTTCTTCAATAATTGTGCGGGCTGTTTCGGAAATTGGGCCTTTGAAGCCATAATACTTAGTAGCTTGTTGTACGGCATCAGCGCCATAATACCTTTTGGGTTCTTCTTTTACGGCTTTTTCTTCTTCTTTTGCTTTTACAGGTTCTTTAGGTGCAAGCATTCCTGTAGCTTCTGGCTTATTCATCATCGTAATCGTCCCCTTCAAGGTCTCCAGTGCTGCCGTTGATCGTGACGCCAGAAGACTCAGCACCAATACCCGTGATATTAACTTGAACAGCTGCTTGCTGCTTCCCATCATGCGTAAATCCTGCTACAGGTAGGAGACGGTCGGCAAGCAGTTTCATCGCGACACTCTGATTCTTATGTTCATCGTCAAAAGCCGTCTCGAACAGCTTCTCTATTAGCTTAGGCGACTTAGGATTAAGTAGGAGTCGTGACCTAAACTCCTTTAAAGCTGCTGACTGCTCCCGTCTACTCAACTCTTTTGTACTAGCTAAGTCTTTCTTAGAGGGTCGTCCCCTCTTCACGACATTATTAGACACGAACTGTCTCCTTAAGGGCCTCTCGGTGCATTCAGGAAGGCTTTAGGAATGGAGGAGAGGATGTTGAAGAGGTACGTCTCGGTGCAATCAAGGCACTTCAGAAGAAGATGAAGAGGAAGCTGTCGGAAGTGGCTGTTGATTGTGCCGAGAAGCAATACTATAGGTAGTATTGTAGCACGTTTAGGGCGCTATGTCAATGCCCACACGCTGCTTATTGGTACATTTCCTCTCTTTTAGTGCCATGATACCCTTAGGGCCGGGCAGTCGCTCACCTGCCTTTTAGGCTACTTCCTGGTACTGTACGGATATACAGTGTTTATACGGCCTTTAGGGGCTTTAGGGGTATAACTAAATGGTCTATATAGTGTCCATTTTGCCTGTTTATGGACTATGCAGTGCCCATTGGACACCGAAATGTCCTTTTTGCAAGTGGAAGCTCTACCCACCGCGCACGGGCATGCCACACAGGCCCCCCGGGGGATAAGCTGTGGGTACATTTCAGTTGTCCACAGGTTGCCCACAGGTTATCCACAGGGCTACCCACAGGCTTACCCACAGGCTACCCACAAGGTATCCACAGGTCCCAGCGGCACATTTCGGAGGGGTGAAAGGGAGGGGCGGCAGCCGCCACGCACTATCCGGCCTATAGGTACCACCACACAGCACCCGCCACGCACCACACAGCACCACACAGCAACAGCACCACACAGGTACCGTCCGGCCGTCCGGCCTATAGGCACAGCCATTCAGTCCGCCCTATAGGCACAGCCATATAGCAGCCATTCCGGCGGTCGTGAAAAAAATAAATTTAGGGGTTGAAGGGCCAATTCGGTTTGTGATTATAATACGCCATCGGCACCACAGGGGTGCCCTTAACTAGACTGGAGATACACAATGGACATCATTAACGAAATCCGCAGCAACCTCAAAGACTACTCAGATGCAGACTTCAAAGTATTGCAGGGTCGTCTGACATTGAATGCCTACGGCGCAGACGTATCAGATGCATTGGCCGATGAGGTGATTGCAGAGCGCAAGCGCCGCGCCTACCTTGCCCACAAGGCAGCACAGCAAGCCGAAGCCGAAGCTTTCATGGCCGAACACGCCGCCGACCTATACGAGAAACAAGACAGGGATGAACGCGTCATGGTGTACGGAGCGGAATACTTCGCACAGTCAGACGATGGCGTCATTGACTTCGACGTGGCCGACGATGACATTGACTCGGTTAGTGCTATCGAGTACCACGGTATCTACAACGTTGAGAACATGACAGCCCACAAGCCCAACGCGCAGCTAGTGGAGACGGCCTGCGACACCAAAGAAGCAGACAGCCTAAACCCGCATTACACGCCACGCACAGACCACATTGCCATCGAGGGGTTTGATGTCATGACCCCAGCGGGCGCGCCGTCCGGCCTGTCAGCTGAAACATACATGGCCCCCAAGCGCTGGACTGAGAAGCAAACCAACGCGCTAGCAAAGCATCACGCGGCCACAGCCAAAGCGCGCCGGTACTTCGGTATTGATGACATCGTGGGTACCAAAACACAAGCCGCTAAAGTTAGCCGTGCGGCGCAATACGCCGACGCACAGTCTAAGGCCCAACGCGCAGCCAAGCGACAGAGCAAACTGGCCCGACGCCTAGCGTCAAAAATGTAATACGCCACGTGCTACACACTGGCCGCCTACGGGCGGCTTTTTTGTGTCTGCCATATACTGAATGAGAACGGTTCTCAACGCCATAGATTGTAAGACATTCAACCGGAGGGCAATCCATGGAAATCAAAGTGCACAAATCAGCTGATGGGTTCTGGAGGGTGGTCATCGAATCTCGCGGTCAATTCCAATTCCAATACCGACGCAAGAGCAAGGGTGCGGCCATTGATAAAGCATTGGCAGTTGAAGCACAGTACAGCTTTAACGACCCCAAAGTGACATTCGACCTACGTGGCTAAGTGAGAACGGTTCTCAACGCCATAGTGTGTAAGGCCTTAAGGCCTAGCTTTCAACGGGAGGTAAGCATGAAAAACGAAAAAGGCTACGTATTGTACGAAGGCCCGTCACTGCTAGATGGCGCGCCCATCGTGGTGATTGCCACAATGTCCACCCGCAACGCCAAGACGGGGAACATGGTGCAGACGTGGGTGATGCGGTCTGACATAGCACCACACGACGCGCTCAAGACGGGCGATGACAGTAGTGTTTGTGGCGACTGTGTCCACCGTCCGGTCAATCAGGGTTCATGTTACGTGACAGTATTCCAAGCCCCGCTCGCCATCTGGAAAGCATATCAACGTGGCGCGTACAGCACAGACGTGGCAGCATTTCACCGCGCCATCAAGGGTCGAAAGGTTCGCATGGGTGCATATGGTGACCCTGCGGCTGCCCCAACGGCCTTGTGGGCGACGATAGCGCGCAAGGCGGCCGGTCATACAGGGTACACCCACCAAATGGCCCACAGCGGCTTTGACGCGGCCCTGCTAGATGTCTGCATGGCGTCCGCTGACACACGAGAGCAGGCGGAGCGGTATCAGGCGAAGGGTATACGGTACTTTCGTGTGGTGCGTGACGTTTCCGACCGTATTCGTGGGGAAGTGGAATGCCTATCCGACAGCGCGGGTATGTCGTGCGAAGAGTGCGGATTATGCGACGGCAGTGGTCGTGGCAAGGGTAAGAGCATATTCATTCAGGCGCACGGCGCGAAGGCGTCTAGCTACAACCCCGACTTGATAGCGGTGGCCGTCTAAATGAGAACGGTTCTCAACGCCATAGTGTGAGAGACAATGGAACACAACGGGCCGAAAGGCCCAAGGAGATTTACAATGTTTAACTTAGAAGCAATGACAACCAAAGAGATCGAGCAACTGCGCCGCATCGCTTGGGCAGCTGAAGGGTACTACTGTAGGCTAGAGAAAGGAGACGCAGCGAACTCTATGCACGAATTGTGGTTAGACATAATCTTTGAGCTACGCCGACGTAGGGAAGAAAACATCAAATGAGAACGGTTCTCAACGCCATAGGGTGAGAGGCCTTATGGCACACCACAATACAAGGAGAAATACAATGACTGGTATCATCGGAATTACCCACGACGGACACACTGTACGTACTACCAGCGCGGGGTACGAGTACATTATCCGCCATGCTGATCTTAGCTATGACGGCGACATACGTCTTGAGGCTCACGTAATCGAGCAGCTGCACGACGGGGCCATCAAGGTTGTAAAGTACATAAATGGACGGCTTTTCGGCGTCGTGAAAATCCGCGACAATGACTACTCACGGGCTGTCGAGCAAATGTACGCCTTTTGTGAAGTACCAGAAAAATGAGAACGGTTCTCAACGCCGTAGGGTGTACGGCCCTACGGCAAACTATCAAGGAGAAGGTATCATGCACATTGAATCAATCCACTACGTGGTGAAAGTTTACTCAGGCACAGAGTACAGCGTCACGGCTCACGCTGAGCTAAGCAATGGCGACAGCATCGCCTCTGCCGAAACGCTCTACACTGACAGCGACGCAATGGCAGCAGCGCAGGCCCAAGAAGTCATGCTGGGCGAAGAGGATAGCTTGGACGTAATCGACTTGCGATGGGAGGTACAATGAACGGATGGAAAAACAGAGAGACATGGCTAGTTAATTTGTGGTACATGGATGAAATGCCGGACTACTACGCAGACAGCGAGCAATGGTACGTAGACCCAAGCGAGTTGCGGGATACCATCGAGTACATTGCTAACGAGGGCGAGGCCATGAGTCAACTGTCTGTCGGCCTACTGGCAGACTTCATTTCAGGTTGTTTCGCTGAGGTGGATTGGGACACGCTAGCTAAGCATCTAAACGCTGAGCTGGAAGAGCGATACGCACTATTGGAGGACTGATTATGCGCGAAGTGTTTGTAAGCCGTCCGGCCTTTACGGTCGGCGGTTATGTTGAAAATTACGGTGGTATGTATTACTTTTACTTTGATCGGGACAAGCAGAGTGAATTTTTCCATATCCACCCCGAAGAGTATTGGTGGCTGGACCGCGAATTCGATGACGGGCAAGCAGGCGAAGACGGGCTGCTGTACGTGGAAGAGGTGCGACTGGCAGCCCTGACACTGTCACGGCATATAGGTACGTACATGATAGACAGCACCGACGTTTCCGACAACGTCGACTACCTATGCCAGCAAATTGACGATGCACTTGAGAGGGACGAGCAATGAAACAGAACGAATTAGAACGGCTGATGGCCGTGGTCGATGAATTGGAAGCAGGCGCGGAGGTACTCACCAAAGAGTCACGCCGCCTACCCCTGCAAGCACGCTTCATGGCGGGCATTAGCTCGGGCATGGCAGCGGCGGCTGGTATGCTACTGCAAGCGCTGAACGATTTAGATGAGAACGATTCGCAACGCCTTAGTGTAGAGGCAATCGAAAGCATGTATCAATACTACAATATGGTAGAAATGGAGGACGCATTCCGTGAATGAATTACAGATGCACAACGCAGAGGCACGCAGACGACGACGCTGCTATGCTGCCGGTGAGTTTAAGAAGGCTAGGGAATATAACAGCAAGGCTTTAAAAGCAGATGGTTATATGCAGGCCATTTACTTTAAACTTTCCGCGAATTGCTACCGCAGCGCCTACCTTTGGAAGCGCAAGTCTGACATTCCTGTGTTCAAGGAGGTGTAGGGTGGGCGGCTTCATAGAGTTTATCTTTTTGGTATTTGTCTTTTTCGTATTACTTTCAAACATAAAGGAGTGAGCCATGGGCGCACTATCAGGTTTAACCAAGGAGCAGGTTCGGGCTAAGTTAGCCGACGATACCCGCATATTCCTAGCAAATGGCGGCAAGATCGAGACACTAGAGTATGACGATCGTGCCGAGAAGGCTGCACGTGTAGGCCGTGGCGTGCCGATGGGTAGCTACATTGAAATCGAGGAGGACTATCAGGAGCTGGACCTACTGCCCGACGAGTACCGCGAATACGGCTACCAGTGGGGCAGTGAGGTTCGGGTAGAGTGTGACATGGAGGGGGCAGGGGTGCCTCTGACAGTAGCGGAGCGGGATGCTGCTGAGGCATTTCGGGAATACTACCAAGACACGGGCGACTACCTAGACAGCGACGAGTATTTCTGATACAATATACTGCCCAAGCGGAGGAACCTATGGGTCAATTTGTACGTACAAAGCTACCCTGTGATGACTGCGGAAGCAGCGACGCAAGGGCAGAGAATAGCGACGGCTGGAGTACATGCTTCAGCTGTGACACCCGCAAGAAAATTGACAGCGCTTCGAGCGAACCATTCTACACCAAGTACATGGAGGACAAACCCATTAGCACTTCAATTCAACACACCCGAGCGGTCGAGCAATGGCACAAGGCAAACCCTGCCGCCATCCCTGACCGCTGCATTAGTGCTGCCGCCGTCAAGCACTACGGCGTAGTGGTGCAGGCAGACGGCACGCACCTATACCCCTACTTCACCGACGACTCCTCCGAGCCTGTAGGCTTCAAGGTGCGGGGTCAGGACAAGGCCTTCCGCGCTATCGGCGACACCAAGGACGGCGGTCTGTTCGGCCAACACAAGTACGGCAACCATCAACGTAATCGCATTGTCGTGACAGAGGGTGAGCTGGATGCCCTGTCTGCATGGCAGATACTGCAAGGCAAGGTGCCTGTTGTGTCCTTGCGTAGCGGTGCTGCCGGCGCAGGTCGTGACTTCAAAGCCAGCTACGAGTTCCTTGATGGCTTCGAGGAAATCATCCTGTGCTTTGATGCCGACGAGGCAGGCAAGGCAGCTGTCGAGAAGGCTGCTGACGTCTTCGCCGGTAAGCTTCGGGTCATGAAGCTAGACGCCAAGCAGGGCAAGGATGCTAACGACTACCTGAAGGCTGGCCTGACCAAGGAATTCACCGACGCCTACTGGTCTGCCTCACAGTATACCCCCAAGGGTGTGCTGTCTGTCGACGAGTTGTGGCAGCGTCTAAACGCGGATAAACCAGCGGCTATCGGTGATTGGCCGTGGCCTAAGCTTAACGACCTGACCTTCGGCTTCCGCCCAACTGAGCTGGTAACCATTACGGCGGGGTCAGGGTTAGGGAAGTCTTCCATACTGCGGGAGCTGGTCATGCATATCCGCAAGACTACACCGCACAAGGTAGGCTGTCTGTTCATGGAGGAGTCGGTCGAACGCACCGCTGAAGGCTTCATGGGCGTCGATCTGTCCACCCCTGTGCATCTACCTACCAGTGCTATAAAACGCGGTGACGACGCTTACAGGGAGTCGTTCGAGCGTGTCTTCGGTGACGGTCAGCTGATGATTATGGATGCGTCATTCGACACAGGCGCTACCGTTGACCAAGTGGTGGCACGTGTCCGCTTCATGGCTAAGGCGCTGGACTGCAAGGTGATTGTCTTAGATCACATTAGTATTCTAGTGTCGGCTGGTCAGCATGGCGATGAGCGCCGTGCCCTCGACGAGATAATGACCAAGCTACGTACGCTCACACAGGACACAGGGATTGTACTGTTCGCCGTGTCGCACCTCAAGCGGCCTGAAGGTAAGGGCCACGAAGAGGGCGCAGCCACTAGCCTGTCACAGCTGCGGGGCAGCGCGGCCATCGCCCAGCTGTCCGACTTTGTGATTGGCCTTGAGCGTAACGGCCAAGCAGACGACCCCGTTGTACGCAACACCACCAGTGTGCGTGTACTCAAGAACAGGTTCAGCGGTATCACTGGCCCAGCGGGTCATCTACTTTACGACAACGACACCGGCAGGCTCAGCGAGTTCGAGCCGGTGGTAGCAGAGGAGGAAGCGCTATGAAGATATGTCCATGCCGTGGACAATGTGAGGCCCGTGTTTGCGGGGCTGTGATTCAAGGCATTAACACAGACAGGGCGCGTCTTACGTGGCTGTCCGATAATAACCTTACTCTCCGCGAGACTAAGACGGGGTATCGGGTGTTCGATATTGACTTCACCAAGGCATACCCTGAGAAACTGAATTGGCAAGCCGCTGTCGATGCAGCTATGGAGGAAGCGCTATGAGTGTACCAAGCCCATGCACCCAACGGTGCCGAGCAGATGACGGCTTCTGTCGTAGCTGCTACCGCTCGGTGGCAGAGATAAAGCAGTGGATGCATATGAACGATTCGGACAGACGCAAAGTGTTAGAGCTGTGCGAAGAGCGGAAGAGGGTACGCAACTACCCCTTCCTATGACTGCTAGGCTATAGCATGTACAGATAATCAAACCGCACCATAGCATGTACAGATAATTTAAGGAGAGAAGATGAAAGACTACAACAACCTAATTGCCCTGTCCCGCTACGCTCGCTGGCGTGAAGTAGACCAGCGGCGAGAGTTCTGGGACGAGACAGTAGCACGTTACGTGTACTACTGGGCAGACAAGGGCCTGATTAACGCAGACTTAGCGCGAGAATTACAGCAGGCTATTGAGAATATGGACGTGATGCCTAGCATGCGTGCCCTGTGGACCGCTGGCGAGGCGCTGGACCGCGACAACGTGGCGGGGTACAACTGTGCCTTCCTGTCTGTCGATCACCCCCGTGCGTTCGATGAGGCGCTTTACGTGCTGTGTTGCGGCACAGGCTTGGGCTTCAGTGTCGAGCGGCAGGAAATTAGTAAGCTACCCGAGGTGGCCGAAGACTTCTTCGAGACAGACACCACCATCGTCGTAGCCGACAGTAAGATTGGGTGGGCCAAGGCATTCCGGCAGCTGATTGCCATGCTGTATGCCGGTGAGATTCCCAAGGTAGACTACTCAAACATCCGACCTGCTGGTGCTCGCCTAAAGACGTTTGGCGGTCGTGCCTCTGGGCCTCAGCCTCTTGTGGACTTGTTCGAGTTTGTAACCCGTACGTTTACCAATGCGGCTGGACGTAAACTGAACAGCATCGAATGCCACGACATTATGTGCAAGGTGGGCGAGATTGTTGTGGTCGGCGGCGTGCGCCGGTCGGCTATGATTAGCCTGTCCAACGTATCGGATGACCGAATGCGCAAGGCTAAGTCTGGGCAGTGGTGGACAGACCACGGGCAGCGGGCGCTGGCTAATAACTCAGCGGCCTACACCGAGCGGCCTGACTTCCAAGTGTTTCAGGATGAGATGCGCTCCCTGTACGACAGCTTCTCCGGTGAGCGTGGTATCTTCAATCGCGAAGCAGCCAAGAAGAAGGCAGCTAAGTACGGCAAGCGTGACCCCGAGGGTATCATGGGTGTTAACCCCTGCGCTGAGATACTTCTGCGGTCAGGACAAATGTGTAACCTGACAGAGGTAGTGATACGTCCGCACGATACCTTGGAGGACCTGAAGCAGAAGGTCGGGTACGCCACGGTCATGGGTACATTGCAGGCTACGCTGACAGACTTCCGCTACCTACGCAGCAAGTGGAAGCGTAACTGCGAGGAAGAGCGTCTGCTGGGCGTTAGCTTCACAGGTATATGTGACCACCCGGTTATGTCTACCGTGTCTGAGGAAGCCGCTCAGTGGCTCTCAGAGCTACGTCAGCATGCGGTCGAGGTGAATGCGGCGTGGGCAGATAAACTGGGCATCAACCCATCGGCTGCCATCACCACCGTGAAGCCCTCCGGTACTGTGTCACAGCTAGTGGACAGCGCCTCTGGTATTCACCCTCGGTACTCACCGTTCTATATCCGCACTGTACGGCAGGACAACAAAGACCCGCTGACGCAGTTCCTTATAGATCAGGGTGTACCGCATGAGCCATGCGTCATGAAGCCAGACTCCACTACGGTGTTCAGCTTCCCGATGAAGTCCCCTGACTGTGCGCTTACGGTGGATGACGTAGGCACCATCGACCAGCTAGAGCTAGCCAAGCAGTACGGCACCTACTGGGCAGAGCACACCGTGTCGCTAACCGCATACTACACAGACAGTTCATGGTTCGACCTATGCTCTTGGGCATACAACAACTGGGACCACATGATTGGTATGTCGTTCCTGCCGCATGACGGCGGGACATATAAGCAAGCGCCATACCAGAAGATCGACTCGCATACTTACGAGACTATGCTTGAAAGCATGCCTGTCATCGACTGGTCTAAGCTGGCTGATTATGAGAAGGAGGACAACACGGAAGGTGCCAAGACGCTAGCCTGTAGTGGAGGTAGCTGCGAAATATAATACTTGACAGCTAATGCCTGCGGTTGTACAATAAAAACCATAAGGCATTAAGGCAAAGGAGAAGAAGGGAGATGTACCTTAAGGCTACCTTAAAGCTGCCTTAAGGCTCTTCCTCTTCTCCTTACTTTTATGTACCCTTAAGGAACCTTTAGGCAAACGAGAATAGTTCTCAACGCCATAGACTGAAGATAACAGGAGACGGTCATGAACCAACGGCAACTAATCTTAGATCACTTGGAAACTTACGACAGCATCACCCCGCTTGAAGCACTCACCCGCTACGGCATCATGCGTCTAGCGGCTCGTGTGTCAGAGCTGAAGAGCAGCGGCTTCCCCATTAGTGCTACAATGAAGAAGCACAACGGCAAGAAGTACGCATCATACACACTGGGAGGTAAACCCGATGAGCAAGATGAGCAGATGGTACTACTCTAACGTAACCGAACCACAACTAGAAGCAGAGGCAGAGGACAGGAGCGCCCATGTATCAGCGCAATACCGCAGTCTTAGATATAGAGACATCCCTAGACCACAGAACAATTTGGATGGTTGGGCTGTACTTTCCCGATACTGGGACGAGTACGTACGTGACGAACAAAGAAGACTTACAGGAGCAGCTGCATGATACGCACACCATCATCGGACACAATCTTTTGGGCTTCGATCTGCCTGTCCTTCGTGACGTCTGGCTTTTTGATTGGGCTGGGCATGTCGTTGATACTCTTGTCCTCGGACGCTTGCTCAATCCCAGCATCGACGGAGGCCATAGCCTTCGAGCATGGGCAAAGCGTTCAGACGGCGAGCTAAAGGACGACTTCGACCCCGCCAACTTTGACCTTGGTCTCACGGATGAGATGGTCGAGTATTGCCTACAGGACTGTCGTGCAAACTGGGACGTGTACTTGTTCCTGTTAGAGTACGCGAAGAACCACAAGTTCTCCCAAGACAGCATCGAGTTGGAGCATGAAGTCAAGCGCCTCACTGTGCAGCAGGAGCGCAACGGCTTCGCCTTCGATCAGACACGTGCCTTCGCCCTGTACAACCAACACAAGGAGAGGATGGATGAGATTGAGAAGGAGTTACAATCCGTATTCCCGCCCATTGTCGAGGAGCGTTACTCGGAGAAGACTGGCAAGCGCCTCAAAGATAAGGTCACTGTATTCAATCCGGGGTCAAGGCAACAGGTTGCAGAACGACTTGAAGCTAAGGGCGCTACATGGACGGAACGCACCGAGACCGGCAAGCCGAAGGTTGACGAGACCACTCTTGCGGCCAATAAACACATACCGGAAGCTGCTCTCGTACTTGAGTACCTCACCCTATCCAAGAGGCTAGGCATGCTCAAGTCATGGCTCGACAACGTTCAGGAGGACGGACGCATACATGGGCGTGTCAACACCTGCGGCGCTGTCACTGGCCGTATGACCCACAGCAATCCTAACATGGCTCAGATACCTTCTGACGCTCTGTACCGCGAGTGCTTCACCGTACCGGAGGGGCACAAGCTAGTGGGCGTGGACGCGTCGGGACTAGAGCTGCGTATGCTGGCGCACTACATGCAAGACCCAGAGTACACAGACCTAATCCTCAACGGCGACATTCACAGCCACAACCAATCGGCTGCTGGTTTAGCCACACGACCACAGGCGAAGACGTTCATCTACGCTTTCTTGTATGGTGCAGGTGACGCCAAGATAGGCGCTATCGTAGGCGGCGGCGCGAAGCAAGGGGCTACCCTTAAGCGCAAGTTCCTTCGCTCTCTGCCTGCGTTAGAGCGCCTGCTGGACAAGGTGACGAGACTGTCTGACAAAGGCTCACTGCCCGGCCTCGACGGTCGGCGTGTGTGGGTGCGGTCACAGCATGCAGCCCTCAACACCCTGCTGCAATCCGCTGGTGCCATTCTCATGAAGAAGGCGCTAGTGATAGCATCCCAAAAGCTAGACAGCTACGGTCTCCCGTATAAGCTAGTGGCTCAGGTACACGACGAGTTCCAAGTCGAAGTCCCTGAAGAATACGCCGAGCGCGTAGGGGTTATCTTCCGCAATGCCATCCGGCAGGCCGGACGTGACCTCAACCTTCGCTGTCCAATGGACGGTGAGTATAATATAGGTGATTCATGGGCAGAAACCCATTGACAACCTACACCGCAGCATGTACTATGTACTATAAGACTGCAAAGTCTAAACTTCCACGACACAAAAGGAAAGCATTATGGAAAACATGACAGCAACAGTACGCGCAACTGTCGCATTCCCCAACCTGACCAAGCCCGAGACTCCCTTCGGCGGCGGCGAGGGTACACACTACACCGTCCAGCTGGCAAACCTGTCAGACGCAGCGGTCGAGAAGCTGGAGGAGCTGGGCGTCAAGGTCAAGTCTAAGGACGACGACTACGGACGTGGCCGCTTCGTGCAGGCTAAGTCTAAGTTCCCGATTGTACACAACGGCAAGACCGTCGTAGTCGATACGGAGAACAATCCAGTAGACTCAGACCTTATCGGTCCCGGCTCTGTGGTACGTGCCACCCTAACCGTCTACGAGCACCGCATGTCCAAGCAGTACGGCAACGGTGTGCGTGTCCTCAAGCTGGTAGTCGAGGAGCTGGCTCAGGCTGTAGCATCGGCTGACTTCGTAGACGAAGAAGAGGAAGTGCTCTAATGCGCTGGGCAGTGGACGGGGACGTCATCCTATACAGCGTATGCTTCGCTGCTAAGGACGACCCATTCCCGTTCGCTGCCCGCTCTGCCCGAGTGTTCCTAGAGAACCTGATGCTAGACCTTAAGGCTGACGGACTGGACGTATACCTTACAGGCGAGGGTAACTACAGGGTGGAGTTGGGCTGCGAACAGTTCCCATACAAAGGCACGAGAAAGAAGGACAAGCCCCCACACTTCTATGAGCTGCGGGAGTTTATGATAGAGAACCTTGAGTGCATCGAGGTGTCAGGCAAGGAGGCAGACGATGCCTTGGCTACGGCAGCGTGTCAGCTAGGACATGGCATAGCCACCATCGACAAAGACCTATGGGGTGTACCCGGCTGGCACTACAACTGGAACAAGAAGGAGTTTAGTTGCGTGTCCCCTGAAGCAGCAGACAGAGCGTTCTACACACAGCTACTGAGCGGTGACTCGGCGGATAACATCCCCGGCCTGTTCAAGCGACTAGGCAAGAAGGTTACCAAGAAGGTATTGGAACCGCTTGACTGGATGACAGACCCTTCAGAAATGTACGAGTATGTCTACAAAGTGTACAGCGATGCGTACGACTCAGTAGGCATCTGCCCAGACGATAAGACAGCCGTTTTGAATGACTGGCTCTTACGTCAAGGGAGACAGCTCTGGATGCAGCGCAGCGAAGGGGAGACTTGGAATGCCCCGACGAGTTGAACGTACCCGTAACGGTGGCAAGTGGACAGAGGCGCGATACTTCGGCTTCATCCGCTCCGCCTTACGGTCGGCCTTCACACGCTGGCAACCGAAGCACGAGGCCAAAGCAGCTGCCAAAGTAGCGTACAACACCTATGTGTGCGCCCAATGCGACGGATGGTTTAGCACAAAGGAAGTAGAGGTAGACCACATAGTACCGGCAGGGTCTCTTAGAAAGTACGATGACCTGCCCGGCTTTGTGGAGAGGATGTTCTGCGAGGCTGACGGCTTCCAGATACTATGCAAAGAATGCCATCAAGCAAAGACTAACGCCGAGAAAGCGGCAAGGAGAAAAAAATGAAACGCTACCTACAGATCGACGACGACGCGCTCGACGACCTGATACGCGAAGACCTGCTTAGACACTTAGACATGGAGGTTGAAGGGTACCCCCTAGACCCGCAGATAGCTATGGCTATGGCTATCGTGTATAACTACTACTCATCACCTGACCAGCAACTTAACTTCTACGTGGGGATTGACCGTGAATAAATTTGATTGGGAAGCGGCGGTAGTGGCGGTAGTGGCGGCGGTAGTGTTCTTCATCCTAATGATAGGCGCTGAGCAGGCGGTGGGAAAAACGCCAAAGGAAAAGTTCTGCCTACGTGTGGCGGCTGGGGTAGAGGAAGCTATGGAGTTACGCGGGCAGAAACGTGTACGCTACCTGTCCGACCTGAAGGAGACAGAGCCAGCCTTAGCGCGTCATGTCATACCTGCCACAGGAGCAGCAACGAGAGCGTGGATTAGAGGAGCCACCATCACAGATATACTAGGCGGCGTATACGTTGCCTGCACACGACAAGTTAAGGACGTATGACATGGCACGAGTGGGTATAATCGGAGACACACACTTACCGTACGAACTGGAGGGGTATCTTGAGTTCTGCCAAGAAACTTTCGACGCTTGGGGCGTTGATACTGTCGTTCATATTGGGGATTTTGTGGATAACCACAGCCTCAGTTTTCACGATAGCGAGCCTCTTCTACATAATGTTCATGGTGAGTACGTCTCTGCCGCTGATCGCGCTCAGGCTTGGTATAAGGCGTTTCCTGAGCTAACTTTAATTCTAGGCAATCATGACCGCATCCCAGCGCGACAACTCCGTAAGCTAGGCATGGAACCAACAATCTACATGAGGCCTATGGAAGAGTTGTTAGGCATGCCAGAGGGGTGGCACATTGAAGAGCAACTCGAGATTGACGGAGTGTTGTACCATCACGGTGAAACCGCCAACGGCGTTAACGGATTTCGCAATGACGCCAAGCAACGGATGCAGTGTACCGTGTCAGGCCACAATCACAGCAACTTCGGAGTCTCATACTCGGCTAGTGATAGCGAGTTGGTTTGGGGAATGGCTGTTGGATGCGGCGTCAATCATCAACATCTTGCCTTTGCTTACGGAAAGCATTTCAAGTTCAAGCCTATCATCGGCTGTGGAGTGGTTATCGACGGGACACCCTACCCTGAACCAATGGACTTGGGAAGCAAGCTGCGGAGGTTATGACATGCCATTAGACAAACTCGACGCCGACTACTTGTGCGAGGAAGTAGCGGAGCGATACGACCCAGAGGAAATCATTGACATCCTGTGCTTCACGTCTGAGGAATTGGTAGAGGTTTTGCGGTCTTACATAATTGACAATGCAGAGAGGTTTGAGGTATGAACGTAGTAGATGGCGGTTTCAAAAAACAAACACTATCGGCCAAGGAAATGCTGGAAGAAGTGTCTAAGTTCATTGAAGAAACAGGTGACGAGGAGGCGCAGATTAGCGTAGTTGTTAGCTCTCAGGGCTTCCTGTCAGTTCTGTCCAACTACAAGAACATAGCCGAGGCACACTTTGACCTATGCATCATATGTGACAACTTATTAGCGGGCGTAGGAGGAGGCAATGAGCAGTACCACTGAGAAGAGGGGGTCGCTTGATCGGCCCCTGTACAAAGTCATCGACACAGACACGTACTGCGTCATGTACGAAGGACGTAACTACTTTGAAGCATGTCAAGCTGAGAGCTTAGTAGAAAACCACGGCGGCAGACCTAAGCTAATTGCAGACTACGGCGAGACAGACAAGACTAACATGGAGGAGAGAGGCATCAAGACGGAAGCGCAAGAGGACGTAGTAAACCTACCTAAGCACTACCGCAGCGGGGACGTAGAGTGCATCGAGGCTATGGAGTCTATGGCCCTGAACGCCAAGGTGTCTCCATTCGTAGGCTACCTGTGGCTCAATGCCTTCAAGTACCTATGGCGGTGGCCTTTCAAGAACGGAGTGGAGGACTTAAAGAAATGCAGGTGGTACATAGATCGTCTTATATCACAGCTGGAAAGCTAATGAAGGCTGTAGGCGAGTGGCTTGTTAATTTACTGGCCTGCCTAAGCCAGTTTGTAAACGTGCTACTCTTCAACGGTCACCCTAACGAAACCCTTAGCGCACGGTGCGGTCGCATGGTGAAGATAGAGAAGACAAGCAATCCACTGTGGCTGCTGTTAGCTGCAACGATTGATCTAATCTTCCTTCCAATCGAAGAGGACCACTGTTTCGAGAGCTACATTACCGAGCGTATATGGGCTAGAGTGTACTTGGAGGACAGGGCATGATCTTCTACAAGACATTCAACGGCACAGAAGCTGCCCTTAACCCAGACCACATAGTGTCAGCGGTTGAGACCGAGCAGGGGCTTAGGGTCGAGACAATTACGGGCAACCCTATACTGCTACGTAACTGGGCTATGGGTGATTTGAGGGGCGTCTTAGTACCCGAAATGGTTCGATTAGACCTTTCAGCATCTCAGCAGGAGATGGTATAGCCCACCCCGCTAGTAATACTACAATCATAAACTCCCACCACTCAAGCCCCGCTTCGTTGACTACGGTTGACACGGGGCTTTCGTACGTTTGGGCTTTCTTGCTTTGCAGCGTGACCGCCGTATTGGCCTGCTGAGCTACGCTTTCCTCACCCTCTGTTTTAGCCTGCCCTACGTTAGCGTCTACGCTTAGTCCTTTATTAGAATCTAACAGAGCGTCCTTAGCTAAGCTAGATACAGCAGAGCATCCGCTACTCAGGAGCAGTAAGCATATGCCTAGTATCTTTAGAGTATTCATCAACGCGCTTAATATACTCATAGTTCCTGCCCGTCTCTTTATCTACTCCGTCTAGCTTTTCTTCTATCGGCTTAATGTAAGCCATGTAAAGCAACATACCGCACGTGCATAGTACGCCAATGGTAGCAGCAATCCACTCGGGAGTACGTGCAGGTTTGTTTATATGCTCTCGGATGTCGTCAAGTATTTCAGCATTTCTCTGCATAAGAGCAGAATGAGCAGCTAATGTTTGCTCTAAGTTGCCTATCCTTCTTTCAATACTGAGCTGGTCGTCAGGTGACATCCTTATCTCCCCTCTATCATATCACGTACTTCTGCTATTGGGTCTCCGGTTAGCAGGCGCTCTCCGGTGACGCTCCTCACTGCTCTATCTACGTTAGCCACTCCCGGTACATACGTCTGGGCAGCCTTCGCTATAGGCTCTAACGACCCCTCTGTGGCTGCGTCAAACAAGCCACCACCTACGCTTGAGAAAGCGCTAATAGGCGCAGGAACGAAGTCAAACGCCCCCTTACCATAGTCAGTAGCTTTGGTGTTTACAAGGCCAGAGGTTACGTTAGAGACTATCTGCTGTATCGTACGCTCCGTAATGTTCTCTGGGTCTAGCAGCGTGTCTACGTCCATGTCTTTGGAGCGGTCAGTCAGCTGCCTGCCTTGGTCCCACAAGCCGTTCACAACACCGAACAGCACCGTGTACTTAGCGGCATACTTGTAGGCATCACGAAGGGCTTCCTGCCCCTCCTTGGTGTTAATGCCCTTATCCTTGGCCGTCATCATGTTCAAGCCTACGCCTGTACGGATGTTGTTCATCTGACGGTTCATATACGAAAGCATACTGTACAGCATACGGGCGTCAGGGTTGTCATGGAACGCCTTCGGCATAGCAGACGCAGACACAGGTTGCCATTTGTTCAAGGCTGTGGCGGCAAAGTTCCTAACCCAAGCGTCCGACAGGTCTCCGCGCTTCAGCGCCTCTACCGTGCTGATAAACTCGCTGTCCGTAAGGCCGCGCATGCCTTCATGCTTACGCAGCTTGTCTAAGTCACCCTTCTTCGCCAGCCGCATGCCTCTACGGATGGAGGAGTTGGTGAGTATTTCACGGGACATACGGTTGACGGTTGTTACGCCTGTTAGGTTAAAGGCTTTTTCGCCTATTGCGTCAACCCCGCGGCCTACCTTCTCCCTAGCCTCTCGGCTGCCTGCCCACTTAATCCAGTTAAGCTGCTCTGCTGAGTCGCGTATGGCCTCCCTACCAGAGCTAACAATCTCCCCCATGTACTGACCCTTGTGCCCAGAGGCTGCGTCAGTGAGCCACCGCCCGCTCTTACCTGCTACACTAGGGGCTATGGTGGAGATGATGGCGTCAGGTACGGTGGAGAGCCAGTCACGTATGCCGTTCTGCATGACAGGCGCTGTAATGCCCTCTGCCGTGTTAAGCAATGCGTTACCCCAGTTACCCAGCAAAGCCACGGACGTAGCCCTACGGGCGATAGAGCCTACAGAGGCGGCACCCTGACGGCTAGCTACGAACTGTGTACGCAATACACTGCGCAAGTTATCGGCTACCTCTTCGGACGCCCCTTCAGCTTTAGCCTTCTTGCGTATGGCGTTAATGACACTCTCCATACGGCTGTCTCCCTTAACCTTAATGGAGTCTAGCGGTATGTCAAAGCGGTTAGCCAGCATAGCAGCATCGTTAACGTCGTTGGCGTACTGCCGTAACGCATCGACAGGACTAATGTAATCGTCCGTAGTGGCAGCAGGCGTCATGGTGTCCTTACTAACCTTGTTTATCTCGCCTTTTGCCTGCGTCGGTAAGTAGTCGTCTAAGCCACGGGCTGGGTCTAGCTGCGCTACGTCATCAAACTTCTGCTTAAGTAGACGGAAGTCGTCTAACTCAGCGGAGCTTAGGTTAAACTTATTGTCAGTTAGAATGTCACTCCACTTAACAGCATCTTCCCTTTGGGGGTTGATGCGCAGGGCAATGTTCTTTAGCTTCTTGTTAGCTTCAAACCGCTGACCTAGCTGCTGCCACTCTGGCGCTTCAAACACCTCGTCAATCTGCACCCTGCCGCGCCGCGCCATAGACTCAGCGTCTTCCGCTAGCCGCGCAGCACGGACGCCTACGTTCTTTTCCGTAAACTCCTTAAGGCCAAGGGCTATGTTACCGAACACACCGCTCTGCCCTTCAGGCTTTTCTAGCAACTCTACGGCATCGTCGTCAATGCGCTTGATTACTTGGTCTTTGAGTGAGTCATCCTTCTTAATCCCAGCGATGCCTCTCTCTTTTATTTTACCTACATTTACAAAGCCTTCCTCACCGGCAATATGCCCAGCCCCTCGACGCTGACCAGCCGCTTTACGAGCAGCCTCAGCTATCTCGTCGTCCGTCTTCATGAGGTATTTAGCTGCCAAGCCGCCAGCAGCCCCACCTACACCAGCACCCAGCGCAGCGCTGCTCAGACGCTCGTCTCCCTCGCCTGACAAGAAGCCATAGGCTGCCCCCTCGGCTGCCCCGAACGCGGCTGCACGGCCTATCTGTGCGGCCTTGGTGCCTGCTGAAGCAATCTTAGCAGCGCCCATGCCGGGGATAAGCAAGCCAGCCACTACGCCGGTGACATCGAGGGCTTTACTTAGCGTCTCGTTCTCTGATTCAAAGCGCTCTAAGTTGGCGCGTGACCGTTCGATAGCCTCGTCCCACGAGTCGGCGTCGCCAGAAACACGCATAAGCAAGGCGTCTAGCTCATCGCCAGCGCCTACGGCAGACTCAAGAAAGTCTACAGCGCCCGACCTAAAGGCGCTATAGTTTTCGTCCTCGTCTTTAGGTTTCCTGTATGCAGCGAAAGGGTCGTTTGACTTCCTATACGCAGCGAAAGGGTCGTTTGACTTCCTATACGCAGCAAAGGGGTCTGCCATTATCGGTCTCCATTAGCAAGATCAGAAAGAGAAGGTGCCTTACCGCCGTATGTCCCCATCGGAGACAGCTTACTTCGGACGCGCTCAATAAAGCTCATCTCTTTTTCCTCCATACCCAGCCTACTTTTTAACTCCGCTACCGTTAGGCCGTACTGCTTGGCAATAACATCAAGAGGTACTTCATCTGCAACAGCCTGTTTAGCAAACTCTAGGTCAAAAGTAGAAGAGTTTTCTTCTGGTGCCTCTTCGCCAGTAAGGAACCTAAGCTGCTCAGAAATAGATTCTTCACGCTCTGCCCTAAGCTGCGACTCAGCATTCTGGTAGTCTGCTGGCGTCAGTGGGATAGCATCCCCTTTCTTATCATACTTCTGGTTTCGCTTAGCGCGGCGGGCAACCTCAAGTTCACTGATAGGCTCAAGACGTGCAAGCTGTAAACGCTCTACTTGGGCGTCCGTCTCAGCTTGCTCCCTAGTCACCCTGCCTGCTTCCGTCTGAGCGTACTGTATGCTCAGCGCAGCAGCCATAGAGTCTGCTCTTGTTTGTAGCTTTAACGCACGGGAGCGGGCTTCTTCGCTAATCCATTGACCGTTCTTAAAGTTTTCTTTTTGGTAATCACCGGCATACTTGTACGCGTCCAAGATAGGCTTGCTAAACTGCTCTGGCAAACCTGCATACACCTTTTTCGCACCTTCGACGTCTAAGGGGGTAGACATATCACGCTGCTCGTCTTCCCATTTAGACGCTATTTGCCGTAGGTTTATGTAGCTGTTGGCTAAGGCTTGCACCTTACCCGCTGCCCCTTGTGGCGCTTCCGCTATAATATCAGACAAAGCATCAGCGTCTTCGCTATCCATAGCAGCTACAAGTCTAGCTTGATTGTCTGCAATGTACTTATCAGCCGCCATACCTTGCAGTTCTTTTTGCTGCCTAAACTGCTGAACCTTGATGTCGTTGACGCCAGAAGCAACGTCAGCGTCTTGCATCAGCATGTCCAACCTGTCCTGAACTTTCACAGCCTGCTGCTGATCTAGCTGTCCGTTTGCAAGCAGCGTCTCTAGTTGCGTTGCGCCTTTAATCTTGTTCTGCGTTTCAATTTTAGTAGCCGCAGGACGCAGTGAAGAAAGCTGCTGCATCTGCTGCATAATCATACGCTGCTCTTGTGGTTGAATACCGGGGGCTTTAAGGCGCTGCTGTAGGTTAGCTATCTGCGTCTCAACACCCTGCACGTCCCCCTGCTGAGCAGAAGCCTGCCCCAGCATGGCATTCTCCATAACGCCTGCTTGACGTTTCATAGCAGCTTGCTGCTGTTGTAGCTCACTGGCACGTTGACGCATAGCCAAAGCCTCGCGTTCATTGCCAGTAGCAGCTGCCCAGCGAGCATAACGCTCCATGCTCTGTGGGTCTTGCATGTTTACTTCAGGGCGTGTAGTGTTTTGCAGCGTCTTCTGCAAGCCAGTTGTGTCAATGCCCCTGCCAATAGAGCCACCTATTTGGCTAAGCATACCGCCTAAGTTTACCGCTTGATTAGAACCTGCCATGATTCCTCCGAATTAACCGAACAGCTGCGCGAACAAACCTTCTTCTGTTGCCCCGCCTAGTGCGTTCATGCCAGCGCCAAACAAGTCAGCAAACAACTGAGAGCCTGCCATGTCTGCGTTCACCTGCGTTTGAATACCGCCTAGCCCTAACTGCGCTGCTAAGTTTGCACCAGAAAGTTGACCTGTCTGTGCCATGCTTCCAGTACCTTGGCCTAGCTGGGCCGCTTGCATCTGCATTTCCATGGGCAAGAACGAGTTGGTGTATGCTTGATTGGCTAAGTTGCCTTGACCTATCGCTGCTTGGTTCAGCAAACCGGCTGCATTTTGCCCAAGCATAGCGTTCTGATTGCCCATCTGACCGAGCTGAGAGGCGATGTTGCCTTGCGTAGCAGCTGCGTTTTGGCCTAGCTGGCCAAACTGAGAAGCCAAGTTGCCTTGGTTCATCATCTCTTGCTGTGCTTGGTTCATGGCTTGGAAGGACGCTTGATTCTGCGCTTGGGCTTGTGCGCGTGCCATAGCCGCGTCCTCGCCAGACCCGCCAAACTGACTACCCCGTACGCCTCCTCGACCTTGTGCAAACTCACGGGCCTCAAGGGCAGCACGCTGTGCGTCTAGGCCGGGCTGCTGCATAGCCATAGCTCTGTTGTATATGTCCTGCTCACGGCCAGCAGTTCCTTGCATGGCATTCCGCATGGCTTGCTGAGAGGCCGCTAGAGCATTTTGCTGCTGACCGCCAAGGCCAGACATACCTGACATAAAGCCGCCCCGAGCAGCGTCTGCTTCAGGGTTAGCGCTATTAAGCACAGCCATTTGGTTTGACATGTCAAAGCCTGACATAGCGTTGCTAAAGCCAGCGTTAGCCTTGTTAGCTAAAGAAGCGTCCTGCCCAACACCTAGATTAAACGAGCCGTCCGGCCCAACGCGTGATGACCCTAGCCCTGTGGTTACACCGTAGCCCTTGAACGCAGTGTCACCTTGCAGTCTATCACCAAGCGCTCGCATGTCTTGAGCAGCACGCTCGCCTGATCTACGAATGTCTTTAGCTATGTCATAACCAGCAGCGGCTGACCCTGCGCCTGCTATTGTACTTAAAAGTCCCATTAGTTTATTCTCCCTAACAACGTCTGCACGTTAATTTCTTGAATTGAGCAGCTGTTTCCTTTTATGTCAGCTCTAAAGCCTATCACTACGTTTTCACCGCTTCCTTTAGTGTTTGCTTTATATCGCCTTATGTTAATCTGTGCTCCTCCAAATAAAGAAACGCCAAACAAAGCCTGACCAAATAAAGCAGGAGGAGTTGATGTAACAGTAAACGGCTTAGAATATTCTAGCCTACTATTATAACCCCATTGAGCTACTGCTTGAGCATCAACAAAACTTGAAGCTAGCGTGTAGTCTATTTTTTTAAGAAACTTTTTGTTAGCTGGAGACCCAAACGATAGCTGACCAGTTTCAAACTTAAAAATGTAAGGCTCATTAGTGTACTCTAAAAACTCTTTGTATTCTAAAACGCCTGCATTATTTCTGCTGCCAGTCAGCAACACACGTGCGTTATCGCCTGATTCGTAGAACAAAGCCCTGTTAAAGTTTGTGTTAGTCCATCGAGTAACTTTTAATCCGCCGGAAGGTGCTGGATTGCGCGACTCAAAAACGTACGCTGTAGACTTTTCCGCAAACTGAGCAACCACCAGGTTTTCGCTAATCCAATAAGATAGACTAATAGTAGACTTGTTTTCCGTTGCGTCAATAATGCTAGTGAAGTCTTTATGTATATTAACCGACAAGCTGCCAATAGGTGCGCTCTTTTCCTGAATGGTTCGACCAAGAGAGCGCAGCCCTGAGTCGTCAATAAAGATTACGTCAGAGCCGATACGCGCTACAGCGTCTCTGCTTACAAGGCCAATGTTGTTTATGCTGTCGGATAGCGTTAAGCCTCCTATGGCAGCAGGGTCTTCCGACACGCCCGTATACACAAGCAAAGAGTTACGGCCAAATACCAGCAAGAAGTTGTTATGCGCCACCAAACCGACAATGCGGTCCTGACCATTAGGCCAGTATTCGCTAACGTCGATGATGCCTGCCGTGCTTGTCTCGTTACCGGGTGTTACCGTAGCCTTACCGTCAAACCAACGATTGCCGATGAGCAGGTCGCTGTAGAAAATGTTTTGATAGTCCCCTTCAACGCCCGTAACCCACAGCCTACCATAAGCAGCACACGCTACATCTCCATTAACCTTAGCAGCCAGTACGCCTGTGTCGTCTTCTGGAGCAAAGTACCCTGAAGACGCGGACATAGCCTCAACAGTAGAGCCGTCGTAGATAAGGGGGTCGTTGCCTTCGCTAAAGACGTAGAATAAATCATTAAACAAAACCATCTGAGCATTGGTTAGCTTAGAGGCGTCCGTTAGAGACGGTATGGTTAGCTCGTCTACCTCAAACACATCAGAGGAGGGGTTGTTAACCTTACACAAAAAGTAGTCCTGCTGTGTAATAGCACCAGCAGCGCTTTGTTGAGTGACGGACACAGTGACTAAAACTTCGACATTACCGCCAACAGGATACGCACCAATAGAGTGACATTGTATGTCCTCAGAGGTCGTCAAAGGGTCTGTGCTGTACGTTAAATTAAAAGCTGTAGTGTATTCAGCAAAAGCCTTTCGACTACCTATACGCCCGTTACTGTCCACGACAGCGTTGTCGGCTACAAGCGCATAGCTAGGGTCAAGGTTTAGAGGGCTTTCTTCAGTGTTTAAGCCAAAGTAACCCGGAGAGGAAAAGGTGAGGTTTTGCTGCTGCTGTGCCATTAGTATACGTACCAGTCAGTTTCTAGCTGATTAAGAGCTGCATCGTAAGCAATAGCATCGCTAAGGAACTGCCTAGCTAGCGCGAACAACTCAGCGGCTGTTTGACCGCCTACCTCTCCACGCTCCCTTGCTGTCATAGCTAAAGCGTAATACAAGACAGGTTGAGCCGAGACCAAGAGAACGTCGTCATCCGCAGACAGATCATCCTGCTTGCGGTAGCCTTCTACGTTAATTGTCTCTACGGCGTCAGGCGTAGGATGAAGACGTAAACGTAAGTCGCCGTTGGCGTCAATTCCGTTAACAGCGTAGTAGATGGGAGAAGCTGTTTGAGGGGCTTTAAGTTTAAGGCTGGAGATGTTTGCGTTTGTGCTTTCCCTTAACCACTTGTCCGTACTTACAGTTTCTATTTTAGCAGATTTTCCTGCATTTGTCAATGACACAAACTGGTTACCAGCTACAGTGCTTTCTGACCAAGAAGTACGGAGGGCATTCCAGTCATGCGAGTCTTCCACCAGCCGCTTAGCGTCGTTTACAAAATCAGAGACTAGCTGAACAATAATATCGTCTTGACCTTGAAGTGTACTAACTTCATCCTCTCGCATAAGCCTAAGAACTTTATTGCATATTTCTAGGTATGTCATGTAAGCATCCCTCTTCCACGGCGTATTCTATTTAACTCAGGTGTAGGTAACGGCTTTGCTTTGTACGGCGTTATGAGCATATAGTCAAACAAGCCATTAAACGGCGTAGACTCGTAAGGGCTTCTTTCGCCTGCTGACGGACTAGGTAGATCAATGTCAGGGGTGTCTACGTCAAGGTTAGGACCTTCGGGCATGTCCGGTCCTTCGGGCATGTCCGGTCCTTCGGGTAGTTCAGGGGCTTCCGGTAAGTCAACGTCAAGGTTAGCATCTGGAAGTTCCGGCACGTCAACGTCAACGGGCGGTAAGTCAACTTCCGGTATTGGTATGTCAATCTCTGGTACGGGTATATTAACTTCAGGAAGGTTAGGTAAGTCCGGTAAGTTAACACCGTCTAAAGCATTTTCTAAACCTGTTAGATCAAGGTTAACGTCTGGTAAGTCCGGTAAGTTAATATCGCTTAAGTTAACGTTCGGTAAGTCAAAGTCAAAGCCGTACTTCGACATGTCTATGTCGGCAAGGTCTAGTCCAAGACTACCTGCAATGTCAGGAATAGCAGGAAGAAGAAAGTCTAACGAGCCGCCTTCTGCAAAGTAGTCAAGCGTGGTTGTAAGCGCATCTTCCTCAGACAGCCCGCCTTCTACTAAGCCTTGAATTCCTGATTCAATAAGAGGCGTAAGAGCGGCTGCATCTATAGACGTATCGCCTTCCCTAAAGAAGTTATCAACATCAATAACATCGCCGTACGTGTTAGACACAAAAGACTGTAGCTTTTCCGATGACCAGCTACCAAGAGCACCAGCAGCTATGCCCTCAAGGTCGCCACCGTTTACAGCACCCGTTGCTACACCCTCAAGAATGTTGGCAGTTGTGTCATAGTCTACGCCAAGTACATCTGACATCTCCCATATGGCGCTGTCTAGCTCGCTACCGGCTAACTCGCCAGCACGTATGCTGTCGCCTAAAGCACCTAAGCCACCAGTAATGCCTGCAATAGCTAGCTGGCTTGAGTCTAAAGAGCCTGTGGTAATACCTTGCGAAATCGCAGAGCCGAGAATACCGCTAGTAACGCCACCTGCAACTCCGCTACCTAGCCCAAGAGCACCCGCTCCTACTGGCCCTAAAGCAAGACCAACGGCAGCCCCTGCGGCTGCTTTTATAAGGTTACCTGCTATGTTTCCAGCGTCTTTTCTATCCCTGAGTTCTTCAAAGTTTCCGGTAAGCGGGTCAAACTTGTAAACAAAGCGGCCTGTGTCAATGATGCCTCTTCTGTCCATGCCTAAAGAAGCATACAAATCAGCAACTTGCTCTTTTCTTTGAGTATAAGCCTCACCCTTTCCTAGATCAGTGGCATACATTTCCCGCCAAATCTGTTCTATTTCTTCTTCAGAGGCACCCGGATTTCTACGTGCAATCCCTGCTTTGGTTACAGCTCCCCTTTTGGATGCTGGGTCTGCTAATGCAAGGCCCGAAGACGCAACGCCCTCTACGTCTTCAAAGGTTTGATTGTACTCATTAAAAGAGCCAATAAAAGCATTCCACGTTTCCTCGTCAAGGGAGTCTCCAAAGACTTGCTTTGCTCTTTCGTATGTGCTTTCTGCGCTTAGCTCTGGGTATAAGTCTATTGTCTCAGCCATAGCTTAGTCTGCCTTGTTGGCTACATGAAAGAATAAACTATACAGCAAGCCAAACACCTGCTCGTACGTAGCTGACCCGTCACTCCCTACTAAGTCAAACACCTCCTGTGAGTTATATAGCTCCTCTAGCGTACGGCACATTTCCTTTTGGGTTTCCTCGCCAGTGATGTTATCACGCTCCACCCAGCTTGTACGGAAGACAATGCGCGGCGTACGTCCTAAAGGGTTGTGCAGCTCCACCTTATGTGCCCGCTCATACCGCGTTTTGTCAACTGTATCAACAATGTTTTGTGCGTTTAAAAGCATACGTTAGCCCTTTAATTGGCAAAATAAAAAACATTGGCCCGGATAATATTAGAACCTGATGTAATATCTGACACGTTTATTAAATCAATAGTTGAATCTTCCCCTGAAGCAACAAGCTGACAATAACTTCCTCCTTGCACAAACGCCAAACCAAAACTTGATCTTTCATTTGTTCCAGAAGAGTTTATACCTTGGATAGCCCCCGCTGCTGAATATGTTGTACCTGTGCCGTTTAACACACTAAATGGTAGGTTTCTTAAATAAAGAAAATTACCAGCAGTTAGCCCGGTTGTGTCTATATTAACAATGTTAATACTGCAATAAACCACTCTACCTATTCTAGTATAAAAACACGAAGTTCCATCAGCTGTTGCTACATTACCGCCTGTTATTGCGTCGGCAACTTCAAGAAAAACAAAACCATCTTCGTACCAATCTAGCGTAGTGGATGTGTTGTATGACGTGCTGTTAAAGGTAATTCCATAACCGTCGCCGTTGCCTACTGCAATATTAACATTGCCGCTGGAGTTTATGCGAACCTTTTCGTCACGGTTTCCGCTAGCGTTACCTGTAATAAATCCCAATCCATAAGCACTTCCATCTGCCGCTTCTGAAACAGATTGGATTTGACCTGTAACGCCATCAGGGTAGGTTATACGGTAGGTTATATCATTAGTTTTAAATGACAATGCTCCGACAACGTCATTTTCTACTATGGTTTCATCTAGTGTGCCTAGAGAAAGCACCCCTTGGTTTGTTTGCGTTCCGCTCGCAATCCAACTCGGGCCAACTGTCCCAACACCTATTCCGCTGGAGTTTATTCTAACTATATATTCTTCATTTACGCTAAAAGATAAAGCACCACCAAGAGACGACGCATTAAAATCCCATCCAGTACCTGCCGGCCCACTGTTGTTCCAGCTAGATATTTCTAACGATCTTGCAGTGCTATTTGCGCTGTCAAACTTAGCAACTAAACCTTCTGTATTTGGACGATTAACGTGGAGAACAGCTGTCGGACTGCTAGTACCAATACCAACACGATCAGTAGACGCATTAACAAACAACGTGTCGGTGTCTACGGCTAGGTCGTTGGTAAAAGAGCCTGATGTAGCTTGTACTATACCGCCTTGTAGGTTTGTTGTTACATCTGCGGCAGTTGCTGTTATAGCATTGCCAGAAATATTTATTGCCCAAGTTCCAGTAGCATCCGTGCCGTCTTTTAACGGGTATCGTGTGTCGTGCGTGTGACTGTCGTTTGCCACCACAATGTTATCAAATGTTCCTGAAACATCGCCGCCAAACGTAGTTGAGGTAGTAAGAGCAGTTGAGGCTGGAGCCGACTGAGCAAATGCGTTTTTAATTGCCTCAAACTCTGTCGTAAACTGCGTCCCATATATAACCTTATCTGGGTCTGTTACGTCAAGGTTGTCCTTTTCCGAGAAGTTTGTAGTGATGTCGTATGTAATAGACATAGAGCTTTCTCCAAATTAGCTTCTTTGTTATGTCCTCTAGGAAGGAGTAAAGGACAGAAGAAAGAAAAGCCCCCGAAGGGGCTTAGGGGTTTAGCGATCAGACAGTACCGTACAGACGTACGCCGCCTTCAGGTCGGTAGGTCTTTACGCCGTACAGAGTGTCGGCAGTCATCAGGTCAGCAAGCCATTCCTGCTTGTACTGAGTCTGCACACGTACGCCAACTTGCTCAACGAACACTAGCGCATCCTTATGGAACAACAGCGAACCTTTCTCGGCAGTGTTCTCGGTGGGGATGTTGGTGGACACGTAGATGTCTACGCCGTATAGAGAGCCAATCTTGCCGGTCTCAACGGGCTTGCCGGTTACAAAGTCAGAGCTGATGTAGTTAGGTACGCCAAGCAGCTCTTTCTTCATCGCAGGCGGAATCACCCATACGCGGTTGTCCATAGGTACGTTGTTGTCATCCAGCACCTGAATAGCTTCACGGAAGCCTTGGTCGTTAAAAGCTGCGTCAGCAGTGCCAGCAGCAGTTTGCGTACCACCAGCAGCCACAAACTCAAGCTGTGACGTGAAGTTAGCTGCTTCTGCAATCAGAGCAGTATCGACACGGGTAGCCAGAGCGTAGCCAGCATCTTGAGTGTAGAACTGACGCAGAGAGGCTAGAGCCTGTACGTCGGTAATGTCTTCAATTAGACGGCTGTACTCGTAGTGCTGGTCAATGCTGATGACCAACTCATCGGTGGTGCCTGCAATCAAGCTAACCTGTGTTTCAGCGGTCTTAACAGACGCATCACCACGGTCAGGCTTGGGGATGTGGATGGTGTCACCCTTTTTACCAGTCATGCTCATAGCGCGTACAAGCGGCTTGACAACAAGCGACTTTTCATACGAAGCAATGATTTCGTCTGACCAAATCTCAGGGATAAATGTATCGGCGGTTCCTACATTCGCGCCTGTCTGCGCGCCTGAGCCAGTTACGTGATTAGTTCCTAATGCCATGGTGTATCTCCTTAGTGGCTAGTTAACGTACTCGGCCTTCTGAGTATGCTTTCATAATCTCAGGTTGTAAGGCTTCGTAACGCTTGGGGTCTTTGTTCATAAGATCAATGATGTCCCGACGGCGGTAAATCTTACGAGACGATTGGCCGTCAGGATTACTCCTAGACGAGCCTGTAGCAGCCTTCTTAAGCTCCTGCTTTTGCGCCACTTTTTCTACTTCTGCGGTTTTGCGAACAACTGACTGACGATCTTTCCAAAGGTCAAGCAGTTCGTTAGCAGCTTCGTAGTTGTAGTTTTTGTCTGCGTCTTCAAACAGTTGCGTACGAATTTTGCTCTTACCCACCCACTCTTGAAACTTCTCGTCAGTTACAACTTCTTTCATATCAGGATGAGCAGCCTGCAATGCAGCCAGCGCTTCCTGCTTACGCATTTGAATTGCAACTTCTTGAGCCGTTTTAATCGTAGGGTGGTTAGCCATCATTTTTTCAAATGCGGCCTTTGGGTCTGCGTAAAAATCAACGTCATCGACTTCAGTTTCGGGTGATGCTTCCGTTTGCTTTGCTGACAGAGACTGCTGCACCATGTTGTCAAACGCTTTACGAAGCTCGCCCACTTCCTGTGATTGCTTGCCCATAAGACGTTCAAGGTTTGAGTGCATTTCTGCTAACTCAGCTACGGACTTACCCCTGTACTTATCAGGAAGGTCGTCTGAACTTTCTGGTTCTTCTGGTGCTTCTACCGCCTCTACTTCTTCTTCAACAGTTTCCGTACCAGCTTCTTCAGGAAGGTCGTCGCGGTTGTCTTCCTCGTTGATGGGGTCTACTAAAGTTGCCATACATTCATCTCCGGTCCACTAAGGGGTTATCGGTTGGTTTAATTAAGGGGCAGCTTGGCTAGCCGTTATCCCCTCGCGGCTCTCTCATGCTCACGTTGCCATTTGAAGGCAGCACCGGGAAAGTCCCCAGAGGTGCCGTCAAGTTGACAGCGAACAGGAGAAATAATGCGCTTGGCTTCTGCTCCGCAGCTACACCCGACTGCTGCGTCCAGATAGTCAAACACCTCAAACACTTTATCGCACTTCGTACAGCGTGCGTCAAATAACTGCCTACTCATCGTCCTGCTCCGCATTTTGCTCTGCGTGATGCAGGTAGTCTTCATAGCCAGCAAGTTGGCGTAAGACAGACAGCTGTCCTTTAGCCATCCAAAAAGCCTTTTCGTCTTCTAAGTTTTCTACACGAGTGTGCTCAATATTACGTTTTATGTCAGCCATGAAAGCTTTCCAGCCTTCAGTGAGAAACATCTCTCGTGCGTTCTCAAAAAACTTCTGGTCTTCAGGCGTCATTTTCAGTCTCCTTCTTAGTGGTTGAACGGCGTTGGGTTGGCTTTGCAGCTTCCAACTCGTCTATACGCTTTTCTAGCTTAGCGATATGTTGATTAAGAAGGGAGAAGACGCTGTTGACTTGCGTTAAGGCTTTGTCAACGTCTTGAACTGTTGCATACATAGTTGGTTTTCCTTTCGGGCCATTGGGTACTTACAGTTTTTATTTTAGCATAGTTTTGGTAATAAGTCAATCTATTTGGTACTTTTGCTGCCTTTACATTTCCAACGCTTTCTGCTAAGGCGCAACGGGCTGTTGGGGTCTTTGGCTGCTTTAGGGTGGGATTTCATCTGCCCAGCCGAACGAGCGCAATAGGAGTCGCCTTTGCTAGTGCCGGGGCGTACCCGTGGGCCTCCGTCTTTGGCTTTACCTGCCTGCCCATAGCTAACTTTCTTACCGCTAGCCGTCACCTTCACCTTGGCTTTGCCTTTAGCTGGTCCGCTTTTTCTTGGCACTTGTCTTCCTCCTTTTGCCCGATGCCGTTACGGCATGTTTAATTGGCTTGCTGCTGGTTTTACGGGAGGTAGACGACTTCTTTTCAGCAGCCGTCATTTTGTCCGCAACCTTCTTAGGGCGGCAGGAGGGATACGGTCGAGAAGACTTTTCTTTCCCAGACCGCCCACACTTTTTACCTGTCTTGAGGTCGCGCCAATCCTCCTTAAACCACTTGGTCAAGCCGCCTTTAGGCTTGTTAGGCATACTTGCCTCCACGCTTCTTGTACTCTTTGGTAAGCCAACCAGAGGCGTAAGCAGACGGCCATACGTCAAACTTACGTTTAGCTTCGGCCTTCACTTTATTGTACAAAACTTTGTTAGTGGGAGTGGGGCTGCTTTTCTTTTTACTTGCCACGCTTTACAGCTCCACGCTTTGCTTTAGCCTTAGCTGCTTTCTTTTTTCCTTCCTTGGTGTAAGGGTATTTCTTTCCGTTAACCATTGGCATTTAGTGTCGCTCCTTGTTTAAAATTAAATACATATTGTTACCCAACACCCACAAGTACAACATAAGAATAAGCTGCTGTACAATTAAAACAGTGGGAAACAATACAAGCAAAGCAATAAACAAACCTTTAATGCCTAGCAAAGCAGGCCAAAAACCTACTTTGTCCATAGCCATTTTCATCAGTTTATTACCTTCAGTGTACCCTTTTAGTTTAACTAAGTAGTACGTTGTTGCAATATCTAAAAACTGTAATGCTAATATAGCAACTGTCATTTTTATTCCTCAAAGAAGGACATTACTCGGCGTCCCAATAGTCGATGGGTCGATCAACTCGATGCCCTCGTACTTCAGGGCTACCTCGCTTTTATTCTGTTCAGCCAGAGTGCCGTTAGCCATCCACTGCTCAATCCAGTTAATCCACTCGCCACGCGCAGTTGTCTCTGGCCCAAGCCAAAAATTGCAGTGATAGCGATTGTCCATCACAGGCGGCGTTAGCTCGTTACCCTCGTCATCGTAGGTGCCCGGTGTTAAAACCTGCGGCCCTATGCGCGTCACCGTATTCCCCTGAGTAGGCACAAGCGGCCCAGAGGGAGGCACGGCAGGTGTAATGACATTACCCTCCTCATCGACCACAGCGTCAGTACCGGCGTTCTGGTGGACTAACAGGCCCACCATCTGCGCCACAGAGTTAAACGTGTCTTCGTCTGTAGCCCTCACCATGCAGTGTAGGACACCACCAGAGAGCCTAGCGTACACAGGCTCGTCGCCTATGATGGGGCGGTTGAAGTCGTCTACGGTCATGCGGCTCTCCCATGATTCTGGTGGAAACCAGATTCCTCTTGGGCTTTGGCTCTAGCTTCTGCTGCTTGCTCTGCCGTAGCATAGCGCCCGATGACCTTGGTGTGTCCGTCCACCGTTATGTATGCAATAAAAACATTATCGCGCTTTGAGTAACTCACGCCGGTATACCCACTCGTATTGTCTGAGCGTCTTGCAAGATTGCGCAGGTTTTCTTGACGGTTTACGGCTCTTAGGTTGGATAGCCGGTTATCAGACCTATTGCCGTTGATATGGTCAATTTCTTCTGGCCATTCCCCATGAACCATCATCCAAATCAAACGATGCGCCAAATATCGTTTGCCGTTTATATTTACTCGCAAGTATTTTTCTTTATTTAAATTTCGAACAGGTTGTTTGGCATTTTGCGTATTCCACGTTTTCCAAGACGTTTCGCCGCCATTGTAGCCTTTTGTAAACATCCAGCGCGGACGTTCCTTGTGATACAAAACGCCGGTTTCGGCATCATAAGAAAAGATTTCGTTTAACAAATCTTGCGTTAGGCTGTTCATGAGCTTGCTTCCTCGCGTCCGGCCTCGGTTATGTCTTTGTCCCAAATCCTAGCCAGTTTTATTGTTCCGTTAAAATCGTAAGCTAGGTTAATGTCGGTAGAAGACAGATCAGGTAATGCGGTTGGCGTAGTGTTATCGATTAGCGACGTACCATTCACAGCCGCAGCAACAAACGTTGACGCATGAGTTGACGCAAAATTAAATGGTTGCAAAATACCACTCGTAAAGCTGCCGCCTGTAACGTTATCAACTGTACCTGCGTTAGCCTGCTCAAACGTGTAATCTGAAGCGCCGCTTTCCTGCGTGATGTAATTGTTTGCGTCCAGATACCAGCGAGTCATAGTGCTGCTGTCACCCGTTTGCCGCCCATCCATCTGGATAGACACGGCTAGGGGGTTGATTTCTTTGACGCTGATGTTGTCGAACTCAACATAACCTGCGCCATCTGCTATAGGTCCATGATCCGCCCCAAACCCGATCCACGTTGTTGAGCCAGACGCAACAAACACAATCTCATAGGAGCCAACATCCTGCTGGTTTC
>PR_CR_10_Liq_1_inCRDRAFT_1000201_pt1 | contig 36826 bp, 35 predicted proteins | sample PRCRCaboRojoPR_3_FD_10241 | JGI IMG/M metagenome (IMG submission 10241) | reverse complement strand
CTATTGCTAGCTTGGATATTGGCTGGGCAGGTTCCTCTACTAAAAAAATCTTCATGTTGAGGGCTAAAGGGTGGTTGTGCATGACACAGTGCTGTGAAGAATGCTCTGCAGGGCACCCTCCGTTGAAGCACTTAAGACAAACATCGAGGCCTGAGTCTTCTTTCTAAGTGAAACTTACGGCTGTAGCAAAGCACTTGGTGCACTCGTCTTTGTGAATTAGTTTTCCTCGCAAGTCAGTGGTGTAGAATTCTGGCGTAAGATGACTGCAAGACATTTTAAGTATCAGAAGAGTCAGTTAAAAAAATTAAAACATGTCGGGTGTTAAACCTTGTGCAAAGGGCTGCGAACAGATCTCAAAAGTGTGTATAGACGAAGAAAGTTTAGGAATTGAAGTGAAACCACTTGGGTCCACTCTTAGGGCAAAGTCCCTTAACATAGACCCCAAGCCTAACACTGCGCAAGACTACGTCTTCAAAACACACTCTCATTCCCAAAGATTTTCTAAGATTCAAAAACTTCCCAAAGCCAATAAAATGGAACACTTATATAATACCTACCTGTACTTAAGCTACGCCCAAAGACTCCCCACTCTCCCTGCTCCTTCACCATTAGACTTGCCCAAACGGTGCAATGGTGAAAAAACACTAGTTTTGGACCTAGACGAGACCCTTGTGCACTGCGTTAGCGGCACGCTCAGCAACGCTGTGCACCTTACCATGGACACACCTAATTCCCAGAGAGTCCCTATTTCTATGTTTGTGAGACCTTACGCCCAAGAATTACTTAAAGCTGCTTCCCTTGAGTTTGAAGTTGTTGTGTTTACTGCTTCTCACCAGTTCTACGCTGACAAGGTTTTGGACTATTTGGACCCTGAAGGTGAATTAATTCACCACAGACTGTATAGGCACCACTGCACTTCTGTGGAAGGCTTTAACGTCAAGGACTTAAGAGTCCTAGGAAGGGACCTTTCGAAAGTAGTTATTGTAGATAACTGCGCAATAAGCTTTGCTTACCAGTTAGAAAACGGAGTTCCAATCCTGAGTTGGTACAGCGACATCGAAGACAGGGAGCTCCAGAAACTCATGATTTACCTCAAAATGGCTCAAAAAGCAGAAGACGTCAGAAAACTCAACAGAAAGACTTTTAACCTCCGATCTTTTTGCAGCGAGTATGAAAAAGCTTCTTACTCCTCTGATAAAGAAAACTGCAAACCTAAATAATACAAAATTAAGCGTCTATTTACATTTATGGCGGAAACTTCTCAATCTACAGGCCGTCGCGACTTCCTTCGCAACATAGAAAGAACTGTGCAGGAGCGCTGGCTCCAGGAAAAAGCTTTTGAGGCTGCCCCTAAAGAAGGAGTTCCTAAGTACTTCATCACATTTCCTTACCCTTACATGAATGGCAAGCTCCACCTGGGCCACGCGTTTTCGCTGTCTAAGTGCGAGTTTGCTGCACGTTACCAGAAAATGCTTGGAAAAAACGTGTTGTTTCCTTTCGGGTTCCACTGCACCGGAATGCCTATTTGTGCCTCTGCAGATAAACTCAAAAGGGAATTGTCTGAGTCACTAGAGTCCAAACCTACATTTGCTTCGCTGGCCAAAATGGGCATTCCAGAAGAAGAGATCCCCAACTTCACTGACCCTGCTTACTGGTGCTCTTACTTCCCTTCTTACGCCAAAAATGACTTAATCAGTTTGGGCACTGCCATTGACTGGAGGCGTTCTTTCATCACAACAGAAATCAATCCCTACTACGACTCCTTTGTGAGGTGGCAGTTTGCCAGGCTGCTTGAAAGCGGAAAAGTCCAGTTCGGAAAAAGGTACACAGTGTTTTCTGAAAGGGACGGAGGACCTTGTGCTGACCACGACCGACAAACAGGTGAAGGAGTTGGACCTCAAGAGTACACACTTATTAAAATCCAGGTGCTCCCGCCTTTCAAAGGGCCCATTGTTGAGCTCGAAGGCAAAAACGTGTACTTGGTAGCTGCTACTTTGAGACCTGAAACTATGTATGGGCAAACTAACTGTTTTCTGCTTCCAGACGGAGTTTACGGGGCTTTTGAGATGAAAGACGGTGATGTTTTTATCTGCTCAGAAAGAAGCATGAGGAACATGTCTTACCAAGGACTTACACACGAAGAAGGTAAGTACACCAAACTTATGGACGTCCAAGGCGCTCAACTTTTAGGATTGCCTCTTAGTGCACCCATGACTAAGTATGAAGTAGTTTACTCTTTGCCTATGATGACTATTTCTATGGAAAAGGGAACTGGCGTAGTCACTAGTGTGCCTAGTGACGCCCCTGACGACTACGTAGCTTTGCAAGACCTTAAAAACAAGGCTGCCCTGAGGGAAAAGTACGGAATCACTGAGGAAATGGTTAACTTTGAACCGATTCCTATTATAAAAATACCTGAACTTGGCGAGTTGTCTGCTGTGTCACTAGTCACCCAGTTAAAAATTAAGTCCCAAAATGACAGAAAGAAACTCGACGAAGCTAAAGACAAAGTATACAAAAAAGGGTTCCACGACGGTGTTATGATAGTAGGTTCCCAAAACGGACAGCTAGTCAGAAACGCCAAAAACTTAGTCAAACAAGAAATGATTGACTCTAACAAAGCATGCCTTTACTACGAACCCGAACAAAAAGTTATTTCTAGAAGCGGAGAAGAATGCATTGTAGCGCTTTGTGACCAGTGGTACTTGACTTACGGAGAAGAACACTGGAAAAATGCCCTTGGAGAACACATCAACAACCAGTTCCAAGCTTACTCACAAGCAGTGATGCAGGAGTTCAAACTTACACTTGAGTGGCTTTCAGAGTGGGCGTGCTCGCGAAGCTACGGCTTAGGAACTAAACTGCCCTCTGACCCAAGGTATGTCATTGAGAGTCTTTCGGACTCAACTATTTACATGGCTTACTACACAGTAGCTCACTATTTGCAAGGCGGAGTGCTTGAAGGAACGACTCCAGGTTCGGGCAAAATACTTCCTGAACAGATGACAAAAGAAGTTTGGGACTACATCTTTTTGAAAAGAGACGAGTACCCAGAAACCACCATTAACAAAGACACTTTGGAGTCTATGAGGAAAGAATTCCAGTACTGGTACCCATTGGACTTAAGGTGCAGCGGCAAAGACCTCATCAGGAACCATTTGACAATGAGTTTGTACAACCACGCAGCAATCTGGGATGATAAGCCTGAGTTGTGGCCTAAGTCTTTCTTCTGTAACGGCTACGCTATGCTCAACAACGAAAAGATGTCCAAAAGCACTGGGAACTTTTTGACCCTTAGAGACTGCGTTGAAAAGTTCGGAGCTGACGCTTCACGAGTTGCTTTGGCTGAAGCTGGGGACTCTTTGGACGACGCTAACTTCACCGAAGAAACAGCAAACAATGCTGTTTTGAAGCTTTACACCCTGCACAGGTGGATCAAAGAACAACTTGAGCACGTTGGCGAAATGCGTTCGGGGGAGTACAACTACTTCGACAGAATGTTTGACAACAAGATAAACCAAGCAGTGGCTGAAACCAAAAAACACTTCGACGAAATGATGTTTAGAGAAGCACTTAAGTCGTGCTTTTATGATCTTTACCACTCAAAAGAAGACTACCACATTTACGTAGGAGTTATGCACAAAGACTTGTTTGTTAAGTACGTAGAAACCCAGTTGTTGGTGCTGTGCCCAATAACTCCACACTTCTGTGAAAGCTGCTGGGACATGCTCAACGAAACTTTCGGTCGGGAAAAAACCCAAGTAGTGAACCAACTCTTCCCAGCACTGCAAGCTGAAGTGGACCCTTTGCTTATAAGACAAGCCCACTACATTTCACAAAACATGCGGAATGCCAGAATAGCCAAAGCGAAACTAGACGGGGACTACAACTTGGACAAAAAGTTCAGAAAAAACAAAGAAGAAAAGAAACTCTCAGAAGAAGAAAAAGAAAAAATGAAGCAAGAAAGAGACAAACTCAAGGACGAAAAAACCAACAGAGCAGTTATCTACATAGCCACTGAACACCCTAGCCTTAACAAACAAGTACTGGAAGCCCTTAACTCAGTCCACACTTCGAACCCCCAAGCTCAGAAAAAAGACTACATGCAAAGTGTCAAGAGCCTAGGACTCCCTAAAAAAGAAATGCAGAAGTCCATGCAGTTTGCTTCCCACATACTCAACGACTTCGAAGAAAGAGGCCCAGAAGCCTTTGAAACCACTACTCCTTTTGACGAAAACCAAGTTTGGCACCAAATGGTAGAGTACCTCAAAAAAGACCTAGGACTGCAAGAGGTTTTAATAGTTCCCAACAACGAACCCATTCCCCAAGACGACACCAACCTCCGAGAACAAGCCACTCCAGGCAATCCCCAGTTCTTCTTTTATCGGTTAACTTAAAAATGGCTCAGGAGTTTGGAAAGAACATTGCAGTTATTGGGATGTCTGACCTAGACCGCATAAGACGCACCTGCTCTGGAGAAGGCTACGAAGAACAGGACCAAAAACGCCGCAAACAGCTCAGAGAAACGCTCCACGAAAAGAGCAAAGCAAGAATGCACCACTGGGGCAACTCAGTAGAAGCCCTGCGCGAGAAAAAGGAACAAGACCGCTACAAGAAGTTCGAAGCCCAAGAACTCGAAAGACGCCGAATCGACGCTGAAGAAGAACAAATCCAACAAGAAAAACGCAACCAAGCAATCGAGCGGGCTAACAAGATAATGCACGACTCCTCCGACAAGGTAAAAGCTTTCCACAGCAAAATGCTTATGGCCGACGTGCTGCAAGAACGAGAAATGCAGCTTGGAATCAACCAAAGGAAACAACAGTTTCAAAAAGAAGTAGAAAAGAAGTGGCACGAGTTAGAAGAACAACAACTCAACGAGTACGACCAAAAGGTCCTCAAAAGAATCCAACAAGAGGACCAAAAACGCAAAGAGATGCAGAAGTCCTTAAGGGACCAAGTCACCCAAAACAAAGAACAACTCGTGAAACAACTCCAAGATGAGTACTATGAAGGCAAACTCATGAAACGCAAAGCCAAAGAAGACCTAGAAGCCGAAAAACGCGAACAAGCTGAAAGACGCCTAAAAAAGATCCAAACTGTAGAAGAAGCTAAGAAGTACAACGATCACCTAAAAGAACTCAAACGTCAAGAAGCCGAAAAAGAAAAAGAAGAAGAACGCAGAACCAACGAGTACGCCCAAAAAAAGGAAGAAATCATGCAAGCCAGGAAAATCCGCGAAGAAGAAAAGTTCAAAGGCAAACTTGCTGCAAGGCAAAAAATGATAGACGCAAGAATCGAAGAACTCACCAAAACCAAAAACACAGAAGAACAACGACTCAACTTACAAGCAGAAGAAGCTGAGAAAAAAGCCCAGCAACGCCTTGAACAAGACCGCAAGCGCAAAGCAGAACTCAAGAACCAAATCGAAAGGTCCCGACAACAACAAATCAAACGCAAAGAAATGGAAAAATTCAGAGAAAAACAAGAAGGAGAAGAGTTCCGCGAGTTCTGGAAGAGCAGAATGGACGAACTCAACGAAATGGAACGCCAAGAAAAAGAAGAACAACGCGAAAAAGCTAGGCAGTTGCAACTCTACCACAAAAAACAAATGGACTTCAGAGCCCGCAAAGCTGAAGAAGAAGCCCGTGCCGAAGAAGAACTTGCTTACCAAACCCAACAAGCCCTTCAAAACGACGAAGAAGCTTTTAACTCTTACGCTGAAAAGTGCCTTAAAGAGTGGGCTGACCAGGGCAAAAACATCACTCCTTTGATTTTGGAACTTAAGAACTATAAAAAACGAGCTGCTTAATAGTTTAGATACTTAAAGTTATCACATGCCAAATTAAAAAGTTAGTTGCTGGCTTCCTAGACTGAGAAAAGGTAAAGGCCCTTTGGAGCTTTTTAGGTTCTTCGTAGTTGTAGCTGTCTTCTGAGTTCTTATTGAAAACAGACACAAAAGGACTCTGGTTCCCTGAAGCTTGGATTTCAGATATTCTACTGCGTTCTTCTTGCAGGTCACTAAGTATATTTTGGAGTTTGGCGTTTTCTGACTTGCTGGCTTCCATAGCGCCTTGGAAGTCAGAAAGCAAACGTTCTTGTGACGAAAAGATTCTTTTGAGTTCTTCAAGTTCGTTTGCCATCAGAGCTGAGTTGCTGAGGTCTTCGGAGTGGTTGCCTGAACTTTCGTAGCACCCAGAACTCATTTCTTCGCTAGTTATGAGTTTGTCGAGGTTTTTCTCGAGTTCCATAATTTTGGTTTTGAGTTTTTGGTTTTCTACAGCTAAGTTGTCTTTTTCAGCTTGGACCCTGAGTTTGCATTACCTTTCCATTGTAGTTTGGAAAGAGATTTTGGACTCGTTGAGTCTTGCAACGCATTCGTCAGCTGCATCGAAGTTGTCTGATAATTTCTTGGCGTCTAGGTCTGGCTGTTCCATTTAATATTTTAATTAGTCAAAGTTCACCTGCGCTCCGCATTTTTGTTGAGTAACTCAAGGGCTACCTACCAACATCATTCTGAGTCATCTTTTAAAAACTTATAAGAATTAAGTTGACCGTTAAGGTCTTAAATTTAAATATGAGTTGGAAGCACAAGAACGCCCAAGGGGCTCCTCCAGGAGTAGGAGGTCAAAAAAGGTTATTTATTCCTTCCACCCACACACAGTTCAACGAGATTAAAAGGCGGAAACTACTTACAGGAGTGGAACCTATCAGACCTTGCCAACATCCAGGATTTGACTCTGAAACCCTGGAACTCATGAAAATAGAAAAGGAAAAGAATGAACTCGAACGCCAAAAAATCCTTAACTACGCCACTTACGAACGAGCAGTTCCCAAAACAAACTTCACTCGCAAAAAACAACTCCTCTCCACTGAAGAACTCCAACTTCAAGAAATCCAAAACCGACCTAAGTTCAAAGCCAGACCTGTACCTAGATCGCATAAGACCCCCAACATGCTTACAAAGAACTCCAGCAAACACCCCACTATTCCTCAAGGGTTCAACTTCTCTAACTCAACTCCTAACCGCCACCTAGCAGAGGACTCACCCATTCCTAAGTGCCAGAAGTCTTTTGAAACTCCTCCTTTCAAGGCTAGGTCAGTTCCTGACTTTTCCAACCCTTTCACACCTACTAAGTCTACTTCCTCCACCAAGGTCAAAGAATTCAAACTCTGCACTGAACAACGCGGAGCTACTAAGCACGAACTCTTCCAAGAACAAATACAAAACGAAATCAGGAGTCTAAACGAACTCCGCAACTTCAAAGCTGCCCCAGCACCAGCTTTCACGCCTCCCACGAAATCAACATTTTCGCCGTCTTCTGAAAAAGGGTCGCAAAATTCCTCACAAAGTTCTTTTAAAGCCAAACCGATGCCTGATTTTTCCAAGCCTTTCGTTCCCACTTTGGACAGAGAACCTATTTCAGTCATGGACATTGAACTCAACACTGACAGACGGGCTGAAGAAAGACAGCTCTTCGAAGAAAAACTCAGAGAAAAGGAGAGGATCCAACAACAAATACACGAGGCCGAAGCCCTCAAACAGGCTCAGCTCGAGCAACAACAAATGGAACAAATCAGAAAGTCAATGGAGTTCAAAGCCCGACCTATGCCTAGCTACAACTACTTCCACTGCTTGAAAAGCAACGAGGAACTAACAGTGCCCCAGTCCCCTATGCTGCAGACCCAGTTGCGCTTTGGCGAAAACAAAGACCCCAACATACGTTCATTTTACTCAGACCAAAGCACCCACCCTACAAACGACTCTTATATGAACATTGAAGACGAAGACACCGAAATGGCATTGTAAAGATTAAATAATTTAAGAGAATCTGGTATTATTTTTAAACCAACTAGTGTAAGCAGCTGAACCAAAAGAAACATCTTGATCCTTAGCCAAAAGAAGTCTGAGTTTTTCAAAGTTTTCTTGGTTTTTAAAGGACGGAGTGGAATCGCACTCAGATAACTCGTTGCTAGGCAAGTTCGTACTGGCACTTCCACAAGAGTCGCTTTCGTTGGGTTCGTTACGCTTGGCACGGAAAAAAGGCGTTGAGATGTTTTCTCTTCTAGGTTGTTCTTTCTTGGGAACTTCTGATTTTTGAGGCTTTCGTCGAGCGCGCGGAAGAGGGGGCTTGAAAGAACTTGTGTCCTTTTTGGGAGTTATTGCTGGAAGGGCCCTTGGAGTGTGGCTTTTCGGAGGGCACACTGGAAGGAGTTTTGGAGTGGACTTACCTGAATACCGCATATTAGAGAAAGGATCTGACCTTGATTGTGATTTGCCGTGTTTTGCGGACTGGGGCATGCGCATTTCTGCGAATTTGGGAAGGTGGTTTGTCTGTATGGTCAAACTTGCAGCCTTTCTTTTACGTATGTTTTGCATGATTAAAATAATGGGCGGTGTGTCTTAATTAGTTTGAGTTTGATTAAAACTTAAAGGTCTTAGATCAGAGTTGGTGATTCATAGGAACATTTATATGACAGAATTAGTTAGAAGGTTACCTAACGAACTTTCCTAAGTTCAAGGTGTTAGCTTGGAGAATTTGTCTTTCCAAAAATAACTCAAAGGCTTCTTCTAAAGCAGAGGAGTTAAGGGTGTCTCTCTCGTCCTCAGAAGCTTCAAACACAGCTTGTCTAGCAAAATCTCCAATAATAACTTCAATTAAGCTTTCAGCATAGTTTTCTATAGCTACTTCCCAGCCTGCTTCGTTGATTACTTCACTGCAGAGTTCAGGAAGTAAGTGGTTGTTGAGGAAGTTGTTGGTGTTTCCTTCGTAGATGTACGAACCAACTTGTTCTTGGATAGCTGCTTTTGCTACACCTTCAACCATTGAGTCTGCTACTCCATCAGAGTACTTTTCCACTAACTGGGCAAAGGGGTCTAGTTTTCCAGTAGTTATTTTTTCTTGGGTTTTTTCTCTTAAGTAGTTGTCGCTTATGTTTTTAACTGCTTCTTTAGCCACAGTTGAAGCTAGGGTTTCAGTGATTTGTTTCTGGACTTCTTCTGCGATTGCTTCTACTAGTTGTTGCGTTCCAGACTGAAAGTAAGAGTTAACTACAGAAGACGCTAGTTCTGGGAGTTTTGAGTCTATGTAGTTTTCAACAAGGTCTTTTGAAAGGTAAGCACTGGCAGAGTGGTCTTCAGGAGTTAGCTTGGTTCGGAAGTCTGGAGTGTCGTTAGTTTCCAAAGGGTTGGTTTGGGTGAACTGTTCTTGCTTGGTTTGTGAGTTAAAAGGTAGTGAGTTGAAAGGTACCCCGAAAGGAAAGCTTCCGTTTGCAGGCATTGGAACTGGAAAAGGTATATAATATATTCCAGGTTGGTTATTCATTATTAGTTATTATTTCGGGGTTGTATTTGTGCATGAGCTTCTTTACATATTTATCTTTGGCCCACTTAACAGGTAGTGAAGCTAGAACTCCTATTCCGAAAGGCATAGCTCCGACTACTCCTAAAAAGACTTTTCCTTTAACTCCGTTTTGGACTGCTTTCCAGAAGTCAGGGTGCTGTGCAAGCAAGTACTGAGGACCTAGTCCGAACATACTTCCAAAAACAGCAACGTAGCCTCTTTCCTTCCTGTAGCCATCGAGTCGTTGGAGTTCGTCCAGAGTGAAGTCGTCAATGTGTTCTTCAATCCACTTGTCCATTTTATTAGTTTAATGAGACCTTTTAGGCGAAGTTTCTCGCATTGAGTCAACAGTACTAGTGTGGAAACTAGCACTTATAGGGCGGTTGGGTTTTTTTTTGTGCTTTTTAAGCATGCCGTCTACGTCTTCTTCAGATAAGATACTTGAGTGTGACAAGACAAATGACTTGAGGTCGTTATAACCTTTGTTATTTACGCTTGCAGGAACAGAAGGCCTTGGCATGGACGACTTGCGAAACATAGGGTTTCTAGTAGTCTTTTTTACTTGGCTGATGGAGTTAGTCCTTTGGTTTTGCTTCAACGGCTTTACTTTTGGAGTCTTTAACTGCGAAAAAGGAAGGATCTTCTGCTGGTAGATTTTAGCGGCCTGTTGGAATTCTTTACTTTTGGGTCTGTGGGGGGTCTTGTTTTTGAGTAAGCCTAGTTTTTGAACAAAAATCAAGTCCGTCATAATAAATATAATGGCTTATTAAAGTCTTCCTTTGAGAATTAAGATGTTAAACGCAATGCAAATTGCTGCACTGCTGAACCAAAACAACGAGTAGCCTAAGTGCGTCTCAGGCATTATTGTGAAGCTAGAGAACTCACTCTTCACACTTCTTATGGGGACTTCTGGGAAGTCTTCTTCTTGGTAAACTACTCTGTTTCTGCTGAAGTTAACTTCTTGAAGAACTTTGTGTTTGGCTTCTGGGTTTTCTAAGCCTGAGTACTCAGCCATTACTTCAGGGTCTATGTAGTACCACTCGCCCAAAGCAATGCTATTTTCAGGAACAAACTTGGACTTTTCTTCTTTTGGCTTGAGAATTCCTTCTACTTCTACTTCGCCCTGGGGTCTGTATTCTTGTTTGCCTTTCATGTCTCTAGGAATCCATCCCCTGTTAACTAGGATTCCTTGTTTGCCTTTTATAAACAAAGGTGTGATTACTCGGTACCCGTTCATTTCTTCGTACTTCCTGAGCATAAGCATTTCTTTGGAGTGGTCAAAAGTTCCTTTTGTCTTTACAGGCAAGTAGTCGTACTCCTTTTCAGTAGGAAGAGGCACTGATATAGACTCTGGGTCTTTTTCTAAGTGCTGGCTTCTTTCTTGGATAAGGTTTTCCTTCCAATTTTTCCTCCTGAGCTGCCAAAAACCTCCTCGCAAACACATCAGAGCCCCACCTCCAAAAATCCCAGTAACTATTACTTTTTTCATTTTATTAGTTAAGTTATAAACTCTCAACTGACTTCTGAGCCAACCTACGAACCTTCCTCAGATAAGTGTCTCGGCTATCTCTGTACTCTACGGCAGCATCTACATTGGCAGGGGAATCCAGATTTGGATCATTAAGCATTGAAACTACACTGTGTAGGATAGACTCCACTCCCAGAATAGGTCGCCACCTTTCGTCAGCAGACTCTAAAGAGTTGAACTCGTCTTCACCAGGAGGATGCAAAATAGAAATACACACTCGTCCATCAGGGTATATGTTTGGATGCCACATTTCAGTTTTAAAGCGCATCTCTGGCGGGCTGTTGGGGTAGTCGTTCGGGAAATGAATTGCAGCCATGAAAAACCCACCCTCAAAAGGAGTGTCTTCGGGGCCTGTGAAACAAACTGACCACTCAAACCAGTTGTCGTTTTCTAACCCAATAGAAAATCCAATATCCTCGTTCTGAACTAGCTCTTTGAATTCGGACTGAAGCCGCCCAACTGCGAAGTTTTCCACCATTTTAATTGATTATAGGAGAGTAGCTCCAAAAATTGAGAAAAGCTTCATTACTGTGAACGTGTTCAGAAGCGCGTTCTGGGGCTCTGAAAGCGCCGGGTTGTAAACCACCAGTATCATGAAAGCAATCAGTAGACTCAGGAACATCCTTCCTCCTTTCATGTTCATCACTACTTGCAGACTAGCTGCTATGAGACTTGCCCCTGCAACTAAGGTAACTAACCTGCTGTTTTGCTCGCTTAAGTCAGTTGGGAGGTACTTGCCTATTTTTAGCTTGGTGCTGAGGCGGGAGTACTCTTGAGAAACTTCTTTTGACTTCGTGTCTGCGTTAAATAGCAAGCCAGCTCCTATCCAAAGAATTGCGCTCACAAGCAATACTCTGCCGATTAAGTTCATATTTATTAATAGAAGGTTCTACTTATAATTAATCTGTTCATTTCTATGCAGACTAAACTCAACGACTTCTTCAGACTCAAACACAAAGACTCAACTCCACTTAGACTTCCAAACCACACTGGGGAACTGTGGAAGTTCGCACAGCCTAGACTCCTAATGATTGCAACTAGACAAAAGCACAAAGATCAAACACTCGAAACTATCTCTGACTTAGTTTCTAAAACCAGAATTTGTTTTAGGCACCAAGTTAACTTAAACGCCCTAAACCAGTTCCTTTCACAAAAAACTAAAGAAGAAGTTCTTGACTTCTTTTGCAGAGTCGCTACTTTTGCACTTGAAGTGGACTTTTTGTTCCCAAACGAAGTTCCTATGCTATTGCAGCGTTCCAACACCAGGGCTGACCTTTCTCTGCAGCAAGTTAGGTGCCTTTTGGCACTGATGTTTTTTTGCTGCTTTCCTAAACAAGAAAAGTCCTATGACCTTCCTAAACGCTATCACTTTTACGAGTTGTTCACTGAAAACCGGAAGCCTACTTGGGTTAAATTGGCTAAGCTCCAGTGTGTTTATAACTACTTTTCGCGCGAAGTCCAACTCAACCAAAAGATCACTTTTAAAAGGAACTACTTAGCAGGCTCTTTGAACTTTAGTAACTGTTCTAGGGAACTGAGTGAGGTAACTATTGAGGAGTCCCAGACCTCTACGGAGGAACTCAGGGACAAGCTCATGGTCGACTATGCAAACTGCTATATAGGAGGAGGAGTCCTTTCAGCAGGAGCTGTTCAAGAAGAAATAATTTTTCTGAAACTAGTAGAGCCTATTGTAAGCTTGCTGTTTACTGAGAAGCTTTTAGATAACGAAGCCTTAGTAATCATAGGAACCCAGAGGTACAATGAAACAACAGGCTATTCAAACACCTTTAACTGGAAAAGTGACTTTGTAGAGGGGTTTTCTCTGGACGAACAGGGAAGAGCAAACAGCCACTTAACTTGCATAGACGCTTTGAACTATTCTGGGAAGGAGTGGACTCAGTACCAAGCAAACTCCATTCAAAGAGAACTCCAAAAAGCTTACGTGGGGTTCATGAGCGAAGGAGACACTAAAGAAGTAGTAGCTGGCAGGTGGGGTTGTGGCGTTTTTGCAGGGGACGACCAGTTGAAGTTCTTAATTCAGTGGCTTGCAGCTTCAGCACTGTCGAAGAACCTGTACTTCTTGCCTTGGGACATGGCTAACTTAGACCAGCTCAGAATGATAGTAAGTGTACTGAAAGGCCAAACTGTAGACAGAATTGCTAACTTGCTTTTTAATATGGGCAGAGTGCAAAAAGGAGGTGTTTTCCAAAGAGTCATTGAAATGCTTATGCAATAATAACTAAAAAGTCTCCCGAGTAAGCTTCGAACTTACATTTCCTGGGTCTAGCCAGGCGTGCTACCTTACACCATCGGGAGTGTTAACTTACTTTTGTGTCGATTTAACTTTTTATATACTAATTAAGCTGCTAAGTCGTAGTCCTCCTGTGAGTAGTATTCTGACAACAATCTGTAGAGGTAAGAAGGGTTGTGGCCCCCAATGTTAGTGATGTAGAGCGACACTAACTCTGGAGGAATGTAGTCAAAAGCAGGCACACTTACGTTTACGTTCTCAGCAATGTCGTTTCCTGGGATTTCAGATATAAGTGCTGGTGAAAAGCCTTCGTTGTAGGTGTCTTGGTCAAAAGGGTACAAAGGAGACAGCTTATAGAGACCACACGTCACCAAAACTGGCACTGAATGGGCTTGGGCAGCTAGACAAACTCCGTAAGTTCCTGAAAAGGTCAGAAGTCCCCCGTTAGCCATAAGGGCGTGGGTGCCTATAATTACTTTGTTGACTCTAGACATCAAAGCGTAAACTGCGGAGTCAGGAATTAAAGTAGCAGCTATGTTTTTTTCAGAGAGGTTCTTAGCCATCATGTGGCCTCTGAAGTGAGGAGCAGCTTCAGCCACAATGACTTCGAAGTTTCTGTCTTTTGCGCTTTGCAAAAAGCTTTCTACAGTGTCTGACTTTCCGTAGGTAAGAATGACTTCGTTAGCGTGGATGTGCATAGGTGCTTGCTCACTAATGGAGTCAATGTGCGACTCCAGCTCTTCTATGAGCAAACCTACTTCTAGCAAAATAGAGTTTTTAAGTTCTTGCAAACTGCCTACTTGGATTACGTCTTCTCGTATGTTGAGCAACTGAGTCAAAGTGACATGGCGTGGCCGTGAAGCCCTTTTGGAGGTTAAGTCAACTCCTTTAGCAGTGCACTCTTCTCTGATTATGTGGAGCACCCTGCGCACAACGTTGACTAAAGCTATTTCTAAGGGCAAGTACTGCGAAAGCTCGCGAGCAAAGGAAGTTAGCATGCTCACTAAGTCCTTGACTTCTTTTCGAGACTTGAACTTCTGTTTGCCAATGGCTTTTTGGATGAACTCTGCTGTTTTCCTAACTAGTTCGAAAGTGCCTGTTTTGCCACTTCTTTTTAAAGAACGAATGAAGGAGTCGAAGTAAGAAGCCAAACCTTCCATAGTAAAACTATGGAACAAGCCACTGAAACTATTAAAAGAATCAACTTTTTGTATCAAGCAGCAGTAGAAGTATTCCCAGTAAGTCCAGTTCTGGCCCAGTACTATGTGAAACAACTTGTCCAAGTCTCCCAAAAACAAGTACAAAGAATGTAATCTGCACTTAGCTCTCCACAAATTAAGCAAAACTTCTGCAAAAAGTGCCACTACTTACTGGCTTACCTCTTCAAGTCCACTTTAAGTATCTTTTAAACAGAAAAGGGAAAAACCAAGTACGCCTTAGTTACTTGTCCAAGCTGTGGTTACGAAAAAAGAATTAGGATGCTTTAATAAATTCTTTCTTAAAAATGTCAGAGGATGTGTACACACGTGAAGCCAAAGACGGAGTCAGGTGCACTTGGCAGTACTGGCCTAACAACAAAATCACAGCTACCAGAAACGTCATTCCTATCAGTCTGCTTTACACTCCTTTGCAAGAAATCGAAAACATGGCCCTTGTCGAGTACGAACCAGTGCTTTGTTCCAGGTGCAAGTCTGTGCTCAACCCTCACTGCCCACTTGACTTCACAGCCAAAGCTTGGGGTTGTCCTTTCTGCATGACTAGGAATCCTTTTCCTCAGCACTACAAAGCCCACATTTCCGAAACTACTCTTCCTGCTGAGTTAATGCCCCAGTACACCACTATGGAGTACATCCTTCCCAACGTGCAAGGCGTCCCGCCTGTGTTTGTGTTTGTAGTGGACACTTGTTGTGCTCCTGACGAATTGGCTGAACTCAAGTCTTCTCTCCAACAAGCCATCAATCTTTTGCCTGGCGAAGCACTTGTGGGGTTCATTAGTTTCGGCAAAAACGCTTACGTCTACAACTTGGGTTGGGAAGAATGCACCAGGTGCTACGCTTTCCGCGGAGACAAAGTTTACGACCTCCAACAGATTAAAGACCAACTAGGACTTGTAGGCCACGACCCCAGAGGAGTCCAAGCAGGGGCTCGCAAGTTTTTGATGCCTGCTTTTGAGTGCGAGTTCGTTTTGACCAGCATTGTGGAGGAGCTTTCCAAAGACCCCTGGCCAGTTCCTGCTGGGTCGAGGCCCCAAAGGTGTGTAGGGAACTCCTTGCAAATAGCCTTGTCCTTACTAGAGATTGCTTACCCCAGACAAGGCTGCCGAGTTATGTTGTTTGTTGGAGGCGCTGCGAGTTTCGGGCCAGGAATGATTGTGAATGACAAACTCATTGAGTCTATCAGAACTTACCACGACATTAAGAACGACAACGCCAAGTACATGAAGAACGCCATTCAGTTTTACGAAGGAATTGCAGACAGAGCAGCTAACCACGGACACGCTGTAGACATCCTGAGTTGCTCAATTGACCAAGTAGGGCTCATGGAGATGAAAAGCTTAAGTGAAAAAACAGGAGGCTACCTCATAACTTCTGACAGCTTCAAAACTGACACCTTCAAACAGTCCTTGCAGAAAATATTTTCCAGAGAACAAACAGGGGCCCTCAAAATGGGGTTTAACGCTCAAATTATGATGCTCACTCCTCCAGACGTTAAAATCAACGGAGCAATTGGGTCTTTGATTTCGCTCAAAAAGAAAAACAACTTCGTCAGCGAAACCGAAATAGGCCACGGACAAACTAACCAGTGGAGCATGCCTTCTATTGACTCCCAAAGCACAATAGCTTTTTACCTAGACTTAGCAAACCAAGAACCAGCAGCCAAACGCACCCATGCTTCAGTTCAGTTCCAAACGAAGTACCAACACTCAAGTGGCAGAGTGAGACTTAGAGTTACTTCGCTCAAGTACCCACTGGCAGAGAGTGGCAACTTGCCTAAGTTCATTGCAGCTTTTGACCAAGAAGCTGCAGCTGTGGCGATGGCTAGGTGGGCTGTAGCCAGGTCTGAAAAAGAAGAGTCAATCGATGTCATCAGGTGGCTGGACAGAACCCTTATAAGGCTAGTGAAGAAATTCGCAGACTACCAACACGACTTGCCCCACACATTTAAGTTGTGCAAAGAGTTTTCGCTGTACCCCCAGTTTATGTTCCACATGAGACGTTCTCAGTTTTTGCAGACTTTCAACGTTTCGCCTGATGAAAGTGCTTTTTACAGAACCCTTATAGTTAGAGAAAACGTGACTAACTCACTCTTGATGATCCAGCCTGCCCTTCTGCAGTACTCGTTTGACTCACCCCACCCGCAGCCTGTGCTCCTTGATATTGCTTCTTTGAAAAACAACGTTATTCTGCTCCTAGACACCTTTTTCACAGTGCTGATTTGGCACAGCGACATGATCACTAAGTGGAACAAAATGGGGTACGCAGAGAACCCTGAGTACGAAAACTTCAAAGTGCTTCTGGAAATGCCTTTAGAAGACGCACAGCAGATTGTTAAGGAAAGGTTCCCTGTTCCTCGACTCATCCAAACTGAAGTGGGAAAAGGCCCTGAAAGGCTGTTGAAGGCCAAAGTGAACCCCTCCAACACTGGAAAGAACAACACTACTGAAGAGGTAGGTTACTATTTAACTGAAGACGTTTCTTTGAAGGTGTTTATGGACCATCTTATCCAATACGCAGTAAAGTCTTAAGTAATGGGTTGAGTGATTAGAGTTAAATAAATTATGAAAAGAAGGTATTTTTATGGATTAGCTTTAACTGCTTGCATTTCGTCACTTACTTTTGGTAGAGACTACTTAGGGTACCACATTGGGTGTAATACAGTTTTTAAGGATGAATACAATGATTTCACCAATAANAGAATTTTCTATTTAACTGGTGGTGCTTTAGTTGGAAGCTTTTCTGCCTGGTTTTTAACTGAACGCTTGGGCAGAAGAAAGTGCTTTATTTATGGAGCTTTGCTTAATATTGCTGGTTGCGTTATAGTAAACTTTAGTTAGGTTTGTATATTCTATGACTTAAAGATTATTTTGACTATTTCATGCTGCGTTCTCGGAGTATACTCAGGTGTGTCTTCGTACTTGGTGCCTATTTACAGTAAGACTTACTTAGTACTTGAAATTGCTCCTAAGTCCATTTCTATGAGTTTGGGTGTAATGCACCAGTCTATGATTATTTTTGGGATCTTTTTGTCCTTTTGCTTTCATAGCAATGAGATTGCTCTCTATTGTGTACCTATTGGATTCTCAGTACTTCAATTAGTACTAATTTTCACTTTATTTAAAGTCGAAAGTCCTACTTTTTTATGGAAAAGCCACCAAAGAGAATTAGCTATAAGCCTTGTAAATAACCTCTACTTCGAAGGTGAGATGACCCATGAAGAGATTGAGGAGGTATTCTCAGAAGTAGACTTGAACGAATCAGGGCTAACTACTGACTTCAAAAGCCTGTTTAAGAAGCCTAAATACCGAAAGGCAGTGGTGATGGGTTTGGGAATAATATTTCTACACAGATTTATAGGAGCTATTCAAGTTTTGAAGTTTTCACTAGATCAATTCTTTGAAATTCCAATTGAAGGATTTAACTTCGCAAGTACGCTTCCGTTAATATTTCTGTTCTTCAAGTACCCTGAAATGAGGAATCGCAGACTCCTGCAGATAGGAGGACTAGGAATGTCCATATCTTTGAGTGCGCTTATTGCGCTTATTGCGCTTATTGGCTATGATTACTACTCCTTGATTCCTTCAGGTTTTTTTGTATTTTTTTACCAGAACTCAATAGGCCCACTAATGTGGATTTACTGTGCTGACATTCTTAGTGAAAAAGGTCTAGTGCTTACCACATCACTATACTGGGTGTTAGCTGGAGCTAATGAAGCTGAAACTTGTCTAGATTTAGACCAAACCTATTTACTAAGTTTCCACTTGTTGTGGTGTTTAATTCTAGTTGTTTTTTCAACGTGGGGCTTCCTAGAAAAGCACCAAATTGACACTTATTAACTAACCATTATAAAAATTGTTGAATGAAATCAGAAATCATTCTGGACAAAAAAAGCAAAACTTACAAAGCTAACGAAAAAGTGAGTGGCCTGATAAAAATAGAAAACGCCCCTGTAGGAGTGAGGATCAACAACATCTATATGAAACTAGAAGGCCAAATCAAAGGCCAAAAGAAATCTAAAAACCTACCAGGAGAAGCTGCCAGCCAAATACCCCCTATTGTGTTCTGCAAAGCCGAAGAAACCTTTGAAAAAAACGGGAGTTTTTCAGACAAGTCTTTGGAAATTCCATTTGCCATAAGCATTCTTCCTTTCAGAGACAACTTCTTAATAGAGTCCTACACAGGAGTTTATATTTCTATCCAATACGAACTAAGTGCTGTATTCATGGTCAACGAAGAAGACGTTCCTAAAGTCACTTCTCCAGAGTCAACTCGAGTAGTAGTTCAAGTGCCCAGCGAAAGTAACCCTTCTGAAAAAAGCAAAGTGCCTTTTGTAATAACTCCTGAAGGACTCGACAACCCCTCTGGAGTCGAAAACTTGCCTTCTTTCAGAATCGAAGGAGAACTCGACAGCCAAGCTTGGAACTTAAACCAAGAACTCACAGGCTGGATCAACGTTTTAGAAAGCACCAAGCCCATCAAAAGCATAGACACCCAACTTGTCCGTGTCGAAACTATTTCTTCGGCTGAAAACAGCATCCACGAAGCTACTGAAGTGCAAAACATACAAGTAGCTGATGGAGGTGTGCGGAAAAACACTAAGATTCCTCTGTACATGGCTTTCCCCAAAAGCTTCACTTGCCCAACTACTTATTTCAAGAACTTCAGAATAGAGTTTGAACTGAACGTTATTGTGCTGTTCTCAGACTGGCTGCAAGTCACCAAGAACTTTTCTTTAAAGTTAATGAGGTAAATGGTAATCACTTTGCTTTTCTTAAGTGTGCAGGCTGACCAGCTTTACTGGGTAGACCACAACAACTCCAAAGTCTACGACTGGAATCCCTTAAGCAAGCCAGAGAGCTTGCCTTACATTTACTTGACGCAAAACTACTTTTATATGTTTAATTTAGGAAGCAATCTAAAAGAAACTTGCAAAGGAGAAACAGGCTCTGTAGCAAGGTTCTCCAAGGCTGGGGATTCTTGTGACGTTTTGGGCAGACACGAGTACATGTCTGTTGAAAAGTTTACTGAGGGAATTCTAGTGGGTTACTATGGAGGCACTCTTTGTAGTAAAGGAGTTCCTTTTAAAACCTACTTTAAGCTTTACTGCAGTGAGTACCCAACTGAGTTTGCTTTAGAAGTTCACGAGTGCAGTGTAGTTTTTAGCAAGTACACACCCTCTGGCTGTGCACTAGCCTACAGTAGGTTGTCTTTGGCTGAGTTGCTGGGTTACAGTGCGCTTTTCATACTGGCAGTTGTTTGCTTCCTTAGTTTGTTGGAAGACGAAGAGTCCTTCTGCACAGAGTTAAAAGGCTTGTTTAGGAAGAACTTAGTGTTTTCAAGTAATAACCAATATGAGTTAGTATAAATGTGGCTTGTAGTTACAATCGCAATAGGAGTCGTGTCCTTTCTGCTGTACTTCTTGCGCAGACCCCAAAAGCCCTTCTTAGAAAAACCTTTACACGAAGCCCCGCTAAAAGAACCCCTTCCACAAAAGCCTTCTTTAGGTAACGTGGTGGTTTACTTCGGAACCCAAACAGGGAAGTCTGAGTCGCTTGCTAAAGAACTTGCAGATGAACTCAGGCAAAACAACTACAACCCTGTTCTGACAGACCTTGAAAACTTCGACCTAGCCACTTTTAAGTCCCACAAGTTCTGCGTAATCATTATTTCCACCCAAGGCCAAGGAGAACCCCCTCAAAGTGCTAAAGGGTTCTACAACATCATCAGAAACGCTGCCAGAAAGCAGTCGGAGGACTTAAGTAGCCTTGAGTACAGTCTCTTCGGTGTAGGCGCCTCTTCTTACGGAGACCTGTACAACGTAGCGGCCATTCGCCTAAACAACTTTTTGAAGAAGCTGCAAGCCAAAGACTTTCTTGAGTTGAAACTTGGAGACGAAGACAAGAACTTAGAAGAAGACTTTCAAAACTGGAAAACTCAGTTACTGGAACTAATTCCCCAGAAAGTCAACCCTTCAGTGCAAGTTACCCACAAAGCTACCCAAAAAGTTACCAAAAACTACTCCAAAAGCGCCAAGCTTTACTTAGAAAGCAAGGACCTCCAAGTCCTCAGCATGAAGGAACTAAAGAACGACCCTGAGTTCTACACACTCCACATAGAACTGGAAGCCAAGGACCTAGAATACAAAACTGCTTGGAACTTAGGAATGTTTCCAGAGAACGAGCTCCAAGTAGTGGAGCAAGTAGCCTTAAGCCAAGGGTACGACTTAGACACACAAATAACACAAGACTCTGTCCAGGGAGAAACCCTGCCCTTTCCCGTGCCCTGCAGTCTAAGAGAGGCCTTCCAGAAGTACCTAGACTTTACTTCACTTCCCAGAAAAGTCTTTATTAAAAAACTAGCCCAGTACGCACAGGACCCCCTCCAAAAAGAAGAACTCCTTAACTTTTGCTCCATCAAAGGAAAAAACGCCTTCATAGAGCAGATAGAAAAGCCTATGCTGGGCTTGGCAGACCTTCTCACCAAGTACGACTCTATTAAAGTTCCTTTAGACGAGTTCTTAGCGATGGTGCCAATGATACAGCCCCGCTACTACACAATAGCTTCTTCTTCCTTAGTGCACCCTGACAGTGTCCACCTTACTTTTTCAATAACTAAAGAAAGCACCACTCGAGGACCTCGTTTTGGACTGTGTTCTGGGTTTGTGTGGAAGATGTTCGAAAACGCCACTTACAGAAAAGTCAGGGCCTTCGTCAAAGAAAGTGTCTTCAAACCCAACTATGAAGGAGAAGTAGTGATGGTAGCCACTGGCTCAGGAATAGCTCCTTTCAGAGGCATACTCCAAGAGTGCTCTTTCCTGAAGCAGCAAGGCAAGCCTTTTCCGAACCTAACTCTGTACTACGGAGTCAAAAAAGAATCCCACTTCTTGTACAAAGAAGAATTCGATCAACTCATAGCTCGCGAAGAATCCACAGACCCACACCAGTACGTGCCGACAACCCCCTCCGAACAGCCTTTAATCAACAAGTGCTACTTAGCCTACTCCCAAACAGAACCCAAGACCTATGTGCAACACGTCCTAAGTAAACACACAGAAGTCCTCCGCAAGGTAAGAACTGGACAACTTCTAGGCTGCGGCAACGTGAAGATGGGACAAGCCATTCCCTCCCTGTTTGAGTCGCAGGCTTCAGAAGAGAACCAAGACCCCAAGGAGCTGCTTAAGTGGCTGCGAGAGAATAATAAGTTGTTAATAGAAGTGTGGTAGTCAGGGCAAGGATGATGCTCTCATCAAAGTCAGAGAGATTCCTAAACTCATCACGTAAAGTTAACTAGTCAGAGATCTTGGTGGGAATGACATCATTGTCAGGAGTAGCAACTTTTTCATCACTAAGGACTTATGAATCAGCAACGAGGAATTTCTGTCATCAGGAACAGAGTAAAAAAGCTTTCGTCATTTAATTATAACCATGTTTAATGTCTAACTTGTTGTAAACAACCCTCATCACGTTTTTGAGTTTAGGCTGGCCCTTTGAGTTTTTGGAAGCTAGCAACTTGGCAGCTTTCTTCCTTTGGGCTTTGTTTTGTTGGACTTTTTCTAGTTTTTGTTGTTTTAGTTGTTCTTTGTGGAGTTTTTGTTGTTCGAGTTGAGTGGCTTGTTGGGTTTCTTTTTTGAACCTTTTGGGTTTGGGTAAGTCGTTGCCTTTAGGAGTTGGTGTGGTTCCTAGTTCTCCGTAGAGTGCTTTGAACTTTTCAGGCACTTCAGGAACTGTTTCTTCTTGGTAGTGCTGAAGTACTTTTTTCTTTCTAGAGCTAGCAATTTGCTTTTTCTTAGTGATTTCTTTCATCTTTATTAGTACTCTGGATTTATTACATCGAATTCGTTTTCGTAAGCCTTCCCGCATCTCCACCCAGCTACTACTACAAAGCACATAGAAGTCATCTGCAGCACCACTTTAAGTAGTTCAACTAAGTCGCTTTCTTGAGCGAAGGTTTTGAGTTCAAAGGACTTTTCGCAAGAGCTTATAGGAGCTAAGGCAATCGTGGCAGTTTCTAGGTCAATTACGGTGTAGAAGTTTTCTAGGAAGTGCCTACCTAAAAGGATTTTGCTTCCTTCGTAGATTCTCACCATACTGCAGTAGTTGTATGAATGCCTGCAGTAGGTCAAAAACGCTTCTAAAGTAAAGTGGAGCTTTGCAGACTGGTTGATAGTTATTGTAACGTTAGGCATAGTCTCAGGCGGCCTTATGATTTTTTCGTCTGAGAAAATGTGGTTTTTTTCAGTGCACAGACTTGTGTGGCAGTCTTTTCCGTAGAATTCTTTAAAGGCTTCAATGGCTTTGCCCAGCAAGTGTGAAGGTATGTAGATGTCGTCGTAAGTAGTGTCAATGATCCCTTCGTAACTCCTAGAGTTAATAACTACGCTGCCTATTTGGAGAGTTTCTATGTTGAGAGAGTACCTGTCGTTGCGCAGTATGGGGAACTTGTAAAAGTCCTCAGAACTATAATTGGGGTCGAACCCTCCCAAGTGGAGCAGGGATTGCTCTTGGTTGCAGCAAATCCCCAGCACAGGTTTTAGTTCTCCTTTCCTAATAATGAGTTACCTCAACTAAGTTCTCGAAAACAGACAATCCGTACATATCATACATATTCTCTACACCGAAGCCTATGAATCCATCTAACTCAGGGTGGAAACTTTCTTCAAGGATTCTTCCGAACAAAGCCTCGTCCAAACTGAACTTGCCAAACCTAACATGCTCAAAAGATAAAATTCCACTTGCACTGTAGTCAAGCAAGTCAGAATAGTCAAAAGAGCACTCGTTAGTCATACGCAAAGTTTCGCCCTTCACACACATCGGAGAACTTATAGTAATCATTTCAAAAGTGTTTGAGTCAGCCGAGTAGCTTGTCCTTTTGTCTGACTTGCAGCCAAAACACCCAAAGTCCAGAACCATCAACAAGCTAGTTCCCAAACTTAACTGCATGTCAAAAGGCTGTCCTCCTAAGTACACCTTAGTTAAGTAGTGAGTATGGTTCTTCGAAAACAACTCAACCCAGTCACCCAGGACTAAACCGATAAGTAACAACAAAATCATCCAATATTATGGAAGATTTAGGCTTCTCTGCAGAAGAACTCCAGCAAATCAACCAAATGGCAGGTTCAGGCCTTGGAGAACAAGTCCAGGCAGACTACGAACCCCAACTCCCCCAAGTTCCTAACCTTGACTCTTTTTCTTCAGAAGCCAAAGCTCAGTACTTCGCCCTCAGAAATGAAGAAACTTTAAAGCTTAAAACCAGACACTGGAACCAACACCCGCCCCAAGCAAGCACAGCGCCTTTAATCACCAAGCACGAAAAGATTCAAAGGTTCATTAAGAAACTCAAAGGACTCAACGAAGAAACTAGCGAAAGCTTAATGCAGGAAATCGAAAGCCTCAACTTGTCAAAGTACCTTTCAGAAGTGGCGTGTGCTCTTAGTGAAACCAGAATGAACCAAAAAGACCTTTCTGTACTCGTCAGTGCTGCCTCGAAACTCCACCAAAAGTACCCTGGGTTCAAAAAGTTACTTGAAGAAAACCTTAAAAAACAACACAAAGAAGGAGACGTTTTGAAAAAGCGCTCAGTGCTTCGGTTCATAACAGAACTTATAGTGTTTGCACTTTGGGATGACATTAAGGGCTTTTTAAGAGTAATTAATAGTTATGTGAACCCCAAACAAGAAGTTCCCAATGAAGAAGTCCGAGTTGAGCAGTTAGGACTTGTCACAACTGTTATTAGGAACCGCTCAGAAGACCTATTGGGGTTTCCCTCTAGCTCGAGACAAACTCAAATTCAAAAGGGCCAAAGTGTAGAGTTCACTAAAAGCTGTGTGCTAGAAGACCACGAAAGACAGCAGTTGCTCCAACTACTTACACAAATGCACACTCAAGGCGCTAAGTCCCTGCAAACTCTGCACCAAGTTGCTTCACAACAAGAAGCCAAAAACAAAAAGATCAAACTCGAACGCAGCGTAGTCGACGAACAAAACCTCAAAGACGCCAAAGAGTTGCGCTTGAAACTGAGCAGAGGACTTTCAAGTCTTCAAGTGCTTTCTGATGTGATCTGCAAAGATATGATTGACTTAGCTGAAGTGCACTCTGAAGAGTCCAAAGAAGTTGTAGAAGTAGACCTAAACCAAGTCTTTGAGTCAACCGAAGATAAAGACTTCTACCTCAACTTGCCTGAAATTTACCAGAAAAAGCAACCTGAAACTACTTGGGAAGACTTTAGGAAGCAACTTATTCAGTGTGTGTCTAAAGAAATGGTTGATGAACTCTGTGAAGCTTTCCTAACTGTTTCAAATAAACACAACCGAAAAGCCTTGATAGACTTTTTAGCTGTGCCTTCCAGGCACACTCTGCACTTGGTTCCTTACTACGCACGTCTTGTAGCTTGTTTAGGACAAACCTACAAAGAGATCTCCACTAGAATCATTAACAAACTAGACAGCGACATTAAAGGGCTCAAAGACTACGCAGACTCCCACTCCACTGAACAAAGAATTCGCCAAGTGAAGTTTTTAGCTGAACTCCTGAAAGCCCAAGTAGCTTCTTCAGAAACACTACTCAACCACCTAGAAGCCTGCATCAGTGACTTCAGAGGAGCCAACATCGAAGTAGCAGTTCACATTCTCAGCAGTTGCGGAAGGTACCTGTACCTGCACCCCCAAACTTCTGAAAGGGTTTCTATAATGCTTGAAAGGATTCAACGACTCAAAAACAAAAAAAACCTTTCCCCCGAAATAGAGCACATGATAGACGAAGCTTGTTTTGCTTGCAAGCCTCCTGAAAAACTCCTCAAAAAGAAACCCAAACACCCCCTGTACAGTTACATTTTGTGGGTACTCAACAAGTTAAGTTCTTCTACTTACCAAACCACTATCCAAACGCTTAAGTCACTCCCTATGCCTGAGTCTCAAGGCTTCTTAGTTAAAGCCATCATTAAGTACACTTACCTGTGCAAAGTCCAGAACTTAACTCTGATTGCCAACTTACTTGCAGCAGTTAAAAACTTCAACCCCCTTGCAGGGACTATTTGTGAACTGGTTGACTCTATTTGTGAAGAGATACTTGTGGACCTCAACGTCAACGACTTCAGGAAAACCCAAAACCGACTCTTGATGGTTATGCTTTTAGGGGAACTGTTTTGTTACCGTATAGTGGAACCTGAACTTATTTATGACCTGTTGTACTCACTTCTCTACTACTCTGAAAACCAAAACACAGAAGACAACTTCAGGGCTAAGTTAGTTTGGACTCTGCTAGACAGGGTTAAGAACTATTTCCTCAGGCCCCAACACTCTGAGTTCTTGTCCAAGTTCCTAGTGCACTTCCAGCACCACATTGCAACTCGCCAACACAAAACCCTAGAGCTAGAGTTCCTAGCAAAGGACGTGCTGGAAACCTTCAAGCCTTCTCTAAAGGCAACTTGTTTTGAAGCCCAACAAAAACCACAAGAAGAACCTGTGCACCAAAGTTCTTCAGAAGGCGAAAAAGAATTTGAAGAAGAAATCGAAAGCATGCTGCAGGAGTCCTTTAAAGAAGCTGAGCAAAGAGCTCCTGACCGAGAAAGAAACATTCCTTCCTTTTTCAAGTCAGGCAGTCCTAGTAACTTCAACTTGCTAGTCAAACAAGCAGGCAAAGTCAAAACTAAGAACTTAAGTCTTCCAGACTCCCACCCCTTCACTCAGATGGCTCTCCACCGAGTGTCCAACCAACAAGAAGACAGAAAAGTACTTTCTCAAAAGGTCAGTAGTCTTGTTGACGAGTAATTAACTTAAGGCTTTGGGTGCAGTGAGGAAGCCCTGTCTTTGTAAACTTCTAGCAAAAACCTGTAGTCAACTCTTCCGTCTTGGGTAGCTGGTTGAAGCAGCTTGGTCCACTGAGGCTGAGTCAGTCTTTCTTTGAGGATCCCACCAATTACTTCTTTGGCTTGACTGAAGTCTACTTTTCCGCTCTGGGCTACTCCGTCCAAACTTAGCTGCAACAACTTTCGGTTTTTAGAAATGGATTTGCAGATGTCTTCGAACTGGCGGGAGTCTTCCCAAGAGGTTTGCTTGGCTTCTTTAAAAGTGTTCAACCACTCCCGCATATCCAAAACTCCGTCTTTTCTGATGTCAATTATGTCAAACAAGTCTTTTAAAACACTGAAAGAAGGAAGGGGTTCTTTGTTGAGTTCACTCAGTTTCTTCAAAAGGTCTGAAAAGTTCTGGAACCTCAGGAACCCCGACCTTTCAGAGTCAAACTGCTTAAAGGCGTCTTTGGGAGACAGCATAAACGCAGTCATAAGCTCCCTCAACTTGTTGAGTTTACTTTGTGCAGCAGCTTTAACTTGCTTTTCTGTGTTAGAAGTTTTGAATCGCTTCGAAAATTCTTGCCAGTCAATCTGTCCGTCATTGTTAGTGTCTATTCTGCTGAGCAAAGCGTCGATGTCTTTAGCAGTAAGTCCCAAACCTAGTTTCCTAATTGCTTTTCTGAACTCAACAGCTGAAATGACTCCTGAAGAGTCAGTGTCCATCTGCTTGAAAACGTCTTCTAAAGAGTAAGGACTTGCCCTTATCAGTGCCTGGAGTTTCTTCAAAGGTTCCTCACTAGAAAAACCACTTGAAAGTCCAGTGGACCTTGAAGAGTGCGAAAAAGTACTCATGAACTTTCCTTGTCCAAACTCTGCCCTGAAGTCATGGAAACCCAAAAAAGGCTTAGAAAACGAACTCCAGACTTGCTTGATGTCTGACTGTGAAAACCTTTTAGGAATTAAGGCCTGAACTGCTTCTACAAAGTCTTTTTTGCCTATTTTGTTCGGAGGCGACTGCTTGTGGTAGCTCAAAAAGAACTGAAAAGCTGCGTTTATGTCACAAAAGTTAGACCTTATAGCGTCTTTGATCTCTTGGAAGCTTTGCAGAGAGTAGTTGAACTTCCCAAAAGCAGTTTCCCAGTCCTTCATGCTGAGGTAGCCCTTTCTGTGGGGATCTAAGTAAGCAAACAGCTGCTGGTACAAGTCCCTAGTGAGGTTGAACCCTCTGAGGACTTGGTTGGCGTCTACCCACTGCTGGAAGTGCTCAAAAGTTACTTTGTCAGAAAACTTACTTACTTGCTCGAAAGAAGTCGCTGTTGAGGTGTACTTGCGGCACAAAAACAAACCTATTTGTTGTTTAGCTGCACTTTTCCACTCAGGCGAACGTTTTTCTTCAAACAGCACTTTAAAGTCTGCAAGGTGCACGGAGTTCCTTTTGTAAGTGTCCATCAGCTTGTACAAACGCTCCACCTTAGTAGGAGTTGCGTCTTTAACTTCTAACACTTCAACTAAGGCTTTCTGCAAGTCGTTCAAACTCAGCACTCCGTCGAAGTCCCTGTCAAAGGCCCTAAAAGCATCTTCTACAGTTAAGTCTTCTTTGGCTATCCAGGTTTTGACTGAGTTAAGCACTCCTGACTCCCAGTTCCAAGAGTCCGTGCTTTCAGTAGACTCCAGTTGGGTGTCTTTAAGCACCCTTAAAAAGTTAGGGTAGTCCACCAGCCCGATTTTGTGTTTGTCCATAACTCTGAAGATTTCGCCCTTCATGGGCTCTGAAAGTTCTATGATTCCTTTGAGACCTTCTGAGAACTCATTTAGGGACACCAAGCCGTTTGCGTTTTTGTCAATGTTCTTAAAAGCTTCTGAGTAACTAATGCGCTTTTCTACTAAAGCAGCTTTAACATCTTGGATGATGCTTTTCACCTTGTCTTTCGAAAAGTGGCTCCAAGAGGCACTTTCTGTGTTCCTCAGACAGATGCTTAAGTCGTTAATGTCTATTTGGCCGTCTCTGTTGATGTCGAACTTCTGTGCTATTTCAAGCAAAGTGGCTTTTGAGGCTTGCTTGATGATTTTAGTGTTTAAGAAGTCTGCAAACTTGTCCAAATTAACTTCCTGGCCTAATTTGTTCAGGAGTTCTGCTGTAGTTATTTTGTTTTGCTTGATAAAAGCTTTAATTCGGTTAACTACCGAGTGAAAGCTTTCTTTTGTCTGGGTTTTTTCTAAAGACTCTAGAAACTCATAGTAGTTTACAGTGTCTGTTTGTGTTTTTAAGCAAGTAGCCAGTCTCTGTATCTCTTTTTCGTTTAAGCCTACTTCTGCTTTGTGCAAGCAGTCTTGGAACTCAAAAGCAGTTACTTGTCCTCTTCTGGATGAGTCACAGTCTTCAAACATACACCTTAGTTGTGGAATTCTGTTTCCTAAGTTTTTTCTGACCACTTCTAAGGTGTATGACTTCCAGTCTACTTTGTAAGAACTAGGCAAGTAAGACAGCTTGTCAATTAAGTCCCGGAGGTTCACGTAGCCTTTGGTCCCTGCAGCTGCAGTTGCTAGGCTCACAGCTGTTTTAGGTCCTAAAGAAGGATCAATCCGCGAAAGTTTCTGTGCTAAGTCGCCAACCTCAATATGACTGGAACTGGGAGTGTTGAGTTTCACAATAAGGTCTTCAGGTTGCAGGCCATGCTTAAGAATGGTGTCTCTGAAGGACTGTATTGGTCCCGTTTCTTGGTAAATAAGGTTGCACCACTCACTTATGTCTACTTGGTTGTCTTGTTTGGAGTCCAAAGCACGGAACAGCATATCTGAGTCTGTCCAACTCATTCCAAACTCACTCATGGCTTTCCTAAACTGCTCTCTACTCAAAGCTCCTCCTGACCCAAAGTTCTTAACTATCTGGTTAAAGCCTTCTTCAGTAGTGGTTTGTTTAGCAGTCAGCCAGTCTTTTAGTTTCTTAGTACACCTGTGGACTACTTCTCTGAAGGACTCGCTTTCCCTAAAAGCATTTACGAACTTTTTTTCGTCAATTACTTGTTTTTGGCCTGAAGCTTTCAAAAAGGCCTGTCTGGCTTCCACTTGCTTGACCTTACCTGAAGTAAGATTAACCATATAGTCCACAAAGTCGTCAACTAGTAGTTCTGGGCCTCTTTTGGCTCTGGTGTAAACTTCACTTCGGTTGTAGTCTTTGAGAGCAGACTTGATTTTTTCAATGTTTTGGTCTTTAAAGTTGCTGGGAGCAACTGAAGACTTGCTGCTGAGTATATCACTGAACACTGACACTTCTTCTTGGGGCAAGAACAAGCTTTGGATCCCTTTTAAAAGCTGGACAGGAGAAGCGCTGTACATACCTATTTCTCTTAAAAGTGCTTTTAACTGATGTATGTTTAAAGCCAAACCTGCCTTTCTGAGGACACTCAACAACTGAGTAGGGGCTATGGGGACTCCGGGTCTCATTCCTTTGGTTTTGGACTCTTCCATAACGTTTACTTTGTGTTTCCAGATTTCTCTGGCAAAGGGCATTACAGAAGCTTTGTTGTAGTTAGCAGTGAAGTCAGTAAATATAGTGCCTGCACTTCTGGACTTAGCAATGGTTTTTCGGTCTAGTGTTCTAAGAATGTCTTTGTACCTGACTACACTTCCGGTTTTTGCTTTGTTTTGGTTTAGGAACTGGCTAATGTTTTGGTTAGTTATTTCTTCTGCAGTTAAGCCCTTCAGTATGCTTTTAAAGTCTTCAATTGGAACTGAGTTGTGTCCAGTTGGGTCTTTGGACTGGCACATTAGGGTGAATTTAGCTTTGTTTTCCTTTAAAAGTTTAGTTAGGTCTAGCTGGGCGACTGGAAAGTCTTGTTCACTGTAAGAAACTCTCTTTTTGGGTAAATAAAAATCAATACTGAGTTGGTTGTTTTTTATCAGAAGTGTTCCAACCAGAGGAACTTCTTTGGACTGCAAAGCACCAGACTTAATTGAGGCAATGGTGTTTTGAACAGCACTTTCTAAACTAGACTTAACTTGGGTTTCAGTTAAGTTAGCAATTGAAGCAAGTTCTGAGTAGTTGAGTCTAGTAAGCAAGGATTTAGTGGCTGAACGAGGTCTTGCAGAACTGCTGGTTCCTAACTCTAAACTAGGAATGAATGTAGGTGTTTCTCCGTTCTTATGAATAAATGTAAAGGTTCCTAGTTTGGGAACAATTACTCCTTGTTTCAAACTTAACTTTCCTGAAAGGTACTTTCCCAAAGCACTCCAAACTATTTCTTCCGTCATTTAATTATCAGTTAGTTACACTTTAAAAACGAAAAATGGTCCTGAAAGGTCTCTGAAAAAGTCATTTGGGTGCCTGACTTCCATAATGTACTCTCTACTTAAACTCTCGTAAGAGTCCACCAAAACACTTTTCCCGTTAACTTTCTGCACAAAGGTCACTTGAGGAGTTACCACTCTGTTCATAGAGTTGTTTGCAGTTGAAGTAATTTCTTTAGCTGTTTGCCACCTTCGGGCAGTGCTTACAGAAGGTTTTTGTGCTGTTTCTTTTGGAAAGGACTTGCTAGGTCTTTCTTTAAAGTACTTTTTGGACTTCTGGCTGCTGCAACAGTTCCCCATTTATAAGCTAGCGGCTAAATTACTTAGTATCCTACGCTCCTCAAGTAGTCAGCGAGTTTCTCACATTGCTCGTTGCAAAGGCCTGGGTTCTGAGGGGTCCCATCTGAGGCAGCGAGGGCTCCGTTCCAGCTAGCAAAGATGACAGCCATGTTGGTTCTAACCAAGCAAGCTCCACCTCCGTGTTTCTTCAAGTAAGTTGTATGCCTATCCTCGTCATCGTTGACAAGGAAGTATTTTTCGTTGTTGATTCGGAGACCAGCGCGATGGGTAGTGACTCCTTTGTTGGCTAAAGCTTCTTTTAAGATTTCTAGTTCGTTGACTTGGACGGATTGAGTTGACTCTCCATCATCAGTTGGCAAGTCCACATTATAAGAACCCAGAGAAAAGTTAGGGGTGGAGGCCCAGAGACCCAAGTCCTGGATTGACATGAGTGCTCCGTGCTCCACACACCCATTAGTATCTCCCTTTTGGAGTAGTTGAGTATCGACGTATGCTTGCCAAGACATTTTTATTCGTGGTTCGCTTATTTCAATAAGTGGTATTTTTATTAGTCTAAGTAATAAGTGTGCTTTTAAACTATGAAGTTTGCAAATCAGACTGGTATCATAAATGTCAGAAGAAGCAGTACAGAATAAACTTAAAGAATTCGAAAGGGCTTTTTACAACGACGACTATTACAAAGAAGTAGAACTTTACAACTACTTAAGTAAAGCATAACTAGAACCTTTTGAAGAAGCAAACCACCACTTAGTGATTTCCCACATTGAGTACCATCAGTTCAAAAAGGAATTCCACCACCTAAACAGAACTCAGCAACTGCTCCAAGAAGTTGACAACTGGCAAGTAGTCAGAGAAAGCAGCACGATCACCATTGAAAGCAAAAGTCTAAACACCGAGTTTTTGGTCCGTGCAAAGGTTGTGATTAACAAGCCTGCTTTTTACGTAATTGGAGTCTTGTCTGAAATAGACCTTCTAACTACTTGGATCGAACCCTTGGAAACAGCCGAGCTCCTTGCCGAACCCTCGCTGTTCAGAAAGTTCACTCGGTATGTACTGAAGTTCCCCTGGCCCCTCAGCAACCGCGAGAGTTACTTTAGTTTTTCTGGAGTGCCTCTTCATGAGCAAAACGCAGCTTTGATAATTATGTATAGTGTGGAACAAGACCACTACTTGCACCACAAAGTTCCTCCTCCCCCTAGCCAACTTGTCAGAATGATGGTTCCAGTAGGTGGACTTTATGTGCAGTTTGTGGACTCCAACACCACTGAAGTGTCCTTTGTGGTGGAAACCAACCCTTACATAGTAAGCTTTACTTAGAAATTCATACCTCAATCTTTAGTGAACTTCGGAACTAAGCACGTAATGTACTCAATTATGGAATCTCTGAGGAAAAGAGTCCACGAGTTTGAAGAAAGCGAGTACCTCCACAGAGTCAGGGCCAAACCCCACTATTACCAAACCCTGCGCCAGGCTTTAGAGCAAAACTTTAGTTAAGCTGTAAATATAAATGGAGGAAGACATTCCGAGTTTGCTCGAAGCACTGCACCCCGGAGACTCCCAAAACTACGGAGAGCAACTTGCAAACCTGAGTCTCACTTGGAAATACCTTGAGTCTTTGCCACCCAACGCTAGGCAAGTCAGGATTTTTTACAGGAAAATGGTCTTAAGGGACTTAGAAACTCCCAAAGGGTCACTATGTCTAGTTCACGGATTTGGAGAGCACAGTGGGAGGTTTATGAACGTAGCTGTGGAGTTTGCACTGCAAGGGTTTGAAGTTCATTTAGGAGACTTAAGACACTTAGGCTGTTCAGGAGGAGCCAGGGCTGGCCACGACCTACTAGAACTCCAAAAAGACGTTAACCTTATACTGCAGCAAGCCCGGGAAGACTTGCCTTGCTTTATATGGGGCCACTCAATGGGAGGTCTTTTGGTAACTACAGTGCTCATTAACAACCCTTCTTTGAAGGTAAAAGCCATCATCACAGCTCCGCTCTACCGCAACCCAGCGCTTAAAGTTAACTGGTTCAAAATCCAAGCCTTAGAGTTCTTGCAACCTCTTTTGGAAATGCAAGTGATGAACTCCTACATCTGTCCAAGTTCTATCACTCGGGACGACTCCTACCTTAAGCAAATGTTTGAAGACCGCAAAATGTTTCCTTTCTTAGGCCCCAAAATGGGCTTGAGTATGCTCCACCATATGAAGCACCTTTGGCAAGCAGTCAGGCTCTTCAAACACCCTGTGGTTTTTTTCCATGGCAAAGCAGACTCTTTAACTTGCCACAAAGCTACAGTTGAAGTATATAAAAGGTGCACAAGCCAAGATAAAACCCTTAAAATGCTAGAAGGAGTCTACCACGAACCCCATCACGACTACGGCAGAGAGGAATTCTTCAGCACTGTGAAGAACTGGATGGAAACCAGACTCCAAGGCAGTCTTGGCAAAGTGGGCTCACTTAAGGTAGGTTACCCAGGACTGCCTAAGCCTTCTAAAGCCAAGTACTTAGTGTTGGTTCTTTTACTGGTGTACTTTGTAGTTGCTTACAAGGTCAGAATTACAAACCACGGAAAGATCTGGAGGTCCCTTTCAAAGTTAGCACTTAAACTAGGGTGGCCTATTTATTACTTGCTAAAAGTCTTAGTTTGATTATTTAATTCTGATATTTACAAGGTTATGTATAGTTACTTGGCAGTGCGTTTGATCTGTTTCTTAGGGGGCTTCAGGGCTTTTCGGGCCTGTTTGTTTTTAGCCTTTCTGACGGTGTTTTGGGTGGTTGCTTTGTGTTTGGTCTTCCTTTGAGGCATGTCGGAACCATAGAACTTCTTTTTGCCCATTTTTACTGCAACAGAAAACTATTTTACTCTTGGGTTTGTTATTTAGGGTGTTAGCTTGAGAATTTTTGGAAGTTCTGGATGCCTTCCCACTTATTCATTAGGTGAGAAATGACTTCGTTGACTTGGGAGTTGGACTTGGTGAGGGCTTGCATTTCTTCGAGGTTTACTTGTTTGAGGTAGTCGTTGCTTTCGAGTTGCTTGCTTAGATAAAGCACTTGAGCTCTTAGTTCAGAGTTGGTGTTGAAGAGTTGGTTGGTTTCGAGTTTGGCGTTGGTTTTTTGGGTTTCTAAGGTTTGTTGTTTTTCTAAGTTTTGGTTGAAGACGTAGTTGAGTTCTTGGTTTTTTGCTTCTAAACGAGACAAGTACTCAGACAACTCTTTGATTTGGTATTCTAAGTTTTGGAACTTCTCAGTTTCGTTTGAGTACTCTTTTTCGAGTTTTTGAGTTTGTTCAAGCAAAGTGTGGTTTTCTTGGGTTTTTTCTTTGAACTGGCTAAGGTGGTACTGGGTTTCTTTGCGGGAGTCTTGGATTTGTTTGAGTGCTAAGTTGAGTTCTTTGCTTTCGAGTTCTCTGAGTCTTTTGGTGAGCAAGGTTTCTTGGTGGTTTTTTTCTTGTTCAATTTCAGCTTTGGCTTCAGCTATTTGTTTGGTGAGTTTTTTCTTGTCAGAGTTGAATTGGGCACAGGTTTTGTCAGCAAGGTCTTTGCCGAATTCAAGGGTTCTGGCTTTGTTTTGGAGTCTGTCTTTTTCAAGAGAAGTTTCGTCAATTATTTTTTGGAGGGACTCTATTTGGGAGTTGATGGAAGACAAAGTAGTGTCTTCCTTAATTTGGGTTTCAGTTTGACTGGTGCAGGTTTCTAGTTCGCTCAGTAGTTTGTTTTTTTCTTCGATTAAGTAGTTTTTGTACTTCTCAGTTTCTTCAAGTTTTTCTGTGGCTTTTTGAAGCTTGAGGGTTTGCTTTTCCAGAGTTTCTTTTAGTTCGTCTGACCAGGTCTTAGCAAGGTCTCTTTCTTTGGAAATGGATTCAAAGTCCCTTTTGTTGAGGTCTTTTTGTCGAGTTTCTTTTTGAAGTGACTGTTTTAGGTTTTCGAGTTGACTTGTGAAGTACTCAACGGACTCTTTGTACTTAAAGTTTGTTTCGTTACGCTGTTTTGAAGCCTGTTCAGTGCACATTTTCAAAGACATGTGGTGGGTGGTGAGGTCTTTGTTTTGTTGTTTGAGTTGTTGGATTTTGCTTTCAAGGTCTGCTTCTAGTTGTTTGTATTTAGACTTCAAAGCCCAGATGTTCTCTGCCAGTGGACCTGTTTCCATGGTTTCAAAAGGAAACGAACCGCTTTGTTCTTTTTCTTTGTCCCTCAACAGGTTTAACTCTAGTTCTAAAAAGTAGATTTGCTGCTGTAGGTTGTTGATGTACTCCTCTGTGACGTCAGGTTTAGACCTAGTTTGTTTCCTACTTAACTCCCACTTTGACATGTTAAGTTTTAAATTAATTAACAAAGTTAATTCTCTCTGAGAGGGATGTCTTCTCCCTCACAAACTTCACAGTCGTTGTACGTACTAGAGTACTCCCGAACTACTCTGTCCTTACTAGATCGTTTACTCCATTTAGTTCTGGAGTTCTCGTTTTGGTTGTGGCTCCAGTTACTGCCTCCTTTGAGCTCATGGTATTCGTCACACTCTGGGTCGTAAACGTAGTTGTACCTAGAAGCTCCTTTTGAGTCTTTGTCCAGCAAAGAAGAACTTGAACCTGAACTTGAAGTGTCGTCTTTACTTACAGTTGTGCTTTTGTGTTTCTCAAACCCTACTCCTTCGGTTTCCACTGAATTGGTTACTGAACCTTTGCTCCAGTTCTTTTTAGAACTACTTCTTTTGTCTAGAGTTGCTTTGTCAGCTCCTTTAGCTGAGTAGTCGTACTTCCAGTTGTCAGTGTCACTTACTACTCCGGAGCACTCTTGATAATACTCAGAGTGCCCGGTGCCTGAGTCCTGGTAGTCGTTTGCCCACTCGTTGGTCCATTCTTCCTGGGTTTGGCTTTGGGCTGAGTCAGAACCTATATCAGAGAACCCTTCTTCGCTGTAAGTTGTGCAAGTTTCACAGACTTCAACTTCTTCCTCAGGTTCAGGCAAAACAGGTTCAACTGGTGGTTCTGGCTGAATAGGTTCAGGTTCGATTGGCTCGGGTTCAGGTTCAGGTTCAACTGGCTCAGGCTTTGGTTTTGGTCGGTCACAAACGCCTCCTGCGCAGACAACATTAACATTGCATTTATTCTTGCATACATTTGAGTCTCCGTAACACTGCTTTCGTCCTCCACATTTAGGTTTTGCGCAACTTGATGAACTACACCCTGGGAACTTCCTAAGGTTTCTGGCTACCACTTCAGCTGATGCAAAATGCAAACACATCAATGCTATCAAGAGGATAAATCCTTTGCTTTTCATTATAGTCTTTAATATGCCAACTTCTATTTATAGTTGTAGTTCAAAATGGTGCATTAAACCTACAGCTGCCCGGAAAGTTAATTATTTATAAGAAGTAAATCAAAGCTACAAACGAAGCTAGTTTTAACTGTTGGTTGTAGCTTGTGCTTTCAATTTGGGACTTAGCTTGGCTCATCAGGTCTGAGTGTTCCTTTTTGTTTAAGTAGCTGTGTAGGTCTTTCAAAGCCTCGTCCTCAGAACTTGAAAACAGCTCGTAGTCAATGTCAAAAGTGTCCTCGGAACTGTGTGCTTGCGACCCGCCTTTAGAGATGTCTATGGTTCCTTCGTACTCCATGTAGTCAAACTCAATGCTCCAGTCGTGTTCTTGCTCGTTCAAGTAGTTGTAGAAGGTTTTGCCTCTAAGGTTTCCCTGCAGGGTTTGGTCTAAAGAGCAGTCTGGGTCCACACACTCAGTGCAATTTGCTGATTCCGAGCCTTCACAGCTCACTTCTTTTTGTTGGTTGTTGGACCAAATGAAGTAACCTCCTTTGGAAGTAACTTCTTTGCCTTTGCCTTCGCCTCTAATCAACACGTAGTCTTCATCTTCCCTCCATTCGATGTCTAAATCGTAGTTGTACTCTAGTCCGTCTTCAATCAGTGTTTCGAACTCGTATAAGTCTGACTTGTTTAGGGCGTAGGTGTCGTTGTAAACTAAGTCGTAAACTCTAGGGCACTCTTTAGACACTATCTCTGAGCTAGGCAGTTCTTCAACGGTTTCTTCTGAACTAGGAAATTCTTCGAACACTTCTTCTGGGCCAGTTTCAGGCAGTCCTTCAAAGCCAATTTCCTCTGCAACACCTTCAC
>PR_CR_10_Liq_1_inCRDRAFT_1000200_pt1 | contig 36893 bp, 33 predicted proteins | sample PRCRCaboRojoPR_3_FD_10241 | JGI IMG/M metagenome (IMG submission 10241) | reverse complement strand
CTAGTGTCATCCTAAAGATGTAAATATTCCGGAGCTGAGTTTGTGACACTTTCCCAAAAAAAAGACAGGGCAGATTTTCGGCAATTACAAATGAAAGAACAGATATCAAGGTAATAATCAAGCTTGTAGCTATGGTCAAATTGCTGCTCAGGTAACGCTCGCCGATGTACCAGCACGAAAAAAACAGCTTTTCACCCCACCACGCCCCCCTCACTCACCAAAATCCAGTTCCCGTGGACATCCAGGGAAGTGGCATTGGGGAAGACCTGCTGGAAAATGTTGGTGTAGAAGGCCTCCGTATCCCGCTTATCATCCGGGTTGCGGTAGAGGCAATTGTAGAGGAGCACGCCGCCCGGTTGCAGCAGGCCACGCAGGGTTTCCAGGTAGGAGGCAGTTAGGAAAGCGGCGGGGATGACGTCATCCAGAAAGATATCCATACAGATGAGGGCGAAGGTTTCGTCCAGTTGCTGCGTGTAGGCGAAGGCGTCGGCGCACATGGTGGTGACCGGGGAGGACAGCCCGCTCAACGCATAGGTGTTGGCGAGGTAGATGACGTGGGGGTCCAGCTCAACAGCGAGGTAGCTGAAATCCTGCTTAAAGACGCGCTCCAGCATCACCGGTACCGAACCCAGCCCCAGTCCCAGCAGCAGTACTTCCCGGCCAGGCAGGCGGGCAAAGTCGATTTGCCGGAAGGCATACAGGAAGTTGGTGTACAGGTCCTCATAGGAGTAAATGGCGTTGGCGGTAGACAATTGATACCGGCCGTTGCGCATGCTCACATACAGATGCGGATTGACCTCGCTGGGCGCACTCTCCACATGCACCTCCGTGAGGTAAGACAGCCATCGTTTCCAGCGGGGAACCTCCATCAGTCTTCTTTTTCCCATTTGCGGTACTGACGGGTGTCTTCAAAGACCCGCAGCAAAATGAGGCGCTCCTGCACCGAAAGCGTGTGCCCCCGGCGCTCCATCACCCGGTCCATCGTCTCGAAGGCCTTGTCGGAACGGTAAGTCTGAAAGCCCTGCTTGCCGCCCCAGGCAAAAGAAGGGATAAAGGTACGCGGGAAACCCTCACCAAATACATTGGCACACACCCCAATCACCGTACCGGTATTGAGCATGGTGGAGATCCCTGTTTTGGAATGGTCGCCCATAAACAAGCCGCAGAACTGCTGCCCGGTCTTCACAAAGCGCTCTTCCTCATAGCTCCATACCCGCACCTCATCGTAGTTGTTCTTGAGGTTGGAAGCATTGGTATCGGCACCGATGTTGCACCATTCGCCGAGAACGGCATTGCCGAGGTAGCCTTCGTGGCTTTTGTTGCTGTTGGCCAGCATGACCACGTTGTTGATCTCCCCTCCCCCTTTACAGCCAGGCCCCAGGGTGGTGCCCCGGTATACTTTGGCGCCCATTTTCAGAATGCCGCCTTCGCCCAGGCTGAAACCGCCCCGGATCATACAGCCTTCCATCACCAAGCTGTCTTTTCCAAAGTAGATGGGGCCGTCCACCGTATTCAGGGTGGCACACTCTACATTAGCGCCTTCCTCCAGGAAAATCTGTGCCGGATCGCCGACTACCCGGTTGCTCGCGCTCAGGGGGGCAGACTTGCGCCCTTTGGTAAGCAGCTCAAAGTCTTCGGCAATGGCCTGCTGATTATGGCGGTAGATATCCCAGAGGTAATCGATTTTCAGGTACTCTGTCCCCTCCAGATCGAACCCATTAAGCTCGCTGATGTCGTCATCACTAATGAGGCGGCTGATCTGCTCCTCATCCAGTTTGGCCACGATAAGCTCCTCCCCCCGGAGGTAAGCCTCGTTGTAGTCCATCTGCTTAATGAGGCGGACCAGCTGAGGCGAAGGCAATACCGAGCCATTGATAATGTAATTGTCTTTGCCGTACTCAATTTCGAAGCGCTCCGCCAGGTAGTCCTGTGTGATGTAGGAAACCGGGGCGTCCATCCAGCGTTCCCATTTTTCGCGAATGGTCAGTATCCCCATCCGGAGTTCCCCTACCGGGCGGGTAAAGGTCAGCGGCAGGAGCCGGTCACGGATTTCGTTGTCAAAGAGAATAATATTGGGCATAATGGTAATAGGGTTATGCGGCAAATATATAGAGGCGTGCCAAGCTTTCCACCATTTAAAGGCAGAAATAACAAACGAAGGGGTAGCTTTGCACATTTTGCAAAACTACCCCTTTGGGAGCGGCGAGTGCAGCAAAAGGTCTAGCCTTCCTGCTCTTCGTCCTCTTTTTTCTTAGCGAAGCGCGTCTTAGCGAACTTCTTATTAAACTTGTCGATACGGCCGGCAGTATCCACAAACTTCATCTTACCCGTAAAGAATGGGTGAGAATAAGCGGAAATCTCCAGCTTGGCCAGTGGGTACTCGTTGCCGTCTTCCCAGGTGATGGTATCCTTTGTAGCCACACAGGAACGTGTGATGAAAGAATCACCGGAAGAGAAATCTTTGAACACTACCATGCGGTAGTTATCTGGATGAAGATCATTTTTCATTGCGCTCGTTACTTTAGCTTCTTAAAACGGAATGCAAAGATAGGCTTTTTCGGGAAAGTTGGAAAATTTGAGGGCGTATTATTTCAATTGTGTTTTAATCCCGGGGCTTTCGGTGGCGTTTGGCCGCCCGCAAACGCTTGGGCCCATACCAGAGCCAAAAGCCAGTTATCGTGAAGATCAGCAGTGCCAGGGCCATGATGGTGGTGTAAATGAGCTTAAAGTAGCCGCCTCTGATGCCAAGCGGGCCTTCAACGATAGAACCATCGTGCAGGGCTTCCAGCCAGTCGGAGTGGCGGGTAGCCATCTGCAGGACTTCGCCCGTGGCGCCATCCACCTGCACTTCGGTATGATGGCCCTCAAAGCGCACCTTGACCACACCCTTTCCGGGCCGCAGGTCCATGCGGTCGATTGTAGTGCCGGCCTGTGGGTCTGCCGCTTCCAGTGCAGCTATAGCCCGGTTGGCGAGTTCATTTACAGGCATCCATTCCGTAAGGATTTGGGAGGTACCGCGCTGGGTGGAGGGCAAAATAGCCCCGCCGCTGTGCTTTTTCCAGCCCAGGAAAAGGCCGGAAACGGCAATCCAGAAGAAGAAAAAGAAAAGAAGTGCTCCGGTGTACCGGTGGAGACTGCGGAAAGTGCGGAGCAAGCTGGCTTGCTGTTTGGTATTCATACGGTTCGTTTGCAATAAAAGCGGAGACGAAGGTAAGCATACCGCTCCGGCTCAACCGTATGCCAGCAGTCAAATTCAACAATCAGGACAAGAGGCGCTATTCAATGGGCACATTAATTTCCCACTTCACTTCCTTCATGACGAAGGAGCTTTGCACATGACCGATATTGTCGAGGGTGGCCAGTTTGGTCGTGATGAAAAAGTGGTACACTTCCATATCCACCACGGTTACTTTAAGCAGGTAGTCGAAGTTGCCTGCAATGTGGTAGCACTCTGACACCTCCGGCAGCTCAGCGATCTGTTCCTCGAAGCGTTCCAGGTACTCCTTGGTATGCTCTTTGAGCCGCACATTGCAAAACGCCATGAGGTGGTACCCCAGCATATCCTTGTCCACCACGGTGGTGTACTTTTTGATATAGCCGGCATCCTCCATCTTTTTGATCCGCTCATATATAGGAGTAATGCTCATTCCCAGCACACTGGCAATTTCCTTATTGGTGGCCTTGCCGTTGTCCTGCAGCATGGTCAAAATGCGGCGGTCGATCGCATCTAAAGCTTTCATTGGAAAAAATTTCTATCGTTAGGGATGTTGTTCGACCTAAAAATAGGCTTTTTCTTTTACATGGGGTAATAAAAGTGTTGTTTTCCCGGTGTTTCCCTCCATATGGGTTTTCTTTCTCGGCTGCCCTATTTTTGTATGGTAATGGCTTCACAGTGTTATGCCCGTCATTCGGGTATGGCATCCGGGGGGCTGCTGACAAATGTCGTTGCGTTTCCAGGCGCAGCAGCTTACATTGATTCAACCTAACCAAATCAGGGTGCTGAGTGCATCCTATAGAAAACCAGATTGTTATGAACTTCAAGCCAGAAAGTCTAATGATGTCCCACGGTTACCAACCGGAGTGGTCGGAAGGCGCTATCAAATGCCCCATTTTCCAGACGTCTACCTTTGTGTTCAAGAGCGCAGAGGAGGGCAAAGCTTATTTCGAGCTGGCCTATGGCCTTCGGGAGCCCGATCAGGGAGAAGCACCGGGCCTTATCTACAGCCGCCTCAACAACCCCGACCTGGAGATTCTCGAAAACCGGTTATGCCTTTGGGATGAAGCCGAAGCATGTGCCGTATTCGAAAGCGGTATGTCTGCCATTTCCACGGCGATGCTTGCCTTTCTGCAGCCAGGCGATGTATTGCTGTACAGTAAGCCGCTGTACGGGGGCACTTCCCACTTTATTACCGAAGTCCTCACCCGCTGGGGCGTAGAGATACAAGGTTTCCAACCTACGGAAACGCCTGATACCATCATCCACCGTGCCCGGGCAGAGGGCTGGGCCAACCGTCTGGCTATGATCCACATCGAAACGCCTGCCAACCCCACCCATACCCAGATCGACATCCGGGGCATGCGGCAGATTGCAGATGCACTGGGAACGGAAGACCGCCCGGTGCGTGTGGCCGTAGACAACACTTACATGGGCCCGCTCTGGCAGCATCCGCTGAAGCATGGTGCCGATTTGGTGCTGTACTCCGCCACCAAGTACATCGGCGGGCATAGCGATGTCATTGCCGGTGCCTGCCTGGGCAGCCGGGAAGTCATGACGCCTATTAAGACCCTGCGGACTTTCCTCGGCAATATGGCCGGCCCCTGGACTGGCTGGCTGCTGATGCGGAGCCTGGAAACCCTCAAGGTGAGAATGGAACAGCAGTGCGCCAATGCCCAAAAAGTGGCCGATTTCCTCAGCCACCACCCGAAAGTGGAGCACGTGAATTACCTCGGGCTGCTCACGGAAGCGGACGGAGAAGCCTACCGCCTGTACCAGACCCAATGCGAAGCACCGGGCGCTATGCTTTCCTTCGATATTGTGGGCGGGGAACAACAAGCCTTTGCCTTTCTCAACCACCTGAAGCTGGTGAAGCTGGCCGTTAGCTTGGGCAGCACCGAATCTCTGGCACAGCACCCGGCAAGCATGACTCACGCCGGTATCCCCGCAGAAGAACGGGAAGCCATGGGCATTCGGGATCAGCTCGTGCGTTTATCGGTGGGCGTAGAAAATGCAGATGACCTCATCCGGGACCTCGGCCAGGCCTTATCGGCGGTGCCCGTGCCTGAAGCCGCGAATGCACTTTGAGCAAATCGGGCTGGGATGCGTTAGGAGAGTATGGACAGTACACAGCAAAAGCGCAACCCAGCCTACCTTCCCATTGCAGACTACGGTGTTATTGGTAACCTTCATACCGTAGCCCTCGTTTCCAGAGAAGGCTCGATTGACTACTTACCCTTTACCCGGTTTGACTCCCATACCCTGTTTGCCGCACTGCTCGATAAGGAAAAAGGCGGCAGTTTCCAGATTTGCCCGGCCGACGACAACATCCGCATCAAGCAGCTCTACCTCCCAGATACGGCCATACTGCTCACCCGCTTCTTGTCCGAAACCGGCATGGCGGAGCTGACGGATTATATGCCGGTCAAGAACAAGGAAGAGGGTTGTGCGCTGGTCCGCACCCTACGCTGTATCCGCGGTAAGCTGACCTTTAACCTAAAGTGCGCTCCCCGTTTTGATTACGGGCGGGAACAGCCAGTCTTTGAGCAGGAATCGAAAACTTCTGTGCTATTGTCAAACCCGGTGTGCAAATTGTCTGTCCGCCTGCGCAGCAATACCGTCATGGAAGCCCGGGAGGATGGCGTTTACACCACTTTCGACTTGCAGGAAGGCGAGCAAGCCACCTTTGTAATGGAAGCTGTGGAAGACCGGGAAGCCGACTCCCGGCCGGTCCGGTATTTCCAGGAAGAGCTGCTGCAGCAGACCATGACTTTTTGGGAAGAGTGGGTCAATCAGACCACCTACAAGGGGCGCTGGCAAAGCACCATCCGCCGGTCGGCAATTACCCTCAAGCTACTCACTTCCTACCGCTATGGCTCCACAGTAGCCGCCGCTACATTTGGACTGCCCGAGGAGATCGGTGGGGAGCGCAACTGGGACTACCGCTATACCTGGGTGCGGGACTCGGCCTTTTCCATGTACGCCTTTTTGCGCCTGGGGTTCCGGGAAGAAGCGCAGGCTTTCATCAACTGGATTATTGACCGCTGCAAGGAACTCGACCATGCCGGTAATCTGCGCCTGGTATATCGGGTAGATGGTTCTGACAGCCTTGAGGAAGAAAACCTGGATCATCTCGAAGGCTACCGGAGCAGCCAACCGGTGCGCATAGGTAATGCGGCCGCCACACAGTACCAACTGGACATTTTTGGGGAGCTGATTGACACCGTTTACCTCTATAACCGCTATGATAATTCCATCACCTTTGAGTTTTGGCAGGAGCTCCGGGAAATTATTGACTACGTGAGCGACAACTGGCAACGCGAAGGGCACGGCATTTGGGAAGTGCGCAGCGGCGAGCAGGAGTTCCTCCATTCCAAGCTCATGTGCTGGGTGGCGCTGGACCGGGGTATCCGCATTGCCCGCGACCGGTCGTTCCCGGCACCCAAGGAAAAGTGGCGGAAGGTGCGCAATGAGATTTACGAAGATATTTACTACAACTTCTGGAATGAAGACAAGCAGGCTTTCACGCAAGCCCGGGGCTCGGATGTCATAGATGCCTCTGCCCTGCTCATTCCCATTGTGCGCCTGCTCAGCCCCTATGAGAAGCGCTGGCAATCCACACTTAAGGCCATCGAGGAGGAGCTTTCCGCCGATACGCTTATCTACCGCTACCGAACCACTGCCGGCGCGGAGGATGGGCTGGAAGGCGAAGAAGGCACTTTTTCCCTTTGCTCTTTCTGGTATATTGAAAATCTGGCCAAGGCTGGGCAGGTTACGAAGGCCAGGCTATACTTCGAGAAGATGCTCGGTTATGCCAACCACCTTGGCCTCTTCTCAGAGATGATCGCCCTGAACGGAGAACAGGTGGGCAACTTCCCACAGGCCTTCACGCACCTGGCGCTGATCAGTGCCGCGCTACAGCTCGACTATATGCTGGATAATGGGGTGCAGTAGTGGGGGTGGGTCCACAAGTTCTTCTGTTTCTTATCAGGTCAATAACGCTTCCGTGTGCCGGATAAGGGTAGCAATAGCCTCTCTATCCCTGGCAGCGCTGTGGAGTTTCCCGAATGCGCCGTCGTCATTATCAAAGTATTGACCGGAAGCCCCCTTGTATCGTTCATCCACTGCCAGCTCATACAGAATATCGCCGCCCTTTTCCGCCGGAGATTGATGGTAGCCAAAGGCCTCTTCCACCATCTTGGTGTTGAGCAGAGAGCCTGGATTGACGACGATGGCTGTTAGTTGAGGTTCGGTCTCGGCGAGGTGGGTGTTCCACATGGCGAGGGCGAGCTTGCTTTGTGCATAGGCAGAGCGGGCGGACAGGCGTTTGTCTCCTTTAAGCGCTTCCAGCGAAACCGGGGCCTGCGCGGCAGAGCTTACATTGAGGATACGAGACCCCTTTCCCTTTTTGAGCAGAGGCAGCAGGGCGTTGGTCAGCAGATAGGGTGTAAAGTAGTTGACGGCGAAGCGGATGTCAAAGCCATCGTCGGTCTCCGCTACCGGACTTTCAAACACACCGGCGTTATTGGTGAGGACATCGAGCTTCCTTACTTCCCGTTTAACCTGCTCTGCCATTTTTTTAACGGCGTTCAAATCGGAGAAATCTGCGGTAAAGCTCCCTATGTTTTCATTGCCGCACTGGGATTTGACTTCCGAGAGGACGGCTTTCAGTTTTTCCGCATTTCTGCCGTGCAGATACACTTTATGTCCATCTTTAGCAAGCTTTATAGCGGCTAGTTTTCCAATGCCGTCAGTACTACCGGTGAGAAGGACCGTCTTTTTCATGCGTTGGTGGTTGGTTTGCTATTCAATACCTAATCAGGTCAAACTGTTCGGTCCGATGGCTAGCGATATCTGATGGCAGTGAAGTGCGACACCCGCTGGGGTCGGTTCCAAGGTTTAAGCTTAAGGTTACTGATTTGCGACCCCCGATAGGGGTCGGCTATTAGTAAAAAGCAGCTTTTATCATTTAATTGACGCCGTAGGTGTCACACTTACCAAAGGAAATAAAACCCGTTTCGACAATCCGGTTTGCGCCCTGGGGTCTGAGCTTAGGGCTGCCAATTGACGCCCCCTATGGGATAGCTTCCCGTTTGATCGGTGCTGGAGAAAGTCCGTTTTTTACGGAAATATTGGTTGATGCAACGATCCCCCTATGAACCAACACTTGGCAAGAGCAGCCCAAAGGGTGATTTCAACATCATTCCTACTCCTCCCGCTTCAACCCATACCAATCCACATTCCGCGTCAGGTACATGATGACAGCCAGGATGAGCAGCAGGCCCAGACTACCCATCAGCAGGGCGTAGTCCTGTAGTTGCAGAATGGAGTAGAAAAAGCCGTATAGAATAGCCAGGATGCCAAAGACCATGACGGTCAGCTTGCGGTTGCGCAGCATGAAGTAGCTGTAGACGGTAATCAGCAGCAAGATGGCCGCGCAGGCAATCCAGTAAGCCGTATCAAAGCTCAGGTGCTCGGAGAAGGACAACAGCAGGATGTAAAACAGCACAATGCCCGCCCCCACCAGCAGGTACTGAATCGGGTGCAGCCGCTTGCGGTTGAGGATTTCGATGAAGAAAAAAGTCAGGAAGGTCAGTAAGATGAAGTAAATGGCGTACTTGGCGGAGCGCATCGTCTTTTGGTACTCATCAATAGGCAGCAGCAGCTTCAGCCCGAAGGTGCTGGCCATGCGGCGGACCGGATCGGCACCATAGTAAGTGGGATCCTGATCATTGCTCTGCACAAAACGCCCCACGCCCTGCTGCGGATAATTGCGATTGAGCTGCAGCACCTGCCATTCCGCAGTGAAGCCACTGTCGCTCACCACCCGTTCATCCGGCAGGAAGGCACCTTCGAAGCTCGGTGCCGTCCAGGTAGAAGACAGCTGTACCGTAGTCGTTTTGCCGAAAGGCGTAAAGTGCAAGTCGGTACTGCCATTGAGATTGAGCTCGTAGGCGAAGCTAATGTTGCTGCCGCCCCCCCGAGGCAGAGGAAAAGGCACACTTGCCCCGGAACTGTAGATGTCATTGGTGATCGTCCCCGGGCCGAGCTGCAAGGTGGTATCGTTGAATTGCACTGCGATAGCCGCCTCCACGCCCTTCATATCGCTAATGCCAATGGTGAAAATGGCTTCTTCCCACTGCAAACTCTCTTCCGGCACGGATAGCGCATCTGCCCGCAGGCTTGAGAAGTGCCCTCGGACAGCAAGCTGCGCGTTNTACAGCACCACCACATAAATGCCCCGGTAGCGCTTTTGGGGCAGCAGCTCCCCTTCTANGGCCACCGTGTCGGGCAGAAAATGAGCATAACCCCGCTCGGTCACAGGCTTCCCTTCCGAATTGGTCAGCACCCGCTCGTAGGGCACGGAAAGCACCGGGCCCGCTACGGTCTGCGGGCCGCCCCACTTGGCGCTTACTTCTTCCACCGCATTATCGCGTATGCTTTCCCGCTCCATAATCAACGAATTGACCATGCTGGCGGGAATCAGTAAGATTAGAACCAGTAAGCCTACGGTGAGTAGCTTGAGGGTGACGGAATTGCGGGCCCAGTTGTTGAGGCGGTCGAAGAAGGAGGAAGTGCTCATGTTTGCGGGGTTGGTTTCCTTACCCAAGATAGCACCTATTTCTTCTTATGCGATCAGGTTAAGAGATAAATATCCCTGGTTTTCCCTGACATACCCAAAATCAGAGCTCCTTCGCGATTCTATCCGGATCCTCTGCATCGTTACGGATGGTCAGTATGACGACTTCATCCGTTCGATTCGTATATGATATAGTATCTTGTATTCAAGCGCTTTGGTATACCGAACCTCCTTATTACTATCGTGGTACTCGTAGAGAGGGTGTATTTCAGGAAGCTTTTCCAGTTTCCGGGTTGCTTCGCTAATGAGCTGCTGTATTTTCTTTGCGTAGCGCTTTCCGTTGATGCGCTCTTCAAAATGATAAACCTCCCGACGGCGATTTTGGGCATACCGCGTAAATACCACACGATATATTTTACCTACCATGAGTCCGCTTCTTTGCTGGATTCATCCAGCGTAATGAATCGCCCATTCTCATAATCTTCCATCGCCTTGCCTATTTCCTCAGTCATTGCTTCACGGGACAAAGGGCGTAAGTGCCTGGAATAGTCTGCCTGTTGCTGGCTTACATCAGTTTGGTCAAGTGCCTGGGGTTGATAAGCCTCAAACAGCCTTTCTGCCATATCAGCCAAAACCCCCAGAAGCTTCTCGTCCGCCTGTTCAATGCGAAGGTGTAAACGTTCTTTTAATTGCTCAGCACTCATGCGTTTCTCATCTTTTGAATCTCCTTAAGATAACGATATTACCTCAAAAAGATTTACTAATCCGGGAATATTTTCTAACCAGGCTTTTTCATGAGGCACAGATTCAGGCAATCTCCTACTTATTCCAAAACCAAAGTCACCCCTCCACCAACCCATACTGCAGCCCAATCCGCACCAGCCCGGCCGTATTGCGTGCGCCCAGCTTGACCAGGAGGTTGCGCCGGTGCGTCTCTACCGTAGCAAATTTGATGGACAGCTTTTCGGCAATTCCGGCGGTGGTGTATTCGTGGATAATCAGCTGCAGGACCTGCCGCTCGCGGCGAGTCAGCACCGGGAGTACCGGGTGGGCTTCCTTTGCCGGTGCGGCGCTCAGGCTGTCCATGACGGCTTCTGCTACTTCGGGACTGTAGTAGCGCTGCCCGGTCCCGACTTTACGGATGGCTTTGAGGAACTCATGCGTATCGGCGCTTTTGAGCAGGTAGCCGGCGGCGCCTTCGCGGAGCATGGCTTTGACCATACTGGCTTCCTTAAGCGTAGACAGGGCTAAAACAGCAAGGGCAGGAAACCGGTGGTGCAGCGCCCGGCAGGTTTCCAGCCCGTTCATACCTTCCATGTTAATGTCCAGCAGCACCACATCGGCTTCGACCTGCTCCAGGAGCTTGAGGGCTTCTTTCCCATCATTGGCGGTGCCTGCGCATTCCAAATCATCGGCTTGCGCGAGGGTGAGCTTCAGCCCGTCTACCACCAGCTGATGGTCATCTACGATTAGTACCCGGATCATGGTTGCTTTTACTTAGGTGTTTGACGGACCTGCCTGCCCACCTGGCGGTACGGCAGGCGGGCAAGCAGGAATAAAATCCGATTTCCAATTAATCAAACAGTGCATTCAAGTCCAACGCACTATCCACCAAGCCCAGACTGTGCTGATTGGTCTGTAACCCATGGGTAGTGACCAGCGTGATGAAGACTTGTTTTTTGGTTTTAGACACGGTCTTGAAGATATGGCGTTTTCGCTCCAATTGCTCAGCGTAGGATTTGTTGATGGTAAAGGGCTCGTTATAGAATTTGAGCTCGCACAAATTGATAACGCTGTCATTTCTGTCGATGAGCAAATCTATTTGAGTACCCGGCAGCTCGTCATTGCCCGCGAAGGTAAAAGAAACCGCTTCGGAGTAGATACCCCCAATTTGAAGTGCCTTCTTGATTTGGTAAATGTGTTTCAGGCAAAGACTCTCGAAGGCATATCCCGACCAGGATTTGTATACCGGAGTCTGGCTAAGACTTTTCCACATGCCACGTTCCTGCACCTGCTTCCTTTCTATAAAGTGCAAGTAAAAAAGGGAGTACTCGTCAGTGAGGCGATAAAGCATTTCCTTTTTCCGCTTCCCGAACGGATAATAAGAAGAGGCAAAACCAGAATGAATCAACTCGCGCAGTATTTTGGACACGGTGCCTCCTTCTGATAGCCCGGTTTGAGCTACTATTTGTTTCCGTGTAAGGCCTTTCCACTTTTTGCCCAATGCCCGGACAACCTCAATATGACGGTCTGCTTTTTCAAAAAGAGCCGGATAAAGGCTCGTAAATTCATCCCGCAACAAGCCTCCCTCCGAGAAACATATATCATCAATATTCTGCGCCGCGCTCTTCCCTGCTTTCACCTCTTTGAGGTAATGCGGGATACCTCCCATAATCATGTAAAGTTGGGCAATCTGATAGCGGTTAAGATGAACATTCCGGTGCGTCAAGTAAGCTTCGGTTTCCGACAAGGTAAACGGCTTGAGATAAATACGTTTGGTGATACGATTGTGCAGTCCGCCACGGTTTTGAACGACTCGCTTGATCATCCAAGAGGCTGCAGACCCACAAATAATCACCAAAATGTTGTTTTTAGAAGCCCAGTTGTTCCAGAAAAACCCGAATGCTTCCAAAAATCCGGATTTGCGAGAGGCCAGCCACGGAAGCTCATCAAAAAAGAGCACCCTTTTACGAGATACGCCGTTGTCGTTCTTCAGTACCGTAATCAGTTGCCGAAAGGCTTCCAGCCAGCTTGCGGGAGTTGGCAAAGCCACATTATCACCGGCAAGATCTTTCAGCAAAAAGTGGAAGTTTTCGATCTGAGGCTTGGAGGTGGTGTTCTGAATACCCGTCACCTCCAGGTCAATCTTCCCCTGCAGTACGGTGCGTACCAGGAAGGTCTTTCCAACCCTTCTTCGCCCAATGACCGCTACCATCTCTGGCTCATCGGATGCATAAGCATTCAGCAGTACTTGCTTCTCCTCTGCCCTTCCAACCAATTGCAACATATGATTCTATTTATAGCCAGCGAAATATACCCAAAAATACATAGATTTCGCTGGCTATGTGCGACATGTGGCACAATCCAGGGCAAAAAAGCCACAAATATCCGCTCCTGCGTGTTTCAGGCGTGGTAAATTCAAATTTAGTGCCTTTACCCTGTTTTACACTCATATCGCCTATGGCTGCGCTTTGATGACTTTGGACTGATAATGCCGCTGCCCATCGGTCAGCCGCAGCAGGTACAAACCGGGCGCCCAACTGGCAGTGGAAAGCTGAGAGGTGGCGGTTTGCTGGGATACCAGTTGTCCGGCAGCATTGTAGATTTCAATCCGGGTATCGGTGCTGAGTTGAGCCGGTAGTTGCAAAAACAGCGAGCCGGTGGTTGGATTAGGGGCGACGTTCAGGTGCTGTGCCGGGTAGCTTTCTGGTGCATTTGTGAGTAGTTTCGTTTCCAGCCGCTCAATATTACCGGCTACACCAGCTACCCACAATCTGCTGACTGATGTATTCGTGGCAAAGTGAACATCAGTGATTTCCAGACTGATATCGTGTAGGCTGGACCAGCTGTCCCCAGCATCAGTGGTTTGGTAAACCCTGCCAACAATGGAAGTACCGCCGTAGAGATACCCCAGGGTGTCGTTTACAAGATCCACCCCTGCCCAACGGATATTTTGAGAAACCGAGCTGGATGCCCAGGTCAACCCGCCATCTACCGTTTTCCAGAGGTGGTCTGACAAATCCCGGTTCACAATCCAACCGGTATCCGGATTGATAAATGAGACCTCCAGAATATTTAAGCCATCCGGCAGATCAGCGGAGACTTCAGCCCAGTTGGCACCGCCGTCTGTTGTTTTGATCAGAGTACTCTGACTACCCACTGCATAGCCGGTTTGTTCGTCAGGAAAGTCGAAGCTGCGCAGGCGCTCTACGCCATCCACGGTCAGCTCTGCCCAGGTTGCACCATTGTCCTCCGTGCGGTAAATGACGCCCTCTCTCGCAACGACCATAATACTGTTCCCCACTTTTTCCAGACCATACTCCAGATTTCCCTCTGGGATTTCAAACAGCTCTTCCCAGGTCGCGCCTCCATCGGTAGTCCGCACAACGTACCGCCTGCCCGACAGCCAAACTTCCTGCTCGGAAATCACCAGAATTTGCTGAAGGCTGTTTTCTGTGCTAAAGCCCTGAAGGCTTGACGCTTCCCAAGTGTCGCCTCCATCGGAGGTCTTCAGGACGGAACTTCCGCCGACGGCCCAGCCATGGTCAATATCCCAAAATGCGATTTCCTGTAAACTTACCCGGAGGCCCGGAATCAGGTTTTGGTAGGCACCACCCGGCTCCGGCGAATAGTAAACGGAGCGATAGTTGCTGCCAATCCATGCCCGACCGTCCGGAAGGGCGTACAATCCATTATTGATGCTCCCGGTTAATGTCCTCGACCAGGTCTGCCCGCCATCTGTGGACTGGTAAATGCCCGTGTCAAAAGAGGTGGCCACAATAGACTGCCCGGCTTCATCTGTAAACATCATATCATCTGTGTAATTGCCAAAGGCATTATCGGCAATTTTTTCCCAGGTAAAGCCGCCATCTGAGGTTTGGTAAAAGTCTTCCCGGAGCGAGGCGTAGCCATTGAGCTCATCAATAAAGAGCGGCTCTACATATTCCTCCAGCTCCTCGGCAACCATCACCTGCGCCCAGGTTTGGCCACCGTCCTGCGTGATGAACAGCTGCCCATCCCGGTTGCCGACCCAGCCGTGGTTGCTGTCCAGAAAGAAGATATTGGAAATAAAGCCTACGTTTTCAGGGGTAATGTCGGTCCAGTCCCCGCCTCCATCTGCGGTTTTTAGGAGGGTCACATAATTGGCCACAAACAGCTCATCCGGCTGTAGCACATGCATAAAAAAGGTACTGCCAACGCCCTCCGGATCGGGCAGCTTTTCCCAACTCTGCCCGTCATCGGAAGAGCGCCAAAGGTCATTGCCCGCAATCCAGGTGGTGTAAGTGCCATCGCCATTGGGCACGGATGCAGCTTCCCGCTGCGTTCCAATGAAGTTTTCGCCAATGTAAGCCCAGGTCTCCCCAAAATCCTGGGTTTCCATAGCCAAACCATCTTCTCCGACCATGACGCCGAAGCCACCGGGGCTCATGGCTACATCCAGTACATCGCGGAGATCTTCAAAGGGGTGCTGCCTCACCCATTCCTGGGCAAAGAGGGGGATTAAGTTCAAGAATAAAACGAAGGTAATCAGGCGCTGTCGCATAGCATTTGGTTTTTTCCAAATGTCCGAACATTACTTCGGGCCTGCTTCATGGTTTTCTGCAGGAAAGCTTCTACGGGAATTCCGGTAGAAAAGCGTCAGAGCGGTAGCGCAATGCTTACGCTCGTTCCTTGTCCCGGTGCGGTATCAATATCCAAATCACCCTTTAGGTAGTCCACCCGGGAGGCTACGCTGCTCATCCCCAGGGAAGCTTGTTGCAGCGCCTGCTCCTTTTTTTCAGTTTCCGCTTTGACCCGCAGCGCGTTTAGGTTTTGCTCTACGGTGACGTTGGTCAGGCTGTCTTCCAATGCTTCGTAAGCTTCGAGATAAGCCAGGGCTTCGGCCGTGGCCCCGCATTCTTTCTTCCACTGATAGAGCCTATTCAGGGCACGGCCCCGGCGGTAGGGCACATGGGCTTCCCGGTAATAGCTGAGCGCCTGCTGCATCGCCTGTTCGGCAGCCCCCCGATTGCCCTGCTTGTAGTACAGCTTGGCCAGGTCTTCGTAGCACCAGCCGGCACGGTACGGGATGCCGGATTGCTCGAAGTACTGTATGGCTTTTTTCAACTGGGCTTCCACAGCGGCTTCTTCCTGCGTAGCGAACATGTAAAGGGCGATGTGTGCCGGTTGCTGCATGAGGGCTTCGTCGGGCTTTTGCTCCCGCTTGTAGTCATCCCAAAGCTGCTGGAACGCCCCCATTTTCTCAAACTGGCCGGTTTGGAAATAGTATTGCAGCAACTGAAAGAGCAGGTACCCCCGGTCTGAGCGTATGGGGCTGCTCTCCACTTGCTGATGCGCGAGAGTGGCATAGCGGTTGGCCTGAGCAGTATCCTGTTTTTCGCTGAAGAGTTGAAAAAGGCCAAGGTAGGCTTTCCATAGTTCTGCCGGACTGCCCGCCTCATGAAAAGCAGCTTCCGCCTTATTCCAGTAAAAATAGGCGCTGTCGGGCTGTGACAGGCGTTGATGAGAGAGAGCTAGGTTAGTGTACACGCTACCCGTGAGTTCCGTTAGGCCGGCTTGTTCTCCAAGGGCCGCTGCCTGATAATAATAGGCTAAAGCTTTCTGATATTGGCTTTTTTTATGGTACCAGCGCCCAATGATGATGATAGACTCTACTTCAGGGGTAGGCAATTTTAAGGCTCCGGCTACCTCGATGGCGCGTTGACAGTAAACAACCGTACTATCCGCCCCCTCTTCACTATAAATCCGGCACAAAGCACCCAGTACAGGCAGTTGTGCAGTTTCATCTTCTGTATTGGCCAGTACAGCCAGCAGACTGTCGGCCAGGGAAGAACGGGCAGACAGTCCAACATGGGCAGACAAGCTCAATAGCAGCAATAAAATGCGCCACATATTTTTGGGATTTTTACGCCACATAAGGTACGGGCTTACCCCATGCCTACCAAGATTCTACGTCAGCAGATTGCCATTTTCATCCCATTCTGCCATTTCGTTGCGGGTATCGTGGTCGATACACTTTGACAGCCATTCCTCCTCTCCGGTGATGCCATGCTTTCGCAAAACTTCCTCGGGCGGGCCGTCCCAGAGGTTGGGGGCATTGCCTTTATAGCCCAGGTCCTTGATACCTTCCTTGCTGGTAAAATAGCCGGTCGTGACCAGTCGCCGCAACAGATCGAAAAAAGCGACTTCCGGCTTCGGGACTTCGGCAGGGTCTTCGGGCAGATAGGCTATCTCCTCAATAATCGCCATTTGTTGCTCCTCCGTAAGCGCCATGAAATCGTTCTGATCAAACCGCTGCAGGGACGCCCGGCTCAGCCAGGCCAGCCCGCCACGCAGGGGCAGCTGAAAGTCAGGAAAGTCCAGCGTCATAAAATCAATGAAATCGGTAACGCCGGTGGCACTTGCTGCCGGGCCCTGTTCATCAGCAGGCAGGATGATGTCAGCCAGATGGTCCAGTATTTTCCGCTCGCTTTCGCTAAAAAAGGGGGCATTGGCATGTAGCCTGGCATCGCGCCGCAGCTCTTCAGGGATCCGGGTACCCTCGTAGGGGAATGGATTTTCAGCAGCTGTTTCGCCCGCCGGTGTGGTATCGGCTTCGCAGCCGGCAGCGGTGAATAGGGCAGACGTAGCGGCAGCCCCAATCAGTAAGCTTTTGATACTTTCTCGGCGGTCCATCAGAGATTCATTTTTTTGAGTTCGGAAATGATGTGGTCGCTGGTGCGCCAGGCGAGTGCCATAATCGTCCAGGTCGGGTTTTTGTCGGCCTGGGAAGGGAAGGTGGCAGCATCAGTGATGAAGAGATTAGGCACCTCATGCAATCGGCCGTAGCCATTCGTCACGGAAGTCTTCGGGTCGTCTCCCATACGGGCAGTACCTACCTCATGGATGATCTCGCCCGGCTTATTCAGCCCGTAGTCATTCGCTGCGGTCTTTTTGCCAGACAGGATTTTTGCGCCCATATTGGTCAGGATTTCCTCAAAGGTGTCCTGCATGTGTCGGGCCTGACGTCGTTCGTAGTCCGTCCATCTGTAATGAAAGCGCAGGACCGGGATGCCCCACTCGTCGACTTTGCTGGGATCAATTTCACAGTAGTTGTCGTACTGCGCTACCGATTCGCCCCGGCCGGACATACCGACGAAGGCGCCATAGATACGGCGGAGCTCTTCTTTGTATTTTTTGCCGTAGCCACCGGGGGTAATGCCCAGTGCCCGTTGTACCTCGGCCTGATTGAAGCCGTGCCCATACTTAGGCATACTTTGCCCGCCCCACACTTCGATGTGGTACCCGCGGGGGAAGTCTAGTTTTTTATTGTCTTCCCACCAGGGCGAATAAACGTGCATGCCCCCTACCCCGTCTTCGTTGTAGCGGTCGCGGTCCATCAGGGCCGGCAGGAAGCCGTACATACTGGAGCCGGTGGAGTCGTGGAGGTAGCGCCCGATTACCCCGCTGCCATTGCCCAGCCCCCCTTCTTTGGAGTTAAGCAAAATGCGGGCAGTAGAGCAAGCCGAGGCGGCCAGCACGATGACCTTGCCTTTAATCTGATACTCCTGCCGGTCGGCTTTATTGACGTAGCTAACGGCTTTGGCCTTGCCATCCGGGCCCGTTTCCACCGAACGCGCCATACAATTGACAAACAGGTCAATTTGCCCACCGGCTTTCTGGGCCGGGAAGATGAGGCAGGAGCCTGAGCTGAAGTCAGCATATACCATACAGGAGCGGCCGCATTGCCCGCAGTAAAAGCACAAACCGCGCTCTTTATTGATACGCTTGGTGAGCATCGACATACGGGAAGGGATGACGGTCACGCCAGATTTCCGTGCCCCTTTGATGTAGTACCACTCGTGCAGGCGTGGTTTAGGCGGGGGCAGGAAGAAGCCATCGGGGTCATTGGGCAAACCTTCGTTGGTACCGAATACGCCGATCAGCTTATCGACTTTATCGTAGTAAGGCTTGATATCCTCGTAGGAAATGGGCCAGTTGGCGCCCAGCCCGTCAATGTCCCTGCGGCGAAAATCATCCGGGCCAAAACGCAGGGAAATACGCCCCCAATGGTTGGTGCGCCCGCCCAGCATCCGGGAGCGGAACCAGCGAAAATCAGTACCCTCAGCCTGTGTATAGGGTTCCCCTTCGATTTCCCATCCGCCCCAGGCCATGTCAAAGTCGCCAAAGTCCCGCTGAGTGCTGGCGCCGCGGCGGGGGCTTTCGTAAGGCCAGCGCATTTGTGTTTTGGTGACCGGGTCGGCCGGGTCAAAGAAAGGCCCGGCTTCCACAATGGCTACAGACAAGCCCTGTTCCGCCAGCACCTTAGCCGTCATGCCGCCGCCGGCACCGGAGCCTACGATGACGGCATCGTAGGTTTTGGTAGGTTTCTTGATTTCCACGATTGAGTTTTGATTGGTCTCGTGCTAAAATTAGAAAAACTAAATACGGATAAGGTACTTCGAATGTCAAATCCATAATCTTTATCCGGCACCCAACTGTTTTTAGACTACTATCGTCTGTAATCCAAAGTAAATCCATCAGACATGAACAAAACTATTTTTCTTAGCCTGTTGTCCGCCTTTATTTTCTGGCAATGCGATACCGCTTCCAACGAACCAGCTCCCTATCTCCCAGTGACCGCTGATATGGAACAAGCCGCTGACATGAACCAAACCCTAGGCTGGGACCTCTTTCATCAGGAGCAGCAAGCCTTACCGGAGGAGAACATCCTCATTTCGCCCTATAGCGTACAAACGGCGCTCTTCATGGCGCAAAATGGCGCACAGGGCAGCACCCTGGGGCAAATGCTGGACCTCATGGATGGCAGCAACGTCAGCGTGGAAAGCCTGAATCAGGCCCACAAACAGCTCAATACCCTTCTCACCAATCCCGCCGACCACCCGGAAGTGACAGTTGCTAACAGCTATTTCTATGATGCAGAGCGTATTGACGTGGAGCAGGCCTTCCTGAACCCGCTAAGCGAATTTTATGCCGCTTCCTCTGAGAGCCTGGATTTCCGGCAGGAAGCGCAAAGCAAGCAAACCATCAACAACTGGGTATCGGAAAAGACCAATGGTAAAATTCCTGTCATCGTGGAAGAGATCACTTCCGAGGATGTGGCTTTTCTGATCAATGCCCTGTACTTCAAAGCAGACTGGCTGGCGGGCTTCCCGGAGGAGCTGACCTTTGACGGTACCTTCCAAACGGCAGCGGGCGGCACAACAGAAGTCCCCTTTGTCAATCAGGATGCCAGCTTCCTCACCGCTCAGGCGGATGGGTTGCACATGGTAGACCTCCCGTTCAAGGATTCCACCTACAGCCTGACCCTCATTATGCCTGACCCGGAGCAGCCGGATCCACAGTGGCCTACCTCGCTGACCAAAGACCGCTGGCTGGCGCTATACGATGCCATTCAGCCCGGCAGGGCGATTGTACAGTTCCCCAAACTGAAGCTGGAATACGGCAACAACCTTGTCGGTTCCCTCCGCAGCCTAGGCATGGAGAATGCCTTTTCTCCTGCGCTGGCCGACTTTCAGCTCATGGGGAGCGCGACCAACGGACAGAATATTTTCATCAAACAAATTGCGCACAAAGCGGTGCTTGAAGTAGATGAACAGGGTGCTGAAGGGGCTGCTGCTACAAGTATTGGCTTTGGGACAACCTCTGTCCCGCCCTTTTTCCGGTTTGACCAGCCCTTTGTCCTGGTACTCCGGCATATAGAGACCAATACGATGTTGTTTACGGGGTATGTAGCGGACCCATCGGTAGAGTAAACCGGTCTGAAAATCGGAAATCTGACTATCTTAGGACTTGCCGGGACATTTCGATCCGGCAAGCCCTTTGGTTATTGATCCGATAAAACTGACCGTATGAAAAAATGCTCTGCTTTTCTTATGCTGATTTTAGGTACGCTGTCTCTCGCTGCCCAATACGACATGCCCCGTATTCTATCGCTAAAACAACAGGGCGAATTGCGCGACCAATGGCTGCAGCAGCGCATGAAGACGGTACTGCCCGCCATTATGCAGCGCGAAGGTATCGACATGTGGGTGCTCATCGCCCGGGAGTACAATGAAGACCCGGTGCTCAAAACTATGCTGCCTTCCTTTTGGCTTTCTGCCCGCCGCACGACAATGCTGGTTATTCACAATACCGGCGACAGCCTGGAAACCCTAGCCTGCGCCCGCTATGATGTGGGCGAAGTATTCAAAAAAGCCTGGGACAAGGAGGTGGAACCCGATCAATGGAAACGGCTGGCTCAGCTGATTACCGAAAGAGCCCCGGCAAAAATCGCCGTCAACCGGTCAGAGCACTTTGGACTGGCGGATGGCTTGTCGGCCTACCACTATGATCAGCTGATGGCGCATCTGCCCGAAGCTGATCAGAAAAAGGTCGTCACCGGGGAACGGCTGGCCCTGGGTTGGCTGGAAACCCGCACTTCAGAAGAGATGACGGTTTATCAGCAAGTCTGCCGTATTGCCCATGCCATTATCGCGGAGGGGCTTTCTGATCAGGTGATACAGCCCGGTGTGACCACTACTGATGATGTGGTATGGTTTTACCGGGAGCGCATTCAGGAACTGGGGCTGACCGCCTGGTTCCACCCCACAGTGGATGTGCAGCGTGCCAATCCGGAGGACAACGGCTCCACCCGCAGCTTTGCTTCCCGCCCCGGAGAGACGGTCACTCAGCCGGGCGACCTGGTGCACTGCGACTTTGGGATCACCTACCTGGGGCTGAATACGGATACACAACAGAATGCCTACGTTTTAAAACCCGGAGAGACCGATGCACCAGCTTTTCTCAAAGCAGCCCACCAAAAGGGGCTTCATCTCATGGATATTCTGACCAATGAATTTCAGGAAGGTCGGACCGGCAATGAAGTCCTTGCGGAAGCATTGAAAAAGGCCAAATACGCCGGGCTCAAACCCCAGATTTACACCCACCCCATCGGCTACCACGGGCATGGTGCGGGGCCAACTATCGGGCTTTGGGATCAGCAGGAGGGCGTGCCCCACAAGGGCGATTACCCGCTCTACCACAACACCGCCTACTCCATTGAACTGAATACCAAGGTGTACTTACCGGAGTGGAACAAGGAAATCCGCATGATGATGGAGGAAGATGCTTTCTTTGATGAGAACGGGGTGCGTTATATTGACGGGCGGCAGGAGGAGCTGTACCTTATTCCCCGGCAAATCAGGGAGTGATAAGATAAAACATCCCTGATTGACCTGAATCCGCAAAATGGCTCCATTCATTTGGTCTTTTCTGCATCCGAAAAGGCAGCCCATACGTGCATAAATCTTTGCATGCTGCATCAAGGAGGCTTGCCCCCAACCTTCACCTTATGCTTTTACACTTTCGGAAGCAGCCTTTCGCTTACCGGCTCAAGGTCATACATCTCAAAAGATTCGATACAGCTCATATCTTCGCTTTCGCCGTGGTCGTCTTTCCCCTGCTCTGTTTCAAGAAAGTTGTAAAGGGTTTCCTTTTTATCAAAAGTCACCCAAACGATCACAGTATTGCGCGCCCTGTCGACACCAACCTGCCGGGCAATAACACCGTCGAGCTTTTCATCCATTTTTTCACTGGGCGCTTTGGCAATTTGTACTAACTCGTCTAGCCGACCTGGTTTTGCAGTTGATACGGACACGAACGTGTAGGATGGATTGTTCATAACTATTGTTGCTTTAATTAAAAATTATGTTTCCGATGTAAATTTACACTTTAATTTCATTTCCGAAACTATTTTCATACATTTATTCAAAAATGAACTAAATACAACCCATGGATTATTCATTACTGAAGGAAATCATCCAATACATGGAGGTGTTTCAAAAACAGGGAGAAGGGAGCAGGATAGAAGATTTCGTCATCTGGCTGAACAACCAACTCTTTACCGACCAAGCAGAAGACCCGCATTCCGAGCATGACGAACTACTGATTGCCTTTAAGGTCATGTACCTGAATAAGGAACTGAAAAAGCAGGCCAAGTCTATCTTGTCCACCTCAGGTATTTCTTCAATTGATGAATACAGCTTCCTGCTACATCTGGATTATCAGGACAGCTTCAGGAAAATGGAAATCGTGGAACTGCATAATCTGGAAGCCCCTACTGGCATAGAGATCATCAAGCGGCTGCTCAGGAATAAACTGGTACTTGAATTTCCGGACGAACAAGACAAAAGAGCTAAAAGGATCAAAATAACCGAAGCAGGCAAGCAGGAACTCAAACGAATCAAACCAAAGATGGATTCAATTTTCACCAAATTCACAGCGCCCCTGAGCCTGGGCGAGAAGATAAAGATCAGTGGAATTTTGGATCAGTTGATAAAGTGATGCGTTTTAAGCATTAAAAACCTCATCAATATCCCGCTGCAGGTCCTGCACCTCCGGATCAGTGGGCGCAGCGCCCTGATTGAGCATATCAGGCAGGTTATCCAGTGATGTCAGCCGGTCAGCGGAGGCTGTGGTTGCAGCAGGATTCTCCAGGGAAAGGACTCGCAGGGCAGTGCGCAGTACCTCCGGGTCATCCGTGCGCAGAATAGCATGGATGAGTTGTAGTTTGAGTTTAGATAATGGTTCAGACATCTTTGCGCTGGTTTTCAACCCAAACACCTTAGGGCGCCAATCGTTCTATTGTCCACTTTTCTGCTTCCAAAGTATACTGGAAACGATCGTGCAGGCGGTGCTTGCGGCCCTGCCAAAACTCAAAAGTATCCGGCACGACCCGGTAACCGCCCCAAAATGAGGGCAGGGGCACTTCGCCCTTCTTAAATTTTTGCTTCAGCTCTTCAAACTTGGACATCAGCATCTGCCGGGAAGAAATGGGCGCACTTTGGTTGGACACCCAGGCCCCCAGCTGACTGCCGTGCGGGCGGCTGAGAAAGTACTTTGCGGACTCGGCTGTGCTGACACGCTCCGCCCGCCCCATGATTTTCACCTGCCGCTCGAGGTCCAGCCAGGGAAAGTGCAGGGCAACTTTTGCATTAGCGGCAATGTCCTTCGCCTTTTTGCTTTCATAATTCGTAAAGAAGACAAAACCGGTGTTGTCGAAATACTTCAGCAGCACGGTGCGCAGGCTGGGCTGCCCATCGGGAGATACCGTAGCCAGAGACATGGCATTGGGCATGTTGAGGCCTGCCGACTCCGCTTGCTCAAACCAGGCTTCGAATTGTTGGACCGGGTCGGCCAGCAGTGTTTCTCTTGACAATCCCGAAAGGGTGAACTCTTCCCGCATCATTGCTAAATCCATGGCATTTTGCGTTTGGTTTCAGCTCAAATGTAGTTCGCTATAAAGGCTCGGTCAATGAGGAAGGTCATTGGTCTTCTGATTCGAGCAGACGCTTGAACAAATGCATGATTTCACGCTCAACAGCCGTATACCGGTGATCTGCCTGAAAGACTTCCCGCAGATCGTTCAGGAGTCGCTCACGGCCGGTCTGATCCGTCATAAATTTCTTCTGGTAGCCCAAAATGGTATTGATGCATTCGGAATCAGAGCATTCCTCATAAACCGCTCTTACCCGCCGGTAGCTGCGGTCATCCAGTCGTTGTTGAATCAGGGCTTCCTCCTCCGGGTCGATTTCGGCATCGACAGAGGCCGCGTATAACATCGCAAAAGCTGAGAATTCTTCGTATGTCCAGTCGAGGTTCATGTGTACAGTTGGTTAGTTGTCGTTAAGATAGGCATTCTAAAGTAAGTACAACAGTGATTTTTTTCACCTATCTTCACGACGGCGGGAAAAAACAACAGACCAACTTGGTCTAACGGGGTAAACGGACCTAATTACTTACATACTGCATATGAAAACCCTAAGCAGCTTACTTTTTCTGCTATTGCCTTTGGCACACGCCTTTGCCCAACAACTGTCCCTCACCGGCATGGTTTACGATTCAACGGAACAGGCGCCGCTCGAAGGGGCGTATGTATACCTCACCGATGGCACGAAAGAGTTCAGCGAGACCAGCAATTCAAAAGGGAAATTCCAATTCAGCGGCCTGCAGCCGGGCACCTACGCCCTTTCGGTCACCTACGTAGGCTACCAGAGCTACTCGGATACCATTGAACTTCAGGAAGACTTTGACCTGGGGGTACTGCAGATTACCCAAATCGCCCTCAATCTGGACGAGGTGGAAATCACGGGCAAGGCCCCCCTCGCCACCCAATCCGGCGATACCACACAGTACAACTCCAACGCTTACAAGGTCAATCCTGATGCCAGCGCCGAGGACCTCATCCGCAAGATGCCGGGGGTGCTGTTTGAGAATGGCAAGGCACAGGCACAGGGCGAAGAGATCAGGCAGGTCCTCGTGGATGGCAAGCCTTTCTTTGGGGATGACCCCAATGTGGCCCTGCGCAATCTGCCCGCGGAGGTCATTGACAAAATCCAGGTTTTTGACCAGCAAAGCGAGCAGGACCGGTTTAGCGGATTCAACAGCGGGGAAACCACCAAAGCCATTAACATTATCACCAAGCCCGGCAAGCGGCAGGGGGAGTTTGGGAAGCTCTATGCGGGCATTGGAGAGGAAGGCCTCTACCGGGCCGGGGGCAACGTGAACATCTTCAAAGGCGATGCCCGACTGTCCATCATCGGGCAGACCAATAACATCAACCAGCAAAATTTTGCCGGGGAAGACCTCTCGGGCCTTTTTGGCAGCTCGGGCAGTCGGCGCGGCAGGGGAAGAGGCCGGCGGGGCGGTGGCGGTACAGACCCCAGCGACTTCCTGGTGAATACTCAGAATGGCATTGCCACGACCCACGCCTTTGGGCTGAACTATACCGACAAATGGGGCGACAAAGTGGAAACCAACGCCAGCTACTTTTTCAATCAGACTGACAACACCGCACGCTCGTCTATCTTCCAGGATTTCCTCAGCGACCGGCTGCTTGGGCAAACCTACGATGAAGACAACCTGGCGGATACCCGGACCATCAACCACCGGCTGAACGCACAGATAGAATATGAAATCGACCCCAAAAACACCATTAGCATACGCCCCCGCCTCAGCTTGCAGCAAAGTGAAGGGCAGGAGCAAACCTTCGGGCAAACGCGGTTGCAAGACCTGCTGCTCAGCAGCACCGACTTTGCCTTGCAGACCGACCTGAACGCCCTCAATTTTTCGAACGACCTCAACTACCGCCACCGGTTTGCTAAAAGGGGCCGGACCGTCTCCCTCAATGTCGGTACCAACTACAATCAGCAGGAGGGCGAGCGTTTCCTGGCTTCTGAGAACCGTTTCCTGCAAGATTCTGCCTTCACCGAAAACCTCGATCAGTTTGCCGGGCTGAACGAAACGGGGTGGACGCACAGTGCGGGTATCCGCTACAGCGAACCCCTTGGCGAGAAGGCTCAGCTGCAATTGGGCGCGGAGGCCAACCAGCAAACCACCGATGGCGATCAGGAGACCTTTGACCGGGCAGCAGATGGTGAATTTTCTGACCTCAACCCGCTGCTGTCCAATACCTTTGAGACTACCTACCGGACACAGGAGGGCAGCGTAGGGCTGCGGTTCCGTGATAAAGAGCTGATCTTCAATGGGCGGATTGTGGCGCAGTGGGCACAGTTGAGCGGCGATCAGGTTTTTCCGGCTCCTGAAGCTATCGACCGGCGCTTTTTTAACTTCCTGCCGCGGCTCTTTATGCGGTACCAGTTTTCCAAGGATGCCAACCTGAGAGCCGGCTACTTTGGGCGGACCGCTCCCCCTTCTCTCCGCCAACTGCAGGAGGTGATCGACAACAGCAACCCGCTCCAACTGTCTACCGGTAACGCGGATCTCCGGCAGGACTATACACACCGGGTATTTGCCCGCTATTCCAGGACGAATACGGACAAGGCCTCGGTGTTTTACGTATTGCTTTCCGCACAGTACACTCAAAACTACATTGGCAACAGCACCTTCACGGCAGACCGCGACCTGCTGATCCGGCCCGGTATCTTCCTGCAGCGGGGCGCACAACTCCGGCAACCGGTCAACCTCGATGGTTATTGGAATGCCCGGGCTTTTACCACCTACGGGTTTCCGCTATCAGCTATCAAGTCTAATCTCAACTTTAGCGTTGGGGGTACCTTTCAGCGGATCCCGGGCCTCATCAATGATAACCTGAACTACGCCAACAACATCGGCTCTTCCCTCAATGCCACCCTGAGCAGCAATATCAGCGAACGGGTGGACTTTACGCTCTCTTCTCAGACCAGCTACAACCGGGTCCGCAACAGCCTGAATACGGCCCTGGACAACAACTTCCTCAATCAGTCCACCCGGTTGGGGGCTAACTTCCTGATTGGCAACGGCTGGGTACTGCGCAGCAGCGTGAACCATCAGCTGTTTGACGGGCTGTCGGAGGGCTTCAACCAAAATTTCTGGCTGTGGAATGCGGAGGCGGGCAAAAAATTCCTGGATGATAAGGCGGAAATCAGCCTGAGTGTTTTTGACATCCTGGGGCAAAACAACAGCATCAGCCGGAATGTCACGGATGTCTTCATTGAGGATGTGCAGACGGAGGTACTGCAGCGGTATGTGATGCTGAACTTTACGTACAACATCCGGCACTTTGGTAAAAAGAAGTAGGGAGTCGTGGGCGGCACCTTCCGTACCTACGGCACGGGCTCCCGGCCTGGTCCCTGGGTTACCTGCATGGCGTACCTCACGGCACGCTTTACTTGTATTGCATAGCGTCAATACAGATTGATCCGCAACGTACAGAACGGCACATTCCGTACCTACGGCACGGATACCCGGCCTCGTCCTTGGGTTACCTATATTGCGTACCTCACGGCACGCTTTCAGTATGAATGAGAATTAGCAAAAAGTAGGTAGTTTTGACGCATAAAACCAAACCCGTGAAACAGACCTGCCCAAATTGTAATACCGTCTTTGACTGCCAGGTGGAAAACGCCGCTGCTTGCTGGTGCCATAAGCTGCCCGCTATTGCCCCCATCGAAGCAGCACGCTGCCTTTGCCCTGCCTGCCTCAAAGCGCAGGTACAGGAGCAAATCGCACAGTTTGTGGCAGACTTTAAAGCGGGCAGACGTCCAAATACGGCACCAGAATACAAGACCCCCGGCAGGCCCGTAGAGGGCATCGATTACTACCTGGAAAACGGGATGTTCGTGATGACAAGCTGGTCTCATCTCAAGCGGGGGTACTGCTGTGGGAGCGGGTGCCGGCATTGCCCTTATTCGAAGGATTAGGAATTAGCCTTCCCAACCGCCCAATCCAGCGCCTGCTGATAATCTTCCAGAAATTCCTCCAGCCGCTTGCGCCGGTACTGCATTACCCAGCGCGGGTGTGGCAGGGGCTTTAGCACTTCGAAGAAGCCATACTTTTCATTGAGGGGCTCGAAGTATTTCCAGTTTTTGCCTACGCCCATGACAAGGGCGACTTTGTTGGTTACACCCAGATCAAGCTGCGATTGGATGTTGTGAATGATGTGGGGCTCTACGGCACGTTCCAGTTTCTTATCGTCGTAGAAGTTGTAGTTTTTACCATCACGGGTAAAGCCAAGCGGGCAGAGGGAGGTGATGTAGAAGTGCTCATAGAAGGCTTCCGCACCGCCCCAGTTGTCGATGAAACGGTAAACGAAATCAGAAGACAGCTCCGGTTTTTTGTGAAAGGTATTCGGGATGCCGCAGACCTCTTCCAGGCGGATGGGGTCGGTAAAGGGCACTCCGGTGACACCGGCTCCAAAACGACCCGGATTGATGCCAAAGATGGCAATGCGCGGGCGGTCATCACCGTAGTACTTGCCGTAAAATTGCTCCATAGCTCGCCAGGTCTCCTCCCCGTCGAAGGGGTAAAGCAGGTCGGCGTGCGGTGGCAGTTCCCAGTCGGGCTGAAGGGAGCGGTTGAATTGCAGGATGCGCTGAGCGATGGACATGAGGATGGATTTGGATGAGCGGAAGTTAGCCTTTCCGCTCAAGAGCGCCAAATACTTCCTGGAGCTCAAGCTCAATGCCCAGTACCTCATCAATTAGGACATCATTGCTGCCAAAAATATTGCTGTCATTCCGGTGGTGGTACACATAAATGGACCGCAAATCCGGTACCACCAGCCAATACGATTTCACCCCTGCATTCAGATAACGTTCGAGCTTGATGACCAACTCCTGTATGGGCTGCTGACCAGATAGAATTTCAATGGCTCCCACTGGTATTTCTGAAATATTGGTTTCATTATGCGTCAGGTCAAGTTGCCCTTTTTCAAAAAGCGCCAGGTCTGGCACATTTTTTTCTTCTCCAAACAGGATATTGAGCTCCGGCAGTACTTCAAACTGGTCACGGTAGGCTAATTTGATTAAAAATAACAGTTGCTGCTGTATGAAGGCATGAAATTTATCGGGCATTGGCTTATTCCTTTCTTGCTCATAGATAAGCTGTGGCTGCAAAGTCTCCATTTACGTCTCCTTTCGATTGACTGTCAAGTTACAATGATTTCAGTATTTTAGCAAGTGTCCAATTGCTCACATAGAGACATAACAAGCAGATCGTAAACCAGCAAAGCCGCCCCCGGAACTCCGGAAGCGGCTCTGCTCAATTGATGCACTTCAGGCACGCCTACTCCTCGCCAAAGGCCAGGTTGACGATGCGCTGCTGCTGCTGATCGTGGACTTCCTTGAAGCCGGTCGCAGTAGAGGCGCTCGCCTTGCGGGCAATGTGCTTCAGCTCGGTATTCACCACCACCTCTTTTGCCAGGAAGATGGAGTGGATGTACTGCCAGGCCCCCATATTGGACGGCTCTTCCTGTACCCAGTACGGCTCGGCATTAGGATAGCGGTCGAAAATCGCCTGCAACTGCTGATCGGGCAGCGGGTAGAGCTGTTCCAGGCGCACGATAGCCACATCCTTGCGGTCATCTTCGCGCTGCTTTTGCATCAGATCGTAGTAGATTTTACCACTGCACAGCAACAACCGCTTGACCTTCTTGCCACTGCGCGGGCCGATGAAGGGGTCGTCAATCAATTCCTGGAAACTATTCCCGGACTCGAACTCGCTGATATCTGACACACACTCGGGGTGGCGGAGCAGCGACTTAGGCGACATTACCACCAAAGGCTTGCGGAACGGGCGTGCCAGCTGACGGCGCAGCAGGTGGAAGAAGTTCGCCGGCTTGGTCACATTCGCAACCGTCATATTGAATTCAGCACAAGCCTGCAGGAAACGCTCCAGCCGGGCACTTGAGTGCTCAGGCCCCTGCCCTTCGTACCCATGAGGCAGCAACATGACCAGGCCGCTCATTCGCCGCCATTTGCTTTCGGCTGCGGAGATGTACTGATCGACGATGGTTTGGGCACCGTTGTAGAAATCGCCAAACTGTGCCTCCCAGAGAACCAGATTGTCAGGTGAAGCCAGGGAGTAGCCATACTCAAAGCCCAGCACGGCAAACTCAGATAGCAGGGAGTTGAAGATACGGAATTTCCCCTGCCCTTCCTGAATGCCATCCAGGCGGTTGATGGGCTCATAGGTCTTCGCATCGTAAGCCACAGCGTGCCGGTGGGAGAAGGTGCCCCGGCGGACATCCTGACCGCTCATGCGCACATCTTTGCCTTCCATAAGAATACTGCCGTAAGCGAGGAGTTCACCCATCGCCCAGTCCAGTTTGTTCTCTTGGAGCAACTTGTTTTTGCCTTTCATCAGGCGCTTCACCTTGCTCAGTGGTGTGAAGCCATCTGGGAAGGAAGTCAGGTGCTTGATCAGTTTATCGACCTCCTTTCGGTCGATGCCAGTATCGGGCGACTCCCAGTAATCTTCGGGCGTCGTTGTTTTCTTTAGCTCGCGCCAGGCTTGCTCCGGCTCCTGATATTCGTAAGGCAGCGGATTTTCACGGACTTCGTCGAGGCGCTCCTGAAGGGATTTCCAGAAAGCGTCTTCCATTTCCTCTGCCAGTTCCTTATCGACATCGCCCCGTTCCACCAACTGCTTGTTGTACACTTCCCGGGGGTCCGGGTGGTTGTTGATGATGTCGTACATCTCAGGCTGCGTAAACTTGGGATCATCGCCCTCGTTGTGCCCGTGTTTACGGTAGCACACCATATCTATAAAGACATCGTTGTTAAACTTCTGCCGGTATTCGATCGCAAACTCTGTGGCAAACAGCACCGCTTCCGGGTCATCACCATTGACATGGAAAACCGGGGCCTGTACCACATTGGCTACACCCGTGCTGTAAGTAGAAGAGCGGGCATCGTCAAAATCGGTGGTAAAGCCAATTTGGTTATTGATCACGAAGTGGATGGTACCGCCGGTGTAGTAGCCCGCCAGTTTGCTCATCTGTACGGTTTCGTAGGTCACCCCCTGCCCTGCCAGTGCCGCATCGCCGTGGATGAGGATGGGCAGGATCTGATCGTAATCGCTATTGTACAAAATATCGGCCTTGGCACGCGCAAAGCCTTCCACTACCGGGTCGACAGACTCCAGGTGAGAAGGGTTAGGGACCAGCTTCAGGTGTACATTTTTGCCGGAAGGCGTGTCTACCTGTGAAGAGAAGCCGAGGTGATACTTCACGTCGCCATCGCCAAAGCTGAGGTCCGGTACGGCCGTGCCTTCAAATTCGTTAAAAATCTGAGCGTAGGTCTTGCCCATGATGTTGGCCAGCACATTCAGGCGCCCCCGGTGGGCCATCCCGATCAGAACTTCCTGAACGCCAAGTTCAGCACCTTTATTAATCATACCGTCCAGTGCGACGATGGTATTCTCACCGCCTTCCAGGGAGAACCGCTTCTGCCCGATATATTTGGTGTGGAGGAATTTTTCAAAAACCACCGCCCCATTCAATTTCTCGAGAATGCGTCGTTTTTGATCATTACCGAAGCCATAGCTTGTGTCCGGCTCTACGCCTTCCATTTTGGTACGGATCCAGCGGCGCTTTTCACGGTCCTGAATGTGGTGGTATTCAATACCAATATTACCGCAGTACACCTTACGCATGTGGTCGATGATCTGCTGCAAGGTCGCTTTGCCGATGCCCACTTCGCGCCCCGCTTCGAAGGAAAGCTGACGGTCTTCTTCAGAGAGGCCGAAGTCTTCCAGATTCAGGTTCGGTTGCCGGTCGCGGCGCTTCCGGATCGGGTTGGTGGTGGACAATAAGTGCCCGCGGTTGCGGAAGGCCTTGATCAGGGAGAGCACCTTGAACTCTTTGTCGAGTGCATCCGAAGAAACAGCGGTAGCGCCCTCCGCATGGCCATTGGTTGCGGTGCCGGCATAGTCAAAGCCGCGGAAAAAGGCACGCCAGGTTTCCTCCACCTGATCAGGGTCCTGCAGGTACTGTTGGTACATCGAGTCAATGTACGACGGGTGAGCATTAGCTATAAATGAGAAATCGTTCATTACTTGCTATGGTTACGGATTATGTTTTTTGTTCGAAAACACGCGGCAGCAGGTATCGTTCGCCGGATACGCAACTGCCTATGCATAAATTTGCCCTAAGTAAAGAGGGCTTTTAAACAAAAGCAAGTCCGGGCGCTATTATTTGCCCTTGACTTGCTTTATTTTGAATGATTATGGCTTATTGGGCTAGTTGTACCCGGTGCCGAATATTACACCACGGGCACCGCACTGTGACTGCGCAATGCCACCTACACCAAAGGTCACTTCCATGTAGAAGCCAATCCGGAAGGGTCGTGTTTCCTCATAAGTATCGTAGTTGGTGTAGAAGGCGGGGTAGTTTTCTGCCTGCCCCTCGGCTGACATCAGGTCCGTAAAGGCATACTCTGCCCGTATTCCGGTTTTGACGGTCAGCACCTTATTAGCGGTCACAAAACCGCCCACTCCAAAGCACCCTGACCAATAGCGGTCGGTATACTTACCCGAAACATCTGACCAATCTGTCCCAAAAGATTGCTGCGCACCACGCAGATAAGTCGCCTTGCCCCCAAGTTCTGCAAAAGCACCGTTGCTCCGGAAAAAACGGTACAGCAGGTAGGCATCGATGCTTTCCCACTCCATATTGACGGTACGGTTGCCGGCTGCCCCCCGGTAAGTCATGGAGTGACTGTACGTAGCGCCCAGCATTTCAAAAGTCAGCCCGTGGTAATCGCCAAAGTTCAGGTTGGCCACTCCGCCCAGGGAAGTCGCAAAACCCAGGGAGCTATCGTGGTCGGCATCCCCATTGATATTGGCGTTGGCCAGCCCGGTCATGCCCATCATGCCTTTGGCGCCTAATTCCAGCCATACCTGTGCCTGTGTGAGGTTAATGGCAGCGAAAAACAAAACCGGCAGCAGCAGTAGTTTTTTTCTCATAGTGTAATGCTTAGTTTTTATTCGTTCTCTTAATTTCAGCGGCTAAAGATACCACTATGATTTGGAATGCCGTGCGCTTAGCGGTTCATTGTTTGGCAATACCGGCTCCACTACCAAAGTAAAGCTACCGGCATAATAAAATCACAGGTAAGCTTTAAAATCTTAAAAAGAAGCCTTAAATTTGCGTCTCTTTTTTGGAAAAGCATGTAAATATCATAAAGTAATGGCTAATCACCAATCATCAAAGAAGCGCATGCGGCAGGAAGCTAAGCGCCGTGTACACAATCGCTACTACAAGAAGACCGCCCGGACTTCCATCCGTCAGCTCCGTGAAATGAAGGAGAAAGCAGAAGCGGAGAAGTTCCTGCCTAAGGTCATCAGCATGGTAGACCGCTTGGCAAAGCGCGGCACCTGGCACGCTAACAAGGCTTCTAACCTGAAAAGCAAGCTGACTCGCCACGTCGCGAGCCTGTAAATTCATACCAGGATAATTAGTCCTGAAAAGTGTATCTTTCCATCAGGGAAGGGTACACTTTTGTGTGTTGATGCCTCGTCACGCCTCTACCTGATCGCCTATGCCTCCGTTTCCTATCACGCTTCATCGCGGCGCTTTAGTACTCTTGCTAGCCTGGATAGCCGCTGCGCTGGCAGTAGGTCTTGGCGGGGACTTTCCGCTCAACGACGACTGGCAGTACGCTTACCCGGTTAAGCAATGGGTAGAAACGGGGCAACTCTCAATTAAGGCGAGGTTTTCACCGAATATACTGACACAAGTGGCCTGGGGCACGCTGTTTTGCAAGCCGGGCGGAGGCTTTAGTTTTGAATGCCTGCGATGGTCTACCTGGGTGGCAGGAGGGCTGGGCGGGCTGGGGTTCTTTCGGTTGCTCCGCTTGCTCAGTGTTTCCGCAAGCATGGCTACTGTGGGCACCGCTGTTTTGCTTTTCAGCCCCTTGTATTTTCACCTTTCTTTTTCCTTTATGACCGATGTGCCTTTTCTGGCCCTGGTTATCTGGGCCGCTTGGGCAGGCCTTAGGTTTCAGCAGAGCAGGCACGTCCGGTGGCTGCTTCTTTTTGTAGTTTTAAGCCTGCTGGCCTACCTCAACCGGCAACCGGGCATCTTACTCTTCCCGGCTATGGGGGGCTGGTACCTGCTGCAACAGCGCGGTGGAATCCGGGGATGGCTATGGGCAGGGCTGTCCGTAGCGGTGGCTGCAAGCGCCTATTTGCTTTTGGAAAACACAGTAAAACCCTGGTTGGGCATCAGCGAAAACTACCTGCCGGTCTCGGGGCAGCTACTACAGCAATTGCGGGATGCGCCGGGGGGAGTACTCGCACAGCTGGGCCGGCAAAGCTTTAAGTCCTGGGTCTACCTCGGGGCTTTCTGTCTGCCGTTGCTCCCCTTTCTCTGGTCTCTTGTGCGGGCTGCCGGCATACTCCCGCTTTGGCCAATGACCGGGTTGTTAGTAGCAAATACAGGCTTGCTCATCGCGCAGCATTATGCCGGTCATGTTTTTCCGTACGGGGGCAACATCCTGTACAACTGGGGGCTTGGCCCCGAGCTTTTGGGCGATGTGTACACTTTTCAGCTCCGCAATACGCCACAGTTGCCAACATGGACGATGTATACGTTGGGCTACATCAGTCAGCTGTCAGCCAGCCTGCTGACCTGGGTGGGACTGAATGCCTTGCGTGAGCTGAATCAAAAACAGCAGGATTTCTTCCTTTTTCTGCTGCTGCTCAATCTGGCTAATTTCCTGGCTATGTCGGTCACCGGTTTTTTCGATCGGTATATGCTGCTGAGCGTGGCTTCGGCGATCCTGTTTTTGGCAACCCTTGCCCCAAAGCCACAGGCATGGTTTAAAGGAGCCGTCCTACTAATATTTGCGCTATTCAGCATGCTGGCTACCCATGACTATCTTGCCTGGAACCGCGCCCGGGCACAGGCTTTTGAATGGCTGCAGCGCAATGACATTGGCATGCAGCGGGTGGATGCTGGTTATGAGTACAATGGCTGGCATCATTACCATCCGGCACGCAAAGGGCAGCCCGGTAAATCCTGGTGGTGGGTGGATGATGATGAGTGGATGATCGCCTTCGGCCCAAGGCCCGGCTACGTTATGCAGGTTGGCTTTACTTACCAACGGTGGCTGTGGGGCGGCCGCCCGGACAGGGTCTGGGTACTGCGTAGGGAGCCTTGACCACGATTTGCCGTGTTTTAGAAGTAGATGAAGATTACCTTGAGAAAGTACGCGGACAGCTAAAGCATAAAGAACAGAATGGTCAGTAGCATGTTTAACCGTTTACCCTTTCCTTCCATGCAACCGGGTAAAAACGAACCTATGCCTGCCAGAGCTAAGATTAACAAGCTATTCCTGATCGACGGCATCGGCGCCATCATCACCGCCCTGCTGCTTAGTCAGGTGCTTGCCCGGTACGAGTCTGTGTTTGGCATGCCTGCCTCCCTGCTCTACATCCTGGCGGGCGTTGCCGCTTGCTTTGCCGTTTACTCCCTCACCTGCTATTGGCGGATCAAAGAAGGCGGAGCCCCCTTTCTGACCGGCATCGCAGTAGCCAATACCCTCTACTGTATCGCTACGCTTGGGATCGTGGCCTACCGCTTCGACACCCTGACCTGGCTGGGCGTGGCTTATTTCACCGGAGAGGTTTTGGTGGTAATGTCCCTCGTGAGTGTAGAGCTTGGAGCAGCTCACAAGGCTTGATGTATACGCTTAACAAAGTGGTCACCGACGATAAATGTCGGGACCTTGGATTTGCGACATCGGCCCGTGACGAAGCGAAGCTTGTCAGGACAGGCGCAGGCCACTTTCCAGCGTTTATGCCGACCTGTCTGCCGAAGTACCGACACGCAGGCAGGCATCAAGTCGGTTTGCTGTGGCAAACCACTTTATCGTCGGTATAATACAAGCTTACCTCTTTCATCCATGCCCCTACTCTATGATTACTTTTTCAACCTGCAAAAGCTGCCCGCCTTGGCTGCGGAACTGCAACACATAAAAGCCGGGAGCTAATCCGGTGGTCGAAAGGTATGGCTCTTCAGCGGGCGTGTACGCCTGACGGATACAAACCCGCCCCATAGCATCCACCAATTCTACGGTATGGTCAGCAGCTATACCTTCCGGCTTTTCGAGCCAAAGTGGCTCACCCTGTCTTACCGGATTGGGGAATACCCGGACTGCCGGCACCACCTCTTCAGAAACCGTACCGCTGAGCAATCCACAGTCCGCTGCAGCACCCACGCAATAATCATAAAGGAACACCCCCCAATCAGCAGTACTTGGCAAATAAAGAGCTTCGACAAAAAGACCGCCGGAGTACCCAATGCCTTCAATCAGCGATTCTTCAATGTTGTACTGTGAGGTTTGGATGTGAGTCCGGTTAAGCCCCCATACTTCCTCCTGATCGATAGCGTCAATGATATATGGGTATTCTATGTCAGGAGAAGTCAAACAATTGCTAATCGTATCTCCAATACTTTTTGAAAAATCATAGAGTTCAAACTCGCTACCGATGGTGCAGAAACCACCCCATGTTTCATCGAATATAATTGTGTAGACCTTGCGGGCAGCAGTATCTTCCCTCAGGGCCCCAAAAAGCCATCGGTCTTCAATAACGTAATCGACTGAGAAGGTATCGGGGTACAAATCCAAATAATAAACTTTCTTGTACGCTACCGACTCAATCGTGGTATCCCCCTCAATCGTGTAGCCAAAGGGGGTATAAACATTTCCATTTATCGCAATGATCTGCCAGGTGGCTTGCTCTATAACTAAAGGGGTGTAATCCTGTGCTTTGAGCGAAACTACAGTCACTGCAAGTAGCAGGGGCAACAGGGAGTAGGCGTATGTTCTCTTTTTCATATTTTATGTTTAGTTGGTCTGATGATAAACGACAATGTCAATTTAGCTCATGCGGTGCAGGATTCCTAAATGTGCCCTGCGGTAGTAGGTAAGGTAAACTGCAAAACGATTTTTTCTACCGCACCACCACCCGCTCAGCTGCCAAAACCTGCCCGTCCGCCACATAGCGGAGGAGACGGGGATCGAGCTACTCCACAGGGGCACAAAAGGGCGATGCTATCAATAAAACTGCACAGCCATCACTTTTGAGAACACGCCCTCCGTATCTCCTACATCG
>PR_CR_10_Liq_1_inCRDRAFT_1000199_pt1 | contig 36897 bp, 32 predicted proteins | sample PRCRCaboRojoPR_3_FD_10241 | JGI IMG/M metagenome (IMG submission 10241) | reverse complement strand
GGCGGCGGCTGCCGGCGCGACCGGTCACGCGCCGCAGCCGCCGTTGAAAATTTGCCGGATTGTACCCCAGCAGGGATGGATGCTGCGGCGCCGAGGCTGTTGCTGGAGCGGCGCCGGCAGTAGAATCGTCGCCGGTCGCAGATACTTTGGCGCGCGTCGCCGGTATCATGCCGGCCCAACGCCTCGATGAGGTCCAAGCGACCGCCGCAGTTCCGGAGACACGCAACCATGCAGCCCCTTCCACGCCGTTCACTCGCCACCGGCCTCGCCGCCCTGACGCTGACGCTCGGGACGATACCGGCAGCCGCCGAGGGTATCGGCTTTGTCAACATGGAACGGGTCTTCGCACAGAGCACTGAGGGCCGAGCCGTCCAACAACGCCTCAACGAAGAGTTTGGTGACGAGCAGCGGGAGTTTGCCCGACGCGAGCAGGAGATCCGTCAGATGCAGGCCCGGCTCGAGCGCGACAAGCCGCTGATGAGCCAGGCGCAGCTGGACAAGCAAGAAGCCGAGATCGAGCGCCGCATCGAGGCGTTCGAGACCGACTTTGCAGGGGTCCAGGAACAGGTGACCAAGATTCAGCAGGAGGCGGGGCAGAAGCTCATGGAGCCGGCGCAGGCGGCCATCGCTGCTATCGCCGAGGCGCGTAACATCTCCGCCGTTTTCGAGGTGGGCACCTTCGATCCGGGTCGTGCCGGCATGCTGTATTTCGAGCAAGGCGCCGAAGTGGACCTCACCCAGGCCGTGATCGACGCGCTCAACAAGGATGAGTAACGGCCGGTTCTGGCGGGCGTCCGACACCCCGTCGACCGCAAGCGCCGGGCCACACCGCTGAGCGCCGAATCGGCCGCTGTCAGCGCCTCGGCAACAGCCCCATGGCGCCACACCTATCCTGCCCCGCCGCGGCATCCGGGCTGCCCGCAACCGACACCCCGCCGCGGTCCGACGCCCGCAGCGTGTGGCGCCGAGCGAACACTTCCATAATCCAGGTCATCCCCGACGGCCGCTGTGTGGTGCTGGTGATATGAACCCTGGTTTACAATGGGAGAACAGTCTCGTGAGCAGCGGCGCATCGGGCGCCGCAGCGCAGACTGCACGTGAGAGCCCATGCGCACGCTGACCCGGCAACGGCGTGCGCGCAAGGGGCCCGAAGCCCGATCCCGGGGCAACCACATGCGCCCATGACGGCGCACTGCTGCGGAGGACGAAGACCCGATGCTCGGCGAAACACATGACTTACTGCACGAGTTCCCGGAGCTGGAAGGCCAGATCGAATCCATGCGCGAATCCAATACGGCATTCGCGGCGCTGATGGATCAGTACGACGATCTGGACGCCCGCGTAAGAAAGCTCGAGGAGCTCGGCACGCCGGTTGCGGATGAGACCATCGAAGAACTGAAGAAAGAGCGGCTCCTGCTCAAGGACAAGCTCTACACGCTGTTGCGCCCCTGAAATCCGCTGCGGGCCAGTCACGCCGGCCCGATAGCATCAGGGCAAACATCCACGGTCGCCCGTACGTCCTGGTCTCAGGTCTGGGCCACGAGTGGGGCATCGCTCCCGGCTGCCTGCGCTGGCGTCCATGGCCGCACCGCGCAGGGGACAGGCGCTGGGAGTCAGCCGCCGCAAACCTGACGATCGCCGCTGCGCCCAGCACCAACCCGACGACCCATGCGCCCTCGATGGCGCCGCCCACGACCCGGGGCTCGCGAGTGCGCATGGGCCCCGCGGGCCCGCACCTCCAGCCGGTTCTGTCCCGGCTTGATCCTCATTTCCCCGTGTCCATCTGAACGACAGGCGCGGCACGATCGCAAACCGCGTGGGCACCGCCGCCAGCCCGGAGCCCCCGACCATGCCCCGACAAGCCTCTCCAGACGCCGGCGACAGCGAGCACACCGATCGCGGCCGCTCGCGCCATCTGGGCTCGCTGTTGCACCTGCTCGCCTTCACCTGGCCCTATCGCGGGCGGCTGGTGCTGGCGCTGACGGCGCTGGTGCTCGCCGCCGTGGCGCTGCTGGCCTTCGGCCAGGTGATTCGTGCCGTGGTGGACCGCGGCCTGGCCACCGGCTCACCACAGGCGCTGAACCTGGCATTGGGCCTGTTTCTCGCCGTCGTGCTCGTGTTCGCCGCCTCCGTGGCCCTGCGCAGCTATTTGCTGAGCTGGATCGGGGAGCGGGTGGTGGCGGACCTGCGCCGGGCGGTGTTCGCCCGCGCGCTGGCGCTGGATGTGGGCTTCTACGAGGTCACCCGCACCGGAGAGCTCATCGCCCGCCTCACCAGCGACACGGCTTTGCTGCAGGTGGTGGTCGGCTCGACCCTGGCCATGGGACTGCGCAGCACCATCCTCGCCGCGGGCGGGCTGCTCATGCTCGCGGTGACCAGCCCCAAGCTCACGGCGTTGGTCCTGTTTGGGGTGCCCTTGGTGATCCTCCCCACCTGGCTCATCGGCCACCGGGTTCGGCGGCTGTCGCGCCAGAGCCAGGATCGGATCGGCGATATCGGCGCCTACGTCGACGAGACGCTGCACGCCATCCGCACCGTCCAGGCCAGCTGTCACGAGCCCGTCGATGCCGCGCGCTATGGCGAGCGGGTGGAAGCGGCGTTCACCACGGCCATGCGACGCTCGCTCGCCTCGGCTCTGCTCGCCGGGGTGGCCAGCCTGCTCGCCTTCGGCGCCGTCGGCACCGTGCTCTGGATCGGCGGCCATGCCGTGCTCGCCGGGGAGATCAGCGGTGGCGAGCTGTCTGCGTTCCTGTTCTACGCGGTGCTCATGGCGGGCTCCGTCGGCTCACTGAGCGAGATCGTCGGCCAACTGCTGCGCGGCGCCGGCGCGGCGGAACGGCTCATGGAGCTCCTGCAGGCGCAGCCGGCGATCCAGGCGCCGCCGCGGCCGCGCGCGCTCCCGGCGCGCGTCACGGGCCACATCCGCGCCGAGGGCCTGACCTTTCGCTATCCGGCGCGCCCGGAGCGTCCGGCGTTGGCTGACCTGGATCTCGACATCGCCCCCGGCGAGCGCATCGCGCTGGTGGGCCAGTCGGGCGCCGGCAAATCCACGCTCTTTCATCTGTTGTTGCGCTTCTACGATCCACAGCAGGGCCGCCTCACCTTCGACGGCGTGACGCTCCGCGACCTGGACCCGGCGGCCTTGCGCCGGCACATCGCGGTGGTGCCCCAGGACCCGGTCATCTTCGCCGCCTCCGCCGCCGAGAACATCCGTTACGGCACCGAGGGGGCGACGGACGCCCAGGTGCGTGCGGCGGCGACCGCGGCCCATGCCGCCGTTTTCATCGAGCGACTGCCCCAGGGCTACGACACCTTCCTGGGCGAGCGCGGCGTGCGCCTGTCCGGCGGCGAGCGCCAGCGCATCGCCATCGCCCGGGCCATCCTCAGCGACCCGGCGCTGCTCCTGCTCGACGAGGCCACCAGCGCACTGGACGCCGAGAGCGAGCGACTGGTGCAGGACGCCCTGTCCCATCTGATGGTCGGGCGCACCAGCATGGTCATCGCCCATCGGCTCGCCACCGTGCGCGAAGCGGATCGGATTCTGGTGCTGGATCACGGGCGCATTGTGGCCCAGGGCCGCCACGACCAGCTGCTCGCCCAGGGCGGTCTCTACGCGCGGCTCGCCGCGCTGCAGTTCCAGGATCTGCCGGCGGCGGTGCCGGGCTGACTGCAGCCGGTCAGCCACCGCAACGGGCGCCCGCACAGGCGCCGCCGCACCCGCCACATCGCCCGCCTGCTGGCGCCTGCGGGGTGACCCGGCAACTCGCCGCCAAACGGGCGCCGCTGCCGCCGCAAGGCGGCCCGGCATCGAACATCCCCTCCCCCTCGGGCTCGAAGCCTTTGCCGCCGATTGATTGGCCGTCCTGCAACAGCGGACGAAACCCGTCCTGTTCACGGCACGGGGCGATTGACGGGTTACTTCCGCGCGGACTTGGGGGTGCCGGCTCGCTTCGGCGCGGCGGTGCCCTCGATCTCCGCAAAACGTCCCGAAAGCTCGATCTCGCCGCTTTCGGCCTCTTGCAGGTAAAAGTGCCTGCGCAGACTGATGCAGCCGAGGGGGATCACGATCACCGCCATCAGTGTCGCCACGCCGGCGCCGAAAAAGAGGCTCACCGCCATGCCCTGGAAAATCGGATCCTGGATAATGGCCCAGGCGCCGGCCATCAGCGTGAGCGACGTAATCAGGATGGGTCGCATGCGAATCTCGGCGCCGTCCACCGCCGCCTCGCGCACGCTCTTGCCCTTGGCGACCTCCAGTTTCACGAACTCGACGATGAGGATGGACTGGCGCACGATGATGCCGCCGAGCGCGATGAGCCCGATCATGGAAGTCGCCGTGAACTCGGCGCCCATCACCAAATGGCCGGGGATGATGCCGATGAGCGTCAGCGGAATGGGCGACATGATGAGCCCCGCCAGCGCAAAGTCCCGGAACTCCCAGACGATGAGTCCGTAGATGAGCAGCAGCGCGGCGATGAAGGCGAGCCCCATGTCGCGGAAGGTCTCGTAGGTGACCGTCCACTCGCCGCTCCACTCGAAGCCCGATGTCGAGTCATCGGCGGGGGGCCCGATCAGGCCGCCGGGTATGCCGCTCATTTGGACCCCGTCCGGCGTGCTGTAGTCCGCCAGCAGATCTTCCACGCCGAGCATGCCGTAGATGGGCGCACCCAGGCGCCCCTCCATCTCGCCCACCACATAGTCCATGGGCCGCAAGTCCTTGTGGTAGATGATGGGATCCTCGGTGCGCTTGACGAACCGCCCAAGCTCCGAGAGCGGCACCGTCTCTCCGCTCGGGGTGCTGACGGGCAGACTCCCCAGGGTGTTGAGCTCGGCGCGGTTGGCGAGGGGCACCTGGAGCACGATGTAGGTGGGCTCCTGCACGGTGCCGCGCTTGACATCGCCCACCCGGTAACCGCCCATGGCCATGGCCAGGGTCTGATTGATGGCATCCACAGAGATACCGCGGCGGACCGCCTTCTCGGTGTCCACCTCGAAGCGCCAGTAAGCGTAGGGCGCGACCAGATAGTTGTCGACGTCGACGATGCCGTCGACCGCCTCGAACATCTGTGTCATGTCCCGCGCCACTTGTCGGCGCACCTCGGCGCTGGGGCCGTAGATCTCCGCTACCACCGTCTGCAGCACCGGCGGGCCCGGGGGCATCTCCACCACTGCGATGCGCGCACCCAGATGCGCCGCCAGCGGCGTCAGCAGCTCGCGGGCGGCGACGGCGATCTCGTGGCTGCCGCGCTCGCGCTCGTGCTTGTCCTCGAGCATCACCAGCAGGTCACCCTCCCAGGGGTTGGCGCGCAGGTAGTAATGGCGGACCATGCCGTTGAAGTTGAACGGCTGCGCCGTGCCGGCGTAGGTCTGCACGGCCTCGACCTCCGGAATTTCGCGGACCTTCTGCGCCAGCTGCCGCACGACATTGGCGGTCTCCGGCAGCGCGGAGCCCTCCGGCATGTTGACCACGACGCTGAACTCCGGCTTGTTGTCGAAGGGCAGCATCTTCACCGGCACCGTCTTGGTGTAGAACAGCAGACAGACGCCGGCGGTCATGGCGATGACCGCGACCAGAAAGATCCGGCCCAGGCCGCGGTTGTCGATGAGCGGCATCACCAGCGGCCGGTAGAGGCGCCCGATGACCCGGCGGGTGACCTCTTCGCGCCGCTCCGCCTTGCGCAGCGCCGCCAGGCGCGGACGCACCCGCAGCGCAAACCAGGGCGTGAAGACGAAGGCCGCGATCAGCGAGAAGAACATGGCCGAGGACCCGAGCACCGGGATCGGGCGCATGTAGGGACCCATCAGGCCGCTGACCCAGCCCATGGGCAGCAGGGCGGCGATGATGGTGAAGGTGGCGAGGATGGTGGGGTTGCCCACTTCGTCCACCGCATGCACGGCCTCGGCGATGGAGGTCTTGCCCACCTCCAGCCAGTGCCGGAAGATGTTCTCCACCACCACCGTGGCATCGTCCACCAGGATGCCGATGGCGAAGATCAGCGCGAACAGGCTGACGCGGTCGATGGTGTAGTCCACCACCATGGCCCACCAGATGGTGAGCAGGATCACCACCGGTATCACGGTGATGACCACGAAGGCCGCGCGCGCGCCGAGGCCGATGAGGCACAGAATCGACACGATCACCGCCGCCTCGAACATGGCCTGCAGCAGCTCATTGACCTTGTCATTGGCGGTCTTGCCGTAGTTGCGGGTGATCTCGACGTGGACGTTGGTGGGGATGAGCGTCCCCTTCAGGCTCTCGAGCTTGTTCAGTACCGCATCGGCGACGATGACGCCGTTGGTCTTCTCTTTTTTGGCGATGGCCAGGGTCACCGCCTGGGCGCCGTCGGCCGGTGTATCGCCCTGATACGCGGGCCCGGTGGAGTGGGTGACGATCTCCTCGGCGTCCTCGGGCATGTGCCCGACCATGGCCACGTCGCGTACATAGATGGGCCGCCCGCCCCGGGTGCCCACCACCAGGCGGGAGACGTCTTCGGCGCTGCGCAGGAAGGCGCCGGAGTACACCTTGAAGGCGGCGCCCCGGGACTCGCTTTGTCCCGTCGCGCGCTCGGCGTTGGCGCTCTGGATGGTGCCGGCGATCTGATCGAGCGTGATGCCATAGCCGGCGAGGCGCTCCATCAGCACCTCGACGCGGATCTGATCCTCGCGCCCGCCGATGACGAAGCCCTTGCCGGTGTTCTTCACGGCACCGAGCGCCTGCAGCACGTCCAGCGCCAGGGTGCGTAACTGCGCATCCCCCACGTCCTCGGACCAGAGCGTGGCCGTCACCACCGGCACATCGTCGACACTCACCGGCTTCACCAGCGGCATCTGCACGTCCGGCGGCATCTTGTCCAGGTTCGACTGCAGCTTGTCGTGGACCTTGACGATGGACTCGCCCATGTCTTCGCCCACGTAAAAGCGCACGGTGACCACGGCGGCGCCCCGCTGGGTGGCGGAGTAGACATGCCGCACCCCGGGGATCTCCATCATGATCCGCTCCAGGGGCTCGGTGACCATGCTCTCCACTTGTTGGGCGGAGGCCCCCGGGTACTGCACGAAGAGGTCGATCATCGGCACCGAGATCTGCGGGTCCTCCTGCCGCGGCGTGAAGAACAGGCCGATGAGACCGATGCCGAGACAGCCGAGCAGCAGCATCGGCGTGACGGGTGTGTTGATGAAGGCGCGGGCGATGCGCCCGGAAAGCCCGAGCGGCTTGGGTCGTGACTCTTGTGCTGGAAGACTGGTGGCGTCGTCGATCGGGGGTCTGGTGTTGTCGCCGGCCATGGGCTGGTCTATGACTCTCTGCGCAAACGGTTGTGCCAGAAGCCAACGCCCTGATGCAGCCCCGCGCGTTGGTTGCCATTTGTCAATTTAGACCATTGAGCCCGTGCTTTACAAAGACGACCGCCTGACGCCCGGTCGCGACTCGGTGCCCATCACCTCACCTACAATAACCGAAAGCCCCGATTTGATGCGTACAGCACTGCTGCATGACCGAGCGCCACGATCAGTTCCGCGTCCAGAGCCAACACCGGCTCATGGACATCGCCCGACGCTTCCTCGGCCACGGCGCGACACCGCTCGCCGTCGCGCCCCTGGGTGACGGCCTCATCAATGACAGTTACCGCGTGCAGGCCACCACCGGCGCCTATGTGCTGCAGCGCATCAATACGGCGGTATTGCCGGCGCCCGAGCAGATCATGGCCAACCTCTCGGCGCTGGCCAAGGCGGCGGCGGCCCACCCCGCGCTCGGCGTGCGCTTGCCGGCGCTGGCCACCGCCGGCGGCCGCGGCTGCGTCCGCGACGATGACGGCAACTGCTGGCGGCTGATGGAGTGCATCGAGCCGAGTCGCACGCTCCCGGCGCTGGCGCACACCACCCAGGCCGCGGAGGTGGGACGGGTGCTGGGCCGGTTTCATTGCCTCGGCGCAACGCTGGAGCCTGCGGCCCTGGCGGTGACGCTGCCCGGCTTCCATCACACCCCCGGTTATCTGGCGGCGCTGGAGTCCGCCGCCGCCGCCGCCCCGCTGGACGCCGACAGCCGCGAGGTCTTCACCCACATCCAGGCGCGGCGTGATCTGGTCGCCGTGCTCGACGACGCGTCGGCGCGCGGCATCATCCGCCGGCATGTGATCCACGGCGATCCGAAACTCGACAACCTGCTGTTCGATCCCGCCGGCGAACGGGCACTGTGTCTGATCGATCTGGACACGGTGCAGCCCGGGCTGTTGCACCACGACATCGGCGACTGTCTGCGCTCCTGCTGCAATCGCGGCGGCGAGGCCGGCGCGGCGTCGGTGCGTTTCGATCTGGACCTGGGCGAGGCGCTGCTCATGCGCTATGCGCAGACGACCGCAGGCCTCTTCAGTGCCGCCGAGGTGGACCTCATCGCCGCCGCCATCCGGCTGATCCCGCTGGAGCTCGGCATCCGCTTTCTAACGGATCACCTGCAGGGCGACCGCTACTTCCGTGTCCGCCATCGCGGCGAGAATCTCACCAGGGCCCGCCGCCAGCTGGCGCTGGTGGCGGACATCGAGCGCCAGGATGACGCCATCGCCGCCGCCGTGCGGCGGGCGTTCGACGGTGCCCACAGCGGGGTGCGGTGAGCATGGTGCGTCGACGCCGCCCGCGCGCCACCCCGCCACCGCGGGACGCGATCGCCGACCAACGGCGGGCATGCGCCCTGCTCGACCGGCTGGCCGCCCTGCTGCGCCGCATGGATCACCCGCGGGCGCCGGAGGTGGAACGGCTGCACGTCGCCTTCCAAACCGATCCCGCCGCCGCCTGGCAACAGCTCGACGCCAACGCGTGGTGGGCCGGGGCCGGCTCGCTGGCGGCGGAGACGCTGCTGGAGCCCGAGACCCTGCCGGCCGCCGAGCGCGCGGCGGCGATGCAGGCATTCCGTTCCCTCCTCATCGATCTCGCCGAGCTGCTGCGCGCCCGCGGGCCGACCAACCCGGGTCTCTCGTCCTGGCTGCTGGCATTTCGCAATTGGGACGCCTCCGGCGTATGAGCGGCGACGATTCACGCGGCGATTGATCCAGGTGGGGTTCAGCGCGTCGGCAGTCCATGCCCGCTGCTGCACAATGGCGGCGACGCCCAGCAACCCCCGGAGCCCGCCATGCCCGCCATCACCGTTCGCTTCCGCAAGCCCGCAGACTGGGCCGAGCCCGTGCTGATCCACTCCTGGGACCGGCAGCCCGCCGGCGGCGGCTCGCAGTGGCCGGGTGTGCCCATGGCCGCGGACCCCGAGCATCCCGGCTGGCACGTCTTCACCTTCGACGACACCACGCGGGTGCATCTGGTCTTCAACGACGGCCATGGCCGCCAGAGCGGCGACCTCGCACGCGAGCGCGACGGCTGGTACAGCTTCGACGGCCACTGGCAGGCTGCAGCAGCGCCCGCCGCGGCCGCGACGCGGGCGCCAGGCGACCCACCGCCCGCAGACCCTGCCCTGGTCAGGGAGACACCGCGCCCGGTGGCCGAGCGCACGGACTTCCGCGAGGAGACCATCTATTTTCTGCTCACCGCCCGGTTCAACGACGGCGACCCCAGCAACAATTTCTTCTGCCGCGACCGCATCCGCTTCGACGCCGATGGCAACGCCGTCGACCCGCACTGGCGCGGCGACTTCAAGGGTCTGATCGAGCGCCTGGATTACATCCGCGATCTGGGCTTTACGGCGATTTGGATCACGCCGCCGGTGGAGAACCGCTCCGGCCTCGACTACCACGGCTACCACGCCTACGACTGGACCCGCATCGACCCACGCCTGGAATCTCCGGATGTGACCTACCAGGATCTCATCGACGCCGCCCACACCCGCGGCATCAAGATCATTCAGGACGTGGTGGTGAACCATTCCTGCCAATACGGCATTCGCGGCCACGTCCACATCGACCACCTGCCGACCAAGTACTACGTGCCCCAGGGCGGCGAACAGGGCCGGGTGAGCCACGGCCCCTACCAGGGCAATCTGGGCAACTACGCCTGGGCGAACCGCGATGACATCGACAACCCGGTGGCACCGGATTGGTGGCAGGCGCGCCACGCGCGCGATCCCCACGGCAGCGAGCCCCTGCAAGACCCGAATACCGGCGAGACGGTGCCCAAGCCCGGCTATGAACCGGGCCGCTTCTTCGGCATCGACCCCCAGGGCCTGGACCCGAACTGGTACCACCAGGACGGTTTCATCTGCGGCGGCGACTGGGAAAGCCCGCGGCCGCTGCAACAACGCCATATCGCCGGCGACTGTATCGACCTCGCCACGGAGCGCGAGAACGTCAAGGACTATCTCATCGGCGCCATCAAGCGCTATCTGGACATGGGCGTGGACGCCCTGCGCATCGACACGGTCAAGCACATCGAGCGCGACAATCTGCTGGAGTATGTCAACGCCTGGAAGGCGCACAAGCCGGGGCTCTTCGTCTTCGGCGAAAACCTGGTGAAGGGCTATGGCTGGGGTGACCTCGGCGGCGGCGACAATGGTCCATCCGAGATCCGGCCCTGGTGGTACACGCGATTGGGGTCAGACCCGCAGAATCCGGCCGCCGGCGGCGACTCCGGCTTTCCGCAGCTGGACTTCGGACTCTTCAGCACCTTTCGCGATACCCTCTCCCGCGGCACCTTCGAAGGTACGGGCCAGGTTCTGTCCATGGACTGGATCTACGGCGACGTCACCAGTCTGGTCACCTTCCTGCAGAATCACGACGTGGGCCCGGACAACGATTTCAAGTACCGCTTCAAGGGCGAGACCTGGATGGCGGCGGCGGCCTACAACCTCATCTGGACCGCCCGCGGCATCCCCTGCCTCTACTACGGCGAGGAGATCGAATTCATGAAGGGTGCGCCGCAGGACGTCGAGGGCGAACGGGACACCCTGGAGACCACCGGCCGCGCCTACTTCGGCGACCACCTGACCGAGGCGCGCATCGGCGAGACCCAGTCCCATCCGCTGTATCAACATCTCAAGCGTCTGAACCTGATCCGCCGCAACGTGGCGGCGCTGCAGAAGGCGCCCATGAGCCATGTCGCGGAATGGGGCAGCGGCATGCGCTTCGTCCGTGATCTCGGGGACGACGGTGCAGGCGGGGGCGGCTACGCCGTCATCGGCCTGGCCATCGGCTCGGAGCAAGCGGTGGACATCGGCGATGTCCGCCCGGGGCGCTACCGCGATGCCGTCACCGGCGGCGAGATCCACAGCAACGGCCACCTGTCCTTCCGGGTCAAGGCCAATTCCGCCGGCATCTGGGTGCTGAACGGCCCGGGTAAGATCGGCGACGACGGGCCCTTCCTGCGCTGACGCAGGCCACCGCCGGGGATGTCGCGCAGTTCCATACCCTGCCTGCTGGCACCGTCGGGTATCGCCCGCATCCACGTCGACGCCCAGCCACCGGTCGCAGGTTCTCAACCCACCTTGGGCATCAGTCAATCTTAGAGGTGCAAGCGCATGACGACAGCGTCCACCGCATCCCCCGGCCTGATTTTCTCCCCCGGCCCCACGGACCACTGGGACGACGCCCGTGTCTCCTGCCCCTGCGTACTGCGCGAGCCCGACGGTCGCTGGCAGATGTGGTACTACGGGCGTGACGCCGGCTTTGAGCCCGAGATCCCGCTGCCCACCGGCTACTGCGGACTCGCGCGCTCCGACGACGGTCTGCACTGGACCCGGGTGCCAGGTCCGCTCGACAACGGCGCCGTGCTCGGACCGCATCCGAGCAAGCAACGCTTCGATGCCGCCCATGTCGGCTGCTGCCATGTCGCCCGGCGCGACGGGCTGTACTGGATGTGGTACATCGGCGGCGATCACCAGCGCGGCCGCCTGGGCGAATTCGACGTCAAGGGCATGGAGCTACGCCCCGGCTGTGCGATCTCTGGTGATGGGCTGCACTGGCTGCGCATCGAGGGACCACACGGCGGTGCCATGCTGGACTTGGGCCGCCCGGGCGAGCCGGACATGGCGATGATCGGCTGGCCCCAACCGGTGCAGCTGCCGGACGGGCGCTGGCGGCTCTACTACCACGCCCTGGACCCGACCCGCATGCTCTTCGTCGTCTGCCTGGCGGAATCCGCGGACGGCCTGCACTGGCACAAGCGCGGCGAGGTGCTTGGTGCCGGCGAGCCCGGAGCCTTCGATGACCTCGGCATCGGCACCCGCTACCTCATGTACCACGGCGGACGCTGGCGCATGTTCTACGAAGGCGTCGGCACCAACGGCCATCATTCCATCGGCCTCGCCGAGTCCGACGACGGCATCGTCTGGACGCGCCGCCCGGGCCCCGAGCCGGACGGCTCCGTCTTCGCCCACGCACCGAGCGGCTCCGGGCGCTGGGATGCCTTCGCCGTCGGCGCCCCCTGGGTTGTGCCGATGCCCGACGACAGCCTGCGCCTCTACTACGTCGGCGCCGACGAGACCGCCGGCGGCATCGCCGACGAGCTGGTCAAGGTCCAACAGATTGGCCTCGCCGTGAGCGACGGCCCGGATCCGACCCGCTGGGCGCGCTGGACGGGCTAAGCCGGCGGGGCGCGCTGGGGCCGGGACGCTACTGCGCTTCTGTTCTGCTGACGATGCGCCCCGACTCCTCGCCAACCTTCTCCAGCGCGAAGAAATCGCTCATCTCCCGCGCCCAGTCGGCGGCGAGCTTGCTGGAGGCCTTGGCCTGCGTCTCGTCCTGGAACACGCTTACTGTGACGATACCCGGCAGGCCATCGCCGCCGAGCCCGGTGACGATGACCGAGTAGCTGACGAAGCCCTCGAGGGCGCTGATCCTGGGCAGGAAGACGGCATCCGCCTTCTCGCGGACCAGATCCGGCTTGCCCTTGACGAGCTGGTAGCGGCGAATCGAGCTATACATTGCTGGACACTCCCGGGCGATGTTTGATGACGCCTGAACAAACATAGCCGATGCGGCGGTCGCTGCACACGAGCCCGTCGTCGAAGCACAGCACAGGCGCTGATGCAGGGAGCCTCGGCCTGGGCAGCTGTGCGGACCCAGTCCAGTGGCCCGCCGACGCCCATCCAGCGCCGGTCAAGGGCAACGACAGCGCCTCGGCGGGTGTCCCGACGCCCTGCTACTTAAGCCTGCCCCCGCGTGTTGAAGGACACCTGCCAGGGTCCCTCGTCCCCCGCCAGTGGCATGGCGGTCAGCTCCAGGGTGCCGACCTCGCTCACCACGGCCTGCAGGCGCACCGGCACCACCTCGCCGCGCTTGCGGCCTTCCGCCGGCAGATTCGTTTGGATCTCCTCCAGTTCTTCCAACTCGTCGTCGGCCCACTCCTCCAACAGATCACCCGCCTGATCCTCGCGACGGATGCTGGAGCCGAAGAAGCGAAAGCGCACGGGCTCGCCCACCACCAGGCCGAACTCCTGGGGCGCGGAAACGGGCTCGGAGCCCTCCTCCAGCCCAAAGGGCACCACGCACAGGGCCTGCAGCTCCGGCTCCATGCCGGGTATGGCGGGCATGCTCGGCTCGACGCCGACGTAATAGGAATGCGACGTCCCACCGCGAATACGCACCCCGCCGTGCTTGCGCACATAGGCGTAGAAGGCGGCCCCGCGGGCCACGGCGAGGTCCAGGTCGCGGGCCTCCAGCAGTCGCGCCGGCGGCGCGTCCTCCGCCGCGAGCCAGTTGTTGATGACCTCCAGCACCCGCTCGCGCAGCACGGCGGCGTTGAAGACACCACCGTTGAAGAGCACCGCGGTGGGGTGCAGGAAGGTGGCCCAATGGGCGTGCTCGACGAAGCCCTCCAGGTCTTCGGTGGCGCCCGCCTGCTTCGACAGGAAGGCCGCGAGATGACGGGTGACGGCGGGATCCTGGGCGAAGGGCAGGCCGACCTTGGTGAGGGCACCCCGGGCGCGCTGCGCCGGATGGTCCGTGATGGCGCACTCAGGGAAGAAGCCGTCGATGAGCACGGCCGCCACCTCATCCCGGGTCAGCTCGGTGCGAATGCTGCCGCCAATGAGCTTGGCACCCCGGCTCGGCACCACCACCGGCACCGCCTCCAGGGTCGCGTCGGCGAGCAGCTTCTCTTTGGCGTAGCGACAGCCGTGGGTCAGGGCCTGCAACTGCCAGCGATCGAGCGCTACGCCCTGGACCTTGAGCTTCTGCTTCAGCAGATGCGCCAGGGTCAGGTCCATGTTGTCGCCACCGAGCAAGATATGCTCACCGACGGCAACCCGCGTGAGCTCCAGCGCGCCGTCCTGCTCGGTGACGGCGATGAGCGAGAAGTCGCTGGTGCCACCGCCGACGTCCACCACCAGGATGATGTCGCCCACCTTGACGTCGTGGCGCCACTGGCCACGGCTGTCGTTGACCCAGCTGTAGAGCGCCGCCTGGGGTTCTTCCAGCAGCACCAGATGCTCGATACCGATGGCCTGGGCGGCCTCGGCGGTGAGCTCGCGGGCGGCGGGATCGAAGGAGGCCGGCACGGTGACGGTGACGTCCTGCCCGCCCAGCGGATCGAAGCCGTGCAACCCGTTCCAGGCCTCGCGCAGATGGGTCAGTAAGGCGGTGCTCGCCTCCAGTGGCGACACCTGCGGGATTTCTGCGGGGACCTCCGGCGGCAGGATGGGCGCTTTGCGGTCCACGTCCGGATGGCACAGCCAGCTCTTCGCGCTGGAGACCAAGCGTAATGGCGTATCGGCGCCACGTTTGCGCGCCAGCTCCCCGATGATGCGCTCCGCCGGCGCCGGCCACGGCAGACCGAGAGCGCCGGCCTTGAACTCGTCGGGGTGCGGCAGGTACAAGAAAGACGGCAGCATGGGCCGCTCCTCCACTGCGCCCGGGTCCACCAGCTGCGGCACGGGCATCACCTGCTGCTCCACCTCCTCGCCCTCGCATTTGGCGATCTCGACGAAGGACAGCGCACAGTGTGTCGTGCCCAGATCGATGCCGATGGCGAAACGTCTGCTCACAGCTCCACCTCCGCCGGCGCCAGGATGTTCACGTCACGGCTGCCGGCGACTTTGGGCAGGCGCACGTCATCGGCCCGCCAGCCGCGGTGCACGAGCGCGCCTGTGAAGGGCGGCTCACCCACCACATTGCCGATGGGGCGCACCGCAGCGGGATCGAAGCCGCGCGCCAGTGTCACCTGGCTGCCCTCGGCCTCGGCGCGAACGGGGGCGATGTCCACATAGTCAGTCAACACCTTGTGACAACCCTGGTGCACCACGCGGGCGGCGGCGCCGATCTCCTGGTCCGAATAACCGGTGATATCCTCTTGCAGGAAGTCGACCAGTCGGCCCTCCTGCTGCAACAGCCCGAGCAGCACCAACGCGGCGTCCGGCGGTGCCTCGCTGAGCTTGGCGGCGGGCTGTGGCAATGGCGCCGGTCTGGTGGTGGTGTCAGGGTGCACCCCGCCGACGGCGCTCGGCAGAGAGCTGGCGCCGTCCACGTAGAGATCGGTCAGCAGCCGCGCGTAGCTCGCATCCGCCAGTGCCCGCCCGAAGCTGTAGCCGGCGATGGGCAGGCGCTGGAGCACGATCCAGGTCTTGTCTGCGGCGATGCGCAGCCAGCGCCAGGCGACCTGCAGCCACAGCTGGAGCCGTTCCCGCGCAAGTCGCAGCCATGCCTGCAGCCGCGCTTGCAGGGGCTTGAGGCGCTCCGCCATGGATGGCGTCTGTTTAGTCATGCAATCGGACCCTCGGGACAGGTGATGGGACTGCGGCGGCCGCCGCCGGATAACCCCAGCGTACTGCTCGGCACGCGGTCTCTCCTCATCGTTCTGGGCGCAGCGCCAAGACGCAGATTCCGGACACAAGCCCGAGGGGCTTTGGACCGCTTGGCTGCACCGCGCTGCGCGGCATATAACCGTCGCATCTCGGTTTTCGCTTTCTGCGGGCTAGTTGCAGCGGGCGGGAGACGCCGTGAATACGTCCCTGTAGACTTCACGACAGCATCCCCGCTGTCGAGACCCCCGCCCGCCGCCACCCAGCCCGCAGACGCCTGCGCCGGACATTGACATCCGCCGGGTATATTACATCGCAGGCCCCAGCGCTTCATCCGTGTCGATGCCGTCGGCGCCCGATGCCCGTGCCGACGCCAGGGTACCGCCGATGGCCTCACTGGCATACTGTCAGGTGCTGTTGTAACACCACCGCCTGCGAGCACCCATGGGCCAGCAACCCGCCACCGACACCGACGCTCTGCCGCCGCTGGATCCAACGCCCGCCGAGCGCACCGAGATGATCGCCGTCGCCGCGTACTATCTCGCCGAGCGCCGCGGCTTCGCTCCCGGCGGTGCCGAGGCCGACTGGCTGCACGCCGAGGCACAGATCGAGCGCATGCTCGCAGGCGCCCACGCCGCCGGCGTTGGTGCCCATGCCTTGCGCGCCTTGGGGCTGCGCAATGCGCTGCGTCTGTGGGCGGGGTAAAGGCCTACCCGGCTCCTGGGCGTCGGCCGTATCACGCGCGCGTCTTAGTCGGGCGGCCGATCCGCGGCACCGTCGGCGGCCCGCGCCGGTCCCGTCTCGCTGCGCTGGCGCAGCAGCTGCTCGATGCGCACCAGGCGCTGCTCCATCGCCGCCGTGTGCTCGCGGATCCAATGGACTTCGCCGGCCTCGCCGGTGCCCTGCAGCACATCCATGCGCTCGTGCTCCTTCTGCAGCGTCTCCAGCACGATCCCGATCATCATGTTCAGAAAGATGAAGGCGATGACGAAAATGAAGCTCAGGTAGTAGATCCAGCTCAGCGGATGGACCGCCATGGTTTCATACATGACATCGGTCCAGTCCTCGAACGTCGCCACCCGAAACAATGTCAGCATGGCGATGGAAATGTTGCCCCACAGTGCCTCATTGATCTGGTGGAATAGAATGCTGCCCACGGCGGCGTAGATGTAGAAGATGATGAACATCAGCAGTGACACGTAGCCCATGCGCGGGATGGCGCTGACAAAGGCGTTCAGCAGCACGCGCAGCTCAGGGATAATCGACACTAGGCGCAGCACGCGGAAAATGCGCAACAGCCGCCCGAGCAGCGCCATCTGACTCTCTTCCACCGGAATCAGGCTGGCAACGACGATGACGAAATCGAAGACGTTCCAGCCCTGGGAGAAAAACCGGCGCAGGCTGCCCTCGGCGAGCAGGCGCACCGTGATCTCTGCCAGGAAGAATAATGTCACGGCGACGTCCAGCACGTTGAACACCGCGAGCAGCCGTGGCTGTACGTCATAGGTCGTCGCACCGATCACCAGCGCCGAGACGACGATCACGATGACCACAAAAGCCTCGAAGAGCTTGTTGTTTTTGAGCGCCGCAAAGCGGCTTTGCAGGGCTGGCAGCCAAGGCATCCTAGGGAAACTCCAGATACGGGCACGAAAAATTAGGCGCAGGCCCGCGCCACGACCCGGCGCGGGTGTCGCCGGCCGCAGGTGGATCGGGCCAACCGGGCGGCGGTGTCCGCCGGCAACGTCGGCACCACAGGGGCGGCCGGGCCAGGCCGGCGCCGCCTGCGCAGTGCACGACATACCGCTCAGCGTGTTGTGGCCCACCACTAACGTGGTTGGCAACGGCCCCGGGATGTCATAGTATCCACGCCGATCAATAACAACGCACCCGACGACAAGGTATCACGGGTCTGGCGCGGCTCTTCTGTCTCAGCGAGCCGACGCCGCCACCAGTGTGGCATCACCGCTATGGGGAGGAAACGCATGTCTGTTGTCAGCGGCAGGCGCGGCCACAGCACCACCCGGACCTGTCGAGGGCACCGTAGGGCCTGTCACAGGCGGGCTGCGGGTGTCAGCACGCTCCCACATCGCAACGGCGGGGGTCGTCGACGCCGCCGCGGACGACTGCCGTCCGCCCCGCATCACGGCGTGACACCCGGCGGCGACCACTCACCAGCGTCTCGCGGTGTCCGCCGGCCGCAGTCCCGGGCCGTCCACCCCCGCCCGGGTGTGCAGCCCGGTCGATCCCACACCACCACCACTCGCACAGCGTCACGGGCTCGGATCATCGCGCACCCTGACACGACGAGCGCGGCACTGATAGACGCGACTCCCTCACTGGCACAGCCCCGGCGGCTGTGCCGACAAGCACTCGGCGCCGTCCTGNCATAACGCAGACGACGCCGATGCACGGATCATGCGACCGCACGCGGTTCTGCAGTCCGGCGGGGCGGAGCATCCCACCTCCGCCCGATCCGCAAAAAGCCAAAATATTCCCTTAAGGAGGAAATATGGCCAAAGCAACGATGATAACGGCCCTCGCTGGCGGCATTCTGGCCCTCGGCCTGTCCGCCACCGTCGCCGCCGACGACACGCCCACCGCCAAGATGCTGGTGGATACCTGCGCCGGCTGCCACGGCACCAACGGCAACAGCGTCGGCCCAGCTGCGCCGAGCATCGCCGGCATGGACCCCTACGTCTTTACCGACATGATGTACGCCTTCGCCAATGGTGACACCTACTCCACCNTCATGGGCCGCATCGCCCGCGGCTACACCGAAGAAGAGTGGGAGTTGATGGGCGAGTACCTGAAGAGCCAGACGTTCGAGCCGGCGGATCAGACATTCGAGACCGCCCTGGTCGAGAAGGGCGGCGAGCTGCACGAGGAGTATTGCGAAAGCTGCCATGTCGAGGGGGGTAAGCCGCTGCCGGATGAAGAGGACTACTACATCCTCGCCGGACAGTGGACGCCGTATCTCCGCAACGCCATGAGCGACTTCCAGAACGACCGCCGTTACCTGCCGAAGAAGATGGGGCGCAAGCTTGAGAGCATGCTGGAGGCAGAGGGTGACGAGGGCCTTGATGCTCTTTACGCATACTACGCGTCCTTCGCGGGCGCAAACCAAGGCGACGACGAATAAACGCCCGAGAGGAGGAGCAGCTCATGAGTATGAACAGACGTGACTTCGTCAAAGCCACCGGTGCCGCCGCGGCGGTCGGTGCACTGGGCGTCCCGACACTCGCCCTTGGCAACACGAAAAAGGTCGTCGTGGTGGGCGGCGGCACCGGTGGCGCCACGGCCGCCAAGTACCTCAAACTGGCCGATGAGAGCATCGACGTCACCATCATCGAGCCAAACGAAAATTACTACACCTGCTACATGAGCAACGAGGTGCTCGGTGGTAAGCGGGGCCTGGACGACATCAAACAGACCTACGACGGCCTGAAGGCGCACGGCATCAAGGTGGTGCACGAAGCCGCCACCGGCATCGATGCGGATAAGAAGGTCGTGAAGACCGCCTCCGGCGAGTTTCCCTACGACCGCTGCGTTGTCTCCCCCGGCGTGTCGATGCTGTACGACAAGATCGAAGGCTACAGTGCGGAGGCGGCCACCAAGATGCCCCACGCCTGGAAGGCCGGCGATCAAACCAAGCTGCTGCGCGGCCAGCTCGAGGCCATGGACGACGGCGGTGTGGTGATCATCGTTGCGCCCCCCAACCCCTACCGTTGTCCGCCCGGGCCCTACGAGCGGGCCAGTCAGATCGCCATGTACCTGCAGACGGAAAAGCCCAAGTCGAAGGTGTTGATCCTCGACCCGAAGCAACGCTTTTCCAAGCAGGGCCTGTTCACCCAGGGCTGGGAGCGACTCTACGGCTACGGCACCGACAATGCGCTCATCGAGTGGCTGCCGGGCCCGGATGCGGCGGTGACCCGGATCGATGCGGACACCAAAACCTGCTACACCACCTTCGACGAGTATGCCGGAGCCGTGGTGAACGTGATTCCGCCGCAGCAGGCTGGCCAGATCGCCGTCGATGCGGGACTCGCAGACGACAGCGGCTGGTGCCCGGTGAATAAGAAAACCTTCGAATCCACCATCCACAAGGGCATTCACGTCATCGGTGACGCCGCCATCGCCACCGCCATGCCCAAATCGGGCTATTCCGCCAATAGCCAGGGCAAGGTGGCCGCCGCCGCCATCATCGCCATGATGAACGACGAAGAGCCCGGCGTACCCTCCTACGTCAATACCTGCTACAGCATCATCGGTAAGGACTATGGCATTTCCGTCGCCGCAGTCTACCGACTGAGTGAAGACGGGCAGACCATCGCAGGTGTCGAAGGCGCCGGCGGCCTCACGCCAACGGATGCGCCGGAGTTCGCGCTGGCACGCGAAGTGGAATACGCCTACAGCTGGTACGACAACATCGTTTACGATATCTTCGCCTGAGGATGTATCACCCGGCGGCGGCGCCATGAGCGCCACCCGCCGGGCGGTGTTTGTGTATACAGGGCCGCAAGGCCCTTTTTTTTGCACGGCTGCTGGGAGCATCCTGTCAACTGCCCCTTTCGCCCACGTCAGTTGGCGCCGGAAAATTGACCTATGCCGGGTATCATTCCGCCCCGAACGATCACCACAACAATGGCGTCATACCGCCCCCGGAGGAAGTAGATGTCTACGCACACCGACCAAGACCCGAATCTCTGGAAGATCTTCTTCTGGCTCTTACTGGCATGCCTGATCGGTCTCTACTTGATCTACGACCATCACGCCGAGGTCATCGAGCGCACGCTGGCCAACACCCAAGCGGCGCTCGCCGACGCCAGCGAGCAGGTCGCCAACGTCGACGACGAGCTTGCCAAGCGCGAAGCGGCCACCGCGAACGCTGAACAGGAGATCGCGCGCCTGCGCCAAGACCAAGCCGAAAGCGCCGAAGCACGCGAGGCCGCCCATACGGCGACGCTGGAGATGCTCAAATCGGAGCACGCGGCCAGCATGGACAGCCTGAAGTCAGAGCATGCCGACACCCTGGCCGGCATGCAGCGCAGTCACACCGAAACGGTGCAGACGCTCGAGCATGATCTCACCGCGACCGAACAAGCCGCAGAAACCCTGCGGCAAGAGCTCGCCAGCCTGCGTAAGCAGTACACGGCCATGCAGTATGAGCTGGAGCAGAACAAGGCCTCGGTGACAACGCTCAACGAGCGCCTGTTGGAGGTCACCGAAGAGAATCACGAGCTGAACGCCAAGCTCGCCGCCGACAATGAGACCATCGCCGGTCTGCACTTCGAGCTCAACGCCGCAAACCAACTGGAGGCGGCGCTGCGCGACAAGCTCGAGCGTGGTGCGGATCACCAGGAACGCCTGCAAGTCCTTGTGGAAAAAGAAGAAGCCGCAATTTTGGATCTGCAGGACAAGCTGGTCGCACTCACACGCGAGCGCGAGACCCTCGCCGCCCAAGCCAACGAGGCCACCAAGGCGGCGGCCGGGGCACCCACCGAGTGGCAGGCGGAGCTCGCCGCCAGCCAGGCCATCATCGCCGAGCTGAAGGCAGAGCTGGAAGCCGCCGTACAAGAGCGCGAGCAGGTGCAAGCGCAACTGGCGACGTCGCCGGAGGACGAGGCCCAGGCCGAACAGGCCATCGCCGAGCTCTCGCAGGCCCGGACTCGCATCCAGGCCCTGGAGACACAAACGGCAACGCTCGAGGAGCGACTCGCCGCCCGCGATGCTGCAATCGAGGAAGCCCGTGCCGCCGTTGCGACGGCCCCGAATGCCGACGACATCGCCACGCTGGAAGCCGAAATCGATGCATTGCGCGCCGAGCAGTCCGACCTTGCCGACGCACGTGATGTCGCGCAGCGCGCCGCCGCCGATGCCACGGCGGTGCTGGAGCGCGAGCGTGCCGCGCTGGCTGACATACGCGCCGCCATCGACGCCGAGCACGAACAACGCCTGGCGCAGGCCGACGCCGAGCTTGCGGATGCCAAGGCCGCGCTCGACCGGCAGCAGGCGGCGCTGCAACAGCGACTGGCCGCCGCAGAGGCGGCCGAGAAGGCTGAGGACGAGGCCGATGACGCGCGCATCACCGAGCTGAGCGAGCGCGTCGAGACATTGGAGGCACAACTGACGGCAGCCCAGCGAGCCAGCGCCGACCTTGAGGAGGCGCTCGCCAGCGCGGAGGCCGGACAGGCGTCCGCCGAGCGTCTGCAGACCCTCTATCGTGAAGCCGCCGAGCTCGGGGGTCGGCTGACCGACGCCGGCATCCTGCTCGAGCTTCCCAGCGACGAAGTGCCCTTCGCCCCGGGCACCGCGACCTTGCCGGATGCCGAGCTGCCGACCCTGGATCGTATCGCCGCATTCCTGACGGCGCATCCGACGCTCAGCGTGCGCATCGAAGGTCACACCGACAGTTCCGGCAGTGCCGAGACCAACGAGGCACTTTCCCTGGCGCGGGCGCGCGCGGTGATGGGGGCACTGGTTGCGCGTGGGATTGTGGCTGCGCGCATCAGCGCCGAGGGACTCGGCGCCGCCCGGCCCATTGCCGACAATGCCACCGAGCGGGGCCGGCGCGAGAACCGCCGCGTGGAGGTCTATGCCATCCGCGCCGACGCCGGCGAGCGCTGAGCCGCAGCCCGGCAGACCGTCCAAGACAGCCTGAGCCGCAGACCATTCAGCGCATGGCCGTTCCCGACCCGATGAGGACTGGCAGGAGCCGGTCCAGGGCCGGCGGCTTGCGTGTGTCGACAAAGATGGTCCGCGCCCGCTCCGCCGGCGTCAGCGCCTGCCGCAACTCCAGCTGATGCGCCAGCACCCGCAGGTCTGCCTCCGACGCATCCTGGCCCAGGCTATAACGCGCGGCAACGCGCCGGCGCAGGACCTCCTGCGGCGCATCCAGGGCCAGACAATCGAAGGCACAGCCCAATGCCGCCGCCAGGGCCCGAAATGGCCGGCGCTGCTCCCGCGCGAGGAAGGTCGCGTCCACCAGGACGCCGTAACCCGCCTGCACGCACTGTCGTGCCAGCGATAGCAGGCGCGCATAGGTGCGCGCGCTGGCATCGGCGTCATAGATACCGCCTCCGGGCTGCGCCCGCGTACGGGCCAGGGGCGCGAGTGCAAATAGGCGCTTGCGCTCCACGTCCGAGCGGATGTGGATCAATGGCAGGTGCTCGGCGAGGGCCGCCGCCAGCGAGGTCTTGCCGGACCCGGACAGCCCGCAAACCAGTACGATGCGCGGCGCCATGAGCGCCCGACTGCAGGCCAGCGCTTGGCGCACATAGCCACGCAGGGCCTCGTCCTGGCGGGCATCGGCGTGATGATGCTGGGCGGCGCCGATAGCCGTGACCTTGGCCCGCACCATGGCCCGGTAAACGAGATAAAAGCGCAGCACCGCGAGCAAGCCATAGTCACCGCTGTGCATCAGATAGCCGTTCAGTAACCGGCGCGCCTGTGCCGTCTCGCCCACCTGCATGAGGTCCATGAGCAGGAAGGCCAGTTCGCTGGCTGTGTCGATCCAGCGCAGCGCCGGATTGAACTCGATGCAGTCAAAGATCAGCGGCGCACCGTCGCGCACCGCGATATTGCCCCGGTGGAGGTCGCCGTGACATTCGCGCACATGACCGTCGATCCGCCGTTGCGCCAAGGTTGGGGCCAGGCCCTCGTACTGCGTCTGCGTCCACTGCTGCAGGCGCGACAGCTGTGCGGCGAGTTGGCCATTCGGCGCGACGGCATCGCGGATGACCGAGAAGTTCTTCAGCATCGGCGCGAGCACCTGGGTCGGCGTGCCATAGTCGGCAGCCGCCGACACCACCGGCGCGCCGGCGTGGAACGCCGCCAGGCGCTCGGCCAGGGCATCGGCGATCTCAGGCGTCAGACGTTGGCGCGTGAGCAAGGCCGTCTGGCTGAACCGGCGCATGTGCACCGCGTATTCCAGCACGGGACCGTCACCATCCAGCACCGGCGCTTCCCATGTGCCCGTGATGGGAACAACGCCCAGGTACAGCGCGGGCGCGAGGCGGCGATTGAGGCGCACCTCCTCCTCGGCGAAGTGGCGCCGGCGTGCCAAGGTGGAAAAGTCCAGAAAGCCCAGATTCACGGGCTTTTTCAACTTGTAGGCATCGGCGCCCGCGAGCAGTACCCGCGATATGTGCGTCTCGTGCATGGCGACATCGCCGCACCCGGCGAGCCGCGCCCGCAGGTGTGCGACGAGCTGCGCTTGCCGACGGTCAGCACAATCGTTGTCAATACTGGAATCGATGCCGTCGGCACTTGCGCAAGACACTGTTTTTCCCCATGATTGAAGGAGCACAACATAAACACAGACGCATGAGGTAAATCATGTCCATTGAACGCATCGTGCTCGCCGTCGCCGGTAGCTTCATCCTGATCTCCGTGATCCTCGCCTACACTGTCAGCGAATGGTGGCTGCTGTTCACCGGCTTCGTGGGCTTGAATCTGCTGCAGTCGGCCTTCACCGGCTTCTGCCCCCTCGCCACCATCCTCAAGAAAGTCGGCAAGCAGCCGGGTCCCGCGTTCTGATGCAGCCGCCAGACGGCGGTTTGCTCTGATAAACAAAAAGGCCCCAACCGGGGCCTTTGCCGCGTCTGACCCGTACTCTGGGCGGGCATGCGTCACAAGCTCGGGCGGCGATCTCACTGCCAATAGCGACCGGCGGCACCGAGGACGGTCACGACCAGCCCGAGCGTGAGATTAAGCAGTATGATGCGCCGAATCGTGGACAAACGCGCACCTGCGCCCGCCCAGTCCGCCGCCGCCACCTGCTGGCCGAGCGCGCGGTAGGGCACGAAGTAGAGATAGGCGAAGAGCCCTGTCATCACCAACGCCAGCGCCATCATCGCATGCACATGCCAGCCCATGGCAGCGTCGTAGATACCAGAGAAGATCCAGAAGCCGCTGCCCCAGAGCACGAGCACGGCGATCCAGACCCAGACGAAAAAACGCCTGAAAACCGCCAGCAACAGCGCCAATCGCTGCGGGGGCTGCAGTTGGGTCTGTGCGGACGGACGCAGCGCGAAGTGGGCAAAGAACATGCCGCCGATCCAGACGACGGTGGCGAGCTGATGCAAGGCGATGGCAATGGCGAGCTGCATGGACATGAGACTGCTTTGCTCTGATACCCGTTGACGCGCAGCGACTCAGCGGGCGTCCGAATGCGTCGGTGCGGCGGCCCGGTCCAGGAGCACCAGCGCGTTGCCGCCGACGGCCACCCGCGCCACCGGTAAGCCTTCTCCGGCCTGCCACCGCGCCACGGCCGCCTGCTTGCCGGTACCGGTGGCCAGCACCAGCATCCGCCGCGAGCGACACAGCGCTGACGGCGTCAGCGATACCCGATTAGGCGGCGGTTTTGGCGCATCGTGCACCGGCATCACCAGCGGACCGGGGCAGACCTCATGGCCCGGAAACAGGCTGGCGGTGTGTCCGTCTTCCCCCATGCCCAAGAGCACCAGGTCGAAGGGCACCGCCTCCGCCACCACTGGCTCGTAGGCCGCGCTGGCGGCTTCCGCGCCCTGCTCCGCCGGGATTACATGCACCTGCTGCCGCGGGATGGGAATCTGCGCGAGCCATGCCTCGTCGGCGGCGCGGCTGTTGCGCTCGGGTGCATCCGGCGGCAGACAGCGCTCGTCGCCGTGATACAAGTGCCAGCGGGACCAGTGCGCCTGCGCCTGCGCCAGCAGGCGATAAGCCGCGAGCGGCGTCGAACCGCCCGCGAGCACCAGGCGGAAGGCGCCCCGCGCGGTGATGGCGTCTGCGCCAGCTTCCAGGATCAACCGCGCCGCCTCGGCGGCGACGGCATCGGCATCCGCCAGTACATGTGTCTCGACACCGGTCAACTGCATGATGGTCGTCTCTCCCCAATCGGCGTACCAAGGGCCGCGGCAACGGCACCCACGGCGGACCAGCCGTCGCGCGCGGTCTTGCCCCTATGGTACGGGCTATGAGCGCCATGGCCTAGGCCAACGACCATCGAGCCGGCCACGGGCGGGCGGGCATCGGGGCCGTCACCGGGACTGCGCACGGAAACCACGCTCATCCGAGGCGGTGCACAAAACTGTGCACGGAGGTCGGGCAGGACCTACACTGCGCGCCCGCCCCAACCCGAGCATCGCCGTCCTCTGGGCTGGGCTTTCCACACCCAGCCGGAGCAAACGCGCATGTCACCACCCATGGTCCTGCTGATCGAAACCTGCGATGCCCAACGCTACGCCACGCGCCTCGCGCTCAAGTCCCTCGGTGCCGAGGTATGCCAGGCGCAGAGTGTCGTGCAAGCGCTGGCGCTGGCGGAGGCACGCCGGCCCGATCTGGTCATCTGCGCGCCGTCGCTCGCCGGGATGAATGCGCTGGACCTGCTGGAACTGCTGCGTATGCGCTCGGGTACCGATGCACCGCCGGTGGTCGTGCATTGCCATGACGACACCTGGCCGCTGGCGGCGGCGGCCCTGCATCGCGGCGCACTCGCCGTGGTGGACCCGGCCGCGCTTCGGGCGGGGCTTGCGGAATGGTTGCGCGCCGCGACCGATGACGCACGGGCACGAGTGCCGCCGACGACGGACCAAGCGCTGGACCAAGCGAGCGAACGACCGCCACCGCACACCGATGCAGCGCGCGCAGCGCCGGCGGCTTCACAGCCCCAGGCATTGATCAGCCGGTGCCTTGGCCAGACATTCGCCGGTGGCCTCCTGGGGCTGCTGCTCGGACTGTGGATCGCAGCGATACTGGCGCCTTGAGGCACGCTTCGACCAGCGATCGCGGCGGCCCGGCGAGCCGATAGGGCGGCGAATGCTTGACGCCCGCAGTCGTGTCCAGTACCACTGCCGGTGCCCGCCGCTTGCGGATGCATCACGCGGAACGGGCGGACAACCAACGAGGACGACTCCCATGGCAGAGACGATGCAAGATATCCTGAATCCCGGTGCCCGGTCCCATGATCCGGACTTCCCGGAGGCACCGGTGGATTGGACCCGCGCGAGTGCCGAGGCAACCGCCCAAGACGAGGGCATCGCGCTGACGGACGACCATTGGGCGGTGGTCCGCGCGCTGCAGCACTTCTTTGCCGGGAACGAAGCACCGAGCGTGCGCGCCGTGCATGACGCCCTCGACGAACGCTTTCACGGCAACGGTGGCCTCAAGTACCTGTACGAGATCTTCCCGGGCGGCCCGGTGGCCCAGGGCTGCCGTCTCGCTGGTCTGGAACCGCCGGCCGGCGCCGTGGACCCCTCCTTCGGCAGCGTGCAGTGAGCCACTGACGCTGGACACCGGATCTGCCGCGGCGGTGGCGCAAGACCGCCAGTGGCAGGCCAGCAGATAGTCTGTGGGCACACAGCCCGGGCGCGGTAAGCGCCGATCAACGGTCACCATGGAACCAACAGCCGCCATTGTCTGGACACAGTACGGACTTTGCGTCCTGGCCATCGGCATCGCCGGTGTCAAGCTCACCGACTACGGCGACTCCATCGCCGACAAAACCGGCATGGGGGGCTCCTGGGTCGGGTTGGTGCTGATCGCCACCGTCACCTCCCTACCGGAGCTGGCGACGGGTATCACGGCTTCCACCATCGCACTGGTGCCGGATATCGCCGCCGGCGACATCTACGGCAGCTGCGTCTACAACCTGGTGCTGCTGGCGGTGCTGGATTTCTTCAGCCGCCGCGGGCCGATCCTCTCGCGGGTCCAGCGCCAGCACGTCATGTCCGCGGGCTTCGGCATCCTGCTGATCAGCATCTCCGCCCTCGCCCTGCTGGCCTCGAAGGCGGGGCTATCCACGCTGGCCGGACACCTGTCCTGGGGCACGCCGGCGATTTTGTTGGTGTACGCCGTCGCCATCCGCACCCTGCACGGCTATCGCGAAGCAGAAGTCGAAGCCTTCGCCGAGCAGGAACCGGACCGCTATGCGGCACACTCCCTCAAGTGGGTGGCGACCCGGTATGCGATGGCCGCCGCGGTGGTGGTGGCGGCGGGCATCGCCCTCCCCTATGTCTCCGAGGACATCGCGGTGGTGATGGACTGGAACCAGTCCTTCACCGGCACCCTGTTCACCGCACTCAGCACCTCACTGCCCGAGCTGGTGGTGACGCTGGCGGCGCTTCGCATCGGTGCGGTGGACATGGCCGCGGGCAACGTCCTCGGCAGCAACCTGTTCAACATCCTGGTGCTGGCCCTGGATGACTTGGTCTACACTCAGGGCGTCTTCTTCGCCGATATCTCCGAGAGTCACCTGGTGTCGGCGTTCACCGCCGTGGCCATGACCGGCATCGTCGTGACGGCCATCTACTTCCGCCCGCGCACGCGGGTGCTGGGGATCGGCAGCTGGCCGAGCCTGGCGCTGATCGGACTCTTCGCGCTGAACGCCTGGCTCTCCTTCTATATCGGCGAGACCGGGGCTCACTGATCGGCCGGCGGCTGCTTCATCACACCGCCCTGCCATGGAAGCCGCCTAACGCGTGCATCAAAGCCGCGGTCGGTTGCTGGCGGACGAGTGACAGGGGTGGTCGGGATTGTCTTGGGATGCTGTCCGCTCCACTGCCGCCCGGAGTGCAAGGGGCAGTCAGTCGTCCGTGTCCGGAAATCGCCGCGGATCACGCTCCTCGACATCGTCGTCCATGAGGATACGCTGGCCGTCGCCGTCGAGGTCTTCGAATTGCCCGCTGCGGGCCGCCCAGAAGAGCACGCCCACGGCGACGAGACCGAGCACCAGCATGCCGGGGATCAGACCGTAGATGACTTCCATCGCTGCCTCCGAGTGAGGTGTTCGCAAGACCGGTGCGCCGGCTGGCCGCGGGCCAGTCGGGGTCAGGTGCCGCGGCGAGCATTGCCCGGGCCGTCAGCACCGACCAGGCGGCGGATACGCGCGGAGTTGCCGATGACGGCGAGCGAGCTCAAGGGCATGGAGATGGCCGCCACCAGCGGCGTGATCAGCGCCGCCATCGCCAGCGGCACCATGATCACATTGTAGGTGATGGACAGGCCGATGTTCTGGCGGATGATCCGCAGCGTGCGCCGCGCCAGGCGACCGGCATCGCGGACCCGGCCGAGCTCGCTCGTGATGAGCACGATATCGGCGCTGGCGATGGACACGTCGGTGCCGCTGCCCACGGCGATGCCAACGTCCGCGCGCACCAGCGCCGGGGCGTCGTTGATGCCGTCACCCACCATGGCGACGCGCTCACCGGTGGCCTGCAGGCGTGCGATGGCGGCATCCTTGTCGGCGGGCAGCACCTCGGCGATGACCTGGTCCGCGCCCACGTCCGCGGCGATGGCCTCCGCCACCCGGCGCCGATCGCCGGTGAGCAGGGTCACGCGGATACCCTCGGCGCGCAATGCCCGAATGGTGTCGGCGGCATCGGCGCGCGGGCGGTCACGGAGGGTCAGTTGCAGGGCCGCCGCGCCATCGATGGCACAGAAGACGGTGCCGTCCGCGCTGTCGGCGCCGGCACCCGCGTCCGCGAGGCCGGCCGTCAGCGCAACGCCGTTGCGCGCCAGCCAGTCCGCGGTGCCGATGATGACCGGGCTGCCGTCTACCCGCCCGCTGACGCCATAACCCGGCGCGGCCGTGAAGTCGTCCACCGTCAAGGCCTTGTAGCGAATGTCGGCGGCCGCCGCCAGGTCCACCACGGCGCGCGCAGCCGGATGCTCCGAGTGCACTTCCAGCGCGGCGGCGCAGGCGAGCAACCGTCGCCGGGCATCGCTCCAGCCCGCCGGCGTGCCCACCGGCCAGTCGCCCTCGGCATCGTTTACTGCGATGACCCGCGGGCGGCCCTCGGTGAGGGTGCCGGTTTTGTCGAAAACGAAGTGGCCGATGGCCGACAGGGTCTCGAGCACGGCGCCGTTCTTCACCAGGATGCCGTGACGGGCGCCGGTGCCCGAGGCGACGGCGATGGCCATGGGCGTGGCGAGGCCAAAGGCACAGGGGCAGGTGATGATGAGCACCGAGGTGGCGGCCATGAGCGCCGTCTCGGCGTCCTGGCGCACCCAGAGGCCGAAGGTCACCGCCGCCAGCGCCAGGGTCACGGCGACGAACCAGGGCACGATGCGATCCGCCGTGCACTGGATGGGCGCCTTGCTGGCCTGGGCGGATTCCACCAGTTCCACGATGCGCCCGAGGGCGGAATCCCGCAGCACGGCGGCGACGCGCACCTCCAGGCTGCCGGTGCCGTTCAGCGTGCCCGCGGAGACACGATCGCCCACCGTGCGGGACACGGGCGTGGACTCGCCGGTGAGCATGGCCTCGTCGACGTGCGAGCGGCCGCGGATGACCGCGCCGTCGGCGGCGATGGTCTCGCCGGGGCGCACCAACATGACGTCGCCCGCACGTACGGCACGGATGGGCACGATGGCCTCTTCACCCTCGCGCAGCAGGGTCGCCACCCGCGGCTGCAGGTCCAGCAGGCGCTGGGTGGCGGACACCGCACGGCGCTTGGACATGGCCTCCAGATAGCGGCCGACGAGGATGACGAACAGGAAGTTCACCACCGTGTCCCAATAGACGTGGCCGCTGCCGGTGAGGGTGACGTACAGGGAATACAGATAGGTCATGGATGCGCCGATGGCGATGGGTAGATCCATGCCCAGGCGCAGTTGCCGCAGCCCGCGCCAGGCACCGGCATAGAACGGCCAGCCGGCGTAGGCCAGGGTCGGCGTGGCGATGAGCAAGCCGATCCAGTGGAACAGGCCGCGGAATTCGCCCTCGTCCGCCCCCGCGTAGAGGGCGATGGAGATCCACATCAGGTTCATCGCCGCGAAGCCGGCGAAGGCCATGCGATAGAGCAGGCGGCGGTTCTCGCGCTGGATGCTGCCCTCCGCCGCCTGTGGATCGAAGGGGACGGCGGCATAGCCAAGGTCTGCAAGGCGCTGCAGCAGCGCCGACAGCCGCACCCGGGTGCTGTCCCATTTGACCCGCAGCCGTCGGCCGGTGAGGTTGACCCGCGCCTCGCGCACGCCGTCGACACCGCCGAGTCCCTGCTCGATGAGCCACACGCAGGCGGCGCAGTGGATGCCCTCCACCAACAGGTTAACCTCGCGCTCGTCGGCGCTGCCCGTCACCACCTCCTGCTGGACCTCGTCGAGGTCGTAGAGCTTCAGGTCCTTGGGCGGCTCGGGGGGCGGGCCGAGGACCTGCCCTTCCGGCGCACGCCGGTAGAAGCCCTGCAGACCCGCCGCATGGATGGCCTCGCACACCGCCCGGCAGCCCTGGCAGCAGAAGTGGCGCAGACCGCCGCCGACGTCGGCGCTGATGCCCGCCTCGGCGGGCAGGCCGCAGTGGTAGCAGGGCTCGGGCGCCGGCTCGCCCTGCGCCAGTCGGGCGCTATCCTGGTATGCGGTCACTACGTCGGCTGCGGTTGCTGGACGAATGATGTGAGCGGCTTGCGCCGCGGATGCCCGACACGGACGGTGTCGTGCCGGGCACTGCGCCGTTTAAGGATGCAGCACGCTGATGCGCTCGGCGAAGCTATGTTCCTCGTCGCCATGGCGTACCGACACCAGCGTGTCCCAGATCCCACCCAATGGGAAGGTCACTTGCGCTTCGAACAGACCAGGACCGACCTGCGTCATGGGCAGGGAGAAGTCCCGTGCCGCATCCGATGGTCGGTAGACGTAGTACCTGACCTGCTCCGCTCGAACCGGCTGACCGACCTGATCCACGGCGGCGAAGCGCACCCTGCTCGCGGTTTCTGCACGGATATCAGCCGGTGTATCGATCTGGATGGTCCACTGCGGGCCCTCCGCCAGCCGCGTCTGGATCGTGCGCTCCACATCGCGACCCCGCTCGTAATAGTCGCCGCGAATCAGTCCCGGGTTCGTGGTGATGGCGAGCACCACCATGGTGATGTTGACGCCGAGCACCACGGCCACTGCGCTGATCCAGCCGATCACCCAGGGGTTTTTCCAGGTCCAGCGGCGGGCGGATGGGTGCTGATCGCCTTCTCGCTCCATACGCGGTCTTTCATCGACGGTCATAGTCGGGTTGTGCATGGGCAGCCAAGCTCGCGGGATTGGTTCAGGGTTTAGGGCCAAAGAAAGCACTCTCACGGATCGCTTCGACCTCGGTGCCGTCAGGCAGGGTCGTCGTCGCGACGAAGGTCAGCGGCATGTTCTCCGCCTCAAGATTCGTGCGATCGATCTTCACGAAAACAATGCCCGGGCTGACCTCGCCGTGCCTGGCGGCAATGGGCTCCTCGGCGCCGCTCACGGTCACAGGCACAGCGGACTGCACCGACACCGATACCATGAGGTCTTCGCTGCTCTTGTTGAGCACTTTCAACGTGTATTTGTTCTGAATGGAGCCATCGCTCAGTTGCACGAACAGCGGCGCGCGCTCGTGGAGAACCTTCAGCTCGATGGTCGCCAATGACGACAAGCCGTAAATGATGCCAGACAGCGCCAGCACCAGAATGGTCCCGTACACCCATACCCGGGGCCTGGCCGCCAAGGCCGGCACAGATTGCCCCTCCATCTCGTCGAGGGATGCATAGCGAATCAGTCCACGGGGCCGCCCCAGTTTGTCCATGACCGCATTGCAGGCGTCGATGCAGAGTCCGCACGTGATGCAGCCCTCCTGCTGACCGTTGCGAATGTCCACCCCTGTGGGGCAGACTGCGACACACTGATTGCAGTCGACGCAGTCACCAAGGCTTTGGGCTGCCTGCGTCTCACCCTTGCGCATGCGCCCGCGGGGCTCGCCACGCTGCTCGTCGTAGGTCGGCACTACGGTGGTGCGATCGAGCATCACACCCTGAATACGGGCGTAGGGACACAGCCAAAAGCACACCTGCTCGCGCAGCCAGCCGGCGAGCACATAGGTGCCGACCGTGAACAGCACCACCGATGCATAGACCGCGACATTGGCTCCGCCGACAAAGAAATCCTGCCAGAGCTTGTCGGCCCCGTAGAACCAGGCAACGAAACTGAAGCCGGTTACGAAGCCGATCGCCACCCAGGCGAGGTGTTTCACGACCTTGATACGGACTTTACGCGCACTCAGCGCAGACTCCGCCAGCTTGCGGCGCTGGGCTGGACTACCTTCAAGCTTCTCCTCGATCAATGTGAAGATATCTGTCCACACGGTCTGAAAGCAAAAATAGCCGCAGTAGACGCGGCCCGCCAGGGCCGTTGCGACGGCCAGCAAAATGGCGAAGAACAGCAGCAACAGCGACAGCATCCAGAAGTCTTGTGGCAGGACGGTCACGCCAAACAGGTGGTACTGACGGTTCGGGATATCGAACAGCACCGCCTGCCGACCGTCCCAGCGCAGGTATGGCCCGAGGAAAAAGATCAGCCAGACCGAGGCCGCGAGCCACTTGATCGTACGCCAGCGACCGGGGATGCGCTTGGCATGAATGGTCTCGTTGCCGGTGTTGACATGCCACTGCTCGGCCTCGGCATAGATCTCGTCCATGCCCACAGACTGGGCGCCACCGGAAGTACTCTCAGACATCGGGTCCACCGTGGTTCAATTGCGGGCCGCAACCGTGATCACGTCGGCGGTGCGGCGCTTCGCACTCGACACCGACGCAGCCGATCGACGCCGTCGACCCGCAGTCACACTCGTCAAAAAAAAGGGGATCTGCACGATCCCCGTTGCTCCGCCTGTCCTCCTCGTTTGTCTTTTTCAGGACTGCTCGCCGCCGCTCTTATGGCGTTCGGCGTCCGCGTTCATCAGCTTCACCACCTTGAAGGCCAGGTAAATAAAGATGACCACGGCAATGACGACGCTAATAATCGAGCCCCAGAAAACCGCGTCTAGGTGCATGCTCTCCTCCTCGGCTCCCGTGTGTGTGGCCGACCGGCGTCGCGCCGGCGGGCAGGCCCGCCGGCTGCCGGACTAGCCCTTACTGACCACCGCCCAGCTGGTGGACGTAAACCGTGAGCATCTTGATCTGCTGCGGGGTCAGCTTGCCCTCCAACTGCCCGACATTGGAGAAGGCCGGCATGACCGCGTCACGGGTCTCGTCCACCCCGGGCTGGTTGACCCCATACTTGATGGTGTGCTTCGCGCTCTCATAACCGCCGGGCCGGAATCGCCAGATGCTGTCGGTGAGGTTTGCGGCGCCAACGGTGACGACCTCGCCGTTGGGCAATTCCGCCAGTACGCCGTCGCCCTTTACACCGTGGCAGGCGTTACAGCCCTTTTCATTATACAACGCCCAGCCGGCCTCACTACCGCCTCCGCCGTCAGCAAGCTCGACGACGAACTGAGAGAGGCCGTCGATCTCGTCGTCGGTGAGGATCGCGGCGTGGGCGGTCATCGCGCCCTTGCGGCCGTTGGTGATGGACTCGGTGATCTTACCCAGAGAGCCACCGTAGAGCCAGTCGTCATCGGCGAGCACCGGGTAGCCGGGATTACCCTGACCACCGCTGCCGTGACAGCCCGCGCAGTAGTCACCGAACAGCACCTTGGAGGACGCCAGTGTGTACTGCAGCAGACCCGGGTCGGCGATGATCTGGTCCGGCGACATGCCCGCGATCTGCTCGTCATACTGGGCGCGGACGGCCTGCACCTGCGCCATCCCCTGCTCGTATTCCTTGATCGAGCTCCAGCCGAGGATACCCGGCGTGAAGTCTTCCTTGCCATCGGACATGCCGGGCAGTGCCGGCCACATGGGATAGAGAATCGCATACAGCACCCACCAGGCGACTGAGACCCAGAAGGCGATCATCCACCAACGCGGTGGCGGGTTGTTCAGTTCCCGCAGGTTACCATCCCAGAAATGCCCGGTGTTGTTCTCACCGGGGAAAGGGTTATTTTCCGCCATCGTTATCTCCGAGGTCTTCGATATCTTCGTCGAAGGGGATGTGCTTTCGAGCTTCGAGCTTGTCGCGATTCTTCGGCCGAAATACCTGAAAATAGGCGACTACCATCAGCACGAAGATGACGACGGTGAGGATGAGGCCGGCCCAGTCGCTCACCGTCATCGCGCCCCAGTCGGTTGTGAAATAGTCCGACATGCTATTGACGGTAATCGACACCTGGCTCCAGCTTGGCCATGATGCCGAGGACCTGGAGGTACGCGATCATCGCATCCATCTCAGTCTTGCCATCGACCAGAGCCGGCGCATTTTCGATATCGGCGTCGTTGTAGGGAACGCCGATGGCACGTAGTCCTTTCATGTGTCGCTGCATCTTCTTGCCCTTCAGTGCGCGCTCCGCCAACCAGGGGTATGCCGGCATCACGGACTCCGGTACCACCGATTGCGGATCGACCAAATGCTGCCGGTGCCACTCGTCCGAGTATTTACCGCCGAGTCGCGCCATATCTGGCCCGGTGCGCTTCGATCCCCACTGGAAGGGATGGTCGAACATGGACTCCGAGGCGAGCGAGTAGTGGCCGTAGCGCTCGCGCTCATCGCGGAACGGTCGCACCATCTGGGAGTGGCACAGGTAGCAGCCTTCGCGCTGATAGATATCTCGACCCGCCAGCTCAAGCGCCGTGTAGGGACGGACGCCGTCGCCCGGCTGCCAGTTCCACTGCTCTTTGCCGTCGGCGCTCACGGTGACGATGGGCTCTGACCCGGGGTTCTCCTTGTTCCATACGATCTCGGGGAAGCGGTTCGCCTCTTCGGTGCTCTTGAGATAGAAGAGCGGCACGATCTCGACGATGCCACCGATGGAGAGCACGATGGCCACTACGATGAGCAGGCCCCAGATGTTGCGCTCCATGCGCTCCTGGAAGTTCTTCGGAGGGGTGTTGCTGTCGGACATTGCAGTACTCCAGATTCGTCGTTACCGCGCCGGGGATCAGGCGGCAGCCGGTGTCAGGGTGGCGCGGGCGTCGCGCAGGCTGCCCTGGGTGGCGGACTTACGCACGGTCATCAGGATGTTGAATAGCATGATGACGGCGCCGAGGAGGAAAATGCCGCCGCCCACCGCGCGCATGGCGTAGTAGGGGTGCATGGCTGCCACAGACTCGACGAAGGTGTATGCAAGGGTGCCGTACTCGTCGTAGGCGCGCCACATCAGACCCTGCATGATGCCGGACACCCACATGGCCACCACATAGATCACCGTACCGATGGTAGCGGTCCAGAAGTGGACGTTGACGAGGCTCTCAGACCACATCTCGGTGTGCCAGAGACGCGTCATCAGGTGGTAGATCGCACCGATGGAGATGCCTGCGACCCAGCCAAGGGCGCCGGAGTGCACATGGCCGATAGTCCAATCGGTGTAATGGGACAGGGCGTTCACCGTCTTCAGCGACATCACCGGTCCTTCGAAGGTCGACATGGCATAGAAGGCCAAAGCGATGATCAGGAAGCGCAGCACGTAGTCGGTGCGCAATTTGTCCCAGGCACCCGAGAGCGTCATCATGCCGTTCACGGCACCCCCCCACGAGGGGATGATCATGGCCAGCGAGACGGCGGCACCCAGGGAGCCGGTCCAGTCCGGCAGTGCGGTGTACTGCAGGTGATGCGCGCCGAGCCACACATAGCCGAACATCAGCGCCCAGAAGTGGATGACCGACAGGCGATAGGAGTAGATCGGCCGGTTGGCCTGCTTCGGCACGAAGTAGTACATGATGCCGAGGAAGCCTGCGGTGAGGTAGAAGCCAACGGCATTATGGCCCCACCACCATTGGATCATGGCGTCCTGCACGCCGGAGAACAGGCTGTAGGACTTGAACATGCCCACGGGGACGGCGAGACTGTTGACCACGTGCAGGTAGACGATCATCACCATCATGCCGAGGAAGAACCAGTTCGACACATAGATGTGCGACGTCTTGCGAATGGCGATGGTCATGACGAAGTTGGCCGTGAACGCGAGCCAGACCACGGCGATCAGGATGTCAATGGGCCACTCCAGCTCGGCGTACTCCTTGGCCTGGGTGAAGCCCAGGGGCAGCGTGATGACCGCGAGCGCGATGACCGCGTTCCAGCCCCAGAAAGTGAACCAGGCGAGCTTTTCGCTCCAGAGGCGGACGCCGCAGGTGCGCTGGACGGTGTAGAAGGCCGTAGCCATCAGTGTACAGCCGCCGAAGGCGAAGATGACGGCGTTGGTGTGGACCGGGCGCAGGCGGCCGAAGGACAGGTAGGGACTGTCGAAGTTCAGGAATGGCCAGGCGAGCTCGGAGGCGATATACACGCCGACCGCAGCACCCACAACCAGGTACACGACCGCCATGATCGTGAACCAGCGTACCACGTCGAAACTGTATTTTTGTTCGGCTAGCCGATCGGCAGTGGCTTCCATAGGACCCTCTAACGGACTAGAGAAAAAAGGA
>PR_CR_10_Liq_1_inCRDRAFT_1000198_pt1 | contig 36987 bp, 28 predicted proteins | sample PRCRCaboRojoPR_3_FD_10241 | JGI IMG/M metagenome (IMG submission 10241) | reverse complement strand
AAGAGGATTCTGGAAAAGGACTTTTTGGCTTCGAGAATCTCAAACTTGCTTTCCCAAACAGTAGCTAAACACGAATTCGGCAAAACTTTTTTATCTAAGCAGTACCAAGAGGGGGAGTCTCGGAAAGAAGAGATAAAAGAAAGCTTTTCAAGAGAACTGGCTTCTAAAATAGAGGAGTCAAAGCAGCCAGGAAGCTACGAAGAGAAAAAGGAATCTAAAAGGTTGCAGATAAAAAGAAGAAGAGAAACACCAACATCTGAGTTTAGAGAAGAAGCAAATCCTTCAGAAAACGTATCCTCATTTAGCAGGTACTTTGTTGAGCAGTCTGAACCAGAAGAGGACTTTGAAGAGCCGGAAAACCAAAGAGTGAAGGCTAAGTTTTTGACCCCAGAAGGCAACCCACTGCCAGGAGTGAGCACTTTAGACTCTGCCTTTGGAAGGATTGAAGCTTTGAGGTGCTACTTAGAGTCGAAGTTGAGTTTGGAAAGGTTCCTGCAAGCTTACAACTACTTGATTGACCCACCTGAAGACAGCGAAGAAAGTATGGAACTGATGAGCATTTTAGAGAAGCACAACATGAAGTACATACCTCTCATAAACCAACTGATAGTATGCGAAGATGTTTATTATACTGCTGGGTGAAGAAACTATTTAATAAAAATGTTTAGGTTGAAAAACAAAAGACTAACTCGCATAGTAGGCTCTTTGGAAGAAGAAGGGGTTTTGTTTGAGGACCAAACCCTAGCACAGATGTTTGAGTTGGGAATTGACATAGTCAGGATAAAACTAAGTTCTTCTAACTACAAAGTGTACACAAGTTTGATAAATAAAGTGTATAATGTAGCAGGAGACAAGAACGCCATTGTAGGAGTCATACTGGACATTCCTTCAGCTCACCGGATACTCAAAACTCCTGGAGACCTCAACGTAAGTGCTGGAGAGCCCCTTTACTTCAGTACAGACCCAAGTGACGAAGAAGCCTATAGAGTCAACGCCCTGGGCGAAGGAGTTGTAGTGGGCGCAAGTGTGGTGTTTGGGGAAGAAGTGTCTGGAGAAGTCACTTCTGTGGACTCCCAAGGAATGCACATTCTGATTAAGAACGATGGAGTGATTTACAACGGAGCCAGAGTCTACGCAGAAGGGAGCTGCAAACTAGAAAATAACTTTTCAGAAAAACAACTGAGGGACTTGGAGTTCTGCTCTGAAGCAAACGTGGACTTCATTTCAGTTGGCTTTTCAGAAGAGAACTTTGAAGAGGAACTTAAAGTAGTGAGTGAGAAAATCAAAAACAAAAAAATCAAAATACTCTGCAGAGTCGAAACTGCTATTTCCAGAAACAGACTTGAGGAAATGGTTGAAGTTTGTGACGGAATAATCATTGCTAGGTGCCCCATGGGTGCAGAAATGCCCATACAAAGAATCTGCACTTACCAAAAAGAAATTGTTAATTTGTGCAGCCAAAAAGCCAAGCCTGTAGTGGTAAGTGGACACGTTCTAGGCAGTTTGAGGAACCTACCCTACCCCCTCAGGGCTGATGCTTGCGACGTGTACAACGGAGTCTTAGATGGAATAGATGGGTTTGTGCTGTCCTCCGACATTTTGAGAGAAGACACTTGGCGCAACGCTTTGGAAATGATCACAAACATTCTCGAAACAGCTGAGGGAGACATCGACCCTCGGTCGACCTTCCAAAAGATTTGGCTTCCTATGAAGAAACCCAGTGTTGCAGAGGCAATAGCTTCTTCTGCAGTCAAGACCTGCATTGAGTTAGAAGGAACCTTTATTCTGTGCTTGGCACAGATGGGAAGGGCTCCCAGGATGATTGCCAAGTACAAACCCCCCATGCCCATCATAACAGTTTCAAGTCTTTTGCGCACAGCACAGCAGTGCCTGATAAACAGGGGGACAGTTCCTCTTTTGGGAGACGTGTCTGACTACAGAAGGGCTTTAGGCAACTCAGTTGAAGACCTCCGACCTTACTGCAAGCCTGGGAGCACTGTAGTGGTGGTTACTGAGTGGCCAGACAACGCAAAGCACCTCAATGAACAAATGGGTGTACTGAACATTGAGTAGATAGTTAATAATGGAAGATTTGTTTTTAGAAGGACATAAGTCTTACTCCAGGTCTAACCAACAAACACCTGACATAAGTTACATTTTCCAAAGACGTTCTAAAAACACAACACCCAACTCAACTTTGGTCAAAAAGAAAAAACGCAGGTACCTTTCTTCAAGGGCACTGAATTCTGGTAAGCTTTTTTCGCCGAGTTCAGTTAAGTCTGACAAAACAACAATCAACTACTTACTGAACTACAACAGAATGTCCAGACCAAACCTCAGGGAAGAAACCCCTGTTTCTGTTATTGAAAACACTCAAGAAGCTAAAAGTTTAAACCAAGAAATGCAAGAAACTCGGAAAACTTCCCAAAAGCGTCTTAAGGAACTCAGCCAAATCAGTGAAATGAGCAACTTGCAGAGAAGTCTAGAGTCCCTTTGCAGCACTGTGGTGCATTCTCAGTGGTTTGAAGGAAACTCCAAACTCAAGATGCTTTTGGAGTTGCACTATGTTGAAAAGTTGCTGCACAGAGCTATACTCCAGACAAGTGAGCTAGTAAAGTCTTTTGAAGAAACCAAAGACAACTACTTCCAGCTCCGCAGGGACTCCCAAAACTTGGAGCACCAAATGTGGAGTTACAAAAACAAGTATAGATCCTTAAAATCCAAGTTTTCGAAAAACAACCCCAAGAAACTAGAAGAAGCCTACACCAAAAAGCAAAGAGAGTGGAACTTAGAAAGAGCTAAGTACGAAGAACTCATTGAAAGCTTAACCCAAAACAGGGTTGAAAAAGAACACTCAACAATGGCCTGTGAAAGTCCAGAAACGCAAACTAAACTCCAAGAGTCGAGTCAATTGCTTCAAAAAAGACAAGTAACCATTGCTAAACTGCAACACCAACTCGGTCTGGCCAAAGACAAAGTCGCCCAGCAAGCCCAAACTATAGAAGATTTCCAGAAGGTGAAGTCTTCTTTTGTGCAGCAAGTAGAAAAACTTTCCCAAGAAAAGACTCAAGTAGAGTTACGAACTAAGAAGCTTCTGGACCAACTTGGAATGCTCCAAGAAGAATTACTGTGTGTAGATAGTTACAAAGACCAACTAAAACAAGCCAGAGAAGAGCACCAAAAACTAGAGTCCAAGTACCAACAACTCCTAAATTCTATCTTTGAAGAAAGAGACTCAAACTTGCAGGACGTTGAAATTAAAGTTCCCCTTACAGACCCTATTTTCAGTAAACACCCCAAAAAAATTTCTAGGAAGTTCAAAACTCTGAACTTACAAAGCCACAAACACCTAAAGCCTAGTTTTGGGTCTTTTTGTTCAGTGCCAAAGGGTTCTTACGGGAGCTACATTCCCCCCTTTGAAAACTGGGTGTTCTGCACAGTAAGAGGGATACTGGACTCTAAGTACTACGAACACTGTTTGTGCAAAGGACTTCCTCTAGCCAGACCGAGTAAACTAACTGAGTTTGTGTTTGGGTGGTTGGGGGAGTTTTGTGTAGACGAAACTTCACGGAGTGTAAGGAAGCTTGAGTGGTGGAAAAAAGAGTCTGCACAGGAAATTCGTTTGAATTTCCTACTTGGTCTTTCCCATGAAGACACTAAAAAGAACTGGGAACTGCAGACCTTCAAAGAGTTTTTAGAAGAAGAAATGATGCTTGACGAACTAGGGTTTTACTTGCACTGCAGATTCACGCTGTTCAGAGGTCCTCAGTTGAACCACGCCAATGCTAAGTACTCAAAAATGAACTTTGTTCCTTTAGAGAAAATAGAAACCATTGCAGAAGAACTGATGCAAGGAATGTCTAAAGAGGATATGGAAGACCTACTGTGCATGCTGCGCGAGAAGTCCCTTTACAAGAAGCAAACTCTGCATATTGAAACTTCGTTGGTGCTGAGAGTGATGCTTGAGTTCTATAGAAAAGAAAAAGCCTACAAGTTAGAACTTGTTAAAGACATGCTTAGTTCAGCTGATGAGTCTGGAGCGAGTTTTGACTTTTTTTCAAGTGTTTGCAGAGGCCTGAATCCCAGCATTAGCGACATGGAACTTTGCAGGTTCTACAGGGAGTGTTGGAACCTAGGGGCCGGAAAGGTGAACTCTGAAGTGTTTTTGGTAGTTGCAAACGAGTCTGACTTCCTGTACTCGTTGCTGAGTTTAAACCAAACTAAAAAACAAAACTCTAGTTACTACGAAAAGTGGAACAGCTCCAAACAAGACGCAGAACTCATCCAAAAAACACTTGACAGAATGGGAGTCTGTGAATTAACTTCCAAGTTGAACTACTTCGAAAACACTCTTTCTAAACAAGTTCAAAAAAACTTAGGGACTTGGAGTGCAGAGGACTACTACAACCACTTTTGGTGTCTTTGCTTAGTAGGCAGTTTAGCTTTTTCAGAGTTCAACGCTTCTGATATTGGACTTCTGGGGCTTAAGGAGTCCTTTGACCACAAAGAAGCCTTGTCGCAGTTCTTGAGAATTTCAAAAGGCTTCTTCATCAGGAAACTGAACATGAAACTCGCCACTCGCAAGATCCAAAAAACTTGGAGAAACAAAGCCAAAAGCAACATTGGGCTTGTAGCAACTGTGGTGAAAAGCGTAGGAAGGTTCAAAAGAATCATTAAAAACATCTCTCCACAGAAAAACTAATTGTAATTATCTAAATGACTTAATTACTGAAGCTACAGTTTGAAACAAAGTTAAGTCTAAACCAATCGAAACTAAGTAAAGTATAGACAAGTGCAAGTCCCAGTTTTCTTCCAGTTCAAACCAAAACACTAGTGTCGCCACAAAGCACCCCAAAACTAGGCTGCTTAGTGCCAAGCACCACTTCTGGGACAAATACCTAAAAACCAGCACTACACAAAAAACTCCACCTGCAGCTCCTAAGCTGTAAACTAAATACACCCCTTCAAAACTCTCTTTGGAGTCCTTTGTTTCTTCGAAAAGCCACAAAAACACTCTGTTCAAGCAGCACAAACCCATCAAAGAGTCAGAAAACAAAAGGACTTGGGAAGTCAAGTTTTGGTTTTGTGTGAACAAACCAATAGTTAAGTGGTTCCTTAGTAACTTCAGCAACCAATGACTGCTTTTGGTAACTGGGTAGTCTTCGAACTTGGGTTCAGAAGAGATTGAAGAAAACCTTTCCATAGCAGTTGTAGGAGAAGTTGGTTGTTGTTTTTGTCTGCTTTTCAAAAGTGCTCCAGTTGAAATTACTAACCCCACTAACATAACTGCAAGCACACACCAGTAGTGTCTGTGTCCTAAGTTTTCTGAAGCCGCAATACAAAGTCCTTCAAAAGGTAAAGTGCCTTTTACACAAAGACATTCTCCTTTAGTTTCCTGGGAATTATCTACACACTTGCACTTTCCGTTAGAAAACACTCTAAATGGCTTGCAAACACACCTGCTGTCAAGAGAAGTTTGGCCTTCGGGACACAGGACTTCTTGCGTGCAGTCTCCACTGCATTCAATAGAGCAGTCACTTCCGGTAAAGCCTTCACTGCATTTGCATTTGCCGCTTACACACACTCCTGCTCCACTACAGCCATTCATGCAAGGAACTTCTCCACACAGTACTTTCCACTCAGGGCAGATTAAGTGCCCTTCCATAGCTTCTATTTTGCCTCCTTCGTAAGGACACCTAAAAGTACTGTTGTTTATTTGCACTAAACTGTGGTCTTCGGCACAAAGGACTCTATAGCAAACTGGGCGGAGTTGGTTTGAAGCTTTGTCTTTGGCAATTGTAGTTTCGAAGCACCTGCAGTCTTCACAAATCTCTTCAAAGTAGCTAGGGTTTGCGTAAACTAGGGGCCCAGTTCCTCTGCAGTTTCCGTACGAAGTAGGTTCTTTTACAGGGCAGTAGTCAACATAGGGGTCAGAACCTCCTTTTTTGGGGTTACTGAAGTACTGGAACTCTTTTGGGAGTTGCTTCTCATACTCCTTAAGATTGCACTTAGCTTTCCCCAAGTGGAAGTAGTCGCAAGTATCTTTAGGGTGGCTGCAGAACTCGTAAGAGTCTTTGTCTAAGCATTTGTTGTAAAAGAAACTGCAGCTTTTTTGTCTAGGCCAAATGGGAGTTTGGGCATAAGTGTAGTTGGGGTAGTACCAACCTGAATCTTCTAAAAGAGCCAAAGTAATACTGGAGTACAGGGGATCTTCGATTACATGCCCAATCATATAATCGTTGTACATCATTCTTTTGTCCCAATGAGACCCTACAGTTCCGTCTCCTCCGTAGTCTTCCAACTCAACTCCTTGGAGTTGTTCACAGCCCAGTGCCTCTCTAGCTTTTTCCAAAACTCTCTCACCTTTTATAGTAGTTTTCTCAACTCCCCTGATTTCTAGAGTCTCGTAAAGTTCATTTTCCAAGTAAGGTTCTCCGTTGCTTTTTCTGAAGTACTTGTAGACTCCCTTTGTAAACCCCAACAAATGTGTAAGTTCATGGATCACAGTCATCATTTGTTTTTCAAAGCTGTTTATCTTCAGAAAGTTGTGTGAGTTAATGTGGATGCTTCCAGCTATCACATTGTTTCTGTCTGAATTTTGCAAAGCACAAGGCCCAGCGTAAGCCACATAGCTTTTTTCAGTCTCTTCAGCACTGCTTACGTAAGCAATCACATCTGTCTCTATTCCCAGTGTCTGGTGCTCATAAGGGACCTTTACTGGGCCGCACTTGGTAATTCCACTTAGCTTCAAAGGCTCCAGCAAACTGTAAACGTTCAAAGCTGAACTCAGCCATCTTTCAGCAGCTTTAATTAGTGTGTTTTTGAAGTAAGCTTCTTCGCCGCCTAAACTGAAATTAGCATAGTGGAAGTAAAACCTAACGGGGGAAAGGTAACTGGATCGAGAATAACTGGAGTATAGTTGTCTGTGGGTAGCATTGAGCAAGTTAACCTGAGGTTCTCCCTCAAGTTGGTTTCCACACTTGAAACTCTGAGTCAAAACTAAAAGCAAACCAACAACTAATTTCAGTTTCATTTAATTATAAACTAGGCTTCTTTTTGCTTTTTTCTAGTTGTTTGGAGTAGGCCCTCATGATCTTTTCAGCCTGGGGCCTGTTGGACGAGTTTTCGTTGACAACAGCTTCCATAAGCATTTTCCTTCTATAACTGCTAACTACAAGGTTAAACGGAAGCACGTCTGAGTCCTCAACTAGCTTCCCACGGGTCATTTCTTTGAAGAACTCACCCATTGTTGAGTTGCCTTCTTTGTTTTTTAAAATAGCTAAAAACTCATCAAATTCGATTTTGCCCGACTTATCAGTGTCTACTGTGTCGAACAAAGCTTTGATTTCTTCGCGGTTCTCTGCAAGTCCTAGGGCAATAAGTGGGTCAGCAAGTTCTTCCAAAACAATACTTCCACTTCCACTTTGGTCCATCGAAACAAAGTACTTCCTAAGTTCGTTCCTAACTGAGTCGTCGAAGTCAATGTAGTGGTCTTTTCCTCTTTTCTTGAGCCAAGACCTTTCCCGACTCGTAAGTAACTTCTGGCTGTTTTCTCTGTAACTTTTGAATCGAAGCAGTTTTTCCTGAAGCAATCTTTTAGACTCTGACTTCAGTAAGTTGTTTTCGTTACTTTCCATTTAAGTTATTTACACCGAAAACCTCTCTATTTAGCAAGCGCACGTCAGAAACCCTAATTGCAAGTTTCAGGTAAGATGCTAGTTTGAGCAGTTCTGTGTCTTGGGAGTCGTCAAACCAACTCAGAATTGGAACTGCGTTGTCTTCTTGGAAAGCACAACTGGACAGCGAGTTATCTACAAGTATAACATCTTTGAGGTTCCTTCCAAGGATAGACAAGTCTTTTACGTAGGTTTCTTGCACTAGGGTGCAGTCACTTCTGTAAAGCCTTTGGGAAATAAGGTTCCCTAAGGGGTCTAGTTTGTCTATGACCGGGTCTGCGTAAAACTGGTCTGCTGCTGTAAACACAACTATTTCAAAAGCCTCTGCGGCAGCTCGGAGCAGGTCTTTCGCAAAGGGGCGCACGTTGAGGGAGGCCGTAACTACAACCCCGGAAGGCAAAGTGATGTTCAGAGGCAAGTGGCCTTTGCCTGCCTCTGGAACACAGTGCACTAAAGTCTCATCCAAGTCAAGCACCAAAACTCTTTTAAGGGGTCGTTTGGAAACTCCCTTGGAAGCCTTTTTGGATTTAGTTTTGTGCTTACTTCCGAACAAATTGAGCAGTATTGACATATTTATAAGTAGAGGTTGGAGTGCATAATATTTGTTCGAAGAAACTGCTGAGTAAGTACTTGGAAACTTTCTTAATTAGAAAAATGGAACCGAGTGTGGCCATTAAATTGAGGTTGGAAGACGAAGAAGAATCCCACAACTTATCTTGTGTTCCAGTTTCTCTACAAGAACTCATAGAAAACATCTACAGAACCACAGGAGCTCTTAACTTCAAAATCAAATTCGGAGACCAACTAATCAAATCCACAGAAGACTTGTTCACTGCTTACCTTGAAAACAAAACAGACCAACTCGAGTTTGTGATAGACGAAGACTTGCAGAGTACAGGCCCTACCAGTAGTTCAGTCTCAGGGATGTTCCAGTACATGAAGAGTTCTAGCAGAGAAGCAGTGCCCAAGATCAATGTGTCCAACGGAATCATCAACAAAGAAGACCTTATCCAACTCATCAACTCAATGACAGAAGAAGCCAAGGTAAGGCTAGTAGGAAGTAATCGCGAGTACATGGCAAAAAGGCAAGAAGTTTACGAAAGGGACGAAGCTAAGTGGAGAGAAATTGCTTTTGAGCAACTCCAGTTCCAAGAAAGGCTATTGCTCACCATAACAGGAGAAGTGTGCCAAAGGTACGGAATCAACCCAGGCATATTCCAGGACTCCTGCAGAACCCACGCCCAAGACCCCAGTGTGTCAGGGGCACTTGAAGAAATGGCAGTGAAAACTCTCCAAGCAGGAGTGCAGTTGCCAGCTGACTTGACTAAAGAAAAGCTCAAAGAAGTCCTTCAGTACATTGGTGACTACTTGAGGAGTTACCTGCGGGACCACCCGATTGCCGACCCTTCTGACTTCATTCTTTTGAAAATCAGAGAAGGCGACGAAGTAATGAAGAAGTTTGGCTACGACGAAAACGTTATTTCCACAGCACTGCAAGAGTACAAAGTGGACTCTGACGACTTCTTTGCACAAGTAAGGGACAACTTGAACAACGTGATGAGAGACGCTCTTGGAATTGACCCTAGGATGATGGGAGGACCTCCGATGCCAGGTATGTAATCCCTAATAAGTTAGACACACATAAGAATTCATAAAAATGTCGCTTAAGAATTTTGAAATACTCCAAAAACTTGGAGAAGGGTCTTTTTCTAAAGTTTACAAGGTAAAGAGCAAAGCTACCAAAGAATTACTGGCATTAAAGCAGGTGAGACTTGGGCCACTTTCTAGCAAAGAAAAGGAGAATGCTTTGAACGAAGTCAGAATACTGGCTTCAATCCACCATGAAAATATCATAGCTTACAAAGAAGCCTTTATAGACGAAGACTCAAGGACTCTCTGTGTAGTTATGGAGTTTGCAGAAAGCGGAGACGTGCTTATGAAGATCAACCACCACAAGCAAAACCGAACCTACTTTTCTGAACAGGAAATCTGGGACTGTTTGGTGCAAGTCACGCTTGGAATCAAGGCTTTGCACGATATGCGGATTATGCACAGGGACCTTAAGTGTGCCAACATATTTATTGGCAAAAACGGGAAGTACAAACTGGGAGATTTGAATGTTTCCAAAGTAATGAAAAGTGGAATGGCCAGAACCCAAACAGGAACTCCTTACTACGCAAGTCCTGAAGTCTGGAGGGACCAACCCTACAACTACTCCTCTGACATCTGGAGTCTAGGCTGCGTGATTTACGAAATGACAGCTAAAACGCCTCCTTTTCTGGGCAAAGACATGAGGAGTCTCTACAACAAAGTAGTGCAGGGAGCCTACCCACCTATTCCTCCTCGGTACTCCAATGACCTTTCTAACGTTATTAGGTCTTTGCTGCAAGTCAACCCTTCTTACAGACCTTCTTGTGAAAAAATCTTGCAAATGCCCCCCGTGCAAAGGCACATTGAGTCTAAAAAGTACGAACTGTCCAATTCTTCGTCCCAACTTTTAGGCACAATTAAGTTTGAGCCCAGTGTAAGGGTCTTGAACCAGAAGTTACCTAAACTGTCTGAAGAAAGAAACAGGCTAATAAGTTCCCGCGCCAACTCTGTAGACAGGAACAAAGAAAACCTCCACACTTCCCGAGAAGCCATCAGTGCAGGGCCAGAAGGAAGAAGGAAGGAGTACGAGTTCAAACCACAACAGCCCAGACCACACAGAAAAGGCGACCAAAGAGTCCTGCCTCCTAGGCCTCCAGAGTACTCTCCTTCAAGCAACAGTTCTGAAAGGGACTTGCTGAGCGACGACAGAAGACAAAGGAACCCTATTAACCGAGCAGGGAACATGGTAGTGAATTCTCCTAAAGCAGGACTTCCCCGGCCTCACCCAGTCCAGGGTCCGAGGCTGCATCACAGGTACCAAGAGTCGAGAAGGAAAAACCCTTCTTGGTGGAACTAGTGTATGTTAAGCTAATTTTAATAAGATGAGCAAAAAGCCAATATCGTTACTGAATTTTAACCCTAAAAAGAAAAAAGAACCCTACTTAGAAAGTCCACGGTCGGTAGAGGCCTGTGCACGGCAAGGAGTACTTCCAGAAGAACTGCTGGTTAAGCCGAAGTCTTACTTCAGAGAACTACTTGGAGAACAAGCGCCCCGTGAAATTATTCAGATCTACCAAGAACACTTTGAAAGCAAAAGGCAAGAAAAGATGCAACTGGTCTTGGAAGAACGCCAAAGAGTGCTTGAAGAAGCTCCTAAGTCCTTTAACTCAGGGGAACTAAGTGGTCGGTCGAAACACGGAATAATTGAAAACGAAAAAAAGAAACTAGCACAGATGGAAAAAAAGACGCAGCAAGAAATCAACCAAATGCTGGAGCACGAGAAACTCATTGAAGAAATCAAAGCCCGCAACGAAGAAAAGGAAAAAAAAGCCCAAGAACGGGAAAAATTCAGACAAAAACAGTTAGAAGCTGCCAACAAAGCCAGAGAAAAAAAACGCTTGCAAGAAGAACAGCGCAAAAGAGAAGTTGAGCTAAAAGAAGCTGAAGAAGCACGGAGAATGCAAGAAGAAGCCTACTTGAAAGAACAAGAAAAGAAGAGACAGCAAGAGAAACTCGAAAAACTCAAACAAAAAGAAGCCAAAAAACGCGAAAAAGAACTTAAACTCAAACAAGAAAAAGCTCAACAACAAACTGAAGCCATTCTGGAAGAACAGCGGAAAGAAGTAGAACACAAAAGAGCTCTTATGGAAGCCAAAGACCAAGAACGCCTGAAACAACTCCAAGAAAAACAAGAACAACTCAAAAGACACAACCAAGCAGTCCGGGAAGCCAAACAAGCGAAAATAGAAGCAGCCCAGAAGAAACTAGAATCCATCCTCGAAAACGAAAAAAAGAAGTTCGAAAAAAAACAAGAAGAAACCGAACTCCGCAGAGCAGCCTTTGAAAAACTAAGAATCCGCGAGTTCAAAAGCAACCAAAAAAAAGCCAAACAAAAACAAAAGAAGATCCAGAAAATCCAAGAACAAGCCCAGCAAATCGAACACCAAAAAAAACAAGAGTACTTAGAAAACATGCGCAAAGCCGAACAAAGAAAAGCTTGGCTTGACAAACTGGCTGAAGAAGAACGCCAACACAAACAAGCTGAAGAACAAAAACGCCAGGCCGAAAGAGAAGCTGTTCTGCAGAAAATGCAAGAAATCGAACTCAAAAAAAAACAAAAAGTCGAAAAAAAAATCCAAAAAAGAGAAAAACAAGTCGAGAAAACTCGCGAAAAACAAGCTATGGAACTCAAATACAAACAAGAAATGGAACAACTCAAAAGAATAGACAGAGAAGAAGAAGTCCAAAGACAAATGCGCATACAAGAGTACCAACGCCAGCAACTCCTTAAAAAGATCCAAGAAGACGACGCCAAAACCCAAAAAGTCTTCCAAGAAAAAGCCAAACTCCAAGAAACCCGCAAAAAGATCAGAGACAAAATGGAGAAAAAGAAACAGAAGTGCTTGGAAAAATTCCAAAGAGCCAAAAAATCCCCTAACAGATCTGTAAGTCCTAATACCAAACCCAAAACTTCTTTTCGACCAATGAGGTCCCCCAAAAACTCAAGTGGACCTATCTGCTTCGGAACTCCTACAAACTTCAGCAACAAACAAAAGTCTTTGCTCAGGAAGACCATCAAACTAGAACAACAAAAGGAAGAAGAAAGAGAACAGTTACTTAGCCAAGTAAAGGACTCTAAAGAAAGAACTCGTCTAGAAAACATATTTGAACTCGAAAGAGCCCAGGCTTCAGAAAGACTAGTTGACTACTTAAAACAGTCTGGTGGGTCCCCTTACAAACTTAAGTAATGCAAGTTAGAATGTAAATAGTTTCCCTTACTGCATTCTGCAGAGTTCCTTCTGAGGGCTGTCCTTGAGTACTTACTTCTTCTAGAGTTTCTAAAATAGCTTCTTGTACCCAATTTTCTAAGTGATGGGCTTGCTTTACTTCTTGGGAAGCCTTTTGGAGCGCTTTTGAAGTGGTTTTGGAGTTCTTGAGGCACTGTTTAAAAGCTTCAAGAACCAAAAGGGTACAGGCATTTGAGTCCGAGAGTTCGCATGCAGGGAATTCCAGAACTGAGTTATAGAAGTGTTGGTGCATGCTTTCTAGAATCCGAGTTACCGCCCCAGAGTAACTAGGTGCTTTATGGGCTGTTTGGATTAGTTTGTGTAGGCACTTAAGGAAGCTTTCTTTTTGTTTGGCTTCTGATTGTAGACTCTCAAAGTGCTGGTTGATGAGTTTGTGGAGGATGTCCTCAGAAATGTTTTTGACTGTTTTAGGAGTGACTTCAGTAACTGGTTCTTGGAAGTTAAAAAGGAAGTTGTCAATTAGTTCGTCGTCAAAAGAAGGACTTTCAAGCAAAACTTCGGTTACGAAGCTTAGTTTTTTGAGTCGGTTCCTTACTAGGAAGCCCTTTACAAGGGCTTGGATCTTTGTGGCAGCTGAGTGTTTTTGTTTGTAGGACTTGATTACTTTGAACCTGTTTTGGATTTGGGAAGCTTTGTGGAGGATGGTTTTGATTCTTTGTTTGTTTTGGTCAGGTTTGTTGAGGTTTGATTCAGAGGAGGTGAACAAGCTTTGGTTGTTGAAAGGAACTTTAGGGGGTTTTTTGGTTTTAAGCTTTGCTTTGAACCTTTGCAAGCGTTTTTTGTTGAGGACTTGCAGTTTTTTGAGTTCTGAGAGTTTTCTGGACTTTTGGAGTTGTTTGGTTATTTGTTCTGTTTCTTCTTGTTGTTTGTGTTTGTGTTTCTTTTGTTTGATGAACTGGGAAACTTGCTTCTTTTTGGGTCGGGATTTGACTGAAAGAGTTTGGGGAGGTTTGGTCTTTTTGGGTTTCAGAGTGAATTTAAGTTCTTCTAGGGTGTCTAGTCCTATTCTGGCTTTTCCTAGGGATTTTTTGTAGTTCCTTTCTTGTCTGGTTTTTTCGCGCTGTTGGTTGATTGCTTTTACATTTGTGCTTGGTTTGGTCTGGTCAACTCCCCAGGCAAACTTAGGAGTGTGTTTTTGGTGTTTGAAGTTGCTTAGGTTGTTTTGTCTGACTTGTTGGTTGTGGTTTTTGAGTTTCTCTTCTTTAGACTCAAGAGGCGGTTTGGGAGTTTTAAGCACTTCAGAAGGCCTGAAGTCTGAGTGGCTTTGGGAAGTAGGCATAATTAGTTTCTTGGTTTTGGACAGGTCAGAGCTCTTGCACAGAGGAGTGTTTTTCAAGTTGAGTCTGTTTAACTTCAAAGTGCTCAAAAGGGGTTTTGGCAAAGTCATGGTGATTCGTCTAGCTGTAGACAAGGACTTCCTCAGAACTCTGGGGGTAGTTTGTTCCCAGCAATCAAGAGTCATTTTGCTTTTCCCCGAGTTAACTTGGTTTGAGTCCCAAATTATTAAACTCATATTGTTTAAATATTAAACTTTAGACCCGTGGACCTGGACCTGGTATAAACATGTGTTGCGTGAACCCTGGTTGCTGGTGACTTGGACTCTGAAAACTGAAGAACTCACCGAACAGTTTTCTTGGCACTTGAAGTTTTGAGTGAACGAAAAAGGGTGCTCCAAAAGGAACTCATAGCATCCGTAGTTGAAGTTGTGTTCTGGGTTGTAAACACAGAAAAACTTAGGTGCAGAGAAGTAGTCAGGAGTGTTGAAGTGCTTTAGCGTAAAAGAAGTTGGCTTTATTGCAGAAGCAAGTTCAATCGTAACTTGGCCCCTGTTTCCGTTGAAGGCCCAGCAGTTCCCTTTGGAGTTGTCTTCAGACAAAATGAGTTCAGGCGAGTTAAGTTTAATTAGTTCTCCGCCCAGTCCGTAGTAAGAAGGACTGGTTTGGGAGTAAATAATTTTTGCTCCGTTGTAGTCAGCTGCCCAGTTAATTAAGCCATTCAAAGTAAGGTCTTCTTGCACAGATACTTCTTTAATTTCGTACTGAACTGGAGTTTTGAGTTTTAGGTACTGGTTTAGGTTGGAAGTGTTAACAGTCACTAGTCCAGCTACAAGCACCCCTACAACTCCTAGGAGCAAGCTCACACTAGTTCTCTTTCCCGCCTTGTGGTATTTGGTAAGGGGTTCATCCGCCCACTCGTTAATTGTATTGTGGTCACTGCAAGGATTGTTTACAACTGCTTCGTTTCTGAAGAACCCTTTTCTTTGCTTAGGCTGCCCGCGTTTGCTTTCCATTTATTAAAAGGTCTATAAACGAATATGAGGGAGTTTGGCGAAAGCACTACTTTGACAACCCTACAGCCCAAGTCAAGTTCTTTTCCTTTGATCTCTTTGGTGGTTGTGTTTGAGTCTTTGTTGGTACTGGGAAGCATATTCTTTTTGCCTGTGTTGACAGACGACTGCTCCCAGGCACCTTTGTATATATGGACTTTAGGCATGGTCGGAGTCTCTGCTGTCCACCTTGCAGTGAATGGACTGCATAACTTGTTCAAAACAGCAGAGACTTGGAACAAGTGCCATGAAGTAACTTTTGGAGCTGTGCATTTAGTTTTGGTGTTGGGAATCATAGGTTGGGGGGCATTGGGCCACTACTGGGGATTTGGTTCAGGGCTTGAGTGTTCAGGGAGTGGAGTGTTTTTTACGAGTGTGAGTGTTATGATAGGTACTGACTTAGTTGCACTAGGACTGCTTGTGAGTTGGTTAATTTCAGTGTTTAAGTAAAGATCACAAACTAAGTTACTTAATAAGGTTTTCTAGGAACACTTGATCTGTTGGAAGACTTAGACCTTTCTTTGTCTAGGTTTTCTTTGTAGGTGAATTTCAGGTTTAATTTTTTGGTAGTTTGGGACAATTTAACTCTGGAGTTGGGCAAGTAAAAAGGGGACTTTCTTCTGGACCTTTCAGTGTTTTCAGAGCCCTTTTGGAGAGGCGAGTGTGAAGACTTGAGAGACCCTCTTTTGGAGCTCCGGTCAGTGCTTCTTTTGAGTTGGTTTTGGAGTTTAATGGCTTCCATGCACTTTTCTTCGTATTTTTGTTTGAAGTAGTTAGCAGTGGACAACTCAGGAGCGTACTTTTCAGAAGCTTTTCGGGAAAAAGCTCTTTTGGTTTCTGAGATTTCTTTTCTGAGGAGTCTGAGTTCTCTGTCTTTTTCGAGGATTTCTTGTTTTAAGCTTTTTTGTGTTCTTTCGAACTGGTGGACTTTGCTTTCGAGTTCTTCAGTTGGACTTTCAGACAAGCTTTCGCAGATTTCTTTTCCGTACTCACTGAGTGCGTTCCTGACTGACCTTTTGAGGGCTTCTAGTTCTTTGTCTTTGGAGCTCAAAATGAAACTGAGGTGTTTCCTTTCTTCTTCAAGCACAGATATTTCTTCTTGTGCTTTTTCTTGAGCTTGGTCGTTGGCTTTTTGGAATTTGTCGAGTTCTGCTTGGGTTTGGTCGATGTAGAGTCTGAGTTGGTTTTCAACCTTTATGTGGTTTCTGATTTCTTCTTCTAGTTTTTGAAGGGGTTTTTGGTAGGCACTGCTAGGACCTACTCCAGANTCTTTGAAGATTTTTACGTTNCGTTTCATTCCCAGCATATCTTTAATAGCTTCTTTGCAGTGCATCACGGCTTCTTTGCAGTCCATTTCGTACACATCTTCAGGGTCCATCAAACTATCTTGCGAGTCTTCAGTGGTCTCACAAAGAACTCCGTGGATCTTTAAGCAGAGAAACTTAAGTTGACTTTCGAGCTTTTCTAAACGTTCTGAACTCATTTAAACTATTATCTTCCGTTAGTGCTAAGGAGCTTAATTAATAGTTCTTTAAACCAAAGTTAATGCCTAGGATTGAAGGCGAAGTGGAACTTTCTTTGGATATTGCAGTTTTGGTGAGTTGCAGGAGTTCCTGAATGCTTTTGCGTTCGTTCCACCCTTTTATGGTTTCAACAGTTCTAAGTAGCAATGAGTTGTTGTTAAGTACTTTTTGTGAGTAAAACTGCAGTGAAGGCGACTGTTTGGGAAAGCTCTTAGGAAGTGTTAGTTTCACGTGCAAAATGGAAGGAGGGCCTTGTTTGTTTTCTTTTTCGAAGTAAAAAACTGCCCAGTTGGAGTTTATGGAGTCCCACTCAATTGGGATTCCAACTCCTGAATTGCGAATATTGTCTATGAAAGACCTTTTGAAGTCTGAAATAGACCTTTGTTTTCTAGCTTCGTTAGAAACAACTCCTGTGACTTGTCTGATAATTCCTGAAAAACTCTCTAGGGCCCAGTAAGGCTTAGGCGATTTATAAATACTAGAAATGGTGATTTGGGGCAGGTGCTGGGGAGTTTCAAGGATTTCTAGTGTGAACCTGTTTGTTTGCGGCACAATCTTAGCTAGAACCCTTACTTCTTCAGGGATTGAAAAGCTAAAGTTAACCTCAGTTAAGTAACCCCTTTCAGTTGAAAGTCTGGTTTGGATGGAGTCTGAACCAAGACTTAAAATGGTTTCTTGGACCCTGCTGACTTCTCTTAGACCGTACTCGTAGAGTCTTTTAGTTTCTATACCTGCTATGTTGTGTACTACTATTCCAATTAACTCTTTCACAGAAGCAGGGTCGTCTGACCTTAGGTTCAAGTAGTGCTCGGAGCTTATTAAGTCGATCTTGTAGTTAGGATGGATCATTACAAGGTCAGGAGGCAACTCGGGACACAGAGGGTTGAGGACTAGTCTCAAACGTATAAAGTCGCCACAGTAAGGGACGGAGAGGTCAAAGCGGTCAGCAAAGTTTAAAAAAGAACTTGAAGCCAAGTCAGTTACCTGGAAGTTACTCTCAGTTAAGTTCCTTACTAAGTCTTTGAAAGGACCCTGCATTTATAATGTACAAAGAAGTGACTTCTAGAGACCAGATGATCAAGAACTTCTACACTTTCCACGAACAAATTGGAGAAGGCACGTTTGGAAGGGTTTCTTTGGCCTTTTCCAAGTCCACTGGAAGGGAGTACGCAATTAAGTGCATTGACAAAGGCAAGTTGAGTGCTGACGAAATCGAAAACTTAAGTCTAGAAATCGAAATAATCTCCCAAGTGGACCACCCCAACGTTGTGAGGACTTTTGAAGTCTACGAAGAACCTAAACAACTATACATAGTTATGGAGTTCATGAAGGGCGGGGAACTCTTTGAAAAGATTGTGGAAAAAGACCACTACAGCGAAAAAGAAGCTGCTGACACTATCCGTCCTGTAGTTGAAGCTATTAAGTACTGTCACGAAATGGGAATTGTGCACAGGGACCTTAAGCCCGAAAACTTACTCTACAGTTCTGAAGAAGAAGATGCCATCATCAAAATAACTGACTTCGGACTGGCGAGGTTCTACGACGACGACTTAATGACCACTGCTTGTGGAACCCCTGGCTACGTTGCACCTGAAATACTAGTTGGCAAAGGCTACGGCCTAGAAGTAGACTACTGGAGTTTAGGAGTTATATTGTACATCATGCTGAGTGGGTTTCCTCCTTTCCACGAAGACAGCAACGAAGAACTCTTTGAAAAAATCAAAGCTGGCAACTTCGAGTTCCCCTCGCCTTACTGGGACGACATCTCTGAGATCGCTAAGGACCTTATATCTAGCTGTTTGAAGGTAAACCCACGAGAACGCTTCAATGCCCAGGAGATACTTAACCACCGCTGGCTGATGGGAGAAGAAACCCCCAGAACCAACATGCCTAAAGTCACCCAGAAAATCCGGGAGTTCAACGCAAGGCGCAGGTGGCGCAAGTATGGAACTGCAGCCATTGCTTCTAACAAGTTCATGGCAGTTGCCAGAGAAGCTAAGCTCAAGAACAACCGCAGCTAGTAATATAATAAAATGAGTGAGGGAGTAGCTCCAACAGCCTACACTAAACTGCGGGCTTGTTTGAGGTGTAACCTCATTAAAACTGAAGACCAGTGGCTTAAGGAAGGCTGCGACAACTGCAAGAACCTGGAAATCACCAACGACACAGAAAGGATGATAGACTGCACATCTTCCCGTTTTGAAGGAATAATAAGCTTAATGAGTCCGCAGCCTAGTTGGGTAGGCAAGTGGAACAGACTCGAAAACAAGGTTCCAGGCTGCTACGCTTTGGACGTCCAAGGGTACTTACCAGAGGATATTCCTGACGAAGGGGGCGAACAAGAACTTTAAGTCCATTTTTCTAAATTTAAATGTTACTTGAGCTAGTAGTGATAGGCTTAGTAGTCGCACTCTGCATGGCGTTAAACTCTATGCAACAACAAAACGCTAACTTCAGACCCAGGTACCCCCAGAACTACAGAAAGTCTTGGATTACTGACTACATGAAACAGTGCACAACGCCCCGAATGCCTGTGAAGCCTTACAAGACCCCAGGAATAGTCAACACTCCTTTTAGAAGCACTGCTTTAGTTATAGAAGAACCTACACCTTACAGGTCCGACTTCTCCTACAAAGAAACTCCTGACTTACTCAACTACACACCTTGTTTGTCTTATAAACCTATTAAATAGATTTAAGGAAGGTTTGGGCCCCCTAATTAATGATAGGCAGAACTGCTAAAAAAGGAACTAACCGAACTAGTCAATTCTCCAGCTTTGTGCTAAACCAAGTTGAGTTTAAACTAGGGGAAGTTGTTCAGTTAAAAGAGTACTCGGACAACCAGTGCTTTGCAACTATACTTAAAATTCTTAAGAAAGCCCGAGAAGTGTACATCCGAATAAGGTGGTACTACAAACCCAGTGACATCTTTGGACCCAAAAACACTTTTTTCAGCAAGGGGGAACTCTTCGACAGTGACTTGGAACAAGAAGTTTCCATACAGTGTGTGTATGGAAAAGCCCAAGTGCTGAGTTTACAAGACTACCACTCCCATAAAGAGTTAAACTCCGACACCTTTTTTTGCCGAGCTACTTACTTAACAGCTACCAATTCTATAACTCCTTCTTTGGAGAGTTGGCCTAGAGTGTGTGTGTGCAGTTCCATTTTGAACCCGGACGAGTTGCTTATCCAGTGCGAGTCTTGTTGGGAGTTGTTCCATCCTAGGTGTGTAAAGGCGAGTACTACAACTCAAAGTTGGTTTTGTCCAAGATGTTTGAGCAACTAAATTATAAATTGCTAAATATGGGGTGTGGCCATTCTAAGAAAAGACCTGACGTTACAGATCCTGGAAAGAAGAAAAAAAGGTCCAGNAAAACCAAGTCTAGCAAAAAACTAAACTCTGACTCGGTTGACCAAGCCCAGGAAGGATTTATGAGCCTAGGCTACTTTCAAAAGGACTCACTAATTCCCGGAGAAAAACTAAAATGTTCTGAAGCAACAGCTTCCATAAACCCCTGCAAGTTATCTCCTCAGAACTCAGCCGGTTCTTCTATCAATGCAATTTACACTACAAATGAGTTCAAACAACCAAAAACATACAACATGGTTGTTTTAGACTATTGTCAGAAAACCAACTCCATCTTCCAAGACAAGCCCATAATAGAAACTAACATTTCTATCAACGGAGCAAATATTCCGCTCACTTTCAGTACTCACCTCATAAGTAAGCCTGACTCAAGCATTCCAACGGTAATTGACTGCATTCTGTATGTAGTGAGCAGTCAAGACTGCTTTGACGTTGTGAGACAAGCACACAAAGCGTTTAAGTTCGTTTGGAGTCAAACTTTAATGCCAGCAGGAGACTTTGGCTCTGGGGACTTAATAGGACTCTCAGATGAGATTGGACTCAAGGTGATCAACCAAGTTTCTGACTTTTACTTAAACGTGTTTGAAGACGACAGGAAACTGCACGAACTACTTGAAGAAGTCTTTGTGAAGCTCGACAAAAACCAAGACGGGTTCATAGACATCAAAGAACTCAAAAAAGCCGAAAAGCACATGGGAGGGAGCTCTTCTGAAGAAGACCTGCGAACGGCTATGGAAGAAATGGACTTGGACGAAGACGGCAAAATAGACTTTTCTGAGTTTGTATTTTGGTGGAAAAGAGGCCGACAAGGAGCTGTGTCCATACAAAAGTTAGTGCTTAACTCGGCACACAAGTTTGTGCAAAAACTCCCAGGTGCCAAAGATATTCTGAGGAAAATAGCAGGCAACTCAAGCAGACTGATTCCTAAAAAAGTCCAAAACAAAAGCATCAACTTGCAAATAGGGCCTCAGTTCAAGAACCCAGAAATGACCCTCAAACTTTGTTTAGGGAAAAGTGCCTGCAGAGAACAATTCACAGCAGAGGCTGTGAACGCTTTGAACTACAACATCAAAGAGTGCTGGTTTGCTGCAGTTTTTAAGTCCAAAAAAACTGAAGTAGACCCCCTTCACATTGAAAAGTTCAGTCAAACGGGAAGAGCAATGCTTAATTCAGTGCTTGCGTCAGCTTACGATGGAGAGGCTATTTCAGAGTCTTTAGGAGCAGACTTTAAGTCAAGTGGAAACAAACTCTTTGCGGGGTTCTGGATAGACGTAACTGATGAAGCTGTGCAAGAAGTCTTTGAAGCCTTTGAAAGTTTCGAAAACGTTTTCAAGTCGCCTTCTGACGACTTCATAGACTTAGAAGTTAGGTTTAAGAACGGAGTGACTGACTTAAAAGAAGCACTCACTGTAAGTGCAACTATTTCTCACTGGAACAACTTGTCTGACGTGCTGATGGAGAGTTTCCAAGTTAACGGATTGAGTGAGATTCTTAGGTTCCTTCCTTTGTTTTGCTCAGGAAAAGCAAACCTGAAGTTTAAGTCTGGACTGCCAAAGTCACTTTCCGAACCGTTGAGTAACTGGTGCAGAGGGGTTTTGAAGTGGTTGGTGTCTTTAACTACCTACTTTCCGCAGAACCCCCAGTGCTTCATACAAACCATTTCTGAAAACTACGAAAGCACCTTTGAGTTATACGGCAGGTACAACAACATAGGGTTCAAGATGACTCTGGAACTCCCAAGGCTTTTAGAATTAACTAGCATGGTAAATTAACTCTTAAGAAGAACTCCTGTCTAAAATGTTGTAGTTGAGAAGCTTCTCTATAAGATCCACATGTGTAAGCAGCATGCGCCGGCAACAGTACCGCTTTAAGTTCAGTCGGTCCAGGGCTTCACCCTCTGCAATTTCTTGTTCGAGCAAACTCAGGTACCTTTCCCACTTGTTGCCCACTACCTTTCCGCACGTGAAGCACCTCACAGGAATTATCATTTATACTTTCAAATGAGCTCACAAATGGACTCCCAAGAACTCTTCAGAATCAAAACTAAAGGTCCCGGCAGTGGAGCTTCTTCAGTCCGCTCAGGCAAAAGCAAGTACATCCACAAGGGAGCTTCTTCGTCGCAGTCAGGTGCTAGTGCTTTAATAAGGGAAATTGCCTCCCAAATTCCTGAAAAAGACAAACCACAGGCCGAAAGACTCACTCAGAAAATCCGGGAAATCAAAGACCAAAGTTTAAAGGAGCAAGTTACGGGCATGTACGAAACTTTGATTGTGCCGTATAACCGTCGCAAGTACTACGACTGTGTAGAGGAAAACAGCCTCCAAGAAATCCAAGAAATTCGGGAAAACAAAGTCAACAAAATAACTTCTATAGTCATGCAAAGTTCCCTTGTTCAGCAAAAAGAAGTGGTAACTAGGACCCAAGCCATTGCTAAGTTCCAAAGAATAACTAACCAGCTCATCATTGCTTTCAGGCACCTAAAACCTATGTACTTCCAAAGCGACCTTTACAGAGTGATTTATGCAAGTCAGTGGACTAACTTTGAAAAGGGTGCTAAAGGCATGCTTAACTCTGCGTTTATGGAATCCAGGGTCTTTGTGGCTAAGTACATACAGAGACTTGCCTACAAAGAACTCCTTGGCGAAAGCACTAACTTGCCCCAAAGTTTTTCAGAAGAACTCATCAACTTACTTCTGGCGCAGGCCACAGGAGAGTTCCTAGCTGAGATCCAGTTAGAAGTTTTGGAAACTTTTATTGCTTTAGCACGCATCCAGCGCTTCAGAGGTTCTTTGGTTCCTGCTTTTGAGTTCTTTATAGACTTGCACAAACAAGGACTCATCTTTAAAAGCAACCTTAAGTGCTTTGCACACTTGCTTTCAGAACTGGCCTTATACGAAGACATTGACTGGCGAAAGTTCAAACTCTTGGACCTTTACCTTGAACTCATGAAGAACCCTTCTCCTCCTGAAGATACTTCTCTGGAAATAATTGAACAAAAGTTCCCTGAAATCCTCACTATGTACAGAAACGTGCCTCTTGAAGAAGACAACCTCCCCGTTAAGGAACAGCCTAAGCCAGATCTCAACCAACAGTCTGCAATAGGCCGCAAACTTTCTAGAAAGAGCTCTATAGCTTCTATGTCTTCAATGCGACGCACTCATACTCGCTCAGGAATGTTTGCTCAGAGGAGTCATCTCAGGGACTTTGGCAACAGCGAACTCCAAAGAACAGAAAGGATCAAGCAACAACGTAAGGTCTTCAACGACCTAGAAAGAGCTAAGTACAAAGAAGTCATGGAAAGAGTTGCCCGTTTTGACGCATGTGAAGCTCAGCAAATAGTAATTCAAGCTGCTAAGGGACTTTCACGTTTGATGATTCCTAACAACTCCACTTCTTTCATCAACAACGTAGGCTCAGCGAAACCTACTATTTACGAAGAAATGCTCCAAAGGAACTTGATTAGTGAGTTCTTGAACCACGAAGTGATGGACCAAGAGTTTTCTGAAGTAAAGAAGTCCCTTACAACTGCTATTGCGATGTTTGTGCTCCAAACTACTTGCGAAAGCATCTACGAAGGCGAACACGTGATTTTCATACTTAAGAGACTGGGCATTTTGGAGTGCGTCAGCAAGTGGTCCAAAGACCCTGACTTAGAGGTAAGAGCTAACTCTGCTTGGATGTTCACAGCTCTGTGTGTGCAGAGACTAGTGCCTCCTCTAGAACTCACAAAAACTGGAATAATCAGGGACATGTTTGTGTTGTTCATTAAGTTGTACTTGGAACCCAAGCCTCTTCAAATAGCTGAAGTCGAAACTGAGGACATTGCTGAAAAGGTTTTAAAGATGTACGACTACCAAAACTTCAGCCAGAACTTAAGTGGAATTCTTAACAAAAAAGAAAAAGTGCAGCACTTGATCTTTGCAACGTTTGTTTTCCTTTCGATCTACGACGACCCAGACATCATCTCAGCTGTCCACAAAGTCAAAGATATAGAAGTCGACAAACGCGTAGAAGAAAATGCTCTTTGTGGACTCATGGAACTCCTCCAACAAGACTCCGAGAAGATGAAACTCTTCGTAAAAATACTCATTCAGTTCACTATTTGTGACGACGACTCTTTCCAACAAAACGGAATTTGGTACCTGAAGCACATCATCATAAACCCCAAACTCAACCAACTCGTTGAGTCCCAAAAAGTAGGAATCCTGGAGGTCTTCATAGCAGGGAGTGTGTGTGAGTCAGAAGTTATCCAGCAAGAGTGCGTGAACGTGCTTACTTACTTAGCTATTGAAAAAAAAGCTTACCAAAACAAAGAAGACCCCCTGCTTGACAGCCTTATGTACTTAACTGGAGTTCAGTTCAAAACCATAAGGGGACTGGCTTACAATGGACTTTCTGCATTGGCACTCCACGGAGAGTACGCTGCCAACATTCTTATCCAACAAGCCGAAATCCAAGACTACTTCAACACAGTCACTAAAAACCTTAAAAAGTTCCGACAAGAATTTGTAAACGACAACTACAAAAGCGACACTGTAGCAGAGTACGCTGGAATTAACTTGTTGCTGAACTTAAGTCGTTCAGCTACCCTCAAAGACCAAAAGAACGTAAGTTCGAGGGTGCCTTTGATTTTAGACACTATTGCAGCCCAAAACCAGCTGAGTTCAGAAAACAACATGAACGAAGTTGGGTGTTTGCAAACCATCAGGGCGCTTATGTGCAGTAAAAGTCTAGAAATAAAAGAAGACTGGGTAGTGCCTTTTATAAAAAGAGTAGCTAGTGACAAAAGCTTTAGACTTTACTCTACACTAATCAACAACAAGTTTGTGCCTTGGTGCTTGCAGTTACTGCTGGACTCCCAAACTCCAGAAAAGTGCATTGAGACCTCTGACTTACTTAGGTTCATTTTGTATGAGTTTTACAACGAAATGACTTTTGAACAGGAAGAAACTAACATCAGGGAAGTCTTTAAGTCCTTGATGAAGAAGTTCAAGTGGAACGAAGACTCCAAGCACGTCCACGAAAGACTGGTAGAATGCTGCTTGCTCATATTTGTAAGAGAAAAAAACATAATACTTGCAGTCACTGAAGAAGTAATCCAACAAATCACCCAAGTCAGAGACACTTTTGACCAAAGAAGCTCAGACACCAAGTTAGCACTTAGCAAGCATTTAGCTTCCACAGCTAACTTGCCTCAGATCCAGAACTTGCTGCTGAAAACTTCTTTGGTTACAATAGAAATCATTCAAAAGTACATGAACTCCCAAGTTTACGAAGAACGTTTCAATGTTATGAGACTGCTAGTGTTCTTGACCAAATCCACCGAGTTCAACAAGTTAGCTTTCCAACACGACATGCTTAGGAAGCTTTGCAAAATGTTCAGTACTTTTGACTCCCTAGACTTGCACCCACTTATTATGTCAGTTAACAACTTGCTAGTGTCTTCTCGGGAGTTGACTGACGATAACGAGTTTTTGTGGTTCCACTCAGAGGGTTACTTCCAAGACTTACTTAAAAAAGCCAAAGAAAACGACTCCCACTCTTTGAATGAGTCCTTCCTGGACTTAGTGACTAAGCTCTTAGTAGAAAAAGACTTTACTAACTTTTTGTTTTCAGAAGACTTGCAGGCTAAAAGGTTGCTTAAAGACCTACTCTACGTGTTACTGAGAGGAATCAAGCACGAGTGCGAGAAAAGGTGCTCTGACATGTCCAACCACCCCTACAAGTTTTCTGTGCACAGCTACCCTATATCTTGGCTTTCGCTTAAGAAGCATGCTTTCAACGTAACTTCGCAACTGTTCCGACTAGGCCAGTGCTTCAACAAACTTAAGAAACACAAAATAGGCGACTTTGCTGTGAAGTGGTTCAAAAAGGCATGCAAGCACATGCAAAACAAACGCACTGTGGATCCTTTATGTGAAAGTCTCTTGGGGGAGCTGTGTGTTTACTTGCAACTGCACTACGGAATACTTAGAGAAGAACACCTAGCTGAACAAGTCCTTAAGTTCAGCAAAACCATGGCAGGGATCATTAGGAAGGAAAAAGGAACTGACCTTGTGCAAGCAAGAATAGGAGCTTTGCTGCTGCACTCTTCACTAACTGCACCTGTTCCTCAAGACTTCCAAGTGCTTGTAGAAAGGATCCACACAGTTCTCTTTGCAATGACTACAGACACTAGTTTGCCAGAACTGCACAACTTAGCTGTGTGGTCTCTGAAACAACTTTACTTAAAGTGCCAGGTCAACCCTCCTAGTTACTCCTACCAAGATGCCTTTTTGAAAGCAAAGGCAGTGCAAAACATCATTCCCAAACTAGTAGAGCCTTTTTTGCCTGTGCAAGAAAACGCTTTGATGTGTTTGGGGTCGTTGTTTGAAAACGAAGAAATGAAAACGGAGTTCCTTGACTTCAGAGCCCTTCCCAACTTAATGTACTTAGGCCAATCTGCCAAAAGGTCCTTGGAGTCTGGCCAAAAGGACTTTTCTTTGCTAGTAGGCTTTGGTTCAGCTTTAAGCAGTTTAGTTAAGGACAAGCAAGAACTCCAGTCTTATTTAGCAGAAAACTACTCTATGTTTTCGTTCATCGCAAGTGTGATTAACACTGTTAAGCACAACCAAGACACTCCTAGTGTGAAACTCCTCAACACCTTTGGAACCCTACTTAACAACATGCTAGAAAACTACGAGTTGCATCAAGAGTTTTTGAATTGTCCAGAAGGAAACCTGAACTCCATGCTGGAGTTGCTCCACAGCTCAGAGTCGCCCACTTACGAGCAACTCAAAGTAGACAACAACGTAGTGCGGACTTTTTACTTACTTGCAGACAACCCCAAAAACAACTTCCACAACTCCCCTAACTTCCAACTGTTCGCTAAACTCGTGAACAAAATATGCACTTTGTACAGCAAAGGAGACTACCTGAGCAAAACTGAAGTAAGCACTCACTGTTTGGTAGTTGAGACTCTCCAGAAACTCATAAAGCAACAGTTCAAAAAGTACGGACTGAACCCCAATGAGGACGAAAGAGAAGACTACTTGCAAGAACTAAACAACTCAGGAGGCCTGGACCCGCTTTTCTTCTTCGAAGCCTCGAACGTCCCCAAGATCCGTCAAGTAGCCTCCGACACCTTTGAGTTTCTTGCTCCTAGTGAACTTTAATATGGTATAACTAGAAAAAACAAGTTACTTTTTAGCCCTCAGCATCCGAGGGGCTGACTTTTTTTCTTCTTCGTCTTCTTTAGAGTTGTTTCCGCTTGAATTTATCAAAACCCAGTCAAACATGTAGTTGTACTCGTAGTTCTCGCGCATAAACAACTCTTTAAAAAGCCGCCTTAGGTACCCGTAGTCAGGCCTGTCTTCGAACCCCAGACCTCTGCAGTAGTTTAGGTAAGTTTGGAACTCCACAGGGAAGTCTCTGCACAGCACTTCTATGCTAGTGTTCATTTTGCGTTCCATAATGCGGTCGTACTTTTCCTTTTTGTTGTTAGCAGGCAGCCCTTGCCAAGGCAAGTAGCCTCTCAAAAAGTAAATCAGAATGTACCCTATGGCTTCCATGTCGTCGCGCCTGCTCTGCTCAATTCCTAAGTGCGTGTTCAAGGACGCGTACCGCGCAGTGCCTGTAAGACTTTTGCCTTCTCTGTAAGGAATGTGCTGGTTGGTTTTGGGTTCCCTGAACTTCTTGGCAAGTCCAAAATCAATAATGTGCACTAAGTTAGCGCGTCTTCCAAGTCCTATCAAAAAGTTGTCGGGTTTGATGTCTCGGTGGATGAAGTTTTTGGCGTGGAAAAACTCAACCCGTGCAATCATTTGGTCTGCCAGCATAAGAACTGTCTTGAGCGAAAGTTTCCGGTTGCAGAAGGTAAACAGGTCTTCTAAAGAAGGCCCTAGCAGGTCCACAACCATCACGTTGTACTCCCCTTCCACTCCAAACCAGTGGATGTATGGAATCCCTGGACCTCCCTGGAGGATTCGGTATATCCTCGATTCGTAAAGCAGCTGCGGGTGTCTAGTTCTTACTTTTTCTAGCTTTATTGCTACTTCCTCGTTGTTTTGTATATTTGTGCCTAAGTAAATCTCCCCGAAGCTCCCCGAACCTATTTTTCTGCCCAGTCTGTACTTCCCACCGACTCTAAGCTCCATTTAATTATAATTCTGTCTCTGGACAACCATATGTTCCTGTTTTTCAAAATAAGTATCAATAAGTTCTGCTTAATTCAGCTAAGTTATACATATTATGGGAGGGACTTGTTGTAAGTGCTTCCAGAAAAACCAAGAAGAGCCAAGCTCCGACAAGTTACTTAGTGACTTCCAGGAACAACCCAAAGAACAATCCATCAAAGGCTTCTCAGTCAAGGAAATCGTTTCTCTGATCGGAGACTGCGAAAAAAGACTTCTAAACGAAGTCGAAAAGTCCCCCTTAGAAAGTGGGTTCGAAAACGTACTTGACAAACAAGGAGTCCAAGTTTTCTGCAAGGACAGCCAAGAAGGTTACTCTCTTATCTCGAAGTGGAAAGTACCTATCGAGGCCCAAAACTTACTTAAGTTCCTCAACGCTTACGACATAAGAACTCAGTGGGACAAAAACATCCAAACCATCGAAAAGGTTTGCGGAATTACAGAAGACATTTCAGTGTTTTACATGAAGTTTAGGTCAGTTCCCATGGTAACCCAACGAGAAGCGCTGCAAGCCACTACATACAAGCAAATCGGCAACAACTGGGTAGACGTTTCCACATCAGTAGAGTCAAGTGAGTTTCCCGAGACAGAAAAGCCCATTAGAATCAAGTCCAAAATAGGAGCTTATTTTCTGCAGCCGCTCGAAAACGACCCTGAAGGCAACCTTACTTCCGTAACTAGTTTGACAGAAACTAACTTTGGAGGAAGCATCCCTACAGGCCTGGTTAAGCGGCTGAGTATACAAACTGTTCCTAAGTTTGTTAAGTCTGTTGTGCAGAACTACGAAAAGTTCTTTGTGAACGGTGTGTAAGTTAAATCTTAAGTTTGGTTCTCCTCCAATGCCTGCGTTTAGCGTTGTAGCGTTGGGTGTTTCCTGTCTTGTAGTAAATCCAGCGAGGCATAGGTCTGTTTTGTTTTCTAGCCCTGCCCATGATCTTTTTGTGCTTCAAAGACTTTATTGCTCCCTACTTATTTCCTACCATCTCTGCCACAATATATTATAAGATGGAGTTAACTACTTAAGTTCTTTAACTGTTGACGAGTTCTTCGGGAACTTCTTGGCCAGCTTCTTTGAGTACCCTTACTAGTTTCCTAGCAATGATTTCATCTCTCCGAGTGAAGAAAGAAATTGCTTTTCCCTTGGTGCCTGCGCGTCCAGTTCTTCCAATCCTGTGGATGTAGCTTTCTATGCTGTTTGGCATGTCGTAGTTGATTACGTGTGTGATGTCTTTAACGTCTAGCCCCCTTGCTGCAATTTCTGTAGCCACGAGGATTTGTGACTTTCCTTCTCTGAAGTCCATCATAGCCTTGATTCTTGAAACTTGAGTTCTGTCTCCGTTTATTATCGAAACACTGAACCCATTTAAGTTTAACTCGGTTCCAAGTTTTTCGCACTCTCTTTTGGTTTGTGTGAAAATTAAAATCCTGGCTCTCTCAGAAGTGATTTCCTGAACGATTTCCATGAGTTTTTGTTCTTTAGGTCCTCTGACCATCAAAACGGTTTGTTCTATGTCTTTGTTTGCAGTTAGTTCTTCGGAACCAACTTGCACGTGGACGGGGTTAGTCAGAAATTCTTCGGAGAGATTCCTGATTTCTCTGGGCCAAGTGGCACTCCACATTAGGGTTTGTCTGTCAGGTCTGGTTTGCAAAATGATTTCGCGGATTTGGGGTTCAAAGCCCATGTCTAGCATCCGGTCTGCTTCGTCGATTACTAAGTAAGTAACTCTTTTGAGGTCGATTATTCCTTCGTTCAAAAAGTCAAGGAGCCTGCCTGGAGTAGCTACCAAAACTGACGGTTTGCTCTCTACAACCTCTTTATGTACAGTCCTGCTTATTCCGCCGTAGATACACTTCGTGTTAAGTCTGAATTGACGTCCAAAAGGAATAAGCTCTTTGTGAATTTGTGAAGAGAGTTCGCGAGTAGGAGCAAGTATCAGTGCTGTAGGGCTTTTCCTTGTTGCTGGAGGTGGCTGCTTTTTGACGTGGATAAAAGCAGGAATGGCAAAACTTAAGGTTTTTCCTGAGCCAGTTTGGGCAATTCCAACAAGGTCCCTTCCAGACATAGCAATAGGCCAGGCTTGCATTTGGATAGGAGTGGGGTTTTTGAATCCGTAGTCTTCAAGGATTTTCTGAGCTACGAAAGGGAATCCAGCCTGCTGAATAGTTTTGAGGGGTTTAGGGGGTTCCATGCCTCTCACACTGATTGAGTTCTGGTTTCTGATTTCTTGGGCTTCTTCTGGACTCATAGAGGCGACTTCAGAGTGTTCTTGGTAGAAGTCCTTTGAAAAGGGTTGGAGTTCTTCTATTTCCCAGTTGATTCTCTGAAGTTTTATTTTCTCAATGGGGGTGTTTCTTCGGTTGGGGTCGAAACTTCCTTGAGGCATCCTTCTTGTAATCGACTCTGAAAGGCCCTTGTAAACAGGCTCGCTTTCGAACAAGCTTTCCCTTTCGTTGAAAAAGTGGTTTGAGGTGCTGAAACTCCTATACAAAATGGAAGGCCTTAAGTAGTTTCTGAGGTAAAGCATTTATATTCATCTTTTTTCTAAGAAAAATATGAGAGCTATTGGTTATTTACTGAAGCCAAGCCTAGTAGCGGTGGGTTCAATTGCTTACTCAAAAAAAGAAAAGTGCGAAGGAAGTCCTTCTGTGTTTTCTTGGGGACTAAACACCTCTGGACAACTCGGAATAGGGTCAGATATTTCCAGAGCAGTGCCTACTAACATAGAAGAGCTCGAGTCCGAAAGGATCTCGAAAGTTTTTTCTTCAGGCCAGTCCCTTTCAAGCATTGCTATCAACCAAACGGGCGAAGTGTTCACTTGGGGCCACGGAATGGACGGAGTGCTTGGACATGCCGACACAGATGCCAATGTACTAATTCCCACCCCCCTTGACAACTTGGAAGGAGCCAAAGTCCAAAAAGTAGCTTGTGGAGGAGGACACATGGCAGCCCTTACTAGCGAGGGACAAATTTTCACCTGGGGTCTGGATGACTGCGGCCAGTGCGGACAGGATCCTGGCCCAGCAGAAAAGAATTCTAAGTTTTACCAGCCACAAGCCTTTTTGGGAGGAAAGCCTCCTAGTGTAGTCAAAGGTCCACTTGAAGGCAAGCGTTTGGTGGATGTAGGCTGCGGTAGGTACTTCACAGCTGTAGTCACTGAAGAAGGAGAGTTGTACACCTGGGGAGTGGGAAGGGACTTTGCTTTGGGTCACGGAGACAAACGAGAACAGCGAACTCCTAAGAAAGTAGAAGACCTTTCTAACACTAAAATCATAAAGGTTGCATGCGGAAGGAACTTTATAGTGGCTCTGGACGAAAAGGGCAACCTGTATTCCTGGGGCAACAACGACAACGGGCAACTCGGAGTTTCAGCTACTGACAAGTTCAAAGACAAACCACAAAAAATTAAAGTCCTGAGGAACGTAGTTGACATAGCTGCAGGGGACTTCCACGTAGTAGCAGTTAACAGCAAAGGCCAAGTGTACTCTTGGGGCTCTGGAGGGGAAGGCCAACTTGGTCACGGGAACACTTCTAACCAGTCCACTCCCCGGTTAGTGCAGGACGTGCCCCCAGTGGCAAAGGTAGCTTGTGGAGGAGGCCACACTGCACTTATGACTCAAGACTTCAAACTCATGATGGTGGGAAGAGGCCGGGACGGCCAACTGGGAAGACAAGGCAAAATAGAAAGTGTAGCGAGTTACAGAACGGAGTTGGTTCCAGTGGAGTTTTTTGAAAACTACAGAGTTTTGGACATTGCATGCGGCGCACACCACTCTTTGGCTATAGCCATTAACTCATAAAAGTATGTTTAGAGAACTTGTAAATGGAGTTTAAGAACTACCAGGTGAAGGAAGAAGATACCTTAGTAGGCATTGCTCTCAAGCACAACATGCCTCTTTCGAATTTTCTCAGAATCAACAAACTCACTGAAAACTCCTTTATTTACCCAGGAATGACCCTTAAAGTTATAGAGAACCCCCCTCCCAAACCAATTCCATCAGAAAAGCCCCAGCAAGAAGACTTTTGCTCCTCGAAGTTATTTAAAGTACCTGTGCACTACTGCACTCCAGAAGGCGACGTCAAAGGTGTTCTGACTGTAACAGACCAACTAGTGATGTTTGATCCATGCATTCTAGAGAAGTTCTACTGCACAGTGTCTTCAGCAAAAGGAAAAACCAAGGAACTTGGACTGCACTTCCAAGCCTGTATAGACTTGCAAGACACGGTAAGTTGCAACGTAATAGAAGTCCCCGGGTACAACGCCGAAAGTCCAGACCAAGACAAGAAACGGCTTTTCTTTCTGCAGATGTTGCTTTTGCGCACTGGCAAAGAAAAAAGGCTTATTTCGGACTCTTTGCCCAAAGTAAACGTTTACTTTAGGCTTTCACACCTGGACTTGAAAGGCTTCCATATGACTTACCAACAGCAAAAGGCCTCTGCTGATTACTTAGTTTCCCAACTGAAATCCAAAACAGTTCCTAAACTTGCAAGTTCTTGTACTTATGTGCCTTTTTTCGACTGTAACAAAAGTTACAAACGCCTCAAAGAAGAAGAATTCCAGGATACCTGTGCTTTAGAAGACCCTGAGTTCGTGCCTTGTCTTTCACACAACTCAGAAGTACTTAAAGAAGGAATGCTGGCTCAGGTAGTAAGCCACTTACCTTCTGTGCTGCAGCTTCGCAACTGGGAGTTAGTTTACTCGCCAGTCCTCCACGGGTCAAGCATCAACGTCTTTTACAAGCGAACTAAAGGCACTGGTCCTACAGTCATGCTTGTTGAAGACCAAGACCACCACGTGTTTGGGGGCTTTGCTTCGGAAACTTGGGAGCCCAAAAAGCATTACTACGGAACTGGGGAGTGCTTCGTGTTTTCGTTCCACAAAGGCAACGTGATGAAGTCCTACCCGCCCACTATGAGCAACGAGTTCTACATGAACGCTAACTGGGACTTTTTGTCCATGGGAGCTAGGGGCGACTCCAGTTTGTTCATTGACAAAGAACTGATGAATGGACACTCAGGCAGAAGCGAAACTTACGACAACGAAGTTCTGAGCTCAAGGAGCGACTTCAACATCATCAAGCTGGAAGTTTGGGCCCTTGTTTGATATCGTAAATATTAGTTAAACACTAGTCTCAGTTTTAAAGGTTCTTCAGAGTTCAGAACCATGCATGAGCATCACTGACTTATATTTGAATAATAGGTAAAAAGGAGTAAGCTCCGTTGGGTTTCAATAGTTGCATAACTATGCTATGGCAAAGACCAGATCTCCCATTCTAGGAGGAGACTGGGTTCCTCAGTCAAGAGGGGTACTCTCTACCCTAGGCCCGGAGACTTTCCCCAAACGACTTAGGCGATTTCCGCCTTTGTGTTTCGTTCGACTGCAACTCTCCCTTTTACCAAATTATTACCACTCAAATGGAAGTTGCCCTTTTGAGTTTATTTACAGTTTATATTTCTTTTTGCATGGACCTGAGTTGCTTGAAGTCAGGTCTAAGTCGTTCCTCTACCTGCAGCATCAAGTAGAGGAGTTTCTTGACTCGGTCGCTGTACTTGAGTTGGTCAATGGTTTGGTTCACTTTTTTCTGGAGGTTCTCACTGAAGTCGTTGAGGCCTTTGGGCATTTCCAAACTCGCCATGTGGTGGAAAGTAAGCCCTAAAGAGTAAACGTCTGACTTAAAGGGGTTGTGTCTTACGTGGGCTTCCGAGTTGTCTCCTTTGATGAACTTCATGTAAGCGTCTAGCTGAAGAGGACTAAAGTAGGGTACTGTGCCCCCTACTTTGAAGGTACTAGTCTCAGTGAAGAAGTCCATGTAGCCCTGCAATGAAATTCCAAAGTCAATTACTTTGATTTCGAAGTTAGGAGTGATCACCATGTTTTGGGGCTTAATGTCTGAGTGGGCAATTTTTTTGGACTGCATGTGGCTGAAAGCGCTTATCATTGAGTTGAAGTGGGAGAAAAGTTCTTCTTCTGGCCAAGGGTCTTCTTTTTTAGCTCGTTTTTTGATTTCGCGGTACAAGTCCCAGCCTTCGCACTTTTCCATTACTAGCAGGTTGTTTAGGCGCCCGTGTCTGCTGTCAAGCAAACTTGTGTAGGCCTTGCAAATGTTGGGGTGGCTCAATTGGCACATAGCCAGGGCTTCGCGCTGGACCTGGTTGAACTCGTCTGGAGTGTCGCAGTAGTTGACTTTGACTGCAACTTTGACTCCAGTAGGAATAATCCGACCGATGTGTATTTCTTGTTTTCCAGAAGTTGACTGGTAAATTCGCTTGCGGAAGTGTATGTCAGTCAAGCGAATGCCTCTAGAAAGCAAGTCTGACTTTGAAGACCTGCGTGCTCTGTGTTTCTTTTGTGCAATCTGGTTTTTGGTTTTTTCACTGAAGAACTGCTTAGTTGAGTTGGTAGTGTGTGATTCGGGAACGAATTCTACAAACAAGTTGACTTCTGCTGTCTTTTTGGTTTTCTTGGTGAGTTGGTAAATGCCTTTTTCGGAGCCTTTGGAAGCAATGGACTTGATAGGAACAGAGGTTTCTCCCAGCAAGTTAGTGCTGAACTTGCCTTTGTTGTAGAGTTTTACCACTAAGTTGCCTTGGCTTTTTAAAGGCAGCTCAATGCAGATGTTCCAGTCTGGAGAATGTCCAGACGAAAGTACAGTTGACTTGCACTCGTTGCCCAATGAAAAAGTCATAAAAGGCCTTAAAGTCGCAAAAAAGTGTTTTTTGAGTATTTTCCCTGAACTCAAGCTTATCTTGACTTTGCCAGGATTTCCTTCAGACATTATTTATACATCCAGTGCAACAACTTACTTCTGTGCTAGGTTGGAATTGTATTGTGTTTTATCATTCTACTTAAAAATAGATACTGAGTAATGAGACTTAGTATGCATTAAGTAGTATTAAATGTCTTTGCTTCCCATCTTTTTGAATGAATTCCAAGTGGCAGAATTCACTGTGCAAATAGACCAAGAAGGTAAAATAGGTATTGGCGGAATGGTGTGGGACGCAGCTGTTCTTTTGTCTAAGTTCATTTCTAAGAACAGAGAAAGTTTCAAGTCTGTTAAAAGAGTTGTGGAGTTAGGAAGTGGCACAGGACTCTGTGGGTTGGCTGTTGCTTACTTGCTTCCTCAGGCAGAGGTAGTTCTTACTGACAACCAACCCCACGTTCCTCTTCTCCAACGGAACGCAGAACTCAACGGGCTTCCAAACGTTAAAGTTGAAGAACTGGACTGGTTCCACCCCAGAAACTTAGGAGACTTCGACATGGTAATTGGAAGCGACATCGTGTACGAACCTCAACTCTTTGAGCCTTTGCTGGACTCTTTAGAAGCAGTGACAGGACCCCACACCTTAGTTTACCTGTGCAACGAATTAAGGATGAGTAGAGACCTTAACTTTTACAAAGCTGCCCACAAAAGGAACTGGACGATGACTATTCTTCCAGACAGTCTTTTGGACCCTGAGTGTGTGAACCCTGAGTCCCCAGTTATGCTTTATAAGAAATCTCTAACTTAACTAGTTAACGAGGATGCCTCCCATTTCACCTGAGAAAAAGCCGGCGAAGACTAAGGAAATAATTGCAGAGAGCTTCACAAGGATGTTTAGGGAGGGCCCTGAAGTGTCCTTCATGGGGTCTCCTACAGTATCTCCAGTGACAGCGGCAGCTTTGATTTCTTTGAACTCAGCACTTGACTTGGGGACGATGCCTTCTTTTTCCACGTACTTTTTAGCGTTGTCCCAAGCTCCGCCTGCGTTGGCAGAAGATGTGGCCATCTGGACTCCAGAAACCAAGATTCCAGCAAGGAGTCCTGCTACTGCCTTAGGTCCTAGTAACCACCCTGCGATGATGGGAGTGAGCATCACCATCATTCCTGGCAGAATCATTTCTTTGAGTGCTGCTTTTGTGGAGATTTCTACGCACTTTTCGTACTCAGGTTGGTAGTTGGGGTTTCTCTTCATGTTGGCAAACTGTCTTCTTGCTTCGCCTACCATTTCGTGAGCGGCCTTTCCAACTGACTTCATAGTGAAGGCTGAAAAGGCATAAGGAAGCATAGCTCCCACTAATAGTCCAGCAAACTGCAAAGGAGCCAAAATGTTAACTTCAGTCATCTTTGAACGAGTGATGAATGCTCCGAAAAGGGCCAAAGACACCAATGCTGCACTTCCAATGGCAAATCCTTTACCCACAGCAGCTGTAGTGTTCCCTGCAGCGTCAAGTGCGTCGGTTTTTTCTCTGATAATAGACTTCAAGTGGATCATTTCAACCATGCCACCAGCGTTGTCAGCAATGGGTCCGTAACCGTCAATGGCCAAAGCTGTAGACAAGTTCGAAAGCATTCCAATAGCAGCAAGAGCAATTCCGTACATGCCTGCTAAGTAGAAGGAGAAGTAAATAGTCAAGGCCAAGCAAATAGTAGGGATGATGCAAGATAAGTACCCTAAGGCCAAACCATAAATAATGTCAGTGGCAGCTCCTGTTCTGCAGCTCTCTGCAACGTCACGAACAGGTCTATAGGTATGTGAAGTGTAGTATTCAGTCACGAAGCCAATGGCTAGTCCTGCCCACAAACCAGAAGCTATGCAGATAAAGGCATGCCAGTTCTGGACAGTCACTATAATGTCTCCCCTTGCAAAAGTGAAAGTCTCAGGAAGAGACCAAACTGACAAGAAGTAGAGACAAGGAGTAAGAAGTACTGTAGAAATAATGAGTTGGTACTTCAAAGTAGACTCAATTCTAGATTCTGTTTCCACCCTCATAATGTTAGTTGCGAAGAAACTAGTCACTATTGACACCAAAATTCCCACAGCTGTGATCATCATGGGGAAGTAAAGGGCCGAACCGCCCTGGTTCAATTCGTGGGAAGTAGCTGCTACCACCAAAGCTGCACAGGTACTTTCTGCGAAACTTCCGAAAAGGTCTGCTCCCATACCTGCAATGTCTCCTACGTTGTCACCAACGTTGTCTGCAATGGCAGCGGGGTTCCTGGGGTCGTCTTCTTCAAGGCCTTCCTCGACCTTTCCGGCCAAGTCAGCAC